>JAABUP010009766.1_pt1 | contig 11642 bp, 12 predicted proteins | sample 5559201 | NCBI WGS metagenome assembly JAABUP01 (sample SAMN10711887, study PRJNA513373) | rock metagenome | isolation source: Antarctica rocks | place: Antarctica | reverse complement strand
CCCCCTTTCCTTACCCCCCCCCCCCCCCCCCCCCCCCCCAACACAATCAGCACCCTCATCTCTAATCCCAGGGTCAAGTGCATCACACAATGTCTTGTTGAACGATGCAAGTTCAACCCTGCCACGCATGCATGTCATGCAGTTTTACTGGATTGGAAAGACTCACCTGGGATGGCTGTGGTCCCCAGGGAGGCATACACAACACCATGGTCCCCGGCAGACTGCATAAACTTCTCCAAATCAGAGGGCAGGGCCTTTGCAGGGGCTGCTGTGATAGCCCCAACCGCCACCATGTGAGGTGCAAGGGGCTCAGCATTATTGATGGCCCAGTCAGTTGGGAAGAGGACCAAGGCAGCTTGTCTGTTGGACTTCAAGTAAGAGAAGGGAGGAATGTTGTATTGCCTCCTGAAGAAGAGTCATATTTCTTATCAGCATCATATGCAATGTGCTGACAATCTGCTTTCAGATGCAAAATTTGGCATTCCAGACTGCAGCTGCATGAAGTGACCTGTTTGTAAAAACACTGACGCATTGTTGACAAGCTGACACTTTCTGCAAACGGCACTTTGCTACAGGGTTCATTTCCAGAAGTGTACTATGGGGGTTCTGCATTGGATGACACTGCACAAGTACTTGACACCATTGGATTTGTGAGGCAGTGATTGTGACTCACTACATGCAAATCAGTGCCTTGCAAACCATATCGCAAGATGATCATGTACATGTCTGTACAATGTGACCTGTACTGTACAGTGCCTTCAAACACAGCCTTTGCAGCAACCAGCCAGACCAGCCAAGTACTAGACATTAGGACATGGTTCCTGCTGGAAAAAGCGCATCGAGTGGTCCAACATCAGAATACCATTGCTGCAATATGCTCCTGACACTTTAGACCATAGGAGTCTGTGGAGCTCTCAATAAAGGTGGGAGGTTTGCAGAACTCACAGGGATTGTAGGGGTTGCCTATGCATACACCTTGCGCAAGGTGACAAGCACTCACCACATGACCTTGTCCATCTCAGCCTCCAGCACATGCTGCCAGATAAACAAGCCCAGCATGGCTCCTACCATGTTCTGGATCCTCTGTATGAAAGACTGCAGTCACAAGCCAAGTCAGTGAGCTGTTCTGTTGCCAGCAACGTAGACAGATTTGAGCACTGGATATGAGCATAGTGTCAGCATCATGTCTGCAGTGCAGGTACAGCAAGCTTGGGTTGAACCATGATTGCAAAGGGAGTGTAAAATGGTTTCTGTAGGAAAGAAAAGAACAGACGACGCCGTTAGTTAAGATTAGTTCATTGTTTTTCTGAGACGCAAGACTTGCTAATGTGATAGTGACTGGATAGGCAAAGCAACAAAGACACCGGTAATGCAACTCTTGTGTAGCCTTTTAACTTGACCTGCAGGGCAACAACACACTAGCAAGCATGGATGAAGAGGTATCACTGCCACACACATCCTTGTGCTACCACTCTGGGTCTTTGAACTGAGCCATTCACTGTCCGTATTCGTGTCAAGCCATGTCGCTACTATGTACTACCTCAAGATGCAGGTTGATGCAGCTGCATAGACTAACTAGACTTGTGGATGAGCAGATGTAGTACTTGCCATGTGTTTGGGAAGCAGTGTCATCCACTGAGGCACAGTGGAGCACAGAGATGCTCCAGAGCCATAGCTGTGCCCAGAAATAGGTGGCAGCAACCCTGGGACGGACAGAATAGCTTTGGGGATGCCCAATTTATCAGCCAGGGCAGCACCGCCAACCAGGGCAATGTCAGTCAGGGCTAAATCAGGCTCAAATGCCTGCAGGGAAACACCCAGTTTGTTGTAATTTATCTGACTCCACCTCTAGCGCTGCAAGGACGGTTGGCATTCAGGCAGGCTAGTCAGGCCTGACTAGGGTTGAAACAGTCATGCATGAGTCAGGCTCATGTGGTTTGAAGGTAGACGGCAAGCATGGCAGAGTGAGTCATGCATGTTGAGAATGCCTCAGGCATGTTGAGACTGCCTCAGGCAGTGGTGGCTTTTCATGCATCTGTAATGTATGCAATTCATGCAAAGCCAGGTCTTGATGTTAACAGCAAAGCAATGTACTTGCAGAAAGCAAACATTGCACTGTAGCGTTTGGAGACAAGAGCTGTATGCGCATGCATGCAAGCTGTTGGAGCATTCAATATGACAGCCTTGCTCATGCCTATGCAAAACTAGGCTGACACATCAAGTCAGCTTTGGCAGATGATCTGTAGCAGCCAAAAAGGCTGAGATATGCTTGCTGACCTGGATCTTGCGGTGCAACTCTGCATCTTGCAGGAGTGGGTGAGAATGTAGCGGAATGCCAAAGGTGCCCCTTACACTGTCAATTCCAACTGACTGCAAATTCAGCCGAACTGCTTGTCTGAGGTCCATTTCTTCGACATTGGATGTGTTGTATGTGAGGATCTCAATGTTTGAGAGGTTCTCCAGTGAAGGTCCAAACCGGGCAGCACCCTCCAGGGTAAGAATTACCTACATCACAACAGCATGTCAAGTGCCTAAAGGTAAATATGCAGGATGGCCCATTTGTGGACAGAAACCAGCAATGATAAAATAGGAGCTGAAACGGGCTGCACTGGCCAGCTGGCATTCTGCATGGTGCAATTGGCTGTGTATATGATATGCATACATAGAGGCTTGTAGGTGTATCTCTGGACACCATTTGCTCAAGACTCTGCGAAAATTATGTTGCTTTGGACCCTAAATCTCTGGAAGATTGTTGGATTGACTGCAGAGAGTTCTACCATGATTACCTGACAACTGTGCCCTCGTACAGAGAGCTCTCTGATCAATGGCAAGGCTTGGAACCAGTGTGAGGAACATGACATTGGAATGGCGACAACCTTGATTGGAGCAGTCGCAACCTGCTGCTGTTTCGGCTGAGCACCCACGCAATGCAGGACACATATGCATAGCAAAGCAACTGTTCTATGTGCAGGCATAGAAGGGCCGGCACGCACAGGTGATCAGCAAGTGCTGTATTTACGTATGTCTGCACCTGCTTGGCCGCAGCTTCTGTTGGATCAGATGCGTTTCATAATATGACCAAGTGGGCAATCAAAATCAGCAACGCATGTGCTTCAGCGAGTAAACACCGCAATTGCAGGGTCGCATTGCAGAGCGATGGCATACGTAAAGCCGAAGCTAAGATAGGTAAGGCCGATGCGTAATATGACTCAGTATATGGACCACGTGATTCTGCAGTCAACTCGCCTCCTATTGTGTAAGCAGCTGCTTTCACAAATCAGCACTCAACAAATGCGTCCCCTGAGGGCAACATACCACAAGTCATGACTAGCAGTGCTCAGGGTTGACCGGGGTAAATGACACATTGTGTGACCGTGTGCAATTTTGTCATCGCAGCTGCCAAGTTACTTGGCAGGTACTACTTAAGAATCAGTACATGAGAAAGGTGTAGTTATACACTAGTCACAGAAAGTGGCAGGAATGCGATGATGTGTCTGTCAGGCATTGCTGAATCGTTGCATAATGGTTATCCATGTGGCCGCAATGATTGGTCAGGTCAATGTGATAATGCTTTGTGAACGCGCACAGAGAAGCAAATCATGTCAGCAATCACAGCAGCAAAGCTGTTTGTGGCTGTCTTGCAAAACGAAGTATAGAACCTTTGGAAAGGTGCACTTGCAATGCCCAGGCAGCAATTGAAAGCAGCACTGCCACAGTGGTGCAAGCTGTGTCATGAGCTGACAGCAGCCTTCATGGTAGCAGATCGGCTGCCTGTCTCCCGGAAGTTCACTGCTGGCTTGATCAGGTTCTTATCGATCCTGTCTTTGTACTGCAGCAGCAGAAATAACATTCAGACAGCAAAATCTACTCGAAATCAGATGCACATGCCCATGCAACAGCATGAAGAGCATGTGCCACATTTCGTAGTTACTGAAAGCCTGAGTGTTTATGTTGGTCTAGTGCTACTGATCACAAGCAGAGCTTTACCTCAATAGCAAAGTTGAGCAGGGAGTCAATAATATTGTCTCCCAACAGGTGGGGCTCCAGCCCCAGCCCTACTAGCTTGGTGTGCTGAGCGTTGTAGTAGTGCTCTTCTGCCTCTACCCTAGGGTTAGGTACTGATTGCACCTGCAACCCAGATATTAGCACATCAGCGGGTGACCTATGCAAGCAGACGTTACCTGTGTTCTGCACTACACATGTGCAGCACGGTGCTTGAGTACAAATGGACGGAGACCTTTACTCTGGTTTGCATACTGAGAGTGCCCATAGCAGCAAGGAGTGTAGCAATCATACTGAACAGCTGCAACAAAGCATTTGCAAAGCATTGACATGTGCAAACAACAGCGTTGGGGCACAAGCAGCAAATCAGCTGTCTGTGAGACTGGATCAGATGGCTGACCTGGACATCTAGGCCAACCTTACTGCCAGCTTTCTTGACAATGCTGGCAATGTCATTCACACTGAACTGCTCTGTGAACTGGTTGAAGACGCGCATCTCCCCACGATCTGCTGGATTGTCCACAGCAAGCTGAATGCATCTTACCTGCACACAGAACTCAGGGAGTCACAAGGCTGCATACTTACTGGCACAATGACAAGGCAACTTGGTGAGCAGAGCAATGAGCTACCACAGCACAGCACAGCACAGCACAGCACAGCACAGCACAGGACATCACATCACAGCACAGCACAGCACAGCACAGCAAAATGCAGCGCACCACAAAGCAATGCCTTCAAGGACTAAAGGATACACTCCTTCTACACCTGCCAAAGGTGACTCAGCTTGATGCCGTTATAAGGCAGCATGCTGAAGCAGCGACACTCACCGTATCCCTGATATCCAAGAAGCCTCTGGTCTGGCCCCCCTTGCCATACACTGTCAAGGGGTGCCCCACTGCAGCTTGCACCACAAACCTGTTCAGTGCTGTGCCAAAGACACCATCATAGTCAAAGCGGTTGACCAGTCTGCGATCGGCATCAGTCTCCGCTGTCTTCACTCCATACACAATGCCCTGCGCCGCACACAATGCGTCAGCGTACACAAGCAATTAGCAACAATCAGCGTCACTTGTCAAGCAGGTCTATGTGTGCCTAGCTTGACATGACTTCACAGGGAGGCACAAAAGTGGTGGTCATGCGCTGAGAGCACTGACAATGCAGGGAATGACCAGTGCTTACCATGGACATTGCATGCATGACAGTGAGAGTCCAAGTAGTCACACCTGGTTGAGGTCAGTGGCAGCTAGCTTCCAGGTCTTGGTGGCAAAGTGAATGTTATGACTGTCATGCACCTTGGACAAATGGTAGAAACTGCTGGCCTGCAACACAAGCCATGTTTATTGCTGGCATTATTGCTTGAGGGCATGAAATCAGTTGACCAGCAGAGTGACAGCAGAGATGGGTAGCCAGGCTCGGACAGCGCAGGTTTTGCCACAGCACACTACCAGTGTTTGAGCGCATCACAAGGTGTACAAACACTGGTGTACAAAGCTGTGCTGAGAGCCGCATTCTGTGCAATTACGCCAGTCAGTTTGCTGACATTGGGTCAGAATGCCATTGCTAACACAGTTTGTGCTGCTTGGACAGTGAATGCTGACTTGTGAGGCTGTCTCACAGCAGAGAAGCTCTGTGACAGAAACAGATGTGGTGAGTCAGCAGCTTGAATGTAAAGGCGGAATTGCACCTGCTTGGGGAAGGGTAGGGTGTCAGTGCGGCCCTTGTGATTAATGGTGATGAAGCCCTCCTCAATGTCAATGTTGGGGGTGCCGTACTCCCCCATGGTTCCCAGCTTCACCAGGTGACACTCTGGTGCTAGCTCCTGCAGTGCGCCATTTGCTTACTATGCATTTGCTCACTATTCACTTGCTCACTACACAGTTGCTTACTATGCACCATCATGCAAGCCAGCACCTTGTTCAGGGATGCACATTTCATACAGGCATCAATTGTGCTGGACTGGGTCCAGTATGCCACTGCAGATGCACATGTATACACTTTACACAGGTGTGCTTGCATCCCAAAAAACGTCTGCAGATACTGTCTGCTGGATATGCGCTACAGACTGCATGATGTCTTGACATACAAGGTTCATAATGTGCATCTTGCCAACAGCTGTCTCACTGCAACAGGTATAAAAACAATAACAACCAGGCTTTCCAGCTCATGATGAGCTAGGTATGTGCGGCACAAGTCCTGTTGTTCCAAAACAGTCTGTCTTGCGCATCTCTATATGGTCTACCAATTCGATTGCAGCAGGTATGCTTTGACAAATTGACTGTACGTCATGGAATGATATGCATGATCACAGCACCTACCTTGATGGCAAACATGACATTGATGGTTCCAATGACGTTGTTGTGCTGGGTGTAGACAGCGCGCGCCCTGTCAATCATGGAGTAGGGGGCGCTCCTCTGCTCCCCAAAGTGCACAACTGCATCTGGCTTGAAGCCAGTGAAAACGTCCTCTAGAAATTCCCAGTCACACACGTCCCCAATTTGGAGGTCAATATGGTTTCCTGAGATCTCTCCCCACCTGCAGATCATGCCAAAGGTACAGTAATAACAATAATAATAATGCTAATAATAACAATAAATTTCGGTTTCCAGCTCATGATGAGCTAGGTACAATGCCAGGGGTGAGGCAGCAGATTGCCAGGAGCAAAAACTGGCCGGTGAATTCCACACCTGCCGCTGTGCTATGACAGCATGCAAACAGGTGCATGCTGGCTGCATGTTGTGTTTCATTGACATCAGCAGGATCAGCATGCAAGTCCTGTATGGAATGCATGCGATCCTCGTCTACCTCATGTCCACCGCTGAGCAAGCACAATGCTCAGTGTGTCCACCATCAAGCAGGTCAGACATGTTGCAGTACAACACACAAACAAATCCTGGTGCATTGACTTTTATCGTTTGTGTACTTACGCTTTGACACGCTGATGGGCAGAAGCTATGGGGGTCAAGGTGTCCAGTCCAAGCTGCAGGTCATACTGCCGTCTGACCAGGTTGTCCACAATGCACACCGGGTAGCCTCGAGCTGAAAGGTGCAGAGCAGTGGCCCAGCCACAGTAGCCATCTCCACCTGTCCAGCAACACCATCAGCAAGCTGTAATGCATGCCATAAGGGATGAAACACTGCTGACTACTCATAAGCAGAACTGACTGGATAGGCAGGCATTTTGCTCCAAAAAAAGCTTTGAGTGTGTACTGGGTGCATCACAACATTATGTTTGGTGATGCAGGTTCCTCACCAATGACCATGACACGGGGCTTGCCACCACCGCTGCCATTGCTGCTGCTTGTTGGCACATCTTGATGAGAGGCTAGAGCTGCTGCAACCTGCTTCTGAACGAGCTTTCTTTGCAGCCTACACTTGCTCTGCAGCAGATTGCATGCGCATTTGTCAGTATGTCTGATACGTGTGCTCGAAATATGGCCACATTTGCAGACAGCATTGCAAGTGAGCTGCCTGCACACCTGGCAGACTTGTTGTCTTTGGCTTGAACCAGACAGACTTCTTACTGTGAGCACACAACACCTGCTTCAGTAGCTTATCAAATGACTGTTGCATGTTTCTAGCAGCAGATGAGGGAAAAAAACGAAGCAAAGACATATGCAGAAGACATACCGCTGCCGAGGGACCTCTGCGTCAGTCCATGCGCCTTCACGGCTGACCGGATACTTGCATATGCGGTACGGGTTGAGGCCTGCGCGGCGCCACGAATGCTCTGGCATCCATACTCAGCCATTCCGTGCAATCGCTGCGTGATCAGAACGCGGCACGAGCATGCACAGGTCCATCAAGATGCCTTTTGACTGTTGCAGCCTTAGTCAACGGCCGTAACGCTTGGTCGCGATAGGTCAAAGCGATCACTGACCCGGCAGCGCTAGCTTTGCGACGCGCTGCATCTTGCGTACTCTTCGACAAGTTCCGACGCTTGCTTTCCACCACGATAGGGAGGCTGAGCTTGCAACAGACGTGCATCCTCAGTGGACGATCTATGTCAGAAGTGTCTGCTCAGCACGTCGTTACGGGCGATGGTGTCAAGCTTGCTTATGAAAGACACGGCGTCAAGGGCCCTGTTGTCGTTTTCATTCATGGTGTGGTTCACACTTACGTCTGCAAGCGATGCAGAACTGGTCAGCACGCTGACCAAATGTTCGTCTGTTCAGGCTGGAGCGGCAGCAGGCATTATTTTGACTACAATGCAGAGGTTGCATATATAGAAGCAAGATTTGAATCAGACTCTGCTTGTGACACATCGACGCTGTTTGCAGGCTGTAGGGAGGACCTGCCAGGTGTATCGGTATGACGCCCGCTTCCATGGCGACTCAGACAAACCAGAATGGGTAACTACATCTCATAAGGGTGTGCCGACATTGCATTCTGATGTGCAGGTCAGTCAGGTGCAGCAATGAAATCTGTGATGCTGCGTTGCAGGGACATCGAGTGGCACGCTTGGCAGCAGACTTGCATGACTTCCTGCAAAGTCTGAATCTTCAGGTATTCTCCTTGACAGACACAGTGTACCCCCAGCTTATTCATAATGTATTGATCTTCATTATCTGTCTGCAGCATTTGATCTGAGTACGCAGCAACTTGTTGTCAGTCCACTCGTTACACTCATCTCATGGGCTTGACCCTCAGTTGTGCCAGGGTAGCAGCCTATGTATGTGATCTCCATCACGATACAAGCTGTAGTGCAGGAGGTGACTGTGGTGGGAACCAGCATGGGAGCTAGCACCATCTGGTCCTACATTGAACTGTTTGGTGAAGACCGCATTGCACGAGCTGTGTTTGTAGACCAGGCTCCTCTTCAGGTGCAGATGCGACTACAGTGCTACACAGAACTTGCTAGTTGCCGTTTGGCTGTCTGGTTGCAATCAAGTTGATCCACAGAACCATGACATGTTGACGCCCATGTCAGAGGGCCTGACTTGTCTTGTCAGACAGAAGACAGGCCTCATGCAAAGTCAATGGCAAGTCTGCAAAGCTTCTGTGCACTCCAGTTTGTGGATTAGTCCCCGCGGGCACAACAGCAGCTGCAGTAAACGCATGGCAATAGTGAAATCAAGCAATGTAGTGATGAGTTGCATGTCATGCTGAATGCAGAATCTGGCTGAAGACTGGAACTTGGGCAGCACAGGTTGTTATGATGCTGTGTCTTTGGCAAGGTTGCAGACAACCCTGAAGTATGATTTCAGGGCAGTGGCTTTGGGCAACAATGACGCATGCCTGAGCCAACCCATTCTGCAGAACATCACAGAGCACTTGATCTCAGAAACTCTCAAAGCTGATGCCTCTGCTTTAGGCAAGCTCATGTCAGACCATACACAGGTGCGCATCTCCTGTCAGGTGTCCACTCCGCTGTCGTCTCCATTGTGCCAGCTGTTGCGGTTGTATGACCATGAGGCTGTCTAGTATATAATATCTACTAAATATATGCACATTGGCATCTGCTACCCTCGACCTGCCACTGTGGTGTACAGTATGGCTTGTACTAAGCAATTGGAGCAAGTCAAATGAAGTGCCTTCCTGTTATTTGTAGTAACATTTGAGAACAGTGATCTCACCAAGGGAGGAATCTTGACCAGCCCGTCTGTATTTCTGCACTGAAGTTCAGACGGCTCAGCTAGCCAGCGCTAGGTACGTTAAGGCACCAAGAGCGCATGGCTGACGATAGGCTGCCCCAATAAGCTTTTCTTCCGTTAAATCGAAAGTAAAATACGCCTATGTCACAAGCTGCAATGGCTTAAAATTGTTCAGATTGACTTTCAACACATCAACACAGACTCTACTTGTAAGCTGACTGCCTAACAGGACGTTTTACAGGGAGCTACTCAGACCTGTCCATACTTGCCCCTAGGCGAAGATACAACTGTGATTGAATGAATGAGTATGCACCACATGTGACTGCAGCTCAACTGTTGCAAACAGGTGTGTCCCTTTAAAATGATGAAATGCCTGCACTGCAGGCCGACTGGAGATCTGTTTTGCCTAGAATCAGCATACCCTGTCTGAACCTGGTGGGCAGCAAGACCATGTGCTTCAATGCAAAGGGTGTGGCATATGTTGGGGAGAATATTCCCGGATGCGAACAGGTAATATGCCTGTCCCTGCAATGTATATTCTTTGGTAACAGCTGTTCTACTTGCAATATATTCAGGCAAGCTGCTTCATTACATTAGGGCTGCAAGCTGAAGGTTGCATACAGTCTGCAATTGTGAGGAGAAGTTGATGGTGGTGGTGACCTGCAGTGATGGTGCAGGTGTACTTTGATGCTGGGCACTGGCTGTACATAGAGATGCCAGACAAATTCAATGAACTGATACAAAGGTTTGCAGCCGGTGACACAAAACAGGTGTAACTGCGCCTGCTTTGGCATATGATGCTGCCAGGACACATTGCAAGCATGTACAAGCTACCTGAATCACAGAAGCAACTAGCAAAGCTGGACATCACATCACTTCTTGGGTGCAAAGAAAGTCTCCAGCTGCTGCTTGAGTTGCTTGGCTGCATAGCACACAACAGGCATTATCAAAGGTAAAGCCAGCATTGCAGATGCAGGCTCTTATGTTGGCACAATGCCATTGCACCTGATGTTCATTTCTAGATCAGTTTCAGCTTGTGCATTATTGCCAGCAGTTTTGCTGGCTGCAGAACAGCGTGTGTTTGGACATGAAGACATGTTGGCAGGACTTACCATGGTTCTCCAAAAATGCCACTTCTTCTTTGTGCTTTTTGGCATCTGCCTCTCGTCTTTCAGCCTCTCGCTTCTCAATTGCTTCACATTTCAGCTTCCATTCTGCCACCTGAACCAATGAAAGCTGTTGAGCTACATGTCTGCAAAGTCAGCATATGTAGCCAACAAGGCTGTCATACTCATGACAACCAGCAGGCAGGATTAGAAACGAAAAGAAAATACTATGCCTTTTGGCATCAAATTCAATGAGCAGCCAAGTATTATACCAGGCTGCCGAGGAGCAGGCAGGATTTTGTATACAGATGAAATACAGGTGTGTTGCATCACCTGTCGCTCAAAGTCCTTGGTCTCGGCCTCTAGGGTGCCAATGCGCCCCTCCATGTCCCCCTTGCCCTGCTCTGTCTGCAAAGCTTTCCTCATGCCAAACGCAATGCTACTCTCATAAAGTGTCTGCATCAACATCAGGTCTAGAAATTACTGATCTCTTCACATGCTTTGAGCGCAAAGGCTCAGCTTGCTTGCGCTTGATCACGGGAGCTGACATGGCTTGTTGCAGTTGAGAACTGGTTTGTACCTGGTAAGCTGCAATGGTCATATGCATCTCATCCCTGACTCTCAAGAGTAAAAGGCCTCGCTCAGCACAGTTGATGGTCACCTCTCTGATCAGTTCGTCAAAGCACTGAGCATAGAGCTCTTCTCTGACAGGACAGATGCCAGTTTCTCTTGCCTATGCGCATTCCCAGGTGATAAACAGCAGGGGTCACAATGCAGCTTGGAGAACATAAAGGACAACAAAACAGAGTGTGCAAGTACAAACCTGTCGTTGCTGAAGCTGTTGATCAAGCTTTTCCTGAAGAGTGATTACATCTAATCTGGTGGCTGGCGTACTTGAAACATATTGCACCCAAAGCTGACTGTCTTCTGTCCACTCCCTGTA
>JAABUP010009764.1_pt1 | contig 11643 bp, 9 predicted proteins | sample 5559201 | NCBI WGS metagenome assembly JAABUP01 (sample SAMN10711887, study PRJNA513373) | rock metagenome | isolation source: Antarctica rocks | place: Antarctica | reverse complement strand
GGGATGGCCGAACTCCTGGCCGACACCCCGCTCGACCGCGAACAGCTGGCCTATGTCGAGGCCGTGAAGACCTCGGGCCGGGCGCTCGCCACCCTGATCGACGAGATCCTCGACTTCTCCCGCATCGAGGCCGGCAAGCTCGAACTCGCGGCCGAGCCCTTCGACCTCACGGCCCTCGTCGAAGGCGTGGTCGAGCTTCTGGCGCCGCGCGCCCAGGACAAGGGGCTCGAAATCGCGGCCTATCTCGCGCCCGACCTCCCGGCCATCGTGGTGGGCGACCCGGTGCGGCTGCGTCAGGTGCTCACCAACCTCGCCGGCAATGCCGTCAAGTTCACGGCCGAGGGCGGCGTCGGCGTCTCGGTCGAGACGGTGCCCGGCGGGTGCCTGCGCTTCGCGGTCTCGGACACCGGCCCGGGCGTGCGCCCCGAGCGGCGGGAAGCGATCTTCCGGGAATTCGAGCAGGCCGACGGCACGACCACGCGCCAGCACGGCGGCACCGGGCTCGGCCTCGCCATCTCGCGCCGCATCGTCGACCTCATGGGGGGTAGTCTCCGTCTCGTGGACCGGGCCGGTGGCGGCTCCGTGTTCGGCTTCGACGTCGCGCTGCCGCCCGGCCGCGGTCCTGCCTCAGCGCCCCGGCCCGACCTGGCTGGCCGAACCGTGCTGGTCGCCGCGCGGTCGGCTTTCCAGGCGCCCTATCTGGCGGCCCTGCTCGAACGCCATGGCGCCGACGTCGTGGTGGCGGACCGGGTCGACAGGGCCTTGACCCTGCTCAGGGGCCGCAACGTGCCAAGCCTGGTTCTGGTGGATTGCGCGCTCGGCGAAGCGGCGGCCGAGCGGCTGGCCGAGGCGGCCCGCGAGGCGGGCGTCGCGCGCTCGTTCCTGCTGTTCTCGCCTTTCGAGCGGCGCGCCTTCGGCCAGAAACTCGTGTCGGGCTACGAGGGCTGGCTGGTGAAGCCGGTGCGGGCCACTTCGCTGCTGGCGCGGCTCGCCGGGGCGCCTCCGCCGAGCGCGCTGCGCCTCTCGCCAGCGCCGCATCCGCCGAATGCCTCCGGGTCGTTCCGGGTCCTGCTGGCCGAGGACAACGAGATCAACACGCTGGTCGCGATGAACTTCCTCGGCCGGCTCGGCGCCCAGGTGGTGCATGCCTCGGACGGTCAGTCGGCCCTGAGCCTGGCGCTCGCCGCCATGCGGGGCGAGACTCCACGCTTCGACGCCATCGTGATGGATGTCTCCATGCCGATTCTCGACGGCCTCGAGGCGACGCGGCGGCTTCGTCACGCCGAGGCCGCCGAGGACAAGCCGCCGGTGCGGATCGTGGCCCTGACCGCGCATGCGTTCAAGGAAGACCATGACCGCTGCCTCGCGGCCGGCATGGACGCCGTCACCACGAAGCCGCTCGAACTCGGCAAGCTCGACGCCGTGCTGCGTCGGCGGGAGCCGACGCGCGCCGTGGGGTGACGAGGCGGACCGTCTGCGGACTCGGGAATGCTTTGACATCGGCCTGCGGGGCCTTGCTGCGGCAGGATCACATCGGCCGATCGACCGCCTCGCCGCCCGACGACACCGGCCTCTCCGCGCGGCGGCGGCGTGCGATAGCTCAGGCGAGCCAGCCTGTGGCGGCGCCGTAGAGGATCACCACGCCGATGACGGCGCGGTAGATCACGAAGGGCCAGGTGGAAAACCGCTCCAGGATCCGCAGCAGCAGCGCGATCGCCACGAAAGCCGAGATCGAGCCCACCACGAGGCCCACGGCCAGGATCGACCAGCCTGCGGCGTCGAGATGCGCTTTATGAAGTTCGTAGAGTTCCTTGAGGCCGGCCAGCGCGATCGCCGGAATGCCGAGCAGGAACGAGAAGCGGGCCGCCTCTTCGCGCTTCAGATCGAGGAACAGCGCGGCCGTGAGGGTCGAGCCCGAGCGCGACACCCCGGGAATCAGGGCGCCGACCTGCGCGATGCCCACCACCATGGCGTCCATCAGCGTCATGTCGCCCAGCACGCGGCGGTGACGGCAGTAGAGTTCGGCGATGGCCAGCAGTGCCGCCATGGCGAGGCAGGCGGCGCCCACCACCTGCAGGCCGCGCAGGGGCGAACCGCAGGCGTTGAGGCGCGACGACAAAAGCAGTCCCGCGATCGCGATCGGCACCGTGGCCAGCACCACCCAGATCACGAAGCGGAAGTCCCAGGCGCCGTATCGGCCCGTCAACGCGGCCCGGACCGCACCCCCGCCGATGCCGCTGATGTCGCGCCAGAAATAGCTCACCACGGCCGCCAAGGCCGCCAATTGCATGGCGGCCGAGAAGGCCGATCCCGGATCCTGCCAGCCGAGCATCGCCGGCACGATTCGCATATGGGCGGTCGACGAGATGGGCATCAATTCGGTCAGGCCTTGGACGACCCCGAGGACCGCGACCTTGGCATAGCCCAGCGACACGAAGCCCGTGTCGATCCCCTCAGTGCAGCCGCCCGCCATGTTCGAACTCCCGCCGACCGACACTCGCCACCCATGCTGGATGCCGCCCGGTGCCGGGCTCGCAGAAGATCATGACAATGCTGAGGACGGGTTTAAGGTTATGCACATTCCATCGGTCGGGTCCGGGGCGTGCCTCAGGCGGCAGCGCTGCCGGGCGGACGCGATAGCTGCGGTTCCGTGACCGTGAAGCGCATGACGGCCCTGGTCCCGGATGCCGCACCGTCGTAGTGGACGTTGGTGCCGAGCTTCGACGCCATGGCCTTTATGATGGTGCGGCCGATCCCGCTCGACGCCTGGGCGCGTTCGGGCTGGCCGGCGATCTCCGCCTTGCCCACGCCGTCGTCCTCGACGACCAGACGATAGCGCCAGGCACCGTCATCGGCTTCGAGCTTGACCCGCACCGGCCCGCTGCCGCCCGGATAGGCGTATTTGAGGGCATTGATGACGAGTTCCGTGACGATCACGCCGATGGTCACGGCGCTGTCTGCGTCGATCATCACCGGCACGGCCTCGAGCGACATGGAAGCGCCGATCCCCTCGGCGTCGTTGGACTCGCGCAGGTCGTCGACGAGGCCGGCCAGATAGGCGTCGAGCGCCACGGTCTTGACGTCGTCGGACGTGTAGAGCCGGCGATGCACCTGGGCGACGGCCAGCACGCGGCGATTGGCGTCGAGCAAGGCATCCCGGGTCTCGGCCGCGGCCGATCCATTGGCCTGGAGATGCAGGAATGCCGCGACCAGCTGCAGGCTGTTGCCGACCCGGTGGTTGACCTCGCGCATCAGCACCTGACGCTCTGCCGCCAAGGCCTCGAAGCGATCGCGCGCCTCGACGATGGCGCGGTCCGCCGCCTCCTTCTCCCGCCTGAGACTGACGCTCGCGACCGAGGATCGGATCGCGGCCTCGAGCAGTTCCACGAACTCCCCGCCGACATCCTTGACGACGTAGTCGGCGGCGCCGGCCTTGAGGGCCGCGACCGCGACGCGACTCTCGCTGGTGCCGGTCACGAAGATGACGGGCGGCGGGTTCGGCAAGGCCCGGATGGCGTCGAGGATGTCGAGCCCATCGCGCCCCGGCATGTGATGATCGAGCGCCACGGCGTCGAAGCCGCCTTCGGCCAAGCGGGCCAGCCCGACATCCCCATCCGCCACGACCTCGACGCGGTAGCCGAGGCGCCCGAGTTGACGCTGGACGAACCGGGCGAGGCCGGGATCATCGTCGATGTAGAGCAGGCTGTGGCCCGTCACGCTAAACCTGCTCGGGGATCTGGATCACGGACAGGAACAGCCCCAACTGCCGGATCGCCTCGGCGAAGTTCTGATAGATCAGGGGCTTCGTGATGTAAACATTGCAACCGAGGTCGTAGCAGCGGTCGATCTCGGCCTTGTCGTCCGTGGTGGTCAGCACGATCACCGGGGCGCGCCGCAGCATGTCGTCGCCTTTCACGCGCCTCAGGATGTCGGCGCCGCTCATGTCGGGCAGGTTGAGGTCGAGCAGGATCATGAACGGCATGTGCTCGCCGCGCCTGTCGCGGGCCTGTGGTCCGAACAGGAAGTCGATCGCACTGGTGCCGTCGCGGAGATGCAGGATCGCATTGCCGACGCCGGCCCTCCGGATGTTCTTCTCGATAAGCCGGGCGTGACCGTCGTCGTCCTCGATCATGACGATGGTCACGGCCTGGGTGAGCGCTATCATGGCTTTGCTCCGTCGGGCGCGAGCGGCAGCACCACCGTGAAGGTGCTGCCCTGGCCGAGGGTCGAATCCAGCGAGATGGTCCCGCCCAGCTGGCGCACGAGCGTCCTCACATGGGCGAGCCCGATGCCGTCGCCGGGCTGGTTCTGCCGGCCGGAGCGTCGAAACAGCTCGAACACGCGGGCGCGGTCGCGGGGGTCGATGCCGCGTCCGTTGTCGGCCACGCGGAACACGTCGCGGCCGCCCTCCACCGCGGCCGAGACCGCGATCGCGCCGGGCACGTCGGGCCGCAGGTATTTCACGGCATTGTCGACGAGGTTCGAGAAGACCTGCTCGGCCGCGATGCGGTCGATCACGAGCCGGGGAAGCGGTCCGATCGCAATGGTGGCGCCGGCGGCCTGGACCCGGTGAGCGACGCCGTCCGCTATGGAGCGCATCAGGGCCTCGGTGTCGACCGGTTCGGGAGTGAAGACCCTGCTGCCCTGGCGGGCCAGGAGCAGGATGGCATTGATGAGCCGGTCCATCTTGTCGATCGAGGACTTGATGAAGCCGATCGCCTCGTCGAAGTCGTCGCGCAGCGGCCCGGAGGGGCCGGCTGCGGCGCCGGCCTCCGGTTCCGGGAAGATGCCGGCGCGGAGCCGCTGCAGCTCGGACGTGAACCCCGTGATGTTGACGAGCGGCGCCCTGAGGTCGTGGCTCACGATATAGGCGAAGCGCTGGATTTCCGCGTTGGTTTCCTTGAGGTCCGCCGTGCGCTCGGCCACGCGCTGCTCGAGCTGCCGGTTCGCCGTCGCGAGCTGCGCTCTGGCCCGGAACACCTCGCGGCTCGCCAGCGCCTCGACGCGGCTCTGGCGGCGGGCCAGCGCCATGATGGCGCCGAGCGCCACGACGGCCGAGAGAGGGAACAGGAGAAAGGTCCACAACCAGGTCCGCCAGTCCTGCTCGAGCTTGTCGTCGGAAAACGACACCGTGAGATAGAGCGGCAGGTTGCCGATCTGATGGTAATGTCCGGACCGGTGCGGTGCCGGCTCGTAACGGCCTGCCGCCGCGGAGGTGGTGATCGCCACCTGCAGGGCCATGTCGCAGGGGCCGAGCAGGTCGGCACTGCCGTCCGACGACCGGACCAGCACGCGGCCGTTGGCGGGCCGCACGATCGCGACCTCCTCGCCGTTGGGGAGGTCGAGCCGGCGCCAATAGGTTCTGAAATAGTCGAGGTCGGCCGTGGCCGACACCATGCCCTTGAACTGGCCCCCTGCGTCTTCGAGCCGCCGCGCGATCAGGAATGTGGGGACGGCGGTGACGCGGCCGAGCAGCGGATCGCCGATCACGAGACCGGGGTCGCCGTTCCGGACCGCCGCGAAGGCAGGGCGGTCGGCGACATTCGATTCCGGGGTGGGAAATGCCGCGGAGGTCAACCTCAGCCGTCCGGTTGCGTCGTTGAGCCAGAGGTCGGTCACATGGGGCAGGGCTTGCGCGATGGCCCGCATCTCGGCCCAGTGGGGACGCGAGGCCTCGACCGTGGCCCAATCGTCGCCGCCGACCGTCATCATGGTCGTGCGCAATGCGAGATCCGCCACCTCGAAGAGCCGCGCCGCATGGTCGGACAGCGAGAAGGCCACGCCCTGAGCACCGTTGCGGGCCTCGCGGACCATGACCTCGCGCTCGTGCAGCGCAATGAAGCTGGAGGTGCCGAGGACGAAGGCGAGGCCGCAAGCTCCCAGCACGAGGCTGAGCCGACTGACCGAGGGGTGCGGCAGCCGGAGCGGCGACAGGCCGGGCCCGCGGCGGTCGGCGCGCTTCAGCACGGGCAGTGGTCCCGGCGGGGCAGCGCGACGCGGTTCGCGACGCGATGGAGCGTGGAACGAGGCAGGTGCGGCTCCGGGTGGCGTCAGGCGGCCCCCAGTATCAGATTTTGCGTTCCGACCAAAGCCGTCAGGCCACCCCCGATGGAGCGGCCCCTCGTCTCGGAAGCAGGACAGGCAGGCACGGCCGAACCGAGGGGCCGGGCGAGCGATGCGCCACATCTGCGACCCCGAGCGTTGCGGACCGATCGGCGCGGCTTCCCGCGTGTCGCTTCACGCGTCGGTGTCGATCGCTAGTGAGCCTTCAGCACCGTGATCTTGCCGCTCGGCTCGAGCGAGATCAAACGAGCATGCCCGACATGTTCGAGACTCTGCTGCCGCAAGGCCTCGTTCAGGTCGGCCTGACTGATCGATTCCTTCTTGAGCCGCGCAGGGTCGACCCTGCCATCGCGCGCCAGCACGATCTGGGCTCCTTCGAGAAGTTCCGAGATCCGGGGCGACCGAGCCGCCATCTGGGCCAGAACCCAATGCAGCATCATGAGCAACGTGGTCGCGAGCAGAGTGCCGAGCAATGGAGCGTTCCCGGTCAAGGCTCGGCTCAGATTGGATCCGACGATGATGGAAACGATGATGTCGAGTGCGGAATATTTGCCGAACACGCGCCGACCCGCGACGCGGACCAGGGCGAGGCCATAGAAGAGAATGACGACCGCCCGCGCGCATTCCTGCCACCAGTTCAAGGCGGAGCCCGTACCGAAGATCTCGGTCAAAACGCTCATGGGATCCTCACATGGAGCAGGCCGGCCGCTTGGGGCCACGAGCGCGAGATCCTGGCCGGCAGAAGACAGCAGATGGAGGCGGGAAGCACGAGAACAATGGCGGTCGGCCTCGCAGCCTCTCCATGGCCGCTGCGTTTCCGATCCTCGTCGGACCTGATTCGCGGGGAAGCGATGGACCTCGTGGGATTGACACCGCACGAGGTGCGGCATAACTGGGCGCCGCGCCTGGCACTCCTCGATGGTCAGTGCTAGCAAGCGCGCCAAACTCAAGTCCGCCGGACGGCCGTGTCGCACGGTGACCCGGACTCACCAACAGGAAGGTCGCAATGAAATTCCGTCCCCTGCACGACCGCGTGGTCGTCAAGCGCCTCGAAGGCGAAGAGAAGACCAAGGGCGGCATCATCATCCCGGACACCGTCAAGGAGAAGCCCCAGGAAGGCGAGATCATCGCCGCGGGACCCGGCGGCCGCGACGATAGCGGCAAGCTCACCCCGCTCGACGTCAAGGCCGGAGACAAGGTGCTGTTCGGCAAGTGGTCGGGCACCGAGGTCAAGATCGACGGCGAAGATCTCCTCATCATGAAGGAGAGCGACATCATGGGGGTCGTGGGCTGAGCCGATTCAACTGGCGCGTATTGGCGACAGCACGACGCGCGCCCGGTTCACCCCCGACGCTTTGCCACCCACATCCAGGAGTTCAAGCCCATGGCTGCTAAAGACGTACGTTTCGCTGCCGATGCCCGCGCCAAGATGCTGCGCGGCGTCGACATCCTCGCCGATGCCGTCAAGGTCACGCTCGGTCCCAAGGGCCGCAACGTCGTGCTCGACAAGTCCTTCGGCGCGCCCCGCATCACCAAGGACGGTGTGACGGTCGCCAAGGAAATCGAACTCGAGGACAAGTTCGAGAACATGGGCGCCCAGATGGTGCGCGAAGTGGCCTCGAAGACCAACGACAAGGCCGGCGACGGCACCACCACGGCGACGGTCCTGGCCCAGGCCATCGTCCGCGAGGGCGCCAAATATGTCGCGGCCGGCATCAATCCGATGGACCTGAAGCGCGGCGTCGACCTCGCGGTCGAGGCGGCCATCAAGGACATCAAGGCGCGCGCCAAGAAGATCGCCTCCTCGGACGAGGTCGCCCAGGTCGGCACCATCTCGTCCAACGGCGACAAGTCGATCGGCGACATGATCGCCCAGGCGATGCAGAAGGTCGGCAACGAGGGCGTCATCACGGTGGAGGAGGCCAAGACCTCCGAGACCGAACTCGACGTCGTCGAGGGCATGCAGTTCGACCGCGGCTATCTCTCGCCCTATTTCATCACCAATGCCGAGAAGATGATCGCCGAACTCGACGATCCCTACATCCTGATCCACGAGAAGAAGCTGTCGTCGCTCCAGGCCATGCTGCCGGTGCTCGAAGCCGTGGTGCAGACTGGCAAGCCGCTGGTGATCGTGGCCGAGGACGTCGAGGGTGAGGCCCTGGCCACGCTCGTGGTCAACAAGCTCCGCGGTGGCCTCAAGGTCGCGGCCGTCAAGGCGCCGGGCTTCGGCGACCGCCGCAAGGCCATGCTCGAGGATATCGCGATCCTGACCTCCGGCCAGCTGATCTCGGAAGAACTCGGCATCAAGCTCGAATCCGTGACCATCCAGATGCTGGGCCGCGCCAAGCGCATCCGCATCGACAAGGAGAACACCACGATCATCGACGGCTCGGGCCAGAAGGCCGACATCGACGCCCGCATCGCCCAGATCAAGTCACAGATCGAGGAGACCACCTCGGACTACGACCGCGAGAAGCTGCAGGAGCGCCTGGCCAAGCTCGCGGGCGGCGTAGCGGTGATCCGCGTCGGCGGCTCGACCGAGGTCGAGGTGAAGGAGAAGAAGGACCGCGTCGACGACGCCTTGAACGCGACTCGCGCGGCCGTGGAAGAAGGCATCGTGCCGGGCGGCGGCGTCGCGCTGCTCCGCGCCAAGAAGGCGGTGCTGGCGCTGAAGAGCGACGTGTCGGACGTGCAGTCGGGCATCAACCTCGTGGCCAAGGCGCTGGAAGCCCCGATCCGCCAGATCGTCGAGAACGCCGGCGTCGAAGGCTCGATCGTGGTGGGCAAGATCAGCGGGAACAGCTCGGAGACCTACGGCTTCAACGCCCAGACCGAGCAGTACGTCGACATGATCTCGGCCGGCATCGTGGACCCTGCCAAGGTGGTCCGTACGGCCCTGCAGGACGCGGCCTCCGTGGCCGGCCTGCTGATCACCACCGAAGCCATGGTGGCCGAGATGCCGAAGGACAAGCCCGCCATGCCGATGGGCGGTGGCGGCGGCGGCGGCATGGGCGGCATGGGCGGCATGGACTTCTAAGGTCCAGCTTCTCTGCCCACGGCGCTGAAGACCAAGCGGCACCCCCGGGAGCGATCCCGGGGGTGTTTTTCTATGGCGTCTGCTGATTGGTTTCGACCCTTATCGGGGACCCTAGGTCGAGCATCTTCGCATGACCGGAGGTGGCCGGAAGCGGAACGACTGCTGTCAGGCAGCAAAACGAAAAGAAGACGCTACTGGCGGAACGCTGCGCGGCGAAGTTCAAGGCGGTTGATTATCGCCTTGGCGCTGCCCGAGCTGATAAGCTCGGCCGCAACAACCGGCGGGAACTCGCGCGCTATGGGCCGAGGGTAATTCTAAAGCAGTTTGGAATCGTTTAGATCATGGACCGTCAAGCGGGCATGCTTGTGTTCGTTCGTCCGGAGACCTCTGGGACAAGGACTGGTACTCGCGACTGCAATCTCTCACCCCAGACCCGGACGAACAATATTCATAACTTCGACAGCTAGACTAGGCAATCGGCCCGAGGACAACGTTTCCGATGATCCGGCCGCCTTCCACGGCTTCGTGGGCGCTGACGATCTCGTCGAGGGAGAAGGTCTGGGCCACGGCGTGGGTGAGAAGCCCGGAGCGAAGATAACTGCTGAGCGCGTCCTGCGTTTGAACGCGAGCCTCGGGCGCGAGTTCGTAGACGATGAAGAAGCGGACCGCGGCGCCGATCAGAATCATTGGTGCGAAGGGGAAGGCGATGTCGGGCTTGCCTGACCCGTAAATGACGCAGAGGCCCTCACGGGCCAGGAGGCGAGGCACAAGGCCGACGTTGGCGGCCGCATCCACCTCGATGATCCGGTCGACACCCCGGCCACCGGTTATCTCCCTGACGCGCTCGGCGACATCCTCGGCGCGGTAGTCGACGAAGTGGTCCGCTCCGAGGCCTTGCGCGATTGCGCCCTTCTCGGGCGAGCTCACCGTCGCGATGATCGTGGCGGCTCCGAGTAGCCGCGCGAACTGAATCGCGTAGGCGCCCACAGCCCCGGCCCCACCCGCGATGAGGACGGTGTTTCCCAAGATCGCGCCGTCGGTCGTTGCCGCCCGCAGCGCGGTCAAGGCCGGAATGCCGAGGCAGGCGCCTTCCTCGAACGAAACATTGTCCGGAAGTGGCACGGCTTGCCGCTCCGGCAGGGCGATGAACTCCGCCGCTGTTCCAAAGGGCCGGTTCCACTGCCCGTTCCAGAGCCATACCCGCTCCCCGAGCCTTTTCTCGGAGACGCCGGATCCGACCTGGTCGATAATCCCGGCGCCATCGCTGTGGGGCGTGATCTTCGGGGCAGTCAGGGGCCGGCCGGCGCGCGACTTCACATCGGACGGATTGACCCCGGACGCGTGCACGCGAACGCGGACTTCGCCGGCCGCAGGCGACGGGTCGGGCAGATCACCGACGACCAGGACATCCTTGGCGGCCCCGTTCCTTTCGTACCAAGCGGCTTTCATCGTTCATCTCCAGGTTTCAGGGTTTCAGGAAGACACAATCTCGGTTGTCTAATGCGAGGCGACTTGAACGATCCCGATGTCCGCTGTCGGTGTTGATCGATGTGCCCATCTGCGACGGTCTTCGGCGAATTTGGGTGGACGGACCGGTCATGCGCTCTGTTGAGGTCGAGCGAGCTGAGCGGCCAGACGAGGCACGGCCGCGATCGCCGCTTCCAGCGATGCCGCGTGGCGCTGGTCGCCGAATTCCTGATACTCGACGCCTATATGGAAGGCTTGGCCCACGCCGAGATAGCCGCGCACCGCCTCGATATGCGTGTCCAGATGGTTGATCGTCGCGCGGGGGCCGGAGGGCGCGAAGCCGAATTCTCCCGTGGAGGTCAGCAATACGAGCGTCTTGCCGAACAAGATCGGCTCCAACGGACTATCGCCACGCGTCAGATCGAAGGAGAAGGTGCGGCCGATACGGATCACCTGATCCACCCATGCCTTCAGCCGCGCCGGCATGCCGTAATTGAACATGGGCGTGCCCAGCACGATGAGGTCTGCGGCTTCGAGTTCGTCGATCAGCGCGTCCGACGCGGCCAGCGCCTCGCGCATGTCGGGCGTGCGCGCTTCGGGATCGGTGAAGGAAGCGGCAATCCAGGCCTGATCGACAAAGGGCGGCGCTTCCGTGGCCAGGTCGCGCCGGAGCACCCGCGTGCCGGGGCGCGCCGCCAGCCAGGCCTCGGTGAACTCTCGGCTGAGGCGGCGCGACAGCGAGCGGTCGCCGCGCACGCTGGCGTCGAGGTGGAGGAGCGTGGTCATGATGCGGGTCCCGCCGTCAGCTTCAACCCGATGGCGCAGGCGATGATGCCCAGGATCAGGAGGCCGCGCACGACGCTGGCGGGCTCGTGGAACCAGACGATGCCGATGAGGACGGTCCCCACCGCCCCGATCCCAGTCCAGATCGCGTAGGCGGTTCCGAGCGGGATGCCGCGTTCCGCCAGTTCCAGGAAGAGGAGGCTGAGCCCCACGCTGACCAGGAAGCCCAGCACTGCCGGCCAGTTCCTGAAATTGTCGCTGAGCCGCAGCGCCGTGGTGAAGCTCACCTCGAA
>JAABUP010009763.1_pt1 | contig 11645 bp, 16 predicted proteins | sample 5559201 | NCBI WGS metagenome assembly JAABUP01 (sample SAMN10711887, study PRJNA513373) | rock metagenome | isolation source: Antarctica rocks | place: Antarctica | reverse complement strand
CTCCGCACGGTTGTGGACCCCGTTCGCGCGCAGCGTCTGGCCCAGCTCGCCGACGACCGCGGCGTCCGGGCCGTCCACGAGGACGGCCGCGACTTCGGCGTTCGTCTCACCGGGCACGTGAAGCTCATTGAGCGTGCGGTAGTGGTCCTCGACGTCGGCGCGCGTGGAGCGACGCCGGATCCAGGGCACGGACCCACCGATCTCATCCTCGGGCCAGCCGAGCTTCCAGGTGACGGTCTCGGCGTACAGCTCCGCGATTTTGGCGGGATCGCCCGCCGCGACGCGCTGGAGCAGGTCCATGACGACGGCTCGGGTTTCCTCGGACTGATCCATGATCACACCTTCGAAAGAAGTTCCGTACCGATCGGTACGTAGATCAACCGTAGCAGATCAGCGTTCGCGATGCCCAGACGAGCCATGCCGTCAACGGTCCGTCACCTCCGTCGATTCGTCGACGCCCGCAGGCCGCCGGTCAATCCGTTCCGCAGCGCCCTCAAGCGGGTGGCCAGGCTCGGAGGGCTGCGTCGGCCACCTGCTGCAGCTCGTCGCGGGTGGCTCCGCCGGCCGCCTGGACGGCGATACCGTTCGACACGGTCATGATGTAGCGCGCCAGCAGATCGGGGTCGGTGCCCGGGGTCAGATCCCCGTCGTCGACAGCTCGCTGAAACCGATCGCGCAAGCCGGTGGCGCCCCGGCCACGCCACTTGATGAGGGCGTCGCGGGCCTCGCGCCCATGGGCGCCGGTAGCGAGGGATCCGTGCACGCCCAGGCATCCGACGGGAAAGCCCGGCCTCGTGGTGGCCCGGACGGAACCGCCGAGGAACGCGGTGGCCACCTGCCGGGCGGTCGGCTCCAGCACGGCTCGGGCGGCGTAGGAGGCCGGGCCCTCGGTGTAGAGCTCCAACGCCCGACGGAAGAGGTCTTCCTTGTTGCCGAAAGCCGCGTACAAGCTGGTCCGGGTGATGCCCATCGCCGCGGTGAGGTCCGCGAGACTGGCGCCCTCGTAGCCCTGCGCCCAGAAGACCCGCATGGCGCGCTCGAGGGCCGCGTCGGCGTCGAAACCCCTCGGCCGACCGATCGGCGCCCCCTGGTGGCTCTCCACACCAACCATCCTACGTTCTGCACCGATCGGTACTCCCGTCGCCACCCAGCAGCTCCTGCGGCGCGGTCGGTCGGGGTCGACGCGGCGCGCCCCCGCGGTCACCCGGCCCGTGCACCGCGTCGCCGAAGTCGCTACCGAAGTGCTAACTTGGTAAACAGTACCGATCGATACATAATATGGGGAGGTCAACATGGCACAGCTCGAGGGTAAGACCGCCGTCGTCACCGGGGGCGGCACCGGCATCGGCCTGGCCACCGCGGTGGCGCTGGCCGCCGAGGGCGCTCACGTCTTCATCACCGGCCGGCGCACCACCGAGCTGGACGCGGCCGTGGAGACCATCGGCTCCACGCGGGCCACCGCGGTGACGGGTGACATCTCGAACCTCGCCGACCTGGACCGGCTTTACGACGCGGTCCGCGCCCGCGGGCGCGGTCTGGACGTGCTGTTCGCCAACGCGGCGACCGCCTCGTTCGTGACGCTGGAGCAGATCACCGAAGAGCATTTCGACCAGACCTTCGGCGTCAACGTCCGAGGAACGTTGTTCACCGTGCAGAAGGCGCTGCCGCTGCTCAACGACGGTGCCTCGGTGGTTCTCAACGGCTCCTCCGCCGCCGACCACGGCCCGGAGGCGTTCGGCGCGTATGCCGCATCCAAGGCGGCCGTCCGGTCCTTCGCGCGTACCTGGGCCAATGAACTCAAGGGTCGCGGCGTCCGGGTGAACGTCGTCTCCCCGGGCTCGACCGACACCCCCGGGATCGACGGGCTCGTCGGGCCGGAGAACGCCGCTGCAGCCAAAGCGGACCTCACCTCAGCGGTCCCACTTGCCCGGATGGGTCGCCCGGAGGAAATCGCCGCGGCCGTCGTCTTCCTCGCCTCCCCACAGTCTACCTTCATATTGGGCGCCAACCTCTACGTCGACGGGGGTGAGAATCAGATCTGATCCGATTCGTCGACCAGCAGGCAGTCCGCATTGCTGACCGGCCTACCCGCTCGAGGTCCGCGCGGTTGAGCAGGCTCGCCCCGAGGCGGCGTTCGAGCCAAGGGAATCGGGCACGAGATCGCGGCCGGGCCGGGCATGCTCGGCTACCGGGTCGGTGTCGGGCCCGCAACGGGCAGCGCCGCGAGGTCGCCGTGGGCAGGCTGCGTGAGGCCGGGGTGAAAGTGTTCGGTGTTCCGCTGGACGTGACCGACGACGACAGCGTGTCCGCTGCCGCGGGCCTCGTCGAGGACCGTGCGGGGCGCCTGGACGTGCTGGTCACCAAGCGGGCATCACCGGTGGCGGGCCGCAGCTGCCGACCACGGTCGATCCCGCCGTGGTGCGGGTGGCGGTGGAGACCAGCGAAATCGGTGTCATCTGCGTCACCAACGCCATGCTCCCGATGCTGCGGCGTGCGGGGTCCGCACCCCGGACCAGGGGGCAGTGGTCTCGACCTCCAGCGTTCCCGCGCACCCTCTTGCACGGTGTCTTACACCCCGGTTGGGCCTGCACGGATGCAACGCGCGTGCGTCGGTAACCGGCGGTCCGGGGCGGCCCTTGACGGAACGTATTGCGCTCGGCGTGGTGACTCGCCGGTCGACTGTGACTAGTGCTGCGGATGCTCCAGCGACGCGTCCGGGCCGGGGAACACGAGGGACTCGTGCCCGTCCTCATGTCGGATGAGATAGGGCGGGGAGCCGTCCCACCCGCGGACCTCGACGACCTCGGCCGTCTGTACGGGTTGACCGACGACCCGCCCGTGGATGTGCAACTGGTCTCCGACAACTGCGCGCATGCCTGCTCCTCCGTGGGCCTGCTACCAGCGTGCGCCTTCTAACGCGCTGGCGTAAGAGGGACGTGCGGTCTCGGGGGTCGGTACTGGTACTGGCGCGGTAGATCACCGCGTCGCACGTACCGCAGGAGTAGACCCGGTGCCCGCGCCCGACCTGTTGACAGGATCAGGGCACCCAGCCCACGGGGTACCGGGTCCAGGCGCCGTAAAACCAACGGATATGACGGTGGCTGCTGGGTGCTGCCGTTGGTGGGTCGCTGGCGATCTCCGCGGGCGTCTCGGGAGTTCAGTGTGGCTGGTTCGGTTACCGGGCAAGGGTGTGGTGCGGGCAGGTCAGTTCGGGTTCGATCTGCCAGCCGTGGCCGGTGAGCCACCGGCGTGCCCGTGCGGTGATCGCTGCGGGCGCGGAGGCTCCCGCGTCCGCACCGACCAGCAGTGGACCGTCGCCACACACCGTGCAGGCGAGGTCGCTGACCTGGCGGTGGGGGGCGCAGGCGGCGCAGTGGTGGGTTTCGATCAGCTCGCCGTTCGGGTCGGGTTCCAGCCAGACTTCGGCCAGGTCGGCGCGTTGCTGGAGGTCTTGCTGTCGGATGGTGGGCTCGTTTCCGCAGTGCGGGCAGGCGTGGTGATGGTGCCGATCAGCCCGATGGGCTCCGACTGAGCCGGGGACATGTGCGCCAGGAGCGTGTCGTCGACCCGCCTGCCTTGGGCAGGCAACTGCTCGGCGGCCAGCCCGAGGTATTCGGTCATCCAGGCGGTGATCGCGTTCGCCGCGAGGGTCCACCGCGGTGTGTGCTGTTACCTCACTGGTTGCAGGCCGAGCAACCGTAGCGTCCCGTCTTCCTCCGGCGCTGTTGGCCGAACCCGGCAGCTGGACACCGGCGCCGTCTACGCCCGCGACCTGCCCGCCATCACCGTCGAGTTCGACGGCCGCGTTGGCGGCCATCACCCGACGACTCAGGTCTTGACCGGTTGGCAAGACATCGCCTCGGTCTCTTTAGAAGGAGACGTAGGGCGCCCGCTTTGCGGTTGGACTCGTAAGGTGCGTCGCATGGCGCTCGTCAACGAGCCGCGGCACCCCCAAGCGCTCTTTGCCGGGGTCACCGCCGCGGACCCGGAGTACAAGGCGATGGCCGCGCTCGTACAGGCGGCGCGGCTGCTTGATGCCGACGGAATGGACAGCCTACGGGCCGTTGAGTGGGACATTCTGGTCAGCAAGAAGGTCGGCGTGAACGCGCCGGGGCACATGCACGTCCTCGCGTTAGGTTGCCAGTCGGTTGGCATGGCCAAGTTCACTCAGAGACTTGTAGCAGTTGGATACGGAGGGGCACAGCCCAGTCAAACGCTGGATGTCACCGACGACCTGCCCGATGCCCTGCGGCGACTCGTGCTGGGAGAACTTGTGCCCTGGTTGCAGGAACGCCCCCGCCGCCCTCACCTGACAACTCACGGATTCCATGGGCAACCACTTCGGGGCTTCGGGCGACTGTCGGATCCGACGGCAGCGCCATCGTCCCGGCTTCCCTTCGTGCGCGATGCCGACGGCTACATGATCGCTGGAGCGTTCGAGCGTGGCGGCGGCGGTTGGTGCTGGGCACTACCGCATATCCCTGAGCACCCCGAACTGTGGCTTGCCGCCGCCCTTGAGAACTGGCACAAAATCACACCAGACAGGATCCCCGCACTGCCCGGGTGGCGATCAAGGCCGACCTGGGCCACCGCGAGGAAGTCACCGTCCGCGCGAACTTGGCCCTGCTGCGTGAGGAACAGGCCAGGGTCAGCGCAGAACTTGCCCAACGAGAGGCAGAGCTGATCGCTGCTGAAACGGTGGCGACCGCCGCCGCCGATGCAGGACCGCGCCGACTTCTGACCGCGCAGGGTGACGAGCTCGTCGGTGCGGTGATCGACGCGCTCACCGCGCTTGGCTTCGAGGTTCAAAACGTCGACGACGACACCGATGCCAGCGGGACGCCGAAGGTGGAGGACCTTCGGCTCACCGACCCCGATGATCCTGCGTGGACGAACATCACCGAGGTTCGCGGTTACAAAGGTGGAGCCCAGCTCGGCGACTTCCAACGGCTGGCCAGGTTCGCAAACTTGTACCAAGTCCGGACTGGGAAGCTTCCAACGAGCCGGTGGTACATCGTCAACAATTCTTCCACCATGATCCGGATACCCGCCGTCCCCCGCTTGCGGGAAGTGACGATGACGTGGTGATGGCGGCCTTGTCGTTGATACCCGGGACTTGTTCCAACTCGTCCGGCGTATTGAACGTGGCACTACGGCTCCGGCGGCGGCGCTTGCGCTTCTGCGCGGATCCGGTGGCGTTCTGCATCTACCCGCAGTGGTTGAAGACCAGCCCGACTGAGTCGCCGCACCCGTCCCAGCATATTGCACAAAGGTGCCACCTTAACCATGCTATGCAACTAGCCTGATTTGTGTAATCTGAAGGTGTGGCTCATGAGGATCACTTGGTCGCGGAGGGTGTCCGGGCTCTGCGCGGCCTCCTACCGGAGGGGTGGTCGAGCGTGCGGGTACTCGAGTCTGCGGGTGGTGAGCACCGGCACGGCGGTGGGTACGTGGACGCGCGAGTGGACATCGGTGCCCCGGGGAGCCAGGGGGCGACGCTCCTGGTGGAGGCCAAGTCCGGGGTCGCGCCGCGGGACGTGGAGCTGGTGGTGGGGCGGCTGCGGCGGGCCGCGGATCAGCTGGACCGAACCGCGGGTGTGGTGTTCGCCCCGTGGTTGAGTGCCCGCACCCGGTCCTTGCTGGATGCCGCCGGGGTGGGGTATCTGGACCTGACGGGGAATGTGCACCTGCGGTTGGCTGAGCCGGCCCTGTTCATTCGGGTTTCCGGCGCGGAGCGTGACCCGGCTCCGGCCCGCCGCGCGTCGTTGTCGTTGCGGGGGCCCGGGGCCGGTCGGGTGGTGCGGTTCCTCGTCGACGTGGCACCGCCCTACACAGCCAGCTCGGTCGCGGAGTTCACGGGGGTGAGCGTGCCGTATGTGTCTCGGCTGCTGAGCATGCTCGACCGCGAGGCGTTGGTGGAGCGCGGTGAGCGGGGTCTGGTCGTGGGCGTGGACTGGCAGAACCTGCTCCGGGTGCGGGCCGAGTGGTATCAGGTGTTCGGCACGAACGAGGCGCACGGCTTCATCTCGGGGCAAGGGGCCCGTGAGGTGGTCCGCCGGTTGCTTTCCGACCCGGCGACGATCTACCGGGCGGTGACGGGGTCTTTCGCTGCCGCGCAGCGGGCGCCGATCGCGGCGACCAGCCAGCTCGCGGTGTATGTGGAGGACCCGGGCGCCACGGCGCGGGCTTTGGGGTTGCTGCCCACCGATGAGGGCGCCGACGTTGTCCTGCTCACCCCTTATGACGACATCGCGGTCGACCGGTCGGTGTTCGAGGAGGGGGTGTGGGTCGCCGCGCCGAGTCAGGTGGTGTTGGACTGCCTCACCGGCAGTGGGCGGATGCCCGCCGAGGGGCAGGCGCTGTTGGAGTGGATGGCCGCCGACGAAGGCTGGCGGCGGAAGAACACGGACGGCATGGAGCGCAGGGGGCAGGTGTACCGGTGACCGAGATGCCCATCGACCCGATTTATGTCGCCGCGCGGAGCGTGCTGCTCGATGCGCTGGCCGCTCTGGGGGACTACCGGTCGGCGGTGGTCATCGTGGGTGCGCAGGCGGTGTACCTGCAGACCGGGGACGCCGGCCTGTCGGTGGCTCCCTTCACCCGCGACGGTGACGTTGCCCTGGACCCCGGCCCACTCCTGGCCGCCGAGTCGCCCTTGTTAGGCGAGGTCATGGCCGCGGCTGGTTTCGTGTTGCGCATCAACACCCACGGCGGGGTCGATCCGGGAACCTGGATGAAGACCACCACGGTCGGCACCGCGGAGTTCTCGGTGCCTGTGGACCTGATCATCCCGCTCGGTGCCCTCCCAGCCCCGGCAAGACGCGGGGTGCTCGACTCGGTGCGCACGGAAAAACCGCGGCGATGCAAACCCGCGGCCTCGAGGCCGCCCTGGTCGACCATCAGGTCCTCACCGTGCAGGGTCTCGCGCCGGGTGACACCCGGAACGCCACGGTTGCCGTGGCCGGGGTAGGCGCGTTGCTGGTGGCGAAGGTGATCAAGCTTCAGGAGCGCGTCGCGGGTGCTCGCCCGGACCGGCAGAAAGACAAAGACGCCGGGGACATCTACCGACTGATCCGGACGACACCGGTGGACACCATGGCCGAACGTCTGGCCGGGCTGCGCCGGAACCGCCTCGCCGGCTCCATCACCAGCGAGGCGGTTCAACAACTGGACTCGCTGTTCCGCACCCGCAGCTCACCGGGGGTTGTCATGGCCAGGCGGGCGGTCGAACAAGACGTCCCGGCCGCACGGGTCAGCGCCCAGCTGACGTCCTACGTGAGGCAGCTGCAGGAACGACTTGCAGACGCTGTGGGCGCCGATACAACGAGTGGGCAGTGACCGGCGAACGCGGTCGCGTTCGGGGTCGTTTGACTTGGCGACCGCACTTGCGCTGGGTTCCGTCGGTGCTGCTGGTCGTGATTGCGCTGGTGGCAGGATTCCTGGCCTCGGTTTCTGCCGACACGACCTGGACCTCCATTTGGATCGGTGTGATCTCAACGGCTACGGCTTCGGCCCTGGTGGATGCCAGTGCTGTCTGGGAGCGGCATCGGCAATTCGCGCCCGTGCGAAGGCTGGCTGCTCGCCGGGTAGGTCGGCTCCACCAGTTGTTGTTGCAGATGGTGATGGTCGTGTTTGACGACGTGAACGTTTCGTCGCCGGCCGAGTGGCCGGCTGCCCTCCTGGCCATTCCTGACGGGCCGGTGGATCTCTGCATGCCGGCGGCGGTTTATCCACCGCGTACGAAACAGCAGTACTTGCGGGAGCTGCTGAGCCGACTTGACCTCGAACTTGAGGAGCTGTCGTCCCTCGCCGCCGCTGGCGTTCTGACCCGGGAGTTGGACACCGTTGACGAGGCGCTGCGGTCGTCGGTGTTCATGCGCATGGTGCGCGACGCCTTCTCAGTACTCCCGCGGCAGAGAGAAAGGCTGGTCATAGCGAGTGGGGCGGCGAAGGTACTTACGGTGGTACAGGCGGTTCTGCCGGTAGCAGCGAGGGCGGCTGGGACCAGTTGGAAGTATGGGGAATGGCCGACGACATGATCACGCAGGTTCCGGGAACGGAAAGCTTGGTGCCCGGCTCCTCGGGCAAGCATCACCGCCCTACCTGGGCCGCCAGCTGAGCGCCACATCCTGACACAAGCAGACCCCCATCCCAGCTAGCCGGTGACGGTGAGGTCGAAGAGCGGCACGGTGGCCAGTAGCGCGTTCTCGCGGGCGTGGGAGAGGCGGATGGGGTCGTAGCCGTCGGCGAGGGCGGCGCGGATGGCGAGGGCACGGTGGTGGCGGCCGCGGGGGTCGATGTTGCCGGGTCGGGAGCCGCGGTGGCGGCCGAGGCTGACGGCGTAGCGCAGGTTCGCCGTTTGGGTGCCGGCGTGCGCGTGGTCGGGGTGCACCCGGACGCAGAGGGTTTCGTTGCAGCCGTGTTGCGCTGCTGCTCCGCCGCCACGCCGCTGCTGATGACCTCGACAATGAGGGCTTATCGGGGTCATCGTTAGCGCGTCGTCCTCGTCGAAGCCGGGCAGCCGGCTGCCCGGGGCGTGCTCGTGCCGCCGGGTGCGCCGCTGCGCCCAGGCTGTCGCGGTGTCGGGGGGCACCCATCCGGGTCAGCAGTTCGGTGATGGTCGCGGAGTTGAACTTCTCTTCAAGGTCTTGACCGAGCGGAAGGAGAAGACAGCGTGGCCATCGCCTCCAACGAGTCCTTCTCCGGCTGGAAGAAGACATCCATCGACCACAGGCTCTGCGCCGCCATCGCCGACCGGCTCACCTTCAACGGCACCATCGTGAAAACGGTTCCGACTCCCCTGCGCGCGAGGCGACCGGTCCGGCCTCACCCGAACTAACCGGCCAGGTGGAGCCACCCAAACCCAGCACCTCGGGGCCAACCAAACTTGACACACTCACAATGACACCGATTGCAGGCTTGGCCAGTTGGGAGGATGCACGCGTGACATCGTCCCAACTCGGTCCGGTCGTGCCGGCGGAGCGCCGCCCACTAACCGCTACGGCTGACGCCCGCATCGTCGGGCTCATCGGCCCCGCAACGAGTGGCCGGCTCCTGGTCTACGCCGGCGCCGGAATCAGCCTCGCCAGCGGTCTCCCGACCGGCGCTGCGTTGAGTCGCGAGATTCACACTCGGCTTACTCATATAGGCATCACACTGCCCGAGGTCGACCCGGCCAACCTGCTTGCTGTCGCGGACGCTGCCGCAGCGCAGACTGGCGGTCTCGCCGCACTGCAGGCCGTCGCTTGTGGCGCCTTCCCCTTTACCACCGCCACTCCGTCACCGGCGCACCGCGCACTCGCCCGCTGATAGCGAGGAAACGACGATGACAGAACCCGATCACCGCGATCGTGTTTGACGTAGATGAGAGCGCGTCAGCTCCCGTTGATAACGACGGCGCCGAGGATGAGGACCGAGTGCCCGGCCTCGGTGAAGCGCAGGCTGGTGAGGTCACTGAGCAGGGCCCGGTCATAGGTCAGGTCGGCGGGTTCGTGTGGCGGCTCGACCGGCTGGGCCGGTCGTTGCCCGATCGTTCCCGCTACCCCCAAATTTCGCGATTATCAGGTTCGGATGCTCCTGACAAGCGCCTGCAGCGCGGACACTCCCTGCTGACCCAACTCGATCGGGTTGTCGGTCTGGCTTGGCGTGGAGGAGGTTTCCTTGAGAATGCTGTTGGGATGGAGCAGGAACGGCTCCTCGTACGGGAAGCCATCGGGCCCGAGGTACGACAGAGTGACGGTGAATTGATCTAATGCGTCTTGGCCAGCCCTGATCACGTTGCTCGTCGACCAGCCTGGCGCCCAGATGGGTACGGGCTCTGCGAACCGCTGATAGATCCACTTAGTCATGTCGCTGTCAGGTAGCGCCGCGACGTCCTCGGTTCCGGGTGCTGGGGGATCGAATGCCACCCGGACTTCTGCCGCACTCGAGGAGCCGAAGTTCTTTATAACGAGGAGGATCGTGCCGTGCGACAGCAGTTCGTGCTCGAGGTATGCGGCAAGCACCGGCCTAGTACGGGCACGGCTGTCGGCCTTGGCGGCGACCAACGTGCGCTTTGCGTAGATTGCGGTCACGATGATCGCGACCGCCATGGCGGCGGTGAACAGCGCGGTCACGACCGCAGCTACGGATCCAACCGCCACCCAGTCGGACTCCGTCACGGCACAAGGCTACGTTCTGGCTGATTCCCAACTGGCAGGCCGATTCCGTCCGGTCGGTAGGCATGAGGGGACGAGCAACTGTGGGTGCGCCTGTCAGCGAAGGTGGAGCTGCAGCCGATGCTCGCCAACAACTTGGGCCCGAATGCGTAACGACTGGGAACAAGGGCGATTGAGCACGCCCGACGGAAATTCGTGCGGGCCCTGTGGACACAAGAGGGGCAAACCCGCCTGGCCTGCTAAACCCGCCGATTCACACGTTGAACCGGAACTCCACGACGTCTCCGTCGTGCATCACGTAGTCCTTGCCCTCCGTGCGCACTTTGTCGGCAGCCTTCGCCACCGCCATCGACCCGGCCGCCATCAGGTCGTCGAAGTGCACGATCTCGGCCTTGATGAACCCCCGCTCGAAGTCGGTGTGGATGACCCCGGCGGCCTGCGGCGCGGTGGCGCCCTGGTGGATGGTCCACGTTCGCGCTTCCTTGGGCCCGGCCGTCAGGTAAGTCTGCGAACCGAGGGTGGAACCCCTTCCGGGCCAACTTTGCCTGCGGCACCTGCCAAACGACAACAGCGTCTTGGCGACGCGCCAGCCGTCGGCCTGAACGATCGCGAGGCCGGGATACTGGACCCTCGACATCTAGGAGGTTCCATGAGCGGCTTGGAGGGCCCTGCCCTTGCTGCGGGCGGTGGAAGACTCCTTGGCGGATTGGCGGCCCCGGCGGGGTGAGCACTCGCCCGCAGGGTGACCTTTCGGTGGTTTGTGTGGTGGCGGGTCCGCAAGCGGGTCGAGTTCTCGTTTCGGTGGCGTACCTACCGGAAGTGGCTCAAGGCCATCACCGCCGAGGAACTCGCGAGGCCGGTCGAGGACATCCACGGACCGTTGGCGAAACGGCTCGACGAAGCCTTGTCGGTCGCGTCGAAGGATTGGGCGTCCGCCGATGACCACCTGTCGCGTGCGTTGCGGCTGGTCGAGCTGACTTATCCGGCGATTGCGGCGGCGCTCGATGATGGTGGCCGAGCCGAGTTGAGTGAAAGTTGGGCGCAGCAACGCAGCGTCCGCGTACGGGACCGCCTCCTCCAGCTCGCGGGTCCCGACGCGGCGTTGAGCTCCGATGACCTCGCGATGGTTCTCCATCAGCGGTCTGACGCGCGCCGCGCCGTTCGCCTGCAGGTATTCGAGGTCGACGAGGCGGCCCTGGCGTCGTACTTCGACCAGCTCGAGGTCTTGAATGTCCCTACGGGTGGAGTGATGGTGCTGCTTGGCGACTTCGGGTCTGGTAAGTCCGAGACCGCAGAGGCCTGGCACAGGTCCGAGATCAAGAACTTTATCGCAGGAGACCACGCTCCGTTACCGGTGTGGTTAAGCCCGGATCCACCGTCTCTCCTTTGATGATCATCCGGTTTGGGTGATCTTGCGAGTGGTCGGTGAGGGCGTGCCGAGGTCGCCGGCGGGCCGGCTGTGTCCACGTTCTCCGGTGAGGTCCTGGT
>JAABUP010009759.1_pt1 | contig 11647 bp, 14 predicted proteins | sample 5559201 | NCBI WGS metagenome assembly JAABUP01 (sample SAMN10711887, study PRJNA513373) | rock metagenome | isolation source: Antarctica rocks | place: Antarctica | reverse complement strand
TGTTCCATGATGAGTGCACCATTGTGCCATCATGATTCGCAGGGTCAAGACCAGAGGTGTCCCCAGATGACAAGCTCAGTTTCAGGTCAACTGCCACCATCTTCTGCTTCTCATACCAGGCCCAGTTCGAGTTGGGGTCACCTGTGCATACCACATATATGTATATGTTGTCCTGTTGGTCAGGATGCTTGGCATATAATTGGTCTTTCCACACGACTGCAGCTGCAGACTTGCCAGAAAATTGATTGCTCCCACCTGAGTTCTGGTAGACAGAGACCGCCACACCACATAGAAATTGTGGATCGTCTTTCGATTCACGACCGTTTGCGCTCATTCTGACTGTCTTAGCAAGCACCCAGTCAAGGTGCTGCTAAAGACTGTTTCAGCTTAAGATCTTAGCAAGTCAGGCCAGCCTGTCAGAGCCACAAGTCGGTAGCAGCTCAAAACCCTATGGCTGGATCAACAACTTAACTGACGATGCAACGAAGTAACAATACCTGAGAAAACTGTGTGTGTCGGTTTGACAACTACGTAGACATCACGCTAAGCCCAGATCAATCGTGCCCCTTGTATGGGGTACCCACAGCCGGTCGATCAGCTGACCGCACAGTCAATTGCAGACTGAGCAAAGATGTAATGCAGTTATGCGTTATGTACCGTTGCGAACCAAACAAATGTTACCTGTCTAAACGGCACTGTCCTTGATATATTCGAAGATAAAAGTGCTATGTACAAAAATTATTGTTATGCATAGGTTCGTGCATGCAACACGTATCATGCATGTCCGCCCGTATTCTTGCACCATCTGCGCTGCTGAGTCTGCCAGATCAAGCGAAACTCGTTCAGTGTCCGAGCGAACACGCACTACAAGCTTGTTCATGTAGCCGCTGTAGAGCTAAGTTCCAACACGGGATGCAGTCAAAACATTGGCTGTGAGGTATGGGCTGCTCAATGACAAGCTTGTATCAGCACGCTAGCTCGATAGCCACGACCGTGAATGACAGATGAACTTCAGGGGCACAGGTATAGGCCCATGGGCAGTATGATCAACTTTACGCCAGGATGAACTTCAAGGGCATTTGCAGTTGTTGCCAAAGTATGCCTGTAGTCAGCATACGCCTCAGATTTTGTTCGAAAATGCTCTGCGAATCGTTTAGAACACATGTCGTCATTGGAGAGCTCGCAAAGCTTGTGAAGGCAGCCTCATGCAACAAGGCTCTGAGGCCCCCTACATGCCGACATATTTTGCAGTGACACTTTCATACGCGCACACTAATCCCGACGGTTTCCTTGATAAATTGGATCTCAGATACACTTTCCCAAGGATACACTAATCTGCAGAGCTTGATAAAATGCCTGGATCATAGAGGTATTGCGACAGATACAGTATGCAGTCAAGCAAGGTTGTGTTGGGCTGCGCAATGCATTGAAATGCAGCTGGAGGCTATATTTACAGTCATGGAGGGTAGAATCGCTGACTGAAAAGCTGCTGAGACAACAACCATGGCGTTTGTTACTGACTGTTGGGGCGAGGCTGACAGTCCCGACGGCCGGCCACGAGCGCAAGCACAACGCATGTAGAGCTGATATTGGAGGTTGTGTTAGTGGTTATACCTATATCAGCAGAGTAAAAAGCCCTCAGAATGCGTGTCGAGGCTCTGTTGAAGAGTGCAATCAGGCACAGGCAGGTACTTATCCACAGAACCAGGCACAAGGCAGACAGGCTCGTGACCGGCGCGCTGAAGTTGCTCTTGCTGGCTATCTGTTCGTGCTTGAGTCCTCAGTCTGTGTGTGAAAAGTGAAGAAGCCGCCTGTAACTTGACTAGCACAGAAAGGTCGCATTGCAAAGGGGCGAACCCCGTAATGCCTAGGGCAATAGTGGCAAGTCCCAAAAGCAAGGAGTTATGCACATAGACGCATTGCAATACACAGCATGCGACCCACATTCATGTCATTTGTGCCTGGCTCAACTATCAAACCAAAGGGCAACGCAGTAGCATCCATGCATCATATGATTGACATCACACAGGACCTGGTATGAAATGTATAGGCTGCATATGCAGCGCAAACTGTGCGTATCAGCACACAACATACAGAAACGTGCAAACTAAACAAATGAAACAAAGCAAGCAGAGATGTGAATTGGCATACACCACCAGTTAGTCGCTGTTGATGCCCTCACCTCAGGCCCAAATATGGCTCCAGTAATCCCGACGGTTTACCGAGCTTTGCTGAAGAGTGGGAATTGGTCATCGGATTCATACCACTGAAAGAAAGGCTCTGGGCCCCAAACTGGGGCCTCATCATTCCACAAAATAGTTTCAGCATTTCTCGCTCTGTACACTCTCGCATCGCTGACGCCGGAATCGGATCACTGAACAAGCTATTTGTCTTGCTTGTGTTTGCAGCCACAAGCTTTGCTCTCAGGTGCTTCCAGCAGTCATGCTCAGAAGGGTACTACAGCAGGAGGTTCTCATCAGGTAGGCCTTTCATTGTCGCCTTCTGGAGAATACCTACGACTTCAGGACAGTAGGTCGTCCCAGAGTCCTTGCCTCCGCTATATAATCGAACGCACTCTCGTTCTCTCCGACTGCAGTTTGTTTGCATGCGTTCTGTGCATGGACATGCAGCAGCAACAACTGGATGTTCGCGATAATGCCGTCAACGCGAGACATTCACATCACGAAAGGTGATTCTGCCAGGCAGTGACAGTGGTGACTGTTTGTCACAGGCATTTTGGGCAAAGTGGTGTATGCAGAACCTTTGCTGGTGGATCAGCAGGGGTTGGCAACTCCACCAAAGCTCCAAGCACTGGCAATGACCAACGTGGAGAATCTGCAGCAAGTCAGCATGACGAAGACTATATGTCAAACCTAAAGGAAACCCAGGGCAAGGCTGGTGAGTAGTTTTCTGAACATCTTGTCTGTCAGACACGCTTGAAGCAGCAACATCATTCTCCAAATGCTCTGCTTTCAGGCAACACAACCTTGTTGTGACAAACAGGTGATGCAGAGGGCGGTCTGGGTGGTGGACAAATGTCACCTGGCTCAGCAGCTGCACAGGGTGATGCTGGTGATGACAGGGGTGGCAAGACAGACAAAACAGACAAGGCATCCGGCAAGGCCAGTACTGAGGATGATGGCAACACAGGTGTTGTTGGAGGAACACAGACGAAGAAGGGCAAGGTTGGCACAGGGGCTCCCACAGACATTGGCCGCTAAACAAAGTCACTGCAATCTGCCAACTGCCCAACAGTAGCTTAGGATGCTAGGTCATGTCTAGGTGTTTGGCCATTGACATACATACACTAGTGGCACAAGGTCAATATACACACTTAAGACCTGTGTGTTTTGTGCGATATGCTTGGCATCAATCCAGGCAATGTGCCCTTAAAGTCAGCTGTTGTAACAGTTTCTTGTGACTGTCACAGCCTACTGTGCAAATCGCAATCCTGGTTACAAACAAGCTTTTGAGACCTTTGTGCAGTGCTTTGATGTGCAATCATGCATGCAAACTTTGGCATCATCAGCTTGCATAGCATGATGTGGCCAAGTATGCAGGTAGCTGCTTGCATTGGTGACATGTGCTTGTTGCCCGACTTGATGTTTACTGAACTGAACATGTGAGAGCTCACTGCTGAGAGCCTGTCATTGCTATAGGCGTGAGTGTAAATGCTGTGTGGTCTCTTCCAGCTGCAGCTCCTCACTAGGTTTTAGCTGTCTGAAGTAGGCACTGACCGTCTCATCAGTAACCTGCAAACCAAACATTTGCTACAGCAACATGTTGCATTCCACCACAGACTACCCTCACATGGCCATGTTGATGATCCTGAACTCAATGGCATATCCCGCTGGAAAGCATGCTATACATACTATTTGTGCAATGCGGCTAAAATGCAGTTGAGCTGCATACATTCCATCCACTAAATACCAGCAATAGTGGTGCAACTACCTCGTCAACAGTTGCAGGCTTCCAGCGTGCATTGTTGTCTTTCTCAATGAGCTTTGCCCGAATGCCCTCTACAAAGTCATTGGAGATGTGACACATGTGGTGCAGCAGCCGGTAGTCTTCTTCCAACACTTTGGCTAGGGACATATTTCTGGCAGCCTTGACATGCCTGAAACAGATCTTCTGAGAAGTTGGAGATCCCCTGCAAGCAGCCATCATGCCTTGCATCAGTACTCCCTCTGCAGAAACAAAGCAGGGCAAAGCTACATGCTCTGAAAATTCTACAGTTGGCACTGCACCTTGCGATTGGACAACAAGTGAAATAAAATATGGTAACAGGCTCAGCGTTAATGTCAGCGGCACATCACAGCATTCAGTCAGCAAGATGCTGAGCATCCTACTATAGCATGCGGCAAGCTGTGCATATATGCCAAGGCAAGCTCATGTCTGCCAATGCAACTCAGACAAGAGCTGCCTTGGCACTCTTTGTCTGGCACGCTGATGCTGCCTTGACCTACTCATTCATGAGCTTGAGTGTGGCTTGACTCCACTCATTGTCCAACTCCTTGAGTGATGCATGTATGGCCTCGACGCTGTCCTGGTTGAAACAGGCATTCATCTCTGGCAGATGCAGCAGCAGGTCTGACTGCTGTGGGGGCGTGTCCTTCTCCTACAGTGTGAATCTCGTCAGCACAGCGCCTCTGTCTGGCTGAAGAAGCCATCAGCACACCTTGAAAATCAACAACTGCTGACTGACCATTCATGAGACTGCTGCAGCTGGGGTTGGTTTAAGCTGTTTAGGCTGTTTAAGCTGTTTATGTATACTGCGCACCACACTCAATGGCTGATGGAAGATTAGTGCAGTCACCGGCAGTGAGTCTGTACACACTGTTTCGTTGTTTGGGAACAGCTGAAGAAGAGGAGCTGGAGAGTGCCATGTGCGCAGCAGGCTTACCTCAAAAGAGCTGATGAGGTGGTGCACTGCTGAGTGCTCCCCAGCCTTGGATCCCAGCCCTTGAATGGCCTCTTCCAACTCAGGCAGCCTACTGGAAGTCAGGTAGTGGGTAGCCAATGTGGACTCTTTCAGCTCAATGCCTAGAAACAGCAAAACATACTAAGTACATGCGTGTCCCAAATGCTGGTTTTGGAGAGCTGTTTGTGGGGAGCTGTGTGAGGGAAACTTAACCACTGCCTTGGAAATTGTCTGCACAGGCTGTGGCAGCATGTTGGCAGTACAATTTGGGTATAAATGTAAGCCCAGCCAAGCAAACAACATGCAATGTCACAGCAATCACATGTACAATACTAAGCTCATAGGTAAATTGTGGCTGCAGACAGGGGGTCTGGCTGATTGCAGCTTACAAACATTGCTGAAACAACAACTGGGTACGAATCATGCTTTGCACATGACATGAGTCAAAGCTGAGATGACCTTTGAGGCGCTGGCCGGTGAGGGCCAAGTACATGCCCATCTCTCCTGGTAGGCGTGACAGGAAGTAGGCAGCGCCAATGTCAACAAACAGCCCAATGCCACACTCTGGCATGGCAAACATGGACCTGCATGCATGAACACGCTTGACAATCCGATGAAGTTATGTCTGCCAGCAGACGTGAGTGCGCAGAGTCAAGGGTCCCAGCAACTTAACAAGACATCACAAAGCTGTTCTGTATGAAGTGTCCCGAGATGGAAGGCTCACTGCATTCAAGTGCTTGCGATCAGGCAGCAAAGTGACTCAATCTTCATGGGCAGCTACAGCCTTGACACAAGAATGCAAGAGGAGCTTTGGACAGGCAACAGCATGTACAGCTATATGGCAGGAAGCATGTCACAGCCTACTTCTCTGTTGCAACTCGGAAGGAACCATGTATGGACACGCCAGCTCCCCCTCCCATCACAATACCGTCCAGCAATGAGATGTAAGGCTTAGGGTACTTGGCAATCAGGTTGTTCATGGTATACTCATGAGTGAAGAATCTGCATAATCGTATGCAGCATTCAACACACGTCAGCAGCGCAAAAGGGAAGAAACTCTCCATATGGTCATTCGCATGATCAGATGGTTGTTGGCATGCTTCATGAATTCACAGCTTCATAGTTTTATTGGTGGTCATGCATATCTAGGATTCTGTGCGTTGCCAAGGGAGAAAGTGACCTGGGGGCTTCTTCACGCTCGCCCTTCATGATCTGCTGGACAGTGGCCTTTACATCACCTCCAGCACAAAAGGCCTGCATGCAAGTCTTGCATCAGAACTCCAGACTCTAGATAATTGCCTTGATTGGCTCTTGAGGCGTGACTCAGCACCGTGTGGTGTACATTACTGCGTTATGCTTTGCAGCATCATGCTTGCATGATGCGCAATTGTGTCAGGAAAGGATCCTGTGCTGTGACCCATCAGGTAAATTATGTCATGAGTACCTTGCCGCCAGCTCCTTTCACAACCACAGCATGAACATCACTGCTGTGTTGCCAGTTTCTGTATAGCCTCAATAGAATGTCCACCTGCACCAGATAGTGAACAATTTAGCAGCATCTGAAAACTGTCCGTGCTGCGTTTCAGATGATGCTCTTTCAGTGTATGCTGCTTCCAGCCTCAATCACCTATAGCATTGGTTGCTTACCATGTCCTGATTCAAGGAGTTGAGGGCCTTTGGCCTGCATACCATCCAGGAGCATTTATGCATTGTCAGCTGCAATGCCATGCTGACCTGCTTCAAAATTCAGGGTGCATGCATACCCTTATGCTATCAAATCTACCTGTTCAGTGTGACAGTGGCGATACCATTGTCAATGCTGGACAGCACCTGCGCAAGAGTCATCCTTACTAAGCTGACAATAGCATGCAGGGGGAAGCACTTTCTGTGGTGCACGCCTCGCATTACTCCGCTTGAAACTTGGGCAATGTATGCAATTTAAGATTTCGCACCGACGGCTCCGCCTGAGCCATAACGGTCGCGTCCCGGTGATCAGTCCGACCAAGTACGTATCTGTTAATGCCTCGCGTCAGCGTCCACGGGAGGCGGTTCAGGCGGAAGGCAAGCGATGATCTGGGTGTCGTCAGAGGACGGGTTTGCATGTGACTCGCAAGAGCAGATTGCGCAAATCCGGTTGTCGCGCTTGACATTCGCGTACAACTGTCAAGAAAGCTGGTGCACCAGAATACCAATCGTCAGTGAGCTTGAGACACTCACTTATTCCTGCTAGATTTAAAAGGAGGGTAGAGCCAATCACAGGATATCTAGCCAAAAAAAAAAATTGACTGGCAGTCATCAGCTGTGTGTGGGTCCTTAACTGGCATGAGGCCGTGTTGCAGCACGATTTTTTGACGTCAGGCAGACTGGCAAGAGATGAATGCATTATGCCAAGTAAACGCAGAAATGCAGGTGCCCTTGTGAGTGTGATAGCTGCATATCTTGCGGCCTACAAGCTTGCCCAGGATATGCTGCCATCAATTTCAGAGTTTACTGTTGTGGCGTTTGCGTATAAGTTTTTTTTCAGGAGCACGACTTGGTGTGCACAAGGACATCTTCAAAGCGTTTATACTCACGGCAGTGCTACAGCCACTCATTTGCGGCCAGTTTGAGTTAATGGGTACGCTTGCCAAGTCATGTGTTGATCAGCCATAAAGTGGCTGCAGCCTGCAAGGCACGTCCGTCCTTGACGCCAGGTACCGTGCTTTCACGGGTGTACAAGAAACAAAAGAAGAATACCCATTGTGGTAGCTACCTCATGCCAGAAGAAGCAGCTAAGGCACACAAGCATGCTGGTATCTACCAGGCAAGTCATGCTTAGAACAATCTTGCGTCTGTCTGCAAACTCCTTGAAGGAAGCTTTTGCTGACAACTTTACAGCCCCACAGGTACTGAGATATTGTGTGTTATGCGATGATGCACATCGTATTCAAATGCTGTTTGACTTGCGCAATGCTTCAGGCACGCTTGTTTGTAGTTCTGCGCCATGCAGAAAAGGGGACTCGTCAATGATCGTGAATGCCCCTACGTTGTGGATGCACTTTATGCACCAGACATCGTGGAAGATTTTGTCAAAGCCGCTTGATTGCTGCCAAGAAACCGGCAGCAGTAAAGAACTGGGAGAGTGGCAGGTACATCCATGTTGTACGTGCGTGCACCTGTTAGCCAGCAGGAGCAGGTTACAGTACTGCAGCAGCCTTGAACCAGGAGCCTGTCTCCCATGAATTGACCATAAGTCGGAATGCAGCCAACTTATGCTGTTCAAACACCTCCTAGCGGATGCTGGCTGTACATGACCCTGACCTCATGCAGACCCAAGTTTGCAGAATTTACAACAGCTGATGACTCTGTGTATGCAGGCTTGCCTTGACATGTTGTTTGACACTGTTATATTTTGCTCCATCTGCTCCTGTGTGTAATTACAATATTATAATATGCTTGTTAGATCATTCACAATCTGCCTGATTTTGCATTTGATTGAACTTTGGTAAATCTCCAACTTTTGTTGCAAAGTACTTTTGTAACAGGCTGTATGGCCCTGACGCCACTAGCAGTGTGTCTGTCTAGTGACAACTGCCACTGTAGCCAGCAGCGCTGCACCAGACATCCTGACATTGAACAGGTGATGCGCATAAGCCTGATCAGTGCTTTGGGTCACCAATGCTGCTTCTTGAGATACACAAAGCAAGTTTGTGCGGCGCCATGCTAGCATGTATACAGCGCTTATGCTGCGCTCATGCACCCTGATGCTCATGCAGAAGGAGAGGCATAGGTGCATGCATGGATTTGTTGTGAGATGTTGGTGGTGGTGGTGGTACCGCGCATGTATGAATCTGCTTGTGACACAATTTGAGTCACACAACACACGCACTGATCACTGACAGACACCACATGACATCATGTAGTTTAGCGTTCCAACAAAGAAGAAGATCCCGGACTTTCTGGTCAACTGTCTCTGCACTTTCGCTTAACAACACAGGTTGATAAAAATGCCTTTCGTTGACGGGCACAAAAAGATGCGAAAAGCAATGCGTCGTGACGGTGTGCCACACAGATCTCAGGTCCTGTTGCGATAGCGCAGCCCCTGCTAAAAATGGTTCAGCAGTTGTTGAAGAACGAGGTCAGCAACTTACCACACCGTGAAGTGAGTCCCGAGGTCTCGGGCATGCGATTCCCGGTTCAATGGATGCAAAGGCACTTTGCGTGCATCTGTTGCCTCCTGCTTGTAGCTCTGGTGCTTGGCCTCGGCGCCTTGACAGGGTACAAAGGTAAGTAGACTTGTTGACTACAGCAGGTTGGCATAGCATTCACAAAGTGTCAATTGTGTCAGTCAACGCTTCAGCAAATCGTCTCCTTATTTACAGTGTTTGTAACAGGTTTCAAGACTATGTATTGTGAGGACAGCGTATTGGAGCAGCTGTTGTTAGCTAAGGCCATAGTTGATGGTCCCATGAAAGCGAACAGCACTTCTGCAGAAGGCGCTCGCATATACTGGCAATCCAAAGCCCAGATCCAAGGCTATATGGCAGCCTGCAATCAGTGCAGGACTTACTTAGCATGGGCTGCCTTTCACATCCACCAAGTGTTACTGAAGATTGTCACCCCACTCAACCCCCTGCAAGCTTGGGGCAGCAATCTTGCGGCACTGGTGCAGATACTTGAGAGTGGCAGACTGGTAGGCCTTCACGGTTTTGACTGTCTGGTTGCCTGTACTTCTTTTTTGCAACTCATTCAACGCAAATACTCAAGCTAGCTTCAGGTTGCTTAACAAACATCTGCTGTTTTCATTTTTTGGGTGCAGTTACAGTTACAGTTTGTCAACATGAACCAAGCAAGCCTACGCGTGGCAGGTTGAACAGACAGGCCAAGTGAGTAACTACATTCCCCATAGGTGTTGCCGGATGTTCTGACTGCAAAGTAACTCAACCACGTAGACGGTCTTGAGCATCACGCATTGATATCCTCATTCAGGTGCTTGACGCTGGCAACCACAGCTTGGGGTGTCGTCATTATCCGACTCCTTTTTTACTTCCGAGGACGTCTGCAACAGTTTCGAAGTGTATTTTCATGTAAGTGACATTGCAGTACGCTGTCATTTAGTTAGTGTGTCGTCGTGACAGAAGTACGACGTGCCATGCCTATATGCCAACAAGCCATAGCGTAGTTTGTTGGCATACAGCTCCAAGTGGTGAGCGTTATGGCTCGAGCGTTATTGCAACATCTGCAAGAAGCAGATATACCCTGACGAGATTGTGCCCGTGCCGTGCTTCGACTTCTTACATTGATTAGTACAGAAATCACAGCCTAGAGGCGACATAGATATCACCGTCGGCGACACAATCTGGACACCATCACGGTTGTGCACATGCGGCTTCAGGGTAAGCGTTCAAATTGTTCGCATGTCACAGTACAGCCGCCCCGGTGCGCAGCACTAGGCATAATCACAGGCCGCAGAAAGGCACGCATCGTTTTCCCGTGTCCTGCTTCTTAGGCTTGCAAGTAACCAAGCTGAACTTGCTTGTCCTAATGACAGCCCGCTGAACACTGTTGCCAGAGCTGTTCATGAATTCGCTCAGACTTGACAGTGCTTCCTGCTGCGGCACAGCAGGTACATAAGTGTTGTGGGTTGTTCAATTGAAGACGGTTTTGAGTAGCTTGGCCGCTGGCCTGGTCAGATGCAGCCAACTTTCAAGAAATGGGGCACGCTGCCAGGTTCCACCTCTGTTCCATTTTCAATGGAGGAGTATTCTCAGCTGCTGCTGTGGGACGAATTTGCTGAAGCTGCAGCAACAGTAGACTATCTGGTGGAGGTGAGTGTCTTCAAAGCTGAGCAAGCTGGGGCTAGGTGTCAGATACAAACATACATGTGTCATGATATCAACAATCAGCTGCACATTGGTTTGAATGCTAGCGATGATAAAGCAAGTACCAGCCCTGTTGTTCTTGCTAGGAACAACAGCAAGACTGCTTCACGACACAGCCACTCAGCTACAGTAATTGTTATCCAGCTTGACTACTCAGCCTTAAGAAGCATGGCTGTGAGTGACGTTGCACCTTATTGGAGGCCATCTGCCAGTCCCATCTCTTATATCAAGAAGTGCAATCTCCAAGAAAGTCACAATGCTGTTGAAACTCTTTGCCCAAGCTCTCATGAACTGTTTCTTGTGGCGCAGTCACCCTCTGGAGAGATGGTGACTCTCAGCCAGAAATGCTACCATCAGCCAGCAATGGCTGTCCTGCAGTCAGGACGTCCGCTCAAGGTGAGACAGTCTGAGCAGCATTGAATTGCAGCACAGCTTTGCCCAATACTGTACCATGTACCTGTATGCCATGGTGCTCTTGTTGTGTCATATCTTCTGCTGTTGTAGCAGGGCTGCCTGGCAATTTGAGATCCAATGACTGTTACTTGACACACGCCTGCTGCTGTACTGGAGGCATCTCACTTTCACGCTCTTACCTGTATGCCATGGTGGGCGTGTCACACTTTGTCTGCTGTTGTAGCAGAGATGCCTGGCAAAGCCCATTTGATGACTGTCACTTGCCTGCTGTACTGAGGGCACTCCACTTGTGCAAGGTTGCATAGACATGTATGCACCCTTCTGCTTTTTTTTTTTTTTTTTTGGGTTACAGGGGAATTGTCCACCCTCCGTCAGCTGATGAAGGTACCGAACGAACCTGGTTTGAGCCCGAACAACGGCCTAGAAAACGTGTCCGTAAGCGATCAGTCCA
>JAABUP010009756.1_pt1 | contig 11648 bp, 11 predicted proteins | sample 5559201 | NCBI WGS metagenome assembly JAABUP01 (sample SAMN10711887, study PRJNA513373) | rock metagenome | isolation source: Antarctica rocks | place: Antarctica | reverse complement strand
GGTCAGCGGGCGTGTCACGGCCTCCGTCAAGCCGCCAACACACCCAGCCCGAAACCGAAGGTCCTGCTCACACGCCAGCCGCGCAATCCGTCGAATGATGCATCAGATGCAATTCCGCTCATTTTGAGTTGCATGGCGACGGTGTGCCGGAAGGCGTGCGCCGCGGCCCCGGGGGGAGGGGAACGCCAGCGCGGGCGAACCAGCGCCGCGCGGAGTGGTCCAGCGCCGCGGTGCTCAACGGGGCCAGCCGCGTGTTGAGAAACACCGGGTCCTTCGTGCGGGCTGGACTGCCGGTGCGCGCCTGCCGGCTGACCAGATAGCTCTGCAGTACTCCGAGCAGTTCCGGGCTCAGCGGACAGTCCCGGGTGACGCTGCCCTTGCCGACGACCCGCACATACGGTTCCTCACCCCCCAAGACGAGGTCGCCCACGGTGAGCCCACACACTTCCCCGGCGCGGGCGGCGGTGCCGGCCAGCAACCCCGCCAACGCCAAATCCCGCTCGACCCAGGGATCCCGCGCCCTCGGATCCGGGGTCGCTGCCGCCCGGATCACCTGGGCGAACTCATTGGGCTTGTCCACGTAGCGGGGCAGGCGTCTCCCGACCTTGGGCCGGTCCACGCCGGCGGCGATCAATGGGTCCTTCTCGAGCAAGCCTTGCTGGATCAGGTAGGCGAACAGTCTCGTGAGGGTGCCGTGCACCCGGGCCCGGGTCTTGTCCGCCGCACCGCCCGCCTGGATCACCGACAACGCCACGGTCACCTTTCCTGGCGTCAGCTCGGAAAGGCCGACCCGGCTCGCGACCCCGCGATCGGTGGGGGACACCCCGTGAAGGTGCGCGGCGAAGGTGGCCACGTCGGCGCGGTAAGCCCGCACGGTGTGCGGGCTCAACCCCCGCCCCGCGGTCTTCACCGTCAACCACTGTTCTAACGCCTCCGCGAGGGTCGGGAAAGTAGGGGGAGTAAGGGCGGCCACCGGCCGACGCTACCCGGCATGCCGGGGATAGTGTGCGCTATCCAAATCAACACCGAAGGACCTCCGTTGCGCGCCCAGTCTGTCATTCGTTCTACCTTCACGACGATCAGCCACAGCGTAACGGTGGCGGCCGGGGTGTTCGCCCCGGGCCATCTGGGCGAGCTGACCCGGATCGTGCCGTTCGAGTTGGTCGGCGCGGTGCTGGCCGACACGGGCAGGGTCGAGCGTTGGCGGCGCATGCTGCCCTCGCGGGTCGGGCTGTATCTCGTGCTCGCGCTGGCCTTGTTCCCGCAACTGGGTTACCAGGGGGTGTGGGCGAAACTGACCGCGGCACTGGACGGGCAGGCCGCCTGCCCATCGAACAAGGCGCTTCGAGACCTACGCCGCCGGCCGACGGCCGCGCCGGTGAAGGCGTTGTTCGAGTTACTGGCCGGCCCGCTGGGATACCGGTGCATGCCCGGGGTGTACTTCGCCGGCTACTGCACGGTCGCCTTCGCCGCCTGCCGGTCGATCAAAGTCCCCGACACCGACCGTAACCGGGGCTGGTTGGGCAAGCTCAAGGCCGCACTCGGCCAGACCGGCTACCCTGCGATCCAGCTGATGACGCTGATGGAGACCGGGACCGGTCTTACAAGTTGTCCTCGAGGTCGCCCAGATCCTCACATTCCTCGTAGGCGTGCCAGTTCGCCTCCGTGTTCTCGTAGATGTCCCGGACGACGGGCACCAGTGCGGCGCTAAACGTGTGGCCCTCGGTTCGAGACAATCAGGCTGGGGCCCGTGAGCTCCGGATGGCGGACAGGACCGCCGCGCGGCATTCCACGAACTCGGGTGCGGACTTCGTCTCCAGCTGGTCCCGGACGCGGCCGAGGCCGACCGGGATCACGGTGCGAACCCCGGCGGGCTGGCCACCGAGGACGATCACCCGATCGGAAAGGTACACCGACTCGTCCACGTCGTGGGTCACCACCATGATGGTGATGCCCAGTTCCCGTTGCAGGGCCAGGACCAGGTCCTCGAGTTCGGCCCGGGTCTGGGCGTCGACCGAGGCGAAGGGCTCATCCATCAGCAGCACCTTCGGCTGGTAGGCCAGCGCACGGGCGATAGCCACCCGTTGCTGCATGCCCCCCGACAACTGCCAGGGGTAGGAGCGAGCGACGGAGCCGAGCCCGACGGCGTCGAGGGCCTTGTGCACCCGGGTGTTCTGCTCGGCCCGGGCAATGTGCCTGCCCCGCAACGGCAGGCGCACGTTATCGCTCACCCGGAGCCAGGGCATCAGGGTGCGTCCGTAGTCCTGTGAGACCAAGGCCATGGTCGCGGGCGGTTCGGTGACCGCCGTCCCGGCCACGACGATGGTGCCGGTTGTCGGGTGCTGCAGACCAGCGATGCAGCGGATCAGCGTGCTCTTGCCGACTCCGGAATGGCCGACGATGCCGACGAACTCGCCGACGCCGACGGTGACGTCAACCGCCCGGAGGACTTCCCGGCCCGTAGCTCCACCGTATGTGACCCCGAGCTCGCGCAGCTCGACGGCAATAGATGTTGTCCTGGGATGAGCCACCGTGAGGTCCGTCATCGTCACATTCCTGTTGCCGGAGGTCGCCAGCGCAGAAGCCGGCGTTCGATGAGTCCATAGCCGAGATTGAGCAGATACCCGATGATTCCCAGCACCAGGATCCCTGACCACATGTCCGCGATGGCAAAGGTTTGTTGCGCCACGATCACAAAGTGCCCGAGCCCCTCGGTCGAGGCGAACATCTCGCTGCCCACCATCAAGATGACTCCGATCGACAGGCTCGTCCGGACGCCGATCGCGATCTGCGGCAGCGCGCCGGGGATCAGTACCGAGCTGATCAGCAGCGGGGTTTGAATCCGGTAGCTGCGAGCAGCCAGCCGGACGCTGGGGTCGATCGAAATGATGCCATCCAGGGTGTTCAGCAGGATCGGCCAGACCGCGCCGAAGGCGATCGCCACGATTTTGCCCGTGACGCCGGTGCCGAGCAGCACAAACAGGGGCGGCAGCAGTGCGAGCGAGGGGATCGCCCGGAAGAACTGGACGAACGGGTCCGCGATCGCCCCGGCCAGCGGATTCAGTGCCAGCAACAGCCCGACACCTACCCCGAGCACCACCGCGATGGACAGAGCGACCGCGAGGCTGCTGAGGCTGGGCACGATGTCGGTGGCGAACCCGCTCCCGAACCAGGTCCGCGTGAATCTCTCGGTGATGGCGCTCAAAGGCGGGTAGAACGGCGAGGTGCTGTCGGCGCTCCCGATCCACCACCAGGCCAGCAGTGCCACCGGGAGCCAGAGTTCCCAGACGAGCAGCCGGCTCAGCGAGCGGGCCCTCACTGGGTCTCCGCTGTTCGCGGTCGGTAGTGCCAACTGAGCAGCTTCCGCTCAGCTGAGGTGATCGTCAGGCTCAGTGCGGTACCAATGGCCCCGGTGACGAGGATCTGGGCGAACATCCGCGGTGCGGCACCGGCCTGCTGGGACAGCAGGATCTCCTGACCCAGCCCCGGAACGCCGGCGATCAGCTCCGAACCGATAGCCAGCAAGAGACTCAACGTGGCACAGATGCGGATTCCGGTGGCCACGTAGGGCATCGCGGCCGGCCCCACGACAAATACCGCGCGGCGCCAGCGCGGGAGGCGGAAGGACCGCGCGGTCTGCAGTAGCTCCGGATCGACGCCCCGCACCCCGTACATCGTCTGCAGCAGCACGGGCCACACACCGACCACCACCACCAGCAGGATCTCCATTCGTGCGGTCGGGCCGAACAGCAGCAGGAACAGCGGCAGGATCGCCAGCGGCGGCACCGTGCGGCAGAAGTCGATCAAGAACCTGGTGGAGGACACGAAGTACCGGTGGGTCGCTAACATCATTCCGGCGACCACGCCGATGACCACGCACAGCCCCAGTCCCACGAGGGTTGACCGCAGCGTCAGGCCGGCGGCCGTCCACGAAGTGGGGTCGGCCAGCACACGAATCAGCGCGACGACGGTTGCTGAGAACGCGGGAATGCTGTCCTGCAGGTCCGGATTTACCCGGGCCAGCAGTTCCCACAGGCACGCGAACACCGCCAGGGCGGCGATCCGGCCGAGGATGATCGTCTGCCTTCGGGGCGTTGTCCCTGCACGGCGTTGGCCGCGCCGCATCCGGGTTGGGGTCAGCGTGATCGGTTCAGCCCTTCCAGATGATGGACGCTGCGTCGACCGGCTTGTCGAGTACGCCGTAGGTGCGCAGCATCTCCGACTCCTTGGCCAGGGACGCCGGGTCGACGATGGCGTCGAAGACCGGGTTCTTGCTGCCCTTGAGCTTCTCGGCCGGGACCTTGGCGCCCGCGGCGGTTGCCGCGATGACCTCGTCCGGATGGTCCTTGCTGTAGGTCACCGCGGTGGCCAGGGCCGCGGTGAACTTCTTCAGCGTCGCCCCGTTCTTGTCGGCGAAGGGCTTCGTTGCCACTAGTGAGGTGGCCGGAAAGCCACCGGCGACGTCGGCCAGCGGATGACTCAGCACGGTTGCTCCGCCGCTGACGGCCACGCCGAGGAAAGGGTCGACGACGAACCCGGCGTCCGCGCCACCAGTGGAGACCGTGTTTGCGATGTTCGGCATCGGGATCTGGATGAATTTGACACCCTTGGCGTCGCCACCTGCCTTGTCCACCGCCGCCATGATGGCGGCCTGGGTGACCGACTTCAGCCCGCTGACGGCAACGGTCTTGCCGACGAGGTCGGAATAGGACTTGATGGCGCTGCCCTTCCCGACGATCAGTCCCGACTGGTCCGTTTCTGCGGTGTCCCCGAAGGTGGTCAGGCCACCGACGATTCTCACACTCACGTTCTGCGAAGCGGCCTGCAGTGCGGCAGTCGCAGTGGTTGCCGCGAGGTCCGCCTGGCCGCTGGAGAGCAGGGGGATCTGCGACGAAGAACTCGCGGTGCCGGGGACGATCTCGACGTTCACGCCCTGCTGGCTGAAGATCCCCTTGGATACGCCGAGCCAGATAGGCGCGAAGTCGGCAATCGGCTGCACGGCGACCTTGAGGGTGACATTGCCGGCGGCCGGTGCAGCGGTCTCGCCGGAGGTTGCGGAGGTGGCACAGCCTGCGAGGGCCAACGTGGCGACCAGGCCGGCACCGAGGAGAGCGGCGCGGCGACAGCGGAATTGTGTTGCGGAACTATTCATGTCGAGCACCTTCCGGGCCGGGACGCATCTCGTCAGATGCAACGCGTTGTGCAATAGTAGTAACACCAGAACAGGGTGGCAACCCCCGAACGCCCACGAAGAGGAAGCCAGCGACCATGCCCCGATCGGCGAGCTCGGCCGTCGACAAGGCGCTCGACCTGATCGAGGCCGTGGCGCGCTCTGACCGGCCGCGCCGCCTCATCGACTTGTCTGACGAGGTCGGCATGCATCGCGCGACCGCCTACCGGGTGCTGGTTGACCTGGTCCAGCGCGGCTGGGTCCTCCGCCACGGTGACCGGTACCTGCCCGGAACGGTGGTGCTGCAGCTGTCCAGTGCCGCGGCCGCGAGTTCGCTGGTTGCGTTGAGCCGGCCGGTTCTGGATGACCTTGCCCGGCGCACCGAGATGATGACCAACCTGCAGGTACTAGAGTCGGCGGGGTCCCGCATCCTCGATGTCGTCCGTCCGCCGCGGTATGCGCTGATCGCCGAGATGACCGGGCAGCTGCTACCGGTACACCGCTTCGCTGGTCCGCTCGCGTTGGTAGCCACGCTCGATGACGTTCGGGCCGAGCCGTACCTCGCCGTGGCCAAAGCTGACGGCTACGAGCTGGACGGCCCCGACGGCCTGCGTGCCGGCATCGCCGAAGTACGTGACAAAGGGCATGCGGTGGTCCGGGGTCGCTCTCAAGACGTCATTGCCTCGGTGAGTCAAGTCGTGCCCGCGCGTACCGGCGTCCCGTTGTGCGCGCTGACCGTCGTAGGGCTCAACAGCGAGTTCGGCGACGTGACGCTGGCGAGGATCACCACACTGCTGGGCGACGCCGTGGCGAAGCTGCACCGTGCCCTGACCGATCCGGAGCCTGGTTCGCACGACCTGCCTCAGAAGAACGGAGACGACAGTGATTGACCGTACCGAGGGATACCTGCCGGTCGCCGACGGCGAGGGCATCTGGTTCGAGACCGCAGGCGAGGGTCCCGCCCTCGTGCTCAGCCATGGCCTGGGCGGCAATGCGGCGGTCTGGTTCCAACAGCTGCCCTACTTCGCTGAGAGCCACCGGGTGATTACCTGGGACCAGCGGGGCTTTGGCCGCTCGTCGAACACCGCGGGCAAGCACGGACCGGACGCCGCCGTCGCCGACCTGCTGGCGATCCTCGACCACCTCGAGGTCGAGCGTGCTGCTCTGGTCGGACAGTCAATGGGAGGCTGGTGCACCCTCGGCGCCGCTCTGGCCGACTCGGATCGGATCGCCGCTGTGGTACTGGCCTGCACCACCGGCGGAATCCCACCCGTGACCGTCCCGGAGATGGACTCCGAGCTGGTGCGCGCACCAGCCGGGACCCGGCCACTCGGCGTGCATCCCGCCGTCGGCGACCGGCTCCCCGCGATCGACCTAGGCAAGGCGTACCTCTACCAAGCCCTCGGCACCTTTGGGCAACGCCCTTCCGACGTCGAGTTCTCCCGGCTGCTGCACGCCAAGACCTACGACCCCGCCACGCTGGCAGCCATGCCGCAGCCGGTGCTGATGCTCTGCGGCGAGCTGGATGGCCTGATGACGCCCACGCTGGTACGCGATGCCGCTTCACGGTTGCCGCACGCCACCGTGGTGGAGATAGCGGGCCGGGGCCACTCGCCCTACTTCGAAGACCCGACGGCTGGAACCCGATCGTCGGCGACTTCCTGGCGACGCACTACCCGAATCAGTGACCATGTTGCTGTTGGATCGCACGCAAACAACCGCCGCACTCGATCCCACCGCGCTGCTGCCCTTGCTGCGCCAGACCCTGGTCGCAATCTGCCGGGAGGAGGTGTCGGCGCCCGCCCGTATCGCGGCACTCTCACCGGCGGGGCTATTGGGGGCGATGCCCGCATACGTACCCGGGCTGGGGATGGCCGCCAAGTTGGCTTCGGTCTTCGCTGTGCCAGGTGGGACCGCCCATCGGGGCGTCGTGCTGTTGGTCGACGAGGTTACCGGTGAGCCGCTGACGCTCATGGACGCGGAGCCGGTGACAGCACTACGGACGGCGGCGACGGCTACCATCGCGATGCAAGCGCTAGCTCGACCCGATGCGTCGCGTATCGCGGTGATCGGTGCCGGCGCCCAAGCGCGTGCCCAGCTGCAAATGCTGGACGCCATCGGATCCGTCGCGTCGATCGTGCTGGCCTCACGAAGCCCTGAACGGGCAGCCCTGGCGGTGGACGGACACCTGCAGGCCAGCACGGCCAGCTCGGTACGGGAAGCCGTGGATGGCGCGGACGTAGTGTTCTGCTGCACCGACGCGGTCGCTGCGGTCATCCAGCACTCGTGGTTGAGCCCGGGGGCACACGTCAGCTCGGTTGGCGGTTCGCACGGACCGGAACTCGACGTCGAGACCGTTGCGCAGGGCTCGCTGTTCGTGGAATGGACCGGCGCCGTCACCGCGAAACCCGCAGCCGGGGCACATGAGCTGCAGGGCATCGATCCTGCACGGGTCGGGGTGCTGGGCGCGGTGCTGGATGGGCAACATCCGGGCCGTCGTTCACCCGGCGAGCTGACGGTGTACAAGGCGACCGGGCACGCCGCGCTGGACGTGGCCGCGGCCGTCGCGGTGCATGCCCGAGCCCGCGAGCTGAGGCTCGGCGCGTACGTGGACCTATGAGAGCCTGCTGACAAAGCATCTCAGGCGGCCTGTGCAGCTGGTGGAGGGCGCGGGCTGGCGTGGCTGGCCCCATCGCGGCGATGGTCGACGCGGACGTGGCCCACCGCCGGATTCTCCGCCATGATTTAGGCCGCACCGGGGACCGCTCAATGAGGCAAGACTGGGGATGCGGAATGGCAACTGACTACGACGCTCCACGACACAGCGAGTCCGATTGGCGGACCCTTTCCCGGTGCGCCTGGACCCGGCCGAGCTGGCCCGCCGCCGAGCGCCCGGGGGGCACTGACAGCGACGAACAGACGTCGGCATTTCGGGCGCTATGTCATAATGTAGCTTATCGGCGTTAGCGGGACACAGCGGAACGAGTGGTTGCGCGCTCGTGAGCGGCCGCGACCTCGCCGGCCAAGTGTGCCGTGCGCTGCGTTGTGGGGTTCCGTGTGGTCGGACCGCCGGTACGCGCTGCATTGCCAGTACGCGCTGTATTACTGAGTGCGACCGCCCATGGAGGCTAGCCGTCGGCCTGCTTGGCCGCGAAGCCAAGCCACAGAAGTTCACCGCCGCCCACTGCCTGCTCCCTGGTATGCGACCCTTAGGGTCGATCATAACGTCACTGTGACGATATGCCCGAGAATGAAGCCCCCCCTCACGGCGTGCGCGCGCTCCTGGCTCCGGTGCTGACGTAGACCGCGAGGTGCTCGCCGGTGAGGGTCGAGCGGGCGGTGACGAGGTCGGCGGGTGTGCCCTCGAAGACGACCCGGCCGCCCTCGTGACCGGCGCCGGGGCCGAGGTCGATGATCCAGTCGGCGTGCGCCATGACCGCCTGGTGGTGTTCGATGACGATGATCGACTTACCGGAGTCGACGAGCCGGTCGAGCAGGCCGAGCAGTTGCTCGACGTCGGCGAGGTGCAGGCCGGTGGTCGGCTCGTCGAGCACGTAGACGCCGCCCTTCTCGCCCAGGTGGGTGGCGAGTTTGAGCCGCTGGCGCTCACCGCCGGACAGCGTAGGGAGCGGCTGGCCGAGACTGAGGTAGCCGAGCCCGACGTCGACCAGGTGGGTCAGGATCTTGTGCGCAGCCGGCGTCTTCGCCTCGCCGGCGCCGAAGAACTCCTCGGCCCCCGCGACCGACATGGCGAGCACCTGGCTGATGTCGCGGCCGCCGAAGTGGTACTCCAGCACCGATGCCTGGAAACGCTTTCCCTCGCACACCTCACAGATGGTGGCGACGCCGGCCATCATCGCCAGGTCGGTGTAGATGACGCCGGCGCCGTTGCAGTTAGGGCAGGCACCCTCAGAGTTCGCGCTGAACAGTGCTGCCTTCACGCCGTTGGCCTTCGCGAACGCCTTGCGGATCGGGTCCAGCAGTCCGGTGTACGTCGCCGGGTTGCTGCGCCGCGAGCCCTTGATCGCGCCCTGGTCGACGGAAACAACATCCGCGCCGGCAGGGATCGACCCCCGCACCAGCGAACTCTTACCAGAGCCGGCGACGCCGGTGATGACGCACAGGACCCCAAGCGGGATGTCGACGTCGACCTCGCGCAGGTTGTTCGCCGTCGCGCCGCGGACCTCGAGCGTACCGCTGGGCGTGCGCACGGTCTCCTTGACGGCGGCCCGGTCGTCCAGGTGCCGCCCGGTCAACGTGTCGCTGGCCCGCAACCCCTCAAGGTTGCCCTCGAACACCACCTCGCCACCGGCGATGCCCGCGCCGGGGCCTAGGTCGACGACGTGATCGGCGATCGCGATCATCTCCGGCTTGTGCTCCACGACGAGCACCGTGTTGCCCTTGTCGCGCAGCTTCAGCAGCAGGTGGTTCATCCGCGCGATGTCGTGGGGGTGCAGCCCGATCGTCGGTTCGTCGAAGACGTAGGTGACGTCGGTGAGCGACGAGCCGAGGTGGCGGATCATCTTGATGCGCTGTGCTTCACCGCCCGACAACGTGCCCGATGGCCGGTCGAGCGAGAGATAGCCCAGCCCGATCTGCACGAACGAGTCGAGGGTGTGCCGCAGCGACGCGAGCAGCGGGGCTACGGACGGATCATCGCGATCCCGCAGCCATCCGGCGAGGTCGCTGATCTGCATCGCACAGGCGTCCGCGATGCTCATTCCGTTGATCTTGGACGACCGGGCAGCTTCGGCCAGCCGAGTGCCGTGGCACTCCGGACACGTCGTGAAGGTCACCGCGCGCTCCACAAAGGCCCGAATGTGCGGCTGCAAGGAGTCGACGTCCTTGGAGAGCATCGACTTTTGGATCCTCGGGATCAGCCCCTCGTAGGTCAGGTTGATGCCATCGACCTTGATCTTGGTCGGCTCCCTGTAGAGCAGGTCGCGGAGCTCGCGCTTGGTGAACTCGCGGATCGGCTTGTCCGGGTCGAAGTAGCCGCAGCCGCTGAAGATGCGACCGAACCAGCCGTCCATGCTGTAACCGGGGATGGCGAGCGCACCCTCGTTCAGCGATAAGCTGTCCTCGTACAGCGCAGACAGGTCGATGTCGGTGACGGAGCCCCGGCCCTCGCAGCGTGGACACATTCCACCGGTGATGCTGAAGCTACGACGCTCCTTGACTGTCTGTCCGCCACGCTCGATGGAGACTGCACCCGCTCCGCTGATCGAGGCCACATTGAACGAATACGCCTGTGGCGAGCCGATATGCGGCTGCCCGAGTCGGCTGAACAGGATGCGCAGCATCGCGTTGGCGTCGGTGGCGGTGCCGACCGTGGAGCGAGCGTTGGCACCCATCCGCTGCTGGTCGATGATGATCGCCGTCGTCAGCCCGTCGAGGACGTCGACGTCGGGCCGCGCCAGCGTCGGCATGAAGCCCTGCACGAAGGCGCTGTATGTCTCGTTGATCATCCGCTGCGACTCCGCGGCGATGGTGCCGAACACCAGCGAACTCTTGCCCGAGCCGGAGACGCCGGTGAACACCGTCAACCGGCGCTTCGGGAGTTCGACGCTGACGTCCTTGAGGTTGTTCACGCGGGCGCCCTGCACGCGGATCAGGTCGTGGCTGTCGGCAGCGTGCAGCGCAGGCGGCTGCGACCCTGTCTTGCGGTCGACGCTCATCAATCCTCAGGAAGAACCGCGAAATCGCGCTTGGTCTTGCGGTACCACCCCATGCCCGAGATTGGGTTCTTCCACCTGCCCTTCATCTCGTTCAACGCACTCTCGTGCGCCTTGTCTCCGCTGGCGACCATCTCTTTGAGATGACTGTCCTGCGCCTTGATGACATCGTTCGCGGTCTCTCCGTGCAGTGCGAGTGTGCACGGTCCACCCAATTGCTGACAGGCCATCGTCTTCATCGGGCATCGCCTCCTTTCAGCTCCTGGATGCGGATCAGGTTGCCGGCGGGATCGCGAACGGCGCAGTCGCGCGCGCCGTACGGCTGCTCGGTCGGCTCCTGGACGACCTCGGCGCCGCTGGCCTGCAGGTGCTCGAAGGTGCCGTCGAGGTCCTTGGTGGCCAGCAGGATCCAGCCGTAGGTGCCCTTGGCCATCATCTCGGCGATGGTGCGGCGCTCGTCGTCGGTGATGCCGGGATCAGCGGCCGGCGGCGCCAGGAGGATGGATGTGCCGGGCTGGTCGGCGGGTCCGACCCCGATCCAGCGCATCTTTCCGCTGCCGACGTCGCTGCGGACCTCGAAGCCGAGGGTGTCGCGGTAGAAGGCCAGGGATGCGTCCGGGTCGTCGTGCGGGAGGAAGCTCGCGTGAATGGTGATGCTCACGGGGGTGCTCATGGATGTCACGCTAGCTGCGGCTCAGTGACCGGCGCTTCTCGATTCCTGACCGGTCTGGTCACCTGTTTCGCCACGCACGGCGGCATCCCGGCCGTCGCGGGCGCCGCCTGGCGCCGGTAGGTGCTGGGCG
>JAABUP010009755.1_pt1 | contig 11648 bp, 9 predicted proteins | sample 5559201 | NCBI WGS metagenome assembly JAABUP01 (sample SAMN10711887, study PRJNA513373) | rock metagenome | isolation source: Antarctica rocks | place: Antarctica | reverse complement strand
CTGCCGCAAGAGGGATCTGACGAGCCAGTCAAGTCGCGCCGGGTACGTGGCAAGCGCACAGCTGATGTCGCTCAGCGAGCGCCGCGAACGGGGCCGCGCCTACGGCGTCGACGGGGTCGAGCGACCGGTGAACCGGGCGACGGGGTGCGGGCTCCCCTCCCCCGTAGCCGGTCGTTGTTACACCTCGATCCCCCGATCCGGGTCGGTGGCCCGCTCTGCGGCCCGCGCCATCACTTACTGGGACGCTGCCGGGTGGTCTCGGTGGCCTCGGTGGCCGGGGTCGGCTGGCCGGCCCGCACCCGCTCGACCAGGCTGCGCAGCTCGTCGGTGATCTGGGTCCCGGCCCGGTCGCTGGTGGGCTGTCGCCCAGGTCGGTGGCCCACTGCGTGAACCGCGTCTTGATGGCCTCCAGCTGGTCGGCGGTCATGCCGTAGCGGTCAACATCGGTGGGACTGATCCGGAGGACGCCCGCCAGTTGCTGGACGAACATCTCGACCTCGAAACCGGCGTCGCGTTCGGCGGCGGACGCGACCAGTTGGTCATCGCTGAACCGGCCAGAGGCGCGGATCGCGTCGACGTCGAGGTAGTCGCGTGGCTCGGCCCCGGCTGTACAGCGCGGAGACTCTGTTGCCGACCGCATCCGTCAGGCTGAGCACCGGCCCACGTCGAGGGTTACCGGGTCGTCCTGGCGCCAGTCCACGCCCAGGTCGACGTCGAGTTGCAGCCCCCTCACGGGTGGTGACGTGGAGCCGGGCGAACTGCGCGGCGCGGCGGGTCCCCTCCACCTGATAACCACTCTCCCGCAGTTGGTCGGTCCCCTGGTCGACGGCCACGCTGAACGCGGTCACGTCCTGGCTGGCAGTGAACAGGTCGACGTCCTCGGTCGGCCGCTCCGTTATGCCGTGCTCGCGGATTGCACCGGAGCCGGCCAAAGCGAAGCCGTCGACGCCGGCGAGCGCGATCCGGGCGAGGCCCGCTGGACGGCGACCTCGCGGCCTGGCTCTGAGATGTGCTGACTCATGACGTCTTAGGCGGCCGTGGCCGCGCAGAGCTCAGGGAACCGGGACTCCCACATCTCCCGTACCCGGTTCGGCAGCATCAGGTCCGGCCAGACGGCGCCCAGCCGGCCGCGGTTGAGCACATGCACCAGGTCCTCAACGGTCCCCTCGGCCCGCACGGCTCGGTGGGTCAGGCCGACGCCGCCAGGCTCGTCGAGGTCGATGCGGCCTCCGCCGGCGCCCACAGCACCGAATGGGACAAGTCGACCACGCCGCCGGCGGGTCCGTGCAGCTGGTCCAGGCTGTCGACCATGGCGTACGGCTTGACGTCGCGGAAGTAGACCCGACCCTGGGTCGAGCTGCTCGGCTGACTGGCCATCACGACCTCGTCTCCTCTGGCTCACTTTTGTGGCTCATCCAAAACGGTACGGGTCAGGTTCCGGAGAGCCGAAACGGTTTCGGTGACGAGTCCCGGTGAACCGGCTTCCGCGTGTCGGCGGGCCGAGGGTGTCGACGCGGCCGGCTCACCAGTAACGACGGCGATCTCAACCCGAAGTAGCGCGTATGATCGTCTCCATGACGCTACGTCACGAGGAGCTGAAGGCTGAGGTCGGTGTGCGCGAGCTGCATGACCAGCTGAGCCGGTACCTACGACACGTCGGTTCCGGCGGCGATGTCGTGATCACCATGCGCGGCCGTCGGGTCGCGCGGCTATCGACGGTGGACGACGCTGACCCGCTTGCTGACCTGCGTGCCCGCGGCCTGGTTCGGGATCCACAACGGCCCCGGCGGCGCGCGAGCGGCCGAGAGCTGCTAACGGCGGACGGCTCCGTCTCCGACCTGGTAAGCGAGCAGCGGCGCTGATCGTGTACCTCGACACGTCAGCGCTGGTCAAGCTGGTGTTCGACGAACTGGGATCCGATCTTGCTGCAGAGTTGTGGGACCGCGCCGAATCGGTTGTGTCGAGCCAGCTCGTCTACCCCGAGGCCCGAGCGGCTGCGGCCGCGGCCCAGCGGGGACGCAGAATTACCTCGGCAACCCTGCGTCATGCGGTCGACAGGATCGACGAGCTCTGTACTGAGTTGGATGTCATCGGCCTTGACTCGGACCTCGCATACACCGCGGGAGACCTTGCCGAAGCCCACGGGCTGCGCGGCTATGACGCCGTCCACCTGGCCACCGCATTGAGCATCGACGTGGACTCGATGCTCCTGGCCACCTGGGATGGCGACCTGGCACGCGCTGCCATCACCGCAGGCTGCAGCGTCTCACCGCCGCCAGCTCTTCGGTGACATTGCCCTCACGTTGTCGCACGGGTGGATCACTCAGCAGCACGGTTCAGGGGTCGGTCAGATGGATAGCAGTAGATCGAGCAGGCGTTGGGGGCCGTCGTGGAGAACGTTGTGGCGAGTGTCCCATTGGTGCACCGTCCAGGCCGAGTTGGGCGCCAGACGGCTGGTGGTGTTGGTGAACGGCGAGGTGCTGCCTTGGGGCCAGCCGGTCGCGGCGACATAGGTCTTGCTAGGGACCGACTGCCAGGCACCGGTCAGCGTGGAGCGCTGGACCAGGGTGGCCAGCGGATGCGGTCTGGCCTGCGGGTCGAAGAACGGGAGGGGCTCGACCGCGACGCCGGTGCGCCCGGCGCCGTCGATGTACCAGTGGCGCTGCTCGTCGTTAGTCATCGACCAGCACGAGTCCCCGTGGTCGGGTACGAACGCGTCCAGGTACACCAGCGCGCGCACCCGATCGGGCACTTGATCGGCTGCCCCGGTGATCACGCTGCCGCCGTAACTGTGCCCAACCAGCACCACATCCTCGCCGGAGCGATCACTGGCGGCGCTGACCGCGGCGGTGACCTCTGCGACGTGACTGGCCAAGCTCACATGCCCGGCCCCCGCCATACCCTCGGGCCCTAGCCCGGCCAAGGTCAGGGCCTCGGCTTGGTGACTGTTGCGCTCCAGCTCGGTGACCTACGGCTGGTACCACCAGCCGCCGTGGCAGGCGCCCGGGACGAGCAGGAAACTGCTCACCGGCCCTCCTCGTCGCACATCCCCGGCTGCACACCACCCCGGAGCTGCTCGTCCTGGTCCACGTCCGCTGAGGTGACAACCTCATCCATGCGGTAAGTCTCCCATCCTCAGATCGTCGACTAGACCGGTCACAGAACCGCGCCCCCGACCACCGCGACTACGAGGCCGTTCCGGGCGTCCACGAGAGCTCAGCTCGGCCGTGCCGGGCGTCCACAACAAGAAGGACCGGCGGGACGCGTCCCGCAAGCCGATGGCGCGTCCACCTCTGGTCGCAGCACGAAAGTGCGTCTCTTGGCGGCAACTCGTCGAAAACTGGACAAACCATTAGTGAGGCTTTACTGTTTCCTTACCAAACCGTTCCAGATCCGTGCGGTTGACTGAGGTAGCGGGGGATTGGGGATCAGATGGGGGGATGACCAAAGGCCAAGGACGTCGACTGCAGCGAGCTCTGCCGTCACAGCGTCTAGATAGCTGCGGGTGGGAAGCCGGAGCTGCAGGCCTGGGGCGGGCGCCATGGTAGGTGGTGGGGAACCTGACCGGGATAACCGGGGGCAGGGACCACGGAACCGAGGAAGCAAGGGGCCGGGGAAGCAAGGGGCCGGGGAAGTAAGGGCCCGGAGAAGCAAGGGGGCCGGAGAAGCAGGGGGCCGGGTGGCCGGGTAGTGGGGGCCTCGGTCGCCGAGGAGCCGGTGGCCCGGTCGCCGGCCGTGGGAGGAGGCCGGGGGAATCCCCGGGCCGTCGGCCACCCTGGGGACGGGCCGCGTGTAGGCACCCTCACGTCGCTGACCTGTTTCCGTGCCAGACCCTCGTCAAACCTGTGCTCGCTGGACGGCGATTCACCGTGCCAGTCCCCGGATCTGACCACCTAGCGCGTCGCTCTTGCTCGCGTGTCGGCGGGCCACAACCGGCATGTCCACGGAACGGGCTGCTCCCAGCTGCCCACCGCGCATGCCTGCTGCTGGCGCCGACCGGACATGCCCGCTGCGCATGCCCATCGAACCTGCCAATCGAACGTGTCAACTGCCCATGCCCACTGCACGCGCCCATGACTATCCGACACGCGTGGCTGCACGCGTCGTCCACCAAGGAGACCACCCATGAGAACCACCTTTCGAATCGCCATCACCACCGCTGCTCTAACCGTCACCGTGGGACTGACCGGCTGCTCTGTGGCGCACTCACCGAGCTCCGCGGTCCCGCCGCCCCGGGAGCCGTCTGTCGTCGTGGCGACGGCGACAGCTCTCGCGGCTCCGGTCCGTGAAGTAGAGATCGACGACATTCCGAGGCGCACCGTCACTGCGGCCAGACGCGAGGTCATCAGCGCACCGGGTCGCGTTGACGCGGCCCCTGCTCCGGCCGCCCCTGCTCCGGTCGCCGCCGCCCCAGTTCGCGATGCCGCGGCATCGACTCCGGCCGCCGCCGCCCGAGCTCCCGGGATGGCTGCCGCGCCGTCGACTCGCGTGGCCACACCCGCACCGACGGCCCGTGCGGCCGCGCCTCATCCCGCCCCGCCTGCCCCGCCTGCACCCCCTGCACCGGCTGCACCGGCTGCACCGGCGGCCAGGCCCACCTCTACCCCGACGGCGGCCCCGAAGGCCCAGCCGGCGGTGGCACCGTCACCCACGGCGAAGCCGGTCCCCACCTCATGGCAGATCTCCATCGGCGGATGGGCGCGGGGCATCGTCGCCGGCTCCCAGAGCGCCATCGACGCGTGCGGACCCGCGGTGCTCTACTCGAGCTCGTTCCCTGGCTCAGGCGGGAACACCTGGCTGAACGGGCACAACGACTGCGGGTTCCAGTTCTGGACCGACCTGCCCGTCGGGAGCACCGTGACGATCACCCATGGCCCGGCAGTCTTCACGTACCGGATCGTGGGGCACGGCTATGTCCCCCAGCAGGGCATCTCCTCCGCCGGGCTCATCCACAACGACCTGACCCTGCAGACCTGCAAGGGCCCCGGCACGTCCTTCACCTACGCCGACCGCGTCTGAGCCGACCCGCACTAATGTCAAGGCCCTGTCGAAGCTCAGTCCCAGTGCGGTGGACGTTGCTCTCGCAACCAGCGGTCGTGGGCGCTGTCGTCGACCCGCTCGCTCCAGCCGGCGTCGGTGTCGTCGAGGGTCTGCTCGGCCGGGGAGCGGCGGAATGCCCGCCGTCGTTTCCCCTTCGGTTTACCCTTCTTCTCCTCCTCGGCAAAATCCTTCGGTTCCTGGGGCAGCTCCCCCTCGATACTCGTAATCGCCTCAACGAGGCCCTCCGAGCCCAATCCGTCGTGGGCACCGCGGCGTGCGGCTTCCTGTCCAGCGTCACGCTGACCAGCGTCGCCTCGGCCGGTGTCGCCTCGGCCGACGCCGCCGCGGCCGACGTCGCCGTGACCGACACCCTGATTGGCGTCGCCGTGACCGACGGCTGAGGCCGGCTCACTCTCGTGCTCCGGTCCGTCATCGACCCCTGGCGGCATCGCCTCACGGGTGGCAGCCACCACCCTGGCGACTTCGCGCGCCGGGTCCCGGTAGAGGTCGGTCGAGAAGATCCGCACGTGCCGCCAGCCGAGTCGTTCGAGCTGCTCGACCCAGAGACGGTCCCGTTCGCGGGTGCCGCGCAACCCGGCATACGCGGCGCCGTCGCCCTCGACCGCGACGAGGAGGCGGGTCTCGTCCCGCGGGTCGGCGACGGCGACGTCGACCTTGTGCAAGCTCGAGCCGACGTCCTCGGTGACGCGAAGCCCCTCGCGGCGCAGGCGGGTCGCGAGGTCGGCCATGAGCGGATCGCGAGCGCGCCGCAGCTCAGCGGACGGCTCCTTGCCGCCGCGCGCGGCATGGTCGAGCAGGTCACGAAGGAGCTCGCCGCCACGGCTGCGCAACCGCTCAGGGTCAAGGTCGTCCGCCGTGAGCGACGAGACGACGGTCAACCGGCGGCGCGCTCGGGTCGTCGCGGCCGTCAGCATGCGTTCCGCGCCGGGGACGGCGAGGCCCGGGAAGTTGTGGATGACCCGCCCGTGCGGCGTCTTGCCATAGCCGACGCCGAGGATGATCGCGTCGCGGACGGCGCCCGCGACCTCGTCCATCGAGCGGATGAAGAACGGCCCCGGCCGGGAGGCGTCGAAGAACACGGCGGCACCCACCTCGTTGCGCCCGCCGGAGGGGCGCAGCGCCGCGTCGAGCGCCTCCTCGATCCGCTTCGCGTGCCGGGCGGTGAGGGTGATGACGCCGAGGGACTCCTCCGGCCGGGTGAGCGCATGGTCGAGGGCCAGCTCGACGATCCGGGCGACCTCGGAGTCGGTCGAGGGCGCCGCCGCCTCCTGGCCGGGCTCGACCTGGGCGGACCCGTCGACCCGTTCCAGGGAGACCGGCGACGTGGCGGAGGTGCCGGGGAAGGTCACCAGCGACCCGGCATACGCCTCGCGGTTGGCGAAGCTGACCAGCCGCTCGTCGACGGAGCGGTAGTCCCAACCGAGCGTGCGCGCCGGCAGGACCCGCGCGAGCGCGTCGAAGACCGATGCCGCCGGCTCGCCCTCCACGGGCGTCTCGGCGTCGCGGCCGGCGCTCTCGATGACCGCCGTGCTGAAACCGGTCGGCGGAGCTTGTCGGCGGTCGCCGAAGGCCACCACCTGCCGGCCGCGGGAGATGGCCGAGATCGCCTCGGCGGGCGCCACCTGTGACGCCCCGTCGATGATCACCGCGTCGAAGAACCGCCCGTGGGGCACGACCTGCGCCACCATGAGCGGGCTCATGGCCCAGCACGGCTGGACCGCGAGGAACAGCTCGGCGGACTGACTGAAAAGGGTGCGGACCGGCTCCGGCCGCGCCGGTCCGGCGACCTGCGCACGCACGTTCGCGACCTCGTGGCGGTTGGCGGTGATGGCACCGAGGGTCGCGCGGTCGGTCGCCGCGCGCACCCGCCCGGCTGCCGCGGCGAGGTGGTGGCGGTCGGTGGCGACGTAGTCCGCGACGGTCCGGCGCAGCTGGGTGCCGTCGTGCTTGCCGTAGCGTTCGTCGACGTCGGTGATGTGGCGGACGAGTGAGACCCACCAGATGTGCTCGAGCTCGGGGGTGACCTGGTCGACAGAAATCGCCCGGCGGGCGAAGTCGTCGACGACCTCGCCCATGCCCGCGGCCCGCAGCTCCTCGATCACCGGGACGACCTGGGGCAGGACGGCGAGACGGTCGAGCCGGGCGGCGAGGTCACGTAGCCGTTGCTTGAGGTCGGCAATCGGTATGCCGGTGAGGTTACCTCCCGCAGCCGTCGACGCCAGCCGCTCCTCGAGCCACGCGAGGTCGTCGCGGAAGGCGGCGAAGGTCTCCTCAGCCTCGTCGAGACGCGGCGAGATCTCCGGACGACCACCGGCACCGACGAGGTCCTGCCAGGCACTCCGGTGGCTGCGAGCCTGGATCAGCTCAGCGTGCAGGTCCTCGGGCGGTCGACCGGGGCGGAGCATCCGCCGGGCCTGACGGCGGACTCGGGAGCGCGACCACGAGCCGAGCGAGACGTCCTGATCCCGACGCTGACGCCGCGACGCCGTGGCTGCGACGTGCTCGTCGAGCGGCACGTCGAAGACCTCGGGGCGGAAGACCTCCAGGGTGTGCCGGACGCCGCTCATCGTCCGCAGGGCGGTGTCCCAGTCGGAGACGGTCCGGGCCGGCGGTAGGGAGGACTCCTTGAGGATGGCGTTGAGCGACTCCGCAACCTTGTCGAAACCGCCGGCGCTCAGGCGGGTGACGAGGTCACCGGCCCGCTCGGCGTCCTCCTCGGTCGTCACGGAGGCGCCGTACCAGGTGTCGGCGTCCTCGGTGGCCGACCAGGCACCCAGCTCCGCCGCGTCACTGAGCTCATGGGCCAGCTCGTCGAGCCGTGAGCGGGACAGTCGATCCAGCGCTTCACCGCTGAGCCGCACCCGGGAGGCCGGGGCGGGGTGGCGCGAACCCAGCTCGGCGATGGCCCACTGCGCCTCGTGCGCACTGACGCCCCACGGCTGGCGGATCTCGTGGAGGGCGTTGACGTGGTCTCGGAGCCGGTCGCGGCGGTCCTTGAGCCGCTCGAGGTCCGGCGCGGCGCGCTGCGCCGCCTTCTTCGCCTCGTAGTCCTCCTCCCCCGGCCGGTCGCGGTCCCGCTCGGCCACCTCGTCGAGGGCGTCGACGATCGTTCGCAGGGTCCCGCGACGGTCGACGCCCGCCTCGGCCGCGTGGAGGACGAGGTTGCCCAACCCGACCTCGTCGAGGCGGTCGATGGCGTCGGTGATCGCCGAGCGCTGCTCCGCGACGAGGAGCACGGTCCTGCCCTCGCTGGCCAGGGCCGCGACGAGGTTGGCGATCGTCTGGGTTGCTCCCGTCCCGGGTGCCGCGCTGACGACGAGGCTGGCGCCTTTGCGGACCGCGTCGACGATATGGCCCTGGCCCGAGTCGGCGTCGAGGACGAGCCGCTCCCCCGCGGGGTCCGGGTCGGGGTCCGCCTCCGGGTCGGGAGTCGAGGACCGCACCGCGTGCTCGGCGTCCGGGTCCCCGGCCAGGGCGGCGACGACGTCGTGCGCCACCAGCCGGTCCTGCTGGCCCGCCAGGTCTGCGACCATGTCGAGCTTGGCGTGGGGGAAGGTGCTGGCGAGGAGCCGGGGCGTCACGGCGAATCCCGGCACCGATGCGCAGATCCGGCTCAGCGCGGCATACACGGGGTAGGGATCGAATCCCGTGGTGATGCTGGCCATCTCGGCGAGCGCGCGGCCGTCGATGTCCAGGCCTTGCTCCGAGCGCAGGTATTGCTCGAGGACGGGGTTGAGCTCGACCTCCTCGCCCAGGTCGACGTCAAAGTCCGTCGCCGTCGGGCCGGTGGGGCGCAGGTCGCACGTGCGCAGCAGCACGGGCGCCTGGGGCGAGCGCACCATGCCGGGCACCTCCCACGTCGCCATGCCGATGGCCATGAAGCCGGTGGTGATGCCGCGTTGCTCGGCGAGCTCGGCAGTCTTCGCTCGGATCGAGCGGACCCGGTTGCGTGCCTCGACGAGGGCGGCCGGCTCGCGGACGAGGTGCGACAGCCGGGTCGGGCGGCCGGCGAGGAGCATCGAGACGCCGCCGGGATGGGCGGTCGTCAGGTCGAGGCTGCCGGCGCGCAGGTCCTGGTACCAGAGCAGGGTGTTGCGTCCCCCCACGTCGGCCAGCTGCCGCTGCCACCCCGCGATGGCGTCGCTCACCCGCTCACGCCGGTCGGGAGGGGTCCGGCGAGCAGGTTCGCTCGCGGGGTAGATCTCGGGGGTGGGACTCACTCCGGCAGGCTAACCAATCCGGCTACCGATGGCGCCTCACGGCAGGGCGAGGCGGAAGATCTTGGCCCAGGTCGAGCCGACCTGCCTCCACATGGGACCGGTGTTGTAGGGCAGGCCGTAGCGCTCGCAGAGCTCGCGCACCTTCGGTGCCACCTCGGCATACCGGTTCGAGGGAAGGTCCGGGAAGAGGTGGTGCTCCACCTGGTGCGAGAGGTTGCCCGTCATGAGGTGCAGGGCCTTGCTCCCGGAGATGTTGGCCGAGCCGATCATCTGCCGGACGTACCAGTCCCCTCTGGTCTCCCCGTCGATCATCTCCTCGGTGAACGTGTCGGCGCCCTCGGGGAAGTGGCCGCAGAAGATCACCGCGTGGGCCCAGATGTTGCGGACGGCGTTGGCGGTCAGCGTGCCGACGAGCGCGGGGACCGCTGAGCCGGTCAGGGCCGCGACGGCGGGGGTGGCGACGTAGTCCTTGGAGAACTGGCGCAGCACCTTGACGCCCATGGCCTTGAGGTCGCGCACGAAGTCGGCCCTGGGCTTGGTGCCGTTGATGACCTCGTCGACCTCGAGGTCGTAGATCGCGATGCCCCACTCGAAGACCGGCGCGAGCAGCGCGTTGTAGAGCGGGTTGCCGAGGTTGAACGGCTTCCACGGCTGGTCGGCGCTGACCCGCAGCATGGTGTAGCCCACGTCGCGGTCCTTGCCCACGACGTTGGTCCACGTGTGGTGGATGTCGTTGTGGGTGTGCTTCCACGACGCGGCCGGTGTGACGAAGTCCCACTCCCAGGTCGTCGAGTGGATGTCCGGGTCGCGCATCCAGTCCCACTGGCCGTGCAGGACGTTGTGGCCGATCTCCATGTTCTCGAGGATCTTCGCGACGGAGAGCATGCTCGTGCCGGCGACCCAGGCGACAGGGTTGACGGAGAAGACGAGGGCGGCGCGCCCGCCGAGCTCGAGCGTCCGCTGTGCCTTGATCACCCGGCGGATGTATGCCGCGTCCTTGGCGCCGCGCCCGGCGATGACGGCGTCGCGGATGGCGTCGAGCTCGCGGCCGAGCTCGGCAACCTGTTCGTCGCTGAGGTGGGCGGCCGCCGGCGGGCGGACCGTCGGATGGCCCTCGGCGGCGAGGACCGAGCGGCGGCGCTCGGCCGGAGGCTTGGTCGGCGCGGCGGCGCGGGTGGCTTCGTTGCGTTCGACTGTCTCGTTGGAGGTCGTGCTCGGCGCCCTGGTCAGGGTGGCGGTCATGGTCGTTGCCCTCAGATCTCGAGGTGGACGGGCCCTGCGGCTGCAGAGACACAGGTCTGGATGAGCTGGCCCGCGTCGCCGTGGACCTCGCCGGTGCGCAGGTCGCGCACCTGGCCGGCCAGCAACGGGGTGACGCAGCTGTGGCAGATGCCCATGCGGCATCCGCTGGGCATGACGACGCCGGCGGCCTCGCCTGCCTCGAGGAGCGAGGTGTCGCCGTCGGCGTCCATCTCCTTGTCGGACTTCTCGAAGGTGACGAGTCCGCCCGCGCCGCCCGCGCCGGGCAGGAGGACGGGTGCGAAGCGCTCGACGACGAGCTGCTGTGGGACCTCGGCCGAGCGCCAGAGGCCGGTGGCGGCGTCGAGCATCTCGGCGGGACCGCAGACGTATGCCGCGCGGCTGCGCCAGTCGGCACACGTCTCGTCGAGGTCGCCCGTCGAGGAGAGGTCGATGCGACCGCGCTCGCCGGTGAGCCAGTGGACGACACGCAGCCCGGGGAACTCGTCGGTCAGCTGGTGCAGCTCGTCGCGGAAGAGGGCGTCCGCCTTCGTGCGCGAGGAGTGGATGAGGACGACGTCGGCATCGGGCCGGCGGCGGACGAGGGTGCGGATCATCGACATCACGGGGGTGAGGCCGCTGCCCGCGGTGAGCATCAGCAACGGCCGGGGGTGCTCGGGGAGCACGAAGTCGCCCTGCGGCACGGCGAGGAAGAGCACGTCTCCCGGCAAGGTATCGCGCACGAGCGCCTCGGACACCGCTCCGATCGCCGTGACGGTGATCGCGGGATCCTCACCGGCCGCCGTCGTCAGGGAGTAGGAGCGCCACTGCCGCACGCCGTTGATCTCCACGCCGATGCGGGCCCACTGGCCGGCCTGGTGCGCCTGCCAACCCCGGCCGGGGCGGAAGTGGATCGTCGCCGACTCGGCGGTCTCGGGCACCACGGCCGTGACGATGCCGCGCATCTGTCGCGACGAGCTGAGCGGGTTGACCAGCCACAGGAAGTCCTCCGGCTCGCGCGGCGTCGTGAAGACCGATGCGACGCGTGTGAGCGGACGGAACGTGGGCATGTATCAACCGTGACATCCGCGGGGTCTCGGTGTCTCGTCTGACGGCATACGATGTGGA
>JAABUP010009753.1_pt1 | contig 11653 bp, 11 predicted proteins | sample 5559201 | NCBI WGS metagenome assembly JAABUP01 (sample SAMN10711887, study PRJNA513373) | rock metagenome | isolation source: Antarctica rocks | place: Antarctica | reverse complement strand
AAACCTCACAAGTATAACCCAGAGCCTAAACCCCGGCTCAAAACCCAGCCTCCTCACCCGAGCGCGACATTTGCCGTCAACAGACACAGCTCCGCACGTCTCCCCTTCTCTCCGTACCATCCTCTTCCACAATCCCGAAAGGAATCTCCATCTCCCATTCCTCGAAACGAAAAACCACACACCAAGAGAACCAAACCAGTAGCCGCAGCAGGCGCAGGGAGCGTGCATTATAGATCCTAGGAGATGGAATGGGAGGGGGGTTCGTGTGCTGTGATGTGCTGGAGACGGTGGTGCGGGCTTGAAACATGGGGGATTTCTAGGGGGAGAGGATGATGCGGTCCGGACTCCGGGTCGGGTTGGAAGAACGGGAAAGAGCATGAGAGAGGAGCTATGGGCAGCGGGTGATGAAGCAAGAGATGGATGTAAGTTATGAGTACAGCCATGCAGCTTGGATGAGAGTTTGGGTGATTTGCTCATGACGTACGTTGTAGAATCCTGCCTCTTTGCACCGCGAGGAAAGAGAAATATAGGGATGGAATGACTGGATGCATTGTCACATCTTGACTTGTGGAATCGTACTTTTCCGCACTGTGTCGAAACCAGATTGGGGTCATTATCGTACCGCTAGTACCGCTACAAAGCCATCCCAACTCTACATACATTACCAACGCTCCCATCCAACACCCCCGACCCCAGCGCTCGGCACTCACTCAAAGTCATGGGTATATGAAACAAACTCCCATCAAACCAACTCCCACAACGCCAACCCCCCAAACCCCATCGCCTTCCTCCCCTTCGCACCCCTATACTCCCCAACACTCAGCCCCCTCCCCGTCTGCCCATTCACCGTATCAACCGTATACGCACTAACAGTCTGCCCCCTCGCCCCCAACCGCCTAGGCTCCACATCCGCCCACCAAACCCTCCCATTCGTCTCAAAGGGCACGAAATCATCTTCCCTGCCATCAACACCATGGATCGAGAGGATGAAAACGAAGGGTTTCCCGGGGCCGTTGCGGACGGGATCCCAGTGTTCGCAGACACGGGCGAATTGGAAGCGGGTTGTGGGGCCGGGGTGGGCGGAGGGGGAGATGGGGATGCGCTTGTATTTAGGCGTGAAGGAGGTTTCGGCGATGCCCTCGACGTCCGCTAGGCCGTAGACTTGTAAGGGGTCGCCGCCCGTGTCACCAAGCATGTATTCCTCCCAACCGATGGCACGGCCATTGGAGCGGAAGGCCTGGGATCGATTGGAGGGGAAGTGGCGCAGGCTGAAGTCGTCGTTGGACATGGTGAACATTTTGGGCGTGAACTGCTTGTTGTAGGGTTGGCCTGCGCCGGAGATGTTGCCGGCGCCCCAGCAGGTGTCGATGGTTTTCCAGTGGCCGTTGTCGATCTTTACGGCGTTCCAGGCGTGGTTGGAGGATTCGGAGGGCATGGGCGTGCCGGGGGCGAGGGAGGCGGTGAAGCCGAAGCCTTTGCCGTGGCCGCCTACGACGACAGATTCGAGGCTGGCTTTGCTGGCTAGGGCGGTGAAGAGGCCGGCGTAGCCTTCGCAGACGGCGAGGCCGGTGGATAGGGTGGAGGCGGGGGTGGAGGGTTGGACGTTGTTGTTGAAGAAGGATACGACGTCGTATTCGACGTTGTGGTGGAGCCAGGTGAAGATGCAGCGGGCTTGGTCGGTGGGAGAGGAGAATGGAGCGACTAATTGCGTCGCTAGCCAATCGAGAGAGGGAACGGATTGGCGAGGGAACTTCGCGGCGTGGGCGTCGGGAGCGGAAAAGTCACGGCAGATGAGACAGGGTGCCGCGGGTGTAGCTGCTTGAGGTTGAGGCTTGGGTTTCGTAGCCATGACTCTGGAAAGGTCTGGGCGAGATGCCAGGGGGACCGTCGGCGGAGCTCCAGGCTTCGGTGGAGAAGGACTTGGTGCTCTTTCATTGGGCTTGTTCGCCGTGCTTGAGTCTTCGAGTCTGTTCATACCATAAGAGAGGGCGGACCTGACCGGCTTGGGGGGCGGCAGCTCTGCTGAGACATTACGTGTGTGTGCTGCTGGCTCTGGTCTTGCAGGTCTTCTTGGTGGCAGCGCCGGTGTTGTAGGCGGAGGTGTGATCTCCACCGTTGCAACACCGGGGGACGATTTTGTAGACGTCAGCGATATCCTCCTTTTCTCGGCATCCTTGTATCCGGGAAACGCCTTCGATTTCTCGATATCCTTATACCTGTTCTCTATAGCTTCTTTCGTCCGTTTGGGCGGTAATGGCGGCAAGGTCGCAGGATCAAAGACTGGGGCCTTCACTCTGCCCGCGTCCATTGAAGGCGTCCTCGATCCTGGGGTCGTTGCAGCTCCATTTGAGAGGGTGGAAATGGTGGAGATGGTAGACGAGATCGATTCGTTTGAGGCCTTCCTACCCAGTTGTTGTTGCTGTTCGGAAGGTCTTCGTGGTGGCAGGGCAGGTGAGGGTTGCGTGGACTGCCTCCTCGTAGGCAATCTTGGGGGTGGGACCGGCGTAGGCTTTCGAGGTTGGTCGACCTTCTGGCCTGTCCGAACGATGTTGGTAGGTGGGGGAAGTACTCCGTTTCTTTTCGGTAGATTGGGCTCATTGCCAATGCCGTTGTTCGAATCTCCTCTGTGTCCATATGTCTGAGAGGTGAGGGTCGACTGGCTTCTTTGCTCCAAGGCAGGTCTTTCGTCGATCCGGCCATTCCAGTTCGAAGGCTTAGCAGTGACGGGAGCCCGCCCGACTTGCCCCACATTGAGGGCGGCAATCCGAGCCTGGATAGAGGATGTCTGGGTCGCTTCGGCCATAGCGATGGAATGACAGAGCAGTCCTCCTGTCGTGACCGTGATGGAGGGTGTTTACAGCGTTGAAGAGGGAGGAAGTGTGGTTGGACCAATGTCTTGGCGGCAAGTTCATGGTACCTTTGCGTTGGCGATCACGGTGGAGGCTGTGCAGCAGTCGAAGGATCCGGATTCAGGCATGGCGGCCACTGCAACTGAAATTGAAACACGTCACAGCGACTAGTCCACCAATATGTGGGGTTGTAGCGATTTTACACGAGACGGATATGGTGAAAGGGGTGGGATGAGGCTTGACGGGAGTGCTCCTTCTGCACACTGAGATCCTTATTGGCCACTATGAATAAGCGTGCAAATTATTCGCATAGCTCGGCTATCGCTCCTTACAAAACATCGTATGGAGAAACCGCTGATACTTGATACGCATTTGTTGGCTACTTGAGTAGCTTGATCGCTTAGATGCATAGAGGATATGTCAGGCAAAGTTCTCCGTGCGTCAGCATCAAAGCTGAACTTCGCCGATTGATGTTCATTTGCTCTGCATAAACATCTAGCATTCATGTTGCCTCGTGCTATGTCAAGGCCCAATATTCACACGTACACAAATCCTAAACACGATAAAAGCCCTCGGTCCGACCGGCATGCGTGAAGCCGTCCAATCCCTCGACATGAGGCGAGAAAGCGCAAGATCGTCAGTCATTAAACCGTCCGTCAATGGCTTGGGGGAAGCGAAAGGACAAGTATGACAAAATATAAGTTTGTACAAGAATGTAGGGTAGGGCCATTGACATGAATCGCAATCCACTTTTCCTTCCTATAGGCTATAGATCGACGCAGCCTGAGCTGCCCAATCGGAAATTTCGATCCTCCTTGGATCCCTGGGTATCGTGGTGACAGAAGCCGTCATGCTTATAGTATCATGGTTTGTATGCTGAATTATATACTTTGAATGGTTGGTCGTGTGTATTTACGGTGAAGTGTGGAGCGAGGCCTCTTCTCGGTTTCTCATGTGCGCGGCCTGCGTTCGAAGCGATTGGCACATTTCCCGTGTGACTGTCTGGGGTTAGCCAAGTCTATGAATTTGAAAGGCTGAAGTTGACTCACTAGGCCATACGGCAGCCATCCCAAACATGCGAGCGTGCACCAGCAGAATTCTGCTGCCGTACCCACACTCTTCCATGCTTGGGCTGTTGGGAGGTGCGATGGGCATCATCGAAACCATGCTCCCGCTGTCCGAAAGCTTCCTCTCGGCGCTCTTGAGTACATGGTCAATTTTCTCGAATAACTTCAAATCCTCATCCTCTAAGAACAACATGGCCTCAACCTGACTGAAGTCGATTGGATCTTTGCCCAGAACACCGACAAGTCGTCCGACCCGTTGCTGTACCGTAGATGCCCATTCGGCAAGGACTTGGGCACAGTCGAAGGCGCACAATCCAGACTGTAGAGGCAATTCTCGTGAGGTAAAGTCTGCAAAGGAAACTCCCAATGCATCCGACATGGTCAGAGCATTGACTGCGTAGGTAGCTGCTCTTCGCAGATGTCTTTCTCTCCTTAAGAAATTCCCAGAATGTTGGGTTGAGGATTGCTCTAGCCTTGGGGATCCAGTGGATGGTTGGTCTTCAGCTTTGACGTGTGGTGCGTCCATGTCAGGAGAGCTGCCACTCGTACTAGAAACAACAGCCGAGTCCGTGTGGGTCGAAACAGGTGAGTAGTCTGCGTGTTGGGCAATCTCGGTGCCTCGGGCCAATTCCTCTGCCATCGCATCGAAATCACGTCTGAAGAAAGCCTCTTTGGATCGCCCAAGGTTGATAAATAGGCGAACATAGGCAAGATCCAGGTATGGTATACAATCTGCGGACAGCGAACTAGCACCAAAAGGATTCGGTCTCTCCACGCTATGTTCTGGATTCGACGCCCAAGCAGCGAGCCATGCTCTCAGAGCTGGCTCGATGTGAGCATGCATTGCTTCTGTCTCGTGAGTAGTCCATTGCCGACCCATGTGTCTCTGTCGCGTTTCCCAGATGTAATTGTGCAGGGCATTTATGAGAATAAGGCAGCCAAACGTGCTTGGCTTAATCTCGCTCTCAGGTAAATTCTGGATGTCATAGTTTGATTGGACTGAGTGCTGTGGCAACCTGTAAGACATGTGTTGCGTCCGTTGACTAGCTGTGAGTAGCGAGCTCAGAGCAGACGCAAATGATAGAGTCCTCTGTCCGGCAATAGCGGAACCGCCTATCAAGCGCCACGACTCAGCAGAGTCAGCAGACCATAGCCTTTCATCGCAGGGAAGATCAAGTCCGATTTTCGAGTTCATCAAGGCCGGAGCGTGGTTGTATGCGGAGACGCATAAGCTTGACAATATGAAGACAGCATAGAGCGTTCTCTTGCGTTCCTCGCCAAGTTTCCAAAGATGCCATTCATTCTGTGCATCGGGACTGCCTTGAGACCCAATGTTGCTCCACTGCGAAACCCCTGCCTCAGCTCCTACCATGTGTACATCTTCTTGCTTTATCGGCGTAAAACGCTCATGCCCACTGGAAAACTCCGGCAAAGGCCTTGCGAGACCGGCCGCTCGAGCTAAATTGACGAGGGCGGCACAGTGCGTACTCGCAATACCTGCCAACGTCTTGTCGCCGCAATTATGGCCATAGATTACGTTCAAGAGCATTGCCTGAACGAGCCATAGTGGAGTGTTCTGAGCTGAGGTTTCGCTAGGATTATGAGTTCCACTCAAAGCAGCCGACATGTCCGCTTTCCGACGTTCCTCCAGATAGAGCTGTATCATTTTCTTGGCCATCTCAAACAGTTCTTTGGAAGCCGTGAAATCATATTCATAAAGAGCACCAATAGCAGCCATAGCAAGGATGAGGCTGCCGCCACCTCCAGCAATACCTGATTGTCCAAGGGCAAAATGTCCACTTGATGCTGGAAGATTACTAGTAAATGCAGGGGAATCGAACGAAAGAGAAGGGATATGCAAGAATGGGAGATGAGGATGAAAATACTGTATGTAAGCAGCAACATATCGCTGGAGATCATAGGTGCTCGGGAGAGGTACACTGCTTATGCTTCGTGATCTTGCTGAAAATCCAGGCGACAAAGGGGAAGATACCTGAGGCTGGGAGGTCTTGAGTCCGCTGTGACCGTATGCAGATGGCTGGGCAAGGCTTGTAAGGAGGGCTTGCCGAGTAGCATCTGTGATGGAATCCGTTGAGACAGAGGTAACGGAACTCTGACGATTACTGCTACTTATAGACGCAGCCGAATTACTAGGGGTCTCGGATTGAGCATTCATCTGTGGATGAAAATAATGGTTCCCCATGCCGGGTAACATTGACAAGGGCGTTTGAGAGCTTAGTGGCGGAGAAGCAAAGTACTGGTCGTTGGGTCCTCCAACGTGTCCATTCAAGGATTTTGGCGACAGCTGACCGGCTGGGTAAAGATCGGGAAGTGGTGGCCCGGATAGATCCATGGCATATGCTGGTATGAAAGAGGCTTGAGACATCGTGCTGGTTTGCCATACTCCAGACGTGTTCATAGGGTTATTGGATCCATCTAGCATGACCTCACTCATGTCCCCAGGACTTCCGGTACTAATTGCGGATGGCGAGGATCCATCGATGGCCTGCTCATTAAAATTATTATTGAATGACAAGTGATTATCAAAGCAGTTATTCAGCCAGGAAAAATTGCCGTCGTTGTCTGTGGTAGCTGGATTGGCAAAGCCGTGCTGATACGGCGACTCCGGCTCGAAATCACATATGTGTGGAGAGTTCGAGTAGTGCAATTGGGCGGGATTGACGGTTGAGCCTGATCCAAACCATAAGCTCTGCATGTCCAACTCTCCGCCAAAGCCTCCAAATGGGGGAGCTGTACGTAGGCTCGCGCCCATATCTACACCATGATTCTTGGTCTCTAATTTTGGCAGCCCGTGTGGATTCCCATGGTGCCCAGCTGCGGTGGCCATTCCCCGAGGGTGGTATCCATTAATACCAGAGAGGCCACCAATGCTAGCATAATTATTCACCGCAGTATTCAATTCATGTCTAGAAGCCGATGAATTTGCAGCCGCAAGCATTCCAAGCGTTGTGTTGTCTACGTGGCTGATGGTATTTGCTCTTGGGCGCATCGAGCCTGACCCGGAATTACCAGAAGGATTATTCGCCATCGAATTCTTACGGACCCTCGCATTTCCAGCTGGAGCAGCACTACTCGCACTCTCTCGCCGCGAGCCTCGTTGCCGAGATGCTGGCAGAGCAGTCATATGCAGCTTCTGTTGGTGCCGTAAAAGCAAATCCCGTCTAGCAAAGCATCTTGTACACTCTGGACACGCAAACGGCTTCTCTTTCGTGTGCGACCGTTCATGTCGTTTGAGATGTTCCAGGCGGGCGAAGGACCTGGTGCACGTTGCGCAGATATGCGGTCTAGGCTTGTCTGTCTTTGGAGGAGGAAAGTTAGGATTCACGTTTTGACCATTATTCAGCGACTTTGATTGTGGACGACCTGCGATCGGGATCAGCTTCAAGAGTAGACATAGACGTAGACATTGAGACCAGATGAAGGAATGGTCTGACCAAAAGAGGCCTATTTCAACGTACCATTGGAAACCTCGGTAGATTCAGCTTCATCCCTACCGATTGGGACCTCAGAGGTAGGCCCAGCTGTGGATGGCACAGTCATGATAGGGTCATGGGTTCCTGTCATCTCCAATAGCATGCCCGGGAGCAGTCACGACTGCTTCTAGTATCTGATCCAGCGATGTATATAGCAAAACCAGGTGCCTTTACTGATTTGGAATTTTGAAAAGACACCACGTGCAATGTCTAGAATGGGATCTATCCAGGACCGCTTTGATCAGTCGATCCTTGCTGCCGGTGGGATGTTGAAGAAGGTACGGTCCTCTCAAAGGACTATGTGGGGTATATTAGACGACGAATGGATCGCGACGGGCACTGCCAGGATGAGCTCATTAGCAGGCGACTCAATTGAGAGATAAAGTCTCGAGGGTGGAGGTCGAGTCCGGCGGCTCACCCTATCATTGAAGACCCGTGCGGAAAACGTTGATGTGCAGATGCAGCCAGCCGTCATCCAGCTTCCAATCTCGCAATAAGAACACCGGATTGCTCCAGGCTAATCAAGACGGCTTCAGACACGACGGAAAGCTGCTGGTAGGTATGATCCCAGTATAGGGAGCTGAACGACTCTGGGGGAGGTCTTTCGAGCGGCCGCTCTCTTCAGACACCCTTGGTGAAGCGCCCGGCTCACCGAAAGATGTGTTTCAGATATGTGCAGGGTCAAGGGTTGGCGAATGGCGGACGGTGTCGACCGGGCGCTGGTGTCTCCGACTTCGCTGTCCTCAAGCTGCAGCACAATCTAAGTGTTTCTTCAAGCTGAAGGAAAGTCCAATCGAGTCGAGTTAGGGGGAGGTAGGGAAGTGCGGGTAACCAGAAGGCGGTGATTGTATGGAGTAGGTGAAGGGTCGGCGCCGTCTATGGAGGCAATGCGACAGCTGTCAAGAAGGACGGAGCGTGTGAACTGGGTGTACTTGGTTCAATTGAGCGTCTGGTTTGGGTGTTGAAGAGGCAGGAGAGAGCGTTGGCGATACGGCAATTCGACGTCACAGAGGCAGAGGTGTCTACCGCGTGTAGGCGATTGGCCGCAGGGAGGCAAAATGCAACGATGCTGGCAACGATCGGCCGTCATGCGCATTGGCAGAGTCTGACTGGCTGCAGGATTCTGGTGATCTTGGTTGGAGGGTGTTCGGGCGTGGAAGGTGGATGGTTCCTGGCTTAGGTATGGCAGTTTGGGGAATAGCGAAAACGATAGAACGGACATGGGAATACCAACTCGTCCTCCTGCAGATGTCAGGGAACCAAAACACAGACGATTAAATGACTTGGAGAAATAGCAATACGGTCGAGTCGCAAGCGAGCGTGCCGACAGGAGCTGGTCCGCGTCGAGACCCTTTCTTCAGAGGTGCAGGCCTTCCAAACACCTCTGATGGTGCTGATACTCGACTACGCAGCTGCGAGAGTCCTTCATTTCAGCACGGGACCTCTCTCATTGATTGCTTGCAGGGCTACCGACGCTAGACGAGTACAACCTAGTACATCTGCTTTAGCTCCAGAGGACCTCCAAGAACACCAGGATCAGCTCGTGACCACTCGTGACTACGCCGACTAGAGGTCGGAGGGGGTCTAGGATAGGCCCTAGCAGAGGTCACGACGGCCTCCATGGTGGCGGCCTAGTTCCTAAAGTCACCAGTCGATCCCGCAGGCGACGGCGAAAAAAAGAGAAAAGCAGCGGCAGAGGCAAGAAAGAGAAAGAGCAAGAGAGGCTAATTCTGCCGCCGCTCCCTTTTGACCACGGGACTTGTAGTTTACCGTCACACTTTCAGCTTCGGGAATTATCATGGGAGAGAGAGTTCAATGGGTATTACCCTAAACTAAAGTATTCTCCCTTCTGCCCCGGCAATCCTTTTGAGATCAGCGCTCCTTTCGAAGCGCTTGGTGGAAACCCACCCTCGAGACCCTTCCATTTCCACGGAAGCGAGCTGCTGCTTGATCGACGCAATCGCGCAATCCGCCCAAATCCCATCTGGCCCCTTCTACCCACACCGACGCACCCACACTCACACTGGATCGGCAGGTGGCACATCATCTTGCATCTTGCATCTTGCATCGATCAGCGTGTTGCTGTCGAGCGCCGTAGACACGGTACATAATGCCTTCGGCCTCCAGCAATAAGGTGCAACCGTTCGAGTGCAACCCAAAAAGCGCCCAGAGACCAACGCTAACCCGAACGGCCGGAATCCGGGGTCTAGCGCCGTTTGCTCGTCAGAGCACATCCACCAACCCATGTCTTGCATCCGCACCCGTTCGACTGGCGAGACTGGGCCACTCATAGGGTTCCACCCTGCCACCACGGAGGCTGTACCCACACCTCTCGCCCGCTTTGGGAGCGGGTCTGCTACGCGGAATATTGGCCATACAGAAGGGCGAGTGGCGTGCACCGTTGCGGATCACCGGAGCCTTTGAGGTCGCTAACCACGGTTGCCCAGAGAGATGATCTGAAGCACAGTCGACCGATACAGGTACGGCAATGTGGGACTCTGTAACCGAGTAACAATCCTCTGGTCAGGACAGGCACGACTGGCCAGTCACGCATGTGGCCTCCAAGCTGTTACTCCTTTTCGAGTCTTGCAGGCATACAGGAATTCCGGGCTAGGCTGACGTGAGGTATCTCCAAGACACATGACCTGCCATATGACTTTATGCTCCTGCGGCCGTCAACCTCGAGACGTGATCAAAGCACGCTAACCTTCCGCGCATCAAACTCCACCCATGGAAATTCAATTGCGGTCCGGCTGGAGGTTGCGAATCCTGCCTCGTGTGCCAAGACAGCGCTCTAGAACGCGCGCCGGTTGCGGTATCCACTCTCACGCTGCCCATGGAGGCATGTACGGTACGGCGTGCCTTGAACGAGACAGTGCGCGTTTCCGCAGCCGTTGCCAGGATGTCGAAGAGCCAATACGAACAATCTGCCTCACCTAATGAAATCGATCGTACACGCGAGGAAAGCCAAGCTCCATTCCCTGGTTTATGCTCACGAATTCACAGAAGTATCGCAAAAGTTTCGGGCGATGGTCTAGCCTGACATGCCATGCAATAGTGCAGCCGTTGTGGCGCGACCAGATCTGATCGAAGATGAGGTCAAAGCGAATTCCCGTCTTACGTACATGGCAGCGTCCCAGAAATCATTTGGAATACCTACATGGCAGTACCGTCGAGAGACCAACTACCAACGGCACTACTACGGCCGCCAGCAGCCTTCGCAGGTGGGAGGCCTACTTCCGCTCCGTCATAGCCGTGAACAGCACGCATCTGCACTCCGCAGCTCCTAACGTGCATCGTGCATCGCATTCGTCTCCAATGGTGCCCTCACAGCCCACTTCGCGTCCTTCATCCCACAACGCTCCGGATTTAATGCGACGGCGATTAAACCGCAATTCGGTCGGTATTCGCGCCAATTGTTTTCGAATGTCGACGTGATGGTGGGTAGCCTCGTAAAGACAAAAAACATTAATCCTCCCACGACCGGCTGCATGATCGACGCGTAATCGAGAGACTTGCTTTCCTACTACTGCAACTCTGCAACCAGGTAATCGATTTGTGCTGTGAAGATTAAATGGATGAAACAGCGCCACCAAAAGGTCTTGAGGCCCGGTCTATTTACGCAACGTCCACTGGAAGCAGGCCATACCTCTTTCTAATGCGACGACGTGAATGGAGGTAATGAGGGTTCAAGGTTGACCGTTATCCATGTGCAATGTGAACAGATTCCAAATACATTAATTGTTGTTTTCAAATAGGCTGGCCTTCGAAGAAAGGCCTTTCGAGGAATAATTTCAGCCCTATAGTTCTAGGGCTACCTCGGCTTAGCCAAAATCCGAGGTACGTACTTCAAATTAACAGGCGACAATGTTATCTTAACGACAGCAATACAATGAGAACACGACGCAGTATTTGACACGTGGCATGTGTTCTTGATAGCGATGATCACCGTCGTGCTTCTGACCAAAGGAAATGTTAGAATTCGGTGAACGACTTGATTTGGTTCTATGGGAGACGTGTCATATTTATGCTACATGCTAAGCATATAGGGCTGAGGCTGAATTCCAACAGGAAATGACCTCAGGATTCCAGGCCATGAGCATTCTGTGATTTGGCAAGGCTGCATCATAATTTCGTCACTCTATTTGCCAGATTTCAATGTGAAAAGAATCATGTCATTTGCTCGACCTTATATCTGGCTAACAACGTATTATCACCCAGCCGACCTTCCACGCATTCAACT
>JAABUP010009752.1_pt1 | contig 11655 bp, 11 predicted proteins | sample 5559201 | NCBI WGS metagenome assembly JAABUP01 (sample SAMN10711887, study PRJNA513373) | rock metagenome | isolation source: Antarctica rocks | place: Antarctica | reverse complement strand
AAAACAAGTTTACCTGTCACAAAAGACGTTTGAAATCCACTCCATGATTGGGCTCTCAAAACTGTAGAAGGGCATTCTGCTTCCTTTGCAGGCTGCAAATTGCAGCTGTTGGATCACAGGCAGCCGATACCAATTGTTGCCGCATTCAGTTGCACAGAGGCCACAAAGAAAGGCAAACCTATGTCACCAGCACCTTGCTTTGGCAATGCCGCATTTTGGGCAGCCCATTTGTGCCAGTGTGTCATGCAATGTGCAAGAATTGTCGCATGCTTCCGCAATGCTGCAGGTCATCTCGACATACTGAAATGTTCATTATATGCCAAATTGCAGAAGTGAAAACATATTCAACATACCAGAAAGCATGCAACATACATGAGCCATACACAACATAGCAAGAAAGTCTAATCCTTCCAAGGCACTGTTGTGCACTGTTTCTCTCATTTGTAGCAAAAAGGGGGGAGGTGGTTTCCAGAGGTCCAAAAACTCTGCACACTTGGCAGCAGACTGAAGACACGCAGTCAAGACACAGCTTGAGCTTTGGCTCAGCTGCCGCACTCACTTCAGAAACAAAACATAGCTTGCACAACAAGAAATAACGAAATTGTACACACCAAAATCTTCAGATAACGTAGTCTAATATGAAATCATCACATTGGTCCATGTCAATGGATGGCTCTCGCTTGACCTGTAGTTGTTTAATGATGCGGGCGGGCACCCCCACTGCCACACAGTAATCTGGCAGCTCTTTCACAACAACGCTGCCAGCGCCAACCTTGCAGCCTGCCCCTACCCTGATAGGACCCAAAACACTCACCCCTGCCCCAAGCAATGCTCCATCGCCTGCAGCAGGCATGTTATGAGAGCTGAACAACAGTGCGAGTGCCTGCAGACGTAATACCAGGACATCTAGGTAAGGAATACAAATCAAGAGGTGGCAGCCAGCATAACTCTCCTGTCACACATTTGCTGCCATATGGGCAAGTCAAACCTGAAGTCATGCAGAACAGATTTTGCATGGCAGAGCAGGTCAGCAGCCAAAAACGCACATTGACATGCATGCAATTTGCAAAAGAGAAAGACTGTACCTATGGTAGGATGCCGTATGCCCTTGCCAGTACCACTGCCTCCCAGAGTGACATGGTGAAGCATGGACACATTGTTTCCCACAACTGCTGTCTCGCCGATGACCACACCAGTAGCGTGGTCAATGAGTACGCCAGAGCCCAGCTGGGCTGCAGGATGTATGTCTACATGCAACACCTCTGACACCCGACTTTGCAAGGCAATTGCCAACATCTGCGCACAAGAGCCAGGATAAGGCATAGACTGTAACTGCTGCATGTACCTGACCACTAACAGGTCTGTGCATGTCTGGACAGCTCATGCAGCCTTTGCACACTCTGTGACTGCTGACCATAATTGACAGGCAACAGACACAAGTCAATAGCACATTCACAGATGAACTTTGTCGGTGCCACATAGTGTGCATGGCAACACATATCACACCAACCGTACCTTACGGTCCTTCTTCCAAAGCCAATGGGCTATCCTCTGGCACTGAATGGCCTGAAAGCCCTTGAAATACAAGATGCACTGTGTGTATTTGTCACAAGCAGGGTCCCTTTCCTTAGCTGCTTCCATGTCTGCCATGCCAGCTTCCAATATGCTCTGCACCAGCAATGCCTTGTTGGTGGGACCTGATACTGAGGCAATGTCTTCTGCAACAGAGCTCCGCACTTGATCTCAGGACTTACAGAATCATCTTGGTAAGCATCAAAAATGAGCCGCATGAGCTGTGTGCCAAGCAAGGTCCGGCTTTGCATCTTGCTGGCAAGCAGATGCGACAGCGCCTTGCCAAGGGATGGATGTGCCAGTATGTTTGTATGTAGAAAGCTGGCCAACAGAGGTTCTGTTTCCTGCACCATAGCCAAAGACTTGAGTCGCAGTCACAAATTGCTGACAAATAGGTACAGAAAGCATGGCTTCAAACTCTTCTCAATTCACATGACCTACCGCATCTAGTTTTGCCTCTGTTCTGATGTCAGACCAAAGACGTGCCTGATGTGCATTGATTGCCCTGAGGCCTGCAGAGTGCTGTTCTGTCAAGCTATCATGTGAAGAATCTGTAGCACAACCAGGTGTTAGACACAAGCTCCTCGTGTGGGCACAGTGGATGAAAAGTGGAAGCCCCTCGCACCTTCAGCCTGCCAAGATCCCGACCTTTGCTTAGCCCAATCAAGACCAGCAAGAGCATTGCTGCTGGCAGTATCTATCAGGCTTTGACGTGAAGGGGCACTGGATTCCCTGACGGCCACAGCTTGTGTACGCTGTGACCTGTTTGCACGTACCACGACTTGCGCACATACGTGACTGGGTCCTGCAGGACCTGCCAGAGCAATCACAACAAAATCAAGACTGGTTTGTTGATGCGCAAGTAGGATAGTGAGTAAGCGCACTGCTTCTGAGTGGTAGTGAAACCCTGCACAACGGCAGTGGACAGCGCAAACATCATGCGTTTGCTACTTGCCCGCAGCTGAAGGACCTTCGTGAGGTGTAGAAGGGACTACGCTGCCCCTGAGCTGCAACATGACGCTGTTGTCGCCACAGGGCTCAGCAAGCCCGATGCACGCTGCTAGCTGAGAGTGAAGCTTGTTGAAGCGCAAGTCGTTGTGCGCATTATGCGCTTTTCCTGCAACCAGCCATATGGTGGTGAAGTGCACAGCGACGCAGCTATTTTGGTGTTTCAAGGTCTGGACGCATTATGGCATGGCATTTGAGGAGGTGATCAAACGCATTTGGGCAACTGCACGTGGCACGTGCCACGATTGCCGTAAAACGTTGACGACGTCCGTACGATGCCGCGAGTGTGCACGTGATTATGAACTGGCATACTTCAGTTATTGAGCACACAGTCGCGTACTACGACCTGCAAGCGAGTGACCTTGAATGAAAACCATCACCGGGTTTGCTGTCGCTCACCACGCGGTAAGCCGGCGGACACTCTTTAGGCCGTACTGACACCGCGAACATGCAACTGATCTCATGGTATCGGCACACTCTGTGGACGACGACGCGCAGACGCGTTGCCACAAACAAACCCATGTAGGCTTTGAGCCCTTGGAGCTCGAGCAGGTGAGATCCCAACAGCGTACCGATGTTACTCTGTGTCGCCGGTATTGAACTTTTCGTCTTACTAGGTTGACCATGAACGTGCCGTCCGTCGAGTCACCCGGCACCTTGTCGCTCTATTCTTTCTTCTCGCAATCATATGCTATCTGGATAGGGCCAATCTAGCGTTCGCGGCGAGTCAGCTGCGTGAAGATTTGCACTTTTCCGCAACGACTTATGGTCTTGGAGCAGGTCAGTGCCAGAACGCCATGAGCGCAAGCTGCTACATGCAGTTTGTCAACTCATCAATCACTGACTTACTGCAGGTGTTTTCTTCATTGGATATGCTTTGTTTCAAATCCCAAGCAACCTCATATTGGTGAAAGTTGGAGCACCACTATGGCTGGGATGCATGCTTGCGCTCTGGGGTGCAGTTGCCGCTCTCTGTGCTTTCATCACCTCTGCTGCCCAGTTCATGACATTACGGTTCCTACTGGGGATTGCTGAATGTGGAGCCTTTCCAGGTGTCTACCTGTATGTCTTGCCTTTGCAAGTCAACATGTATGGGCACTTGACAAGCGACTGTTGAACATTATTGCCATGTGCCTCATGCACCACACAGAATTGACCTTCTGCTTGCAATGGCCCAGCCAACATCTGCAGACTTGCTGCTCAGTAAGCAAGATCCAGTCTGTTTTGAACATTTGTCATTTTGGGATGCTGCCATCAAACATCCTTGATGCCTGGGCAGCCTTACCCTAGTCAGTGCGGTGTCAAATGGCAAGCTTGACTTGGCAGCATTTTGCAGACAACCATCTCTTCACAAACCTGTCTGATTTCATATGGGAGCATGTGTGGGTCTGCTTACGCTGGTCATCCATGCAGGCATGTGGTACCACCTGTCCTTGTTCCTGGATGCTGGCGAACTTGGGGTAGCCTACACCGGCATCACTACAGCTACAGCTTTGAGCCAAGCCATAGGAGGTCCCTTAGCTGCAGGATTGCTGCTGCTGGATGGTACCTTTGGTCTCCATGGCTGGCAATGGCTCTTCATTTGTGAAGGCATCCCTACCATCATCTTTGCTGTAATTCTTAAGTTAGGCTGACGCTGTGTTGTTTATGCATGCTCTGCCACCATAGAATTAGTGGAACCACCCTGCATCTGCTGCTCTGCATGAATCAGGGGGTAATTTTCTATCGCTCTGGTGGTGCACAGGCTGTCACACGTTCTGACCACATCACCAGTGGCCACCTTGTAAGCGGACTCTTGCAATGAGAGCCATGACATCAGGAACCTATAGCTGCTTGCCAGATGCCTGCAACTGCACATCTTAAAGGCAAGTCTTGTGTGCAGGTCTACTTGGCCCCAACTCCAGCAACAGCTCAGTGCCTGACCACCCAGGAGCGTGTCTGGTTGCAAAAGCGCCAGGATGAGGCCATTGTGGCCAAAACTGCTTCAGCTTGCCACTCTTCTGTCAAAGGTGCGCATCAATACAGTTCATCAACCATATGACGTCCAGACATCACTGCAACACAACCGTAATCATGATTTGCTTCAGACGATGCTTTGCAGACATGCAGACATCACGTGTGACTACCCTGCAAAGCTCAAATAATCTGCAGACATGCAAGCCATGCTACAAGCCAAACACATCTGTGTTTGCTGCAATGACAGGCGGTCTTTTGAATTGGAGGGTATGGTACCTGGGTCTGGTGTGGCTCCTTATGGAAAGTGCATTATTTGGGATCATCTTCTGGTACGCCTGGTAGAAGCTTCTTGAGTGCTGTGAGTGTCATGTTACTTGTAATGCGTGCCTGCCATCCCTTTGCTAGCAGAGCACGATAGGCACTGACCTACTGTGAAAAGCCACTTGCCAGGGCATGATGCATGCAGGTGTCCACAGCTGATTGAGGCTGGCTTCTATGGAAGCCAGGATGAGAATACAAAGGCTGGGATAGCAGAAGGTCCTGCCCCTTGTCTGCTGTCAAGCATTGACTGCACTGCTTGCTTGTCTGCATGATGCCTGCATATCAACCTGAAACCTTGTCAGCCCATCTGTGCAATCATTCCTGCACGCTGCTGTATTGGTATGACGTCATCAAGAAAACAGCAACACCAACAACAATAATGTTGCTGTCACAGATGAGCCAACATGATCAAATATGACATGTTCCTTGTATGGGTGGGGTTTGATACAAAGCAGTTTTGTGGGTGCACAGGAGGGTGGCACGACAGCAAGGTGGCTCTACTGTCAGCAGCAGTCTTTGCACCGGCTGCTGTTGCCATGATGATCAATGCCAATCTGTCCAAGCATGCTCAGGAACGACACTGGCATGGCTGCCTCCCTGTCTTTGCTGTTGGTATCTGTCTAGAGTATGTTACCTTGGTTCTTTATTGCGCATTCATGCAATGATCACTACAACAGTACTGGTGGACTGGATCTTCAGTGCACCTGCTTGGACCCAAATGCCATGTTTGTGCTCACCATCTTTCCAAGGTCATGCAGTTGTGCTTGCGATTGCATACTTGTGCCATTCTACGTGTACACTGGCCACAGCATTTGCTACCTTTTGCTTGGTCTTATCAGTGAGTCCTGTCGCTGTTACTCATCACTTGTCTGGCCCAAATTGTGCTCCGCTATCTGTAAGTGATTTACAATTGTCACGGTGCTACCTCGCACTATCTTGTTTGCTTTTATTTTAATCTGGAACATTCAAGGCTCTGTGGGGTTTGTGCAGACTCATGCCGGTAGCTCAGGAGCTGTTTGGGTTCAGAGCCAGCTTTCTGCTGCTGATTTTTGGAGCCGCAGGAGCATGGTGCATTCACGGTCAGCATTTACTGTGCTATGTGTTGCACAGAGCCATGCCCATTAATTTCATACATTGGACCTAATCACAATTTGTATTGCACTCCAGTCAAATGGCCTGCTGACTTTCCAGTATTGCACACATCTATTTTCTCCACAATTCTAGCGTGAATCCATGCCCAGTGCTGACAGTGACTGATCTGCTGACATCAAGCTCAACAACCAAGCCAGAGTTGAAATGCAGGCCCACTGCACTCATGGCCGGCCACCTTCCTGCAAGGCAATGCGGCAGCAGCAGGGACAGCCCTCATCAACTCCATGGGGGCCCTGGGAGGCTTTATTGGCCCCTCCCTCATTGGCTTCCTAGCAGATGACAATGATGAGGATGACTATGACGCAGCTATGATGGCTGTGGGCATCTTTATGATGTGCGCTGCTGTGCTGATGCTAGGTAAGAAAGTGGTGATGGTCTGCTCTGACCTCTCCAAACATGTTAGGGTATGAATTTTGTCAGCAGCTCCTGTGGCAATGCCTGTGCTGCCTTATAAGGTGTTATGGCCTGTCCTTAATGAAATTATGGAGTTACCTGTACTGTGGACAAAAGTGGTGAATAGCAACTGATTGGCAAGAACTTGGGCTTGGTGTATTTGCAGGCTTTCCAGAGCCTGCACTTTCTCAGACAGCTAGCACAAGTCAGGATTGTGAGTACAATGTAAACAAGACTGACCAAGAACTGGAAAGGCAGCCCATGTTAGAAGCTATTCCATGGGAACCACATTATGTAGACCATCGTCTCTGACAGTTCTTCCATTGCCCACCATTACAAGGATATGTCCCTCCTTCTCTGACTGAAATTTGCCTTATACTCTCGACATACATGCAACCAGGTATGTGCATGGCACATGCATTAGACTTTGCATTGTGCAATCAACTTCTTGCATGAGAATGAGACATGTCCACACGCAAGGCGTACTGAGCATTGCACACCGAGACATCAGTGGCTTGATCTGAATCAGGACACACACGTATGTACACGGTGTATATTACTGTAATTACACACCTCAATCAAGAGCAATGCTGGTACAACTCAGCTCCTTCATGTCAGTGGCTGCCTGCGATCTAACTCGCACCTTGGTAATTGCCAAATGACACTTCACAGCGACATTTAAGGGTCTTTCAAACACAAAGCATTCATAGTTTGCTGGAGGCAAGAGCTTCAGCGGAGGGTGGGGCAGGTTTGTGTTGCATGGCTGCTACCATTGCTTCTTTCAGCTTCAGCTTTGTGACCTTTCCAGAGGCATTCAAAGGCAGCGGCTTGTATTGAGCAGCAATGGCACGGGGAACCTTGAAAGATGACAACTTGGCTTCTTGACAGAATTTCTTAATGAAAGATGATGTCAAGGGAGCAGTAGGCCTTGAAAGTGGTGGAGGGCTCAGCAAAATCCCTGTCCAGGAGTACGTCTCGTTCAAGACAATGACAGCTGAGACCTGCTCTCCAAAACGCTCATCAGGCAACCCAAATACTGCAGCAGCCTGAATGGCCGGAATCTGAACAAGAGCCTTTTCAACCTCAACAGCATGCACTGACTCTCCGCCTGTGCGGATGACATCTTTCACACGCCCCTTTAACCAAACTTGACCCTGAGGATCTATCACTCCAATGTCTCCAGTCCTCAACCAGCCTCCAGGCAGCATGACACTCGCAGTCTCTGCTGGCTGGCGCCAGTATTGCATCATAACATGGGGTCCCCTGCTCAACAACTCTCCCTCACCACTCCTGTCAATACATGAGGCAACCTCATCTCCATGGCAGAGGAGTTGGCCTCCTGATGAGGTCAATACTGACATCTCAATGCCAGTTGGGGGCGAGCCCACATTGACCCCAGAACTTGGTGAGGCTTCCGGGCCTGCCTGATTTGTAAGCAAGCTCAGGGGTTTCATGCTATGCTTTGGGTCAAATAGCAGTCTGAATGTCATGGAGGAGCAGGCTTCTGTCATCCCATAAGCAGTGTGAACTGCAGTGTTGGGAAACACAGCCTGCACCTTGTGCTCAACCTCCCGGGACATGGCCCCAGCGCCTACTAGAACCCTCTGTACACTGGAAAACCGAGTGGTGCCTGTACCTGTCGCTGCTTCTGCTGCTGCTGCCAGATCAGCAATCATTGCAGGGACAGCAATGAATGCGGTGACCCTGTTGCTCTGGATGACATCCAGTGTGTTGCCAGCAGTAAAGCGTCCCATGAAGAGATGCGTACCACCCGCCATGAGGACAGCTACAGCTGATGACAGGCCTCCTATGTGGAAGAGGGGGGCAGCATGTAGATACACATCGTTGGCGTTGTAGCCAACAACCCTGGTTTTGGCCATAGCTTGCCAGTGAAGCGCTTCGTGGCTGATGAGCACGCCCTTTGGCTGCCCTGTCGTTCCACTGGAAAAGCATATAAGAGCAGCACCATTGGGTGATTGTTGCAGCCTGACAGGAGCTCCTTTGTGATGGTTGATAAGCTGCTCACTGTCATACTGGTTGTTAGCTGTTGCTGCTGTAGCTGGCTGCTCTGCTAGCAGGACTGCTCGCTGAAGGCAGCTGCAGCTGGGGTGGCCAACAAGTTGGAGGAATTGCTGGTTTGCTGTGTCCACCAAGATTGTGGTTGCTTGACAGAGATGAATGGCATTGGCAGCCTCTGTAATGCTCCAGCGCAGATTGATAGGAGCCGCTATGGCGCCGGTCGCTGTCACAGCAAGAAGGCTTTCCAGGAACCGGTCTGTGCTGTTGATAGCCAGTACGACAACATCACCTGGCTGTACTGCAGCATGTTCTCGGATGGCAGCAGCAAATGCTGCCACACGTGACAGGACTTGATTGGTTGTGAGTTGTCGGCATTCGCAGACTGTCAGGACCTTCTCTGGTGTCCTTCCTGCTGCTGCTGTCAGGTATTGGCATATGTGAGCCATCAGTAGCTGAGCACTCAGAAAATTTGAAAGGCTCCTGCAAAGCAACATAGTTCTGGTAACGACAGAATGCAGCTGTAGGCGATTGGCCAACCGTGGCCTGCATACACCTTAGTACCTTGGAGAATCTTGGCAGCAAGCAAATGTCTTTGCACCCTTTATCGCTACTGGTGTAGGCACGGATACTCTGAGACGTGCGTCACCCTGATGGTGAGCTCTCTACATCGCATCATGCGTTTTGTCTCTGCGACTGGCTAGTGATTAGCCGCTACACTGCCGATACGTATCCACCTTGCTCTGAAACCATCTGTGATCAAGGGTAATAAACAGGTAGGGCCAGTGATAATCAAGTAGAAGCTTTTGGCCTTGAGGGACATTGTAGTATTTCTCAAGGCCAAAAGCCTCCACTTCTATCCAGCACTGGCTACCCATGCAGGCACCATGACAGCAACAGGAAACTTCATAGCTGCCGTTGGCAGCTTATCTGGAGCCAAGGCAAGGCAATTTGAAGGCAATTTAACATGCTTTAAACTTACTGTACAACGGCCAGGCATGAACTAGGACGCCATCCATCCTCATTGCACACTTGATGTACAACCCAGGTTCACGTGCTGAGAAGTACCAGTGGTGGTGCGTGACTGCATGCAATTGTACTTTTGATGAATGCGCTCATGATTGAGGCTTGTTTCTAGACTGTGCAGATCAATTAGATGCTGGGGGAAACGACTAACAAGTCGCCCGAGAACGGAATAGCTGGGGGGAGACCTCAATTCAAGGCATGACTCATGTGATGGATACGGATGCAGGCTTATTTCATTTGCGAAACTTGCTTGCACAACTGCGACCGAACTGTGACAAGACAACAGCGCTAGAGCTCACGCGATCGAATTTGCGTGATTTCAGTAGATTGATTCATCTTTGCTAAATACAGAATCATGGATTTGGAAAAGGAGATCTTTGACGATGCTGAAGAAGCTTTGCCAGATGAGTTTCAAGGCATGACAGCAGACGACATACTGCGCAGGAATCGGTTGCTAGAAAATGAGATCCGCGTGTTGAAAGACGAGTCTCAGCGCTTGACTCTGGACCAACAATCGATGAAGGAGAAAATAAAGGAAAACAAGGAGAAGATCAAGCTGAACAACCAGTTACCATACCTTGTGGGGAATGTTGTCGAAATTCTGGATATTAAGCCTGAAGAGGAAGATGAGGAGGACGGTGCCAACATAGACCTAGACAGCCAACGAAAGGGGAAATGTGTGGTCCTGAAGACATCCACCAGGTAGGTCAAGTCAGCATACAAGGCCAGTGATCTGCGCAGCGAGAGGCATTGCTGCATCCCCTTGAGCAGCCTGAACTCTGTCCTTGTCACTCTGCAATTGGTGTTTGCATGCTCATGACCAACTTCCAGGTCCAAGGTTGGCTGAGGCTTGCTATGTGCTGCAACTTTTTATTAGGCAAACAATCTTCTTGCCAGTCGTTGGACTAGTCGATGCTGACTCAATGAAACCTGGAGACTTGGTTGGAGTAAACAAAGACAGCTATCTCATACTGGATACACTGCCATCAGAGTATGACAGCAGGGTCAAAGCTATGGAGGTGAGACTCACATTACACAAGTCTCGCTTGTACAACTGGTGTGACTTTGCTTTCCTGTGCATATGACTCAGCCCATCCAACCAGACCTGACAGGCGCATGATGTGCCTTTGTTGTGAAAATCAAACTCAACACTGTCACATTGTCAACTGGCTATTTGCAAGACTGCTATTAAACATGCATCTGTGAGCAGTAAGCGCATTTGCCCGCAGAACTTTGGTGTAGCTCATAGGGCTGCATGTTGCACACGACAAATCAGGGCATGACGCGTCAACTGCTTCCGGTATAGGTAGATGAGAAGCCCACAGAAGATTACAGTGATATAGGAGGCCTTGATAAGCAGATCCAAGAGCTGGTGGAAGCTGTTGTGCTGCCTGTCACCCACAAAGAAAGGTTTAAGAGCCTTGGCATCAAGCCTCCCAAGGGTGTCCTCTTGTATGGGCCGCCTGGCACAGGTGAAGTGACAAGCAGCATCAACAAGTTTTGCATTGTGTCTGCAGCCATGCTGTGAGCAAGACATGTCAGGATATGTGGCAGCCTTGCACCAGATGTTGACCAACATCTGTACTCATGTTCTGAAAACTTGGTCATTGTGTCAAAGCTGCTATCATGTATTTTCGGGTTGGCTCACTTGGTGCCTGTTGTTCAGTCAGAATGCTGCTGGCAATTTATGACTTGGCAGCATGCATGGCAAGCTGACGCAAGTGCAATTGTGCAGGCAAGACTCTGATAGCCCGAGCGTGTGCCGCACAAACAAATGCCACATTCCTGAAACTGGCAGGGCCTCAACTGGTACAGATGTTTATTGGTGATGGTGCCAAGCTTGTGCGAGATGCATTTGCGCTTGCCAAGGAGAAGTCACCCTGCATTATCTTCATTGATGAGATTGATGCCATTGGCACCAAGCGATTTGACAGTGAAGTAAGCGGTGACCGGGAAGTGCAGCGTACCATGCTGGAGCTGCTCAACCAGCTTGATGGTTTTAGCAGTGACGACAACATCAAGATTATTGCTGCCACCAACAGAGCAGACATTCTAGATCCTGCGCTGATGCGGTCTGGCCGGCTGGACAGGAAGATTGAGTTTCCTCACCCTACTGAGGATGCTAGAGCCAAGATTATACAGATTCATGCCAGGAAGATGAATGTCTCACCAGATGTCAACTTTGATGAGCTAGCCCGCAGCACAGATGAC
>JAABUP010009749.1_pt1 | contig 11660 bp, 10 predicted proteins | sample 5559201 | NCBI WGS metagenome assembly JAABUP01 (sample SAMN10711887, study PRJNA513373) | rock metagenome | isolation source: Antarctica rocks | place: Antarctica | reverse complement strand
ACATTACAGAGATTTCAAGAACTCATGATCCCAAAGCATGATGTAACAATTATTATCCCCTTGCCAAGCAGCAGGATGCTCAGAGAATAGTCACATGCCAGCATGCATTCTGCGCATGGTGACACCTGGGAGTTCCACAATGCATTGGAGGCAGTAAATCAGGGTTGCCCAATCTTTTTCTCCCCAGATCGCCAGGAATTTGGAACACAATCATTGTGGTGTATGAGTATAACCTGCAACTTCTACTTATAATGGAGATGAAAAGCCAGTGCACTTACATCATGTCTGTTTGAAATCACAGAGATTGCTAGGGCTACTGACAATGCAACTGCCTTGCACTGCATGCAATTGTTGAGTCTTGTTCTGTAAGCGTTCATGAACTCAGTCCAACTTGCGACTGACAGGTCTGGCGTTGCGACGGGGCTGCGGCTTGGGTGGCAAATGCTCATCTGGCCTTGAGATTCTGACAGGTGCTTGCGGTTGCAGTCGGGGCTTAGGGGGAAGAACCACCTCTGTTGCTGAGCCAACTGTGTCTGGGTCAGCAGAATTGATGATCTGAGGTATAATTGACCCAGATGCAGCCCATGGCAATGAAGCGTGATATTGATCTAGGTCCCTGCAAGCAAGCACAACTATAGTGGAGGATGTATATATTCCTCGACAGCTGAGGGTGGCAGTAAGTGCTAGGCCACATGTTCATTGTGGCTGGTTTGCTAGTGGTAGTCGGTGGAGGAGGTATTGTTGCACAATTTGCTGATGCCCCACTTGGATGGATGGTGTCATACGACAAATTTACATTGGCAGTCAATCAACAACAATCTGCGCATTACCTGTGGTGTACATTGGCTTCTGACAGGGATGTGTTCCATGACTCTATGCCTGGCACCCCAAGCGGCTGGTGGTGCAAATCGCCAGGCTTTGCTACATTCTCTGATGCAAAGCTGCCAGGCTCTGCATCACCCACCCTGATGACAGCAGCTAAAGGCCCATGCTGGTTTGGCTCTGATGACACATCAGCATGTGGGATGGCAGAAACTCTATACTCTTGATGTGTAGATAGCTTCGTTGTCAAGCTGTTAGCTGGACCAGTATTTGAGGCTTGAGGGGGATACCATTGCCTTGACTGAGCAGCTGGACCAGGATTTGAGGCTTGAGGGGGATACCATTGCCTTGACCGAGCAGCTGAGTTCTGCAGGTGCACACCTGCTGCGCCATACTTGTCAGATTCCACAGTAGCAGCAGGTGCGCCTGCTGGGAGGTACAGCCGCTCACGCTCAGGCTGTGCTTTTGGCATAGTCTCAGATGGTCTCAGATGCCTCGGATCAGTGGAGGGCACAGTAGCAATGCGGGGTTGCCTTGGTAAAGTTTCAGGCGGTTGCTGCGTTGCCTCCAGACCATGCAGAGAGGATAGCTGCCGCTGCTGCTGCTGCCTGCCAGCTACACCAGATGCAGAATCAGGTGATGAGTCAGGCCTGTGATGTAAGGACCTAGGGCGAGTGGAGCGACCCGGGCTTGCTTTCATACCAGGAACAGGACGCCTGAGGACCAGTACTTGTGGAGAGGCAGGAGCCAGCAAAGCCTGTTTGGGTGATGCCTGAGTTGACTCCCTGGTGTCTCTTGCAATGTCACCTGCCATACAGAGAGCATGTTGCTGCTGTTGTAGAGACAGCAAAGAGCTTTGACAGTCACCTAGCTCTGCGTGAATATATGACTGCACAGTGCAGGGAATGCAGAGCACGAACATAGCCAACCAGAGCGCCTGCTTTCAGGTGTGCGATGAAGCTGGCAGCCAGAATGTGAGGAAGTCAGCTGCTGATCTGGGCAATGCAGACGTATCTGTGCATGGCTATCAGTCAGGGCAGCAATGTCACCTGTGTGAGCATCTGCTGAAGAGGCTACGCTAGCCCTCTGTGTGAGGTTTGGAGGCACAGGTAAAGAGTTGCGGCTTGCATGTACAGCAGGCAAGACAGCAGACGGGGCATGCACTGGTGTAGCTGCTCCAAGTTGCTGTACAGCTTCTGCATTGCAAGGCAGAAAGGGTCAGCCAGCAAATCATGGTTTGTACATCCCTGCTTTGTTGCACACGGACGCTTAACTATGTATCTTCTGTACCAAAAAAATGGGAAGGCGGATTTAGGGCCATCCTGCAGCTCCACCATCCCCATGGCGAGATGCATCAGCAAGCAAGTGACTGATATTGTGTGTTTTGCATGTTGCTGACACAGCACTTGTGGCCATTGACACAGTGTGATGTGTCAGTATTGCACCAGGATGTGCCTTTCTGCGCTGGTAGGTGTAGTATCTTTGCACAGTAAGCCTGAACTTCCTCAAGTCAGCGCAATGCATGCACGCAATCATGTGGCTTTACCTGCCCTGTGTCCTGGTATGTTCATCTGGGCAAGCTGCAGCTCAACAGCATTGTGAGCAGCAGCTTGCGAGTGAGGATCAGTAGATGCAGCACGGGTGGAGGCAGAAACTGCAATGGAGGGGTGGTCATATGATCTTCCAGCCTCTGGCACCACACCACTGTTGTAATGCCTTGGGCCATTGTCTGGAGACCTGCAAGACGAGGCAGCATGCTCAGCAATGTGCATTGAGCCAGCTAACAGACATGCACCAAGCGCATGTACACAGTGATAAGTTGATGCAGAGGACCAATTTTGAGGTTTGCTATTTTGATAGAGATGTTTCTGTAACTCCTTGGCAGCTGAGCTTGCTATGTGTCCTGGAAAGACAGCTGGCAGTGGAATTTGCGGCACATGCTGCTGACATGGGCTGTTTATGCCGCAAGGCAGGCTCCTTGGTTGTGACAATCTAGCCCTTGCTGAACACATAAAGCAGAGATCAATGGACGCCTGTGGATGCAGCCACAGTATACCTGCTGTCCACTGGTATCTCAAGAGATGCAGCTAGTTCTTGCTCAGCGCGTCTGCGGGAAGCTCTGTTAGAGAACCCATGTTCAACTTGGTAGTGTTTCGCAAGGTCCTTCTCATGCCCAAACGCCACCATGGCCTCCTGGCACTGAAACTCTGTGCACACCCAATGTGCATTCCTGCAAAACAGCCAGCATAGAGGAGACGAGTGTCAGAAACCAATGGGCTCACTGACAAACACATAGCAGAACTTGCACAAAGGCCGGCACAATTGCATGGAGTCTTGAGCAAATGCATGGTTGCGCATTTTTCAAGGCAGAGAGAGGCCCAGAGTCATCCTCCCACCTGAGGTGCTCTGCAAGGGCATTGGGACCAAGGAAGTTTTCACGGCAAATGTGACAGTACTCATGTACGGCATCCAGGTGCTCCTGCAAGTCCTCTGTGTCGTAGAACCAGCGGTTGCAGAGTCTGCACACTGGATGCATGGCCAGATGCAAATCAAGCTCTTTCTTGCTGTAGACAGGCAACTGTAGAGGGAAGGAGCATCTGCCGCTCTGCATAACAAGCCTGCCCTCAGCACTGTGCTCATGCAACGCTCACATGATGCACAGATATGTCCACCGTGAAATTGTGATCAAGGCATGCTTATGCCAGCGCAACCCAGACAGTGCAAACAATTTGAGTTGTCCTCCTGCCAATGCATGTGCCCTTGCTGTTGCTTCTGCCAATGAACACTACTCAGTCACAGTCATCAGACAAATACACAGTCAGTATAATCAGTCTCCATCAGCCTTGCAGCATGGCCAGTGCCTTGATGCACAGTACAGACAAGCACAACATTAGCCAATGGCCAACATAAAGTTTGGCACCACTGCCATGGGATGCTTACCTGCAAGCAGATTGTGCATAGGTGCTTCTGATGGCAAACAGCCACGTGAGTCAGCAAGTGAGCATCAGTTTGAAAAGGACGTTCAGCTTCAGGGTCGCAAACGCTGCAAGCTCTGGCAGTCATCTTCCAACAATATTCATGCAAGGGCTGATCACGTCCAGGGTAGCGGTCAGGGCTGACATAGATCTGTGGAGACCATCCAGGCTTGTGCCAGAGATGGTGAAGGTTGTTGGCCCAATGAGACCAGTCAGGAGGCTCTGGTTCTACCCAGGGGGTCACAATCACCTGCAATGCACAGCAAGGTTGGACATGACACTGCAGCAGAACACTCAAGAACTGGTACACGCTCTGAGCAGGCCAGCCAGCAACGAATGGCCCCGAAAGTGAGATGAACAAAAATTGCTGTATGATCAGTTGCTGTGTATCATATGGCAAGCATTGGTGCTGCATTGGTCCTAGTCCATGCAGAATGACATGACACAATGTGGATACTGCAGGACAACAAATGAGTTGGAACAAATCCAAAACAGAGGTGCCATCAACACGCACTTGTTCTAAGTCACCGTTGCATAGTGGACACTGCATGGTCTTGTACAGCATGACCATGCGCAGCATACAATCTGCGCAAATAACTTTGTGATTGCACTTGGCAAAAGCAGCCACCTGCACATAAGATAGTCCAGGTTGAAGAGTCGATTATAGCTTGTCAGGGTGCAACAATCTTGTGCCATCCACAGTTCGTTATGTACCTTGATGTCCTCACAACACACTGCGCATGCTGTTGCAGCAATGTTGCCATCCTGTCCAAAGCAGCTGCACTGATCTGGTTCATGCTCAGGCTGACAGTCACTACCAGAGGAGGCTTCGACCTCAGGCTGATCTTCACACAAAGCGTTGCTATGCTGTTCACGACTACGCCGTGGCTGCTGTAGAACCCCGCGTAATGCATTTTCTTCATCTGACATGTCAAGGTGCCTCAACAGTATGGCAAACGCAGAGTCAGAACTGCTGTCGGACAAGTGATCTGGCTGAATTTGAGCCATCAAGTGCAAATTGGCTCGCTGCGCTGTAGGCGATCAAGGCCACTAGAATCACAGTGGTCTTGCCACTCGTTTCATATGTTTTGGTCCATTGTGCAAGCGTCGCAGACTCGAATTGACAGCTTTTAAGCAAGCTCTTTGAATGGGTTGCCCGCTCCTCTTCTTGGATCACTAGGAGTTTTGGAACAACTCAGTTGCCGTTGACGAAGAGGGGCGTGCCCTGTCTTTTCGGCATTTGATACTCGTATTGCCGCACAAACTCAATACAGTCGTCGTGCAAGCCTTCCGCCGCCGCGAAGTACGCCTTGAGTACAGCTAGTTGTCGCAAACGAACGGATCTTACCAACAGTCGCATATATCCCAGGTCTGCTGCTACACGGTGCTGCCCGCGGTCTCGCGCAGTAAGACCAGGTGCGCAATTCTTCATGCCGTCCATGACACGTCGTCGTATCGCACAAGCATGCATGCACAATTATGCGCGATTGACACAACCACCTGACACGACTTGGTTGTCGAGTCTACCTACAAGCGTTCGAATATTTTGACGAGCCAGTTCTTAGGTTTGTCTATCCTCTGGCGAATGAACGTGTTGACTTTTGTGTGAAGGCTCGCCAGACATGGCCGCGTCCGAGTCAGCAACCGGAGTTGCAGCAACTATGAAAGCAGACAAAGCCAACAGGGAGTCCCTGGCTAAGAAAAAGTCAGCAGTCAAGGCCGATCTAGAAAGGGTCACAGCTGAGCTTGAGGAAGTTGAGCAAATGAAGGCAGATGCAGAAGACCTAGAAGACGAAGAGCTGCTTGCTGAGATGCTGTCAGAGGAGCAAAGGCTCCAGGTATGACAAGCTTTGAAGCATCTCAGTCACTCAAGCAAGCCACACAAACCATTCAGCAATTCTCATACTGCATATGTCATGTAGGCTCTGAAGCACCAGTACACAGCAGAGCTTGCAAGCATCCAGGAGGCTAGTCAGGCAGCTGCACAAGCCTTGCGGCAGCGCCTCAGGCGCATCACTGGCGACAGAGTTCTTGGCGCCAGTGGCAAAAGCACAGCCAGCGAAAGCAGCCAGCCAGCTACCCCTGTATCTCCTTACCCCACTTCCCCAAGTTCTGCCCCATTCAGTTCAGCATCATCAACTGACTCAGCACCACCTGGAGCCTCTCATGGTTCAGGCACACTGTCAACAGCCACACCCAATGTTGCTCAGCCACTCACGCATCAAAGCTCATACGCAGGTTCTTCTCCAATGTCAAATCTGCCATTGTCAGCATCCTGGGGAGCCCCATCTGCTCCTGTCCAGATGTCAATGCCAGCACAGACATCACAGCAGACACATGGTGAGTCCGCTCAGCGGTCTGAGTCACAGCAGGCGCAGCAGGAGCCTCAGTACAGGGACTTTGAGTCTTCACAGTCATTCTTGCCTCAGCAGCCCGTTTCAGCATTCCCTGGTGCTCAAAGCGCAGCAGGCGATGCTGACCGTTCACAAGTCAGCAGGGGTGCATCTTCCTTTGCTGACTCAGCTGACAGCACAACCTACCAGCCCTCAGCCTCACAGGTAGACCACTCTCAGAAGATTCATCCAGCTGACAACTCCACAGTGCCATCCATGCACACTCAGGGGCCCAACCAAGCTGCATATGGTGATGCATCACGCCTTGACGTGACATCACCGGTGGCTGTGGAACAGGAGGTGGAGGCAAACGCCTCACGTCTGAATGCCCTCGACCAAGTGCTCCCTGGGGATTCTGATCAGCGCCTGTTCAGGGGCCAGTCTGAGTTGGCAAGCAAGCCACCTCGCCCAGCTGCAAGCTTTCTAGGCCAACAGGGAGCTGCCAAAACAGCCTATGGGCTACCAGTTTCTGGTGGCCTGCAAGACCGCACCAGCAGCAAAACATCCATGATGTCAGCTGGCTCCGGCTACCAAGCAGACTCAGACTCCAACTCAGATGTCCAGCTTGAGCCTCAGAGGTCGTCTTTAGATTCCCAGACCTCCCCACAGCTGGCACAGGCCTCTTCCACAACACCTGAGCATGAGTCAGCTGCCTCAGCACCTCCTCCTGAGTCAGCAGCAGCTGCGACGGAAGCTGAGACAGAAGCTGAGCCCGAGGCAAAATCCGGCACTCACACCTCCATTCTGGGTAAGCTGGGGGACACAGTATGGGGTGCTGTTGAGGCCATCACAGGTCACTCAACAGATTCAACAGCAGCAGAGAAGGGCGGGAGTGGGGAAGCAGAGGATCAACAGCTGCAGGCAGAATCATTACCCAAAGCATCACAGCAGGCAGACCACGCCAAGACAGGCACAGCAGCTGGTGATGAATCTGCACAGCAGCCTCAGTTGACAAAGGCTGACTCAGGCTATGAGGGAGGTGAGGAGGGGCCAGTGCAAGCAGGCCCTGAGGGCACTTTGCAGCACAGCCCTGATCAAGGAGCAAAACAAAGCAGCATGAGCATGGCAACAGCTCCTGTGGGTCACAGCAGTGGCGTCACAGACAGACAGACTCAGCCATCATCCAGCTGGATGGACTACAATGAGCCTCAGCTTGGATCTGAGTCAGCTGCTGAGTCAGGCGCACAGCATGGAGTGTTGTCGCCCTCTCAGCAGCCTCTGCATGTACAGACGGACGCTGCCAGCAGCAAGCGGGGTATCAGTGGTGTTGGTGACAATCAGCCAGGGTCTGCCTCCAAGAGGCCCAGGGGAGAGTCTGCTGTTTCTAAGCTCATCAACTCTTTTGACAGCCCCAGATCAGGTACCTTCCTTGTTCAGCGCCACATATTGTACTTGCCAGATTGTGCTTACAAACAAATGCATTCCGCAGTATTTTCCCTACACCATGAGTAGTTGATTCCTCCATGCTTGCTTCTAGCATGGCAGGGCCGGGACCTACATCATACATTGTTCTCACCCCTGCAGCAGTTGTGCTACATGGACAGCATTCAGTATGTTAGACAACAAGGGTAATCGATGCTTAGCGATAGCCGCTTTGAGCGTTTATGACCATCTGATGATTGGAAGCTTAGGTACAGAAGCTTATGGAGCTGCAACGACTCTGTTTGTGTGACTTTCTCTTGCAGTTGTCATTTCATTGTTGGAGTGGTGGTCACAACCATATCCCTGCTGCAAGTACTACTCCAGCATTGCATTCAGAGAATGAGTGCCAACTACTAGCTCTGCTACTGTTGTGTTGTCATAGGATATTTTTGTGGTGCAGAGCCTTTGTCTCCTAGCTTGGGAAGCCGTGGGTCAGGCACAGCCGCCGCCAGGACCTATTTCACCAGCCCCCATGACCAGCAGGGCGGTTTCACCCTGGGCACTAGCCCTTCCCAGGGCAGGGCCGCCACCAGCAGCCCTTTCTCAGCCACCACCACCTTCCGAGGACCCCACAGCGAGACCCTGGGGTCAGCACGGGGGTCTGGCGTCCTCCCTGAAGAAGACTCATACCAGCAGTCCACCAGAGCATCTCAGGGCAGTATTGACACCAACAGGGACAACCTCGGCAGTGCTGGTAGCCTCAGTGCTCAATCTGAGCTCAACAATGAGCTCAATCTTGCGAGTCAGACTCGGGGCTTGTCAGGAGCTCTGCCTGAGTCCGCCGCCAATCTGGCTCAGACAGGTGTCAGCTCGGCAGGCGGCCCACATGGCATCAGTCATGCCATGACAGCTGGCAGCACAGCAGGGGTGACAGGTGTCGTGACAGAGGGGGTGCCAGTTGTCAGCGCACCATTGAGTAGCGCACCCCCCTCAGCCAACTGGGGCTCAGCTGTCTCATACACCCTCAGCATTACACCCACAACCACTGCTACCCAGCAGGAATCTGATCAAGGTGACAACAAGCCTTACCATGAGGTTGCCTCACTCTCTCAGGAGTTACCTGCTCAGCATGAGGTCAACTCAGGCTCTCAGAGCTATGCGGCTCAGCAGGAATATGAACCTGAGCCATCTGCACAGAGCGCTTACACCAATCAGGAGTCACCTGCCGAGCGGGACTTAGACCTCACCAGCTTTGAGCCAAGCAATGCTTACTCGGCTCAAGTAACAGGTCCTGCATCAGAGCCCTTGGAGCACGACGCTGTGGTACCAACCAGCTCCATAGCAAGGGACACAGGACATGACACAGCAGCAGCTGCAGCACCTCAGTACGAGACATTTGTGCCACCAGTGTACTCAGCTCAGGGCTCACAGTATGGTGAGCCAGCATTCGAGACTCAGCATGGCCAGGGTCTGGACTCGTTTGCTCAGCCTCACCCAGCTCAGAGCTCAACCACTGCACATGAGTCAGCCATCAGTCCTGTAGCACAGGACAACCAAGCTGACTTTGGTGACGATGCTTTTGCCCAGTTCAGTCCTTTTGGTCACAAGGCAAAGCAGCAGAGCAGCCCCTTTGGGCAGCAGGCTGAAGCCCAGCCCAGGGCTCAGGCAGGCTTTGTTGGGCAGGAGGTGCCTTTGGAGGTGTCTGCTCAAAGGGCACTGAGTGGGCAGCCGGCTTTTGGGAGTTTGCCAGTCCATGAAGATGCTCCTCAGGGCATCAAGGTAGAGAAATGCTCGGCTGTCTCCATTTGGCCCCTGTGCTCTAGCTTCGCTGCAGTTTTGACGGCTGAGTAACATTCAGGTGCACATCATTCTCTGTCTTGCAGTGTTGCCCCAGTCTAAGCAGAAAAACGGTGCCACATGGAGTTGCTGGTGCACCTTACGTGACAATGTAGATGTGATGCTTTCTAAAGTACAAGGCATACATGCACTATGGTACAAGGGCTATTTCAGAATGGAACGGCGTAGATGTGATGTCTGGTAGAGACCACTAAGACATGCATGGATTGTGGTTCAAGAGCTCTATCAAGAGACGTATTGCTTTTCTCTGATACAGGAGCAGGTGACTCCAACATCAGTCACCGGTACCTTTGCAGAGAGGTCACCCTTTCAGTCAACCCGGCCTATTGAGCTCACTTCTCAGAGTCTTGAGTCACAGCAGAGCCTTGGTGGCTCAAGCTTCCAAGGTACTCTCACCAATCACTGCTTTGTGTTGCCAATACCAGAAACCTGTCAATCCTGATCCTGTCATGTCACCCACGGCTCACAAGCTTGGCCACTGCTGAAATGTATGCTGGGCTCATGAGCAATGCCTTGTATGCTGCTTGTGCTTTTGCTCAGTTCAGTAACACCAATCCCTCTCTTCCTAGCTCAAGCGTAATGTGATTCCTGTTGTGGTTAAACTTGCAACACCCAGAGCAATTTGCTGCCATTAACATTTTACAAAAGTCCTGTTCTATGCACCTAGTGAAGCAGCGGTTCTGTGCTTCATGCTTTGCATTCATGTCAGCTGTCCAATGCAGGTCTGACAGGCAAGCCATCCTCACCCCGGCGCAGGCCCCCACCCCCACCCACAGGGGGCACCAGCTTTGGCCGCTCTACCTCTGGTCTGCCACTTTCCCCCACTCAAGCCAATCAAGGCTCCCTTCAAAGGCTGCCCTCTGATGCCTTTGGTGAACTCCCCAACCCTTCCCAATCAAAGCCTCCCATCGCTGACCCCCTCTCCCAGTCAAGAGCAATCCCCAGCCAACAGGCACAGGCCGAACTTTTCATGGAGTCCCCACTATCGGCCAACACTGAAGCAGATGGCTTGTCGCACCCACCTGCTAGCAACAGAGCCATCTCTCAGATGCCAACTGGGACAGGTGCTTCATCACAGCAGCCTCCTAGCACAGCAGCAGCTTCAACTCAGCTGCCTAGCAGCACTGGTGGTGCCTCTGGGATGCCTGTCAGCAGTGCAAGGATGTCTGTCATGCCGACTGGTGCTGGCGTCATGATTCAAGGTGGCGATGCGGTTCCTATGCTGCCGCCTGTTAGTCCTCCATCCACAGGACAGGTACTGCACCAGTTGTGAACAGACTCTTTGCCTTTCGTGAATGGGCGCATTCCCTTTGATGAACAGACTCTTTGCCTTTCATGGACAGACTCGCTCCCTTTCATGAACAGGATCATTCGCTTGCATGAACAGACTCTTTCCCTTTCATTGCAGGCAAGCTATGCTTGCTCAAGCAGGCGCTGCTGCACCTATAAATGCCCACCTGCGACAGAGTTTGTCCAAAGTGTGTTTGTCATGCCATGACGTAGCTGTCATGTTTGCACCTGCCACATGTGTATGTCCCCGCACGCACTGTGCCTGCTGTTTCTCGCTGACTTGTTCTGTTTATGCCTATTGTAGGGTGAAGGCACAGATAGCCTGTTTGTGGGCAAGACTGCCTTTGACGGTGCAGTGAAGGCAGCTCCGGAACCAACAGCAAAGCAAGGCATTGCTCAGGAGAGTGCCTTCAGCAAAGCCAACACTGCTGGCACTGGTCCATACTTTGGATCCAATTCTCCAAAGGTAAGATGAAATGCTCTGTCAAATTCTCGTGACTCCAACGTTCCTCACTGCCTGCAACTTGAGTACGCTAGTCTCGCACAAGATACCATTGCCTGCAACATAAAAGCTTGTGGGGCTTCAAGATAGTGCATGTTTCTCACACAGGACGGTTGTAGTTCAGCAGTTTGAGCAAGTCTACTAACACTGCCACACCTGGTCCACAGCATGCAGGTCAGACCTAGCCAACAGACTCTTGTTTCAGCATATGGTTCCCAACCACGCAAAGGCATAACCAATCTTGTCTGAAAGCAGCGATTTGATCTTGCTGTGATCAGGGGTTCAACACTTCAAGTGCTGTGCATACAGGCAAGTACTGCCCCCCAGTCACAGGGATAGTCATATTGGCCCTGGGACGGCGCCATGCCCTCCTTGGGCTTGGCAACAATGGTCAGGGATGGGTCCAATCCCAGTTCCTGTACTGGGATTTCCTCAATAGAATTTTTCCTGTCAGGTGAA
>JAABUP010009748.1_pt1 | contig 11661 bp, 9 predicted proteins | sample 5559201 | NCBI WGS metagenome assembly JAABUP01 (sample SAMN10711887, study PRJNA513373) | rock metagenome | isolation source: Antarctica rocks | place: Antarctica | reverse complement strand
TCTGTCTGCAGGCCCCTGGGCGGCTGTCCGCCGCTGCTCTGGCGAAGATGCGCTGCGCGGTCTTCGCTGACTCACTGGTTCCCGCCTGGTCGACCGCAGCCATGTTGGCGGCACTGTGGTGAGTTGTATTTTGCTGTGATTGCAAACTCTCTTGCAAACTCTCTTACAACCTCACTGCCTGCAGCGTCACTCGCAGGCCTGGCCAGGTTTAGCTTCTGGGTAAGTTAGCCAGCCAGCAACTCTGACTCAACATGCTATGGGTGTAGGGCCTCTACATGCTATGGGTGTAGGGCCTCTTATGCTTGTAGGCAGCACTTTATGGGTGTAGGGCCTCTTATGCTTGTAGGCAGCACTTTACTGCTGCATACCATGGCCATGTCATGGTGAGATTACCGTCCTCTGCAAACACACGCTCTGAATCTAAGAAAACATGGACAGCAAATGGCCAAGCCGTCACTCGAGTTGATTCGCAGTGACCAGCGGAGGAGTGCCGCCCCACCTTTGAGCACTCTGACGAACACAAAGATTTACACTCGGGTGCCATCCTCGCAACGTTAATATCTTGCCAAACATCCAGCTACAGCAAATCAACAGGCCCCGGAGCCGTGTCACTCATTACAGCAACAGGTTCGTGTAGGAACCGCAGCACACGAAGCACCATCTTCTTAGCACAGATGTGCTAGGAGGGCATTACAATTGCACAGCTTGCTAGACTTTGCATAGGCTGTCAGCAACATTGTAATGTGCACAGCAGTGCAGCAAAACCTCAACAGGCACAAGGGTGCACCCACTGCAAACACTGGGACTCACGACGTGCACGGCAGGTCGGAACATAGACAGGCCCACCCAAGACAGCCCATGGCTGCCCAGACAGGGCTGCATGCGATGCAGCTCTAAGGAGCATACGTGGGAAAAGCAATTATTACGCGCTGCGCGCATATCAGCACGCATCAAGCAGAAGGAGTGTGAACCAGGCGCGGGAAACCAACCAAAAGTGTGCGCGCTGTGCCTGCACGGCTCGATCAGGCGGCCGGCAGGCCCCAGCCTTGAAGAAGGACGTCGCAGGAAGCACCGAAGGTATCTAGGTGGAACCCTGTGAAAACGCCTTTACAGGGGAGGCTGCGCGCGCACGGCCCCACCTCCGAGCCCGGTGCGTCCTGCGCTAGATGATCTGGTCGGACTTGGAGGGCAGGCGGCGCAGGAAGCAGCGCCACCCGGGCGGCGTCGGTTTCCGCAGGAACGGCGGCCGCACCTGCCCACCCAGCCCCATATTCTCGGGCGCTGTGGAAGCATAAGCAACGCACCCAGGTGCATGCACCGGCTCACGACAGGCATTATTGAAAACGGGCTTAGACGCATGGACACAGGGAGGGGAGAGCTCCAACACAACCAACGGCACGATACCAGCCAAGGGCAAAGGGATGCGTGCACGCCAGCATGCCGGCGGGTGCGCGCACCAGCCAGCACATGCCCCACGCGAGCACCGGGGACAGCCCCAGCGCGGCCACCAGCATGGCGGCAGCTACGCACGCCAGCAGCGCGAGCGCCGTGGCGAACGGGTCGGCCCAGGACGCGAGCGCCGCGGCGCGCTCCAGCGCCGCCGCGATGTCGTCCTGCGGCAGGGCGCGAGGGCGGCGGTGTCACCTCTTGCTGGGACCAGCTTGCGACATGCTGTGACGCACGTCCCCATGACTTGCATGGTGTGGACTGACCCGTCTACAGGATGAGATGCAAGCAGCAATAGGCCGCAGTGCATGCCAGGACTTAAGCGTGACAACACGCGCAGTCCTGATTGGCCTCCTGCAAAACAGACCTGCGGTCTGGGTACACGCAAATGCGTTGCACGGCTGCCATACAGCCTGGCAGGCCAGGCATGCACGGCGGAGCCGGCAGGCCCCGCGGGCGCGCACCAGCGCGTTCTGGACGTGCAGCGCGTTGCGCTGCAGCGTGGCGTAGCGGCGCTTCAGCGCGGTGTATGGGTTGCGCGTCTCGCTCTCCACCTCGTCGTCCTGGTTCGTCTTGTCGGGATCGGCCTCCATGGGCAGCGGCCGGCCGACGCTGCTCTCCTCCGGGTAGCACAGCACCTACGCGCGCGCTTGTGCGGCGCAGCCGGGCTGCTGCGGGCGGGCAGGCAGGACGCAGGCAGGCTGTGGGAGGGCTGCTGGTATACACACCTGCGCAGAACACAGGCTGGTACACGTAGGTATGGAAGATAAGCTGCCGCCGGCTCTCCGCTTTGCGCCGTGGCTGTCCGGAACTGCTGCATACCCAACACAGCGAGGGTTGTGAACATGTGTGTGGCTGGCATACCGGCCTCACCTGCTGTCACTGCGTCATGCGTTCACACACAGGCGGCTCGCATGCGTGCTGCGCCGGAACCCGGTCAAGGGTCAAGGCCGTGATAGTTCACAGAATGCGTGACACCAACGAAGCCTTTTGGTCCTTGCTTGAGCGCCTGTGTCCTCCTCAGCAGGTCTGGCGCAGCCAGCCCGCAGAGGCGGCCATGCTGGATGAGCTGCTCCTGCCGAGCTGGGACACGCTGCCGCCAGAGTTCCGCGCCGCGCGCGCGCACCACGTCGGCATCGACCCGGCGCACCCGCCGCTGGGCCTGCTCGCCAGCATGCGCGCGGCCGCGAGCGCCGAGGGCGGTGCGCCGCCTGTGGTGGTGGTGCTTTAAAGATGGCGGGCTTTTGGCCATTCGCGGGGACTTGTTTGGCGATGCCCGAGACCCATCAGTGGGCCATTGGTGGCATGGCTCTCTGTTTCATTGACAGCAACGTGAGCGGGCGCCGCTGACTGGCTGACCGGCGCGTGCATTGCCGGTGCGGCGGGGAGGTGCTGCACATCGGCGCATGATGAACACCTTGCTGACCAGATGTGCACCGAGGGCGCTGAACATGCATGCTGACACGTCCCATATCGGCAGACCCTGAGCACCCGCCCTCGGCTTGCTGGGCGGCATGCGTCGCATGTGTGCACTCGGGAACCTAGCAGGCACCTGCAATACGGGGGAATACGAAAGTCTGTCCATGGGTGGGCGCGTTGTGTTGTGATGACAAGGAAGTACGGAGTGCCAATAGTGGATGTGCACATGGTTTTCTGGAGCTGCTGACTAGCGATCGGCGCGGCAGGCCTGCTGTCTGTGGAGTCCTTCACGCATGCGCTAGCGCCGCCGCCGCCCGAGACGCTGGCCGCGCTGGCCGCGCTGTGCGACGTGCTGTCGCCCAACGAGCTGGAGGCGCGCTCCATGCTCGGCGCGGCCGCCGCGGCTGCGCCCGCGCCTGACCTCACAAAGCGCCTGCTCGCCGCAGGCGCGCCCTGTGCCAGGGTCACTGCCGTGTTCACTGACTGCCCTAACCCTAGTCCCCATGGTGCATGCGCACGGCGGCCTTCCCCCGCTGTGCGCGGGCGGGCCACGGCGTGAGACGGTCCCCGGTGGCAGCTGGCCTCGCTTTGCGGCCTGCCTCCCTGAAGATCCCGCCTGCCGTGCCCAAGTGGTGCGCACTGTGTTGCTCGAGCTAAATGAGAGTAACAAAAGGACGCAGGGCGTGGTATGTGCCTGGCACGTGCGTGTCGACTTATGAGGCATGCTCTGTTCGCGGTCAGATATGTGGTAGACATTGACACCGCCTGGGCGCCTGGCAGGCGCCGCGCGGGTCGCGCTGAGGCGCGGGCCGGAGGGAGCGCTGGTTGCCGACGGGCGAGCGGGCGGCGAGGCCTGGCTGATCCCGGCGGTCGCGGGCACCGCGGTGGTGGACACCACAGGTGCGCACGCGCGGCGCGCAGCCGGCGCGACGCCAATGCTGCGCTGCGCACCTGTTGCGGGGGCGCCACAGCGCCGCTCCGTGCTATGTGCGCACCGGTGCTTCATGCAGAATCAGTTCTGGTGGGGCTTCGGCCGCGTGTCGGCGCCCCGCAGCATTGCATGCAGGCCGCGGTTGCGGCTCCTTGCTGCGCCGTGGTTCCTCTGTTCCCACTGTTTCCACTAACCTTACCCTCCACTCGTCAGCCCGTGCCCTCCGCGCGCGCGCAGGCTGCGGCAATGCGTTCTGCGGCGCGTTCGTGGCAGCGCTGCAGGCGGGCGACGGCCTGGCGGCGGCGGGCGCCTGGGGCTGCGTGGCGGCCTCGTTTATGGCGGAGGCGCGCGGCATGCCCGGCGGCGCGCCGGGCGCGCCCGCGCTGCAGGCGCAGGCCGCGGCGCGCCTGGCGCGCGTGCTGGACAGCGCGGTGCAGGTGCACCTTTAATGGCATGGCGCGCGCGCGCCGAGCGCGCGCCGAGCATCGCCCCAGAGATGGATCATATGCATCGAAGTGCACGATCCGCAATACCTATGGCTGGTCCAGGACACCTTCGCTGAGGCCGGCTGAGGTGCAGCTTCCATGCGCCGGCCAGGCGCAGCCTGCCGGCACTGCGGTTCAGCGTGACGTTCCCTGGTAGTGAGGCTTGCGGGACTGGTTACCGCGCTCGGCTGCGGCCTGCCTGTCCTGCCCGAGCTGGGAGTGTCATGTGCCTGGCTGGGGCCGCTGCCGCTGCTCAGGCGCAGCTGGCACTGTCTGCATGCCACGTGGCATATCTTCCTGAGACTGTTTCCGTATAAAGACTGGGCACAGGTTGTCCAAGCTCCCCGGGTCTGTCCTTCTGTAGTGTGTGTTGCGCATGCATTGCACGTGATTGAGCCTCTTGTGCCAAGTCAGAGTTCGCACCGTCCTCCGTACCTGTATATGCATGTTATACCTGCAGCACATGTGCTGTACAGCATCCCATGTAAGGACAGCGTGTTTGCTGGCTGTTGACAGCAATCGCGTGCAAGCGCTGCAATGCCAGCGAGGCTGTGGACGCAAAACAGAAGCTGGCCATGGTCCATCCCATGTGCCCGATGACCGTGCGACCCGAGAAGTACACCCATGGGGCTGAACTACACCCCTCCTCAGGAGCTCATGCTGACCTGCACATCCACTGGCCTCGCACTTTCTCTTTTGGCGGGAGTTTCTTTGGGCGGGAGTAGGTGGGGGGGTGAAGTGGCAGGCAGGGCGCCTGACAGTGCTGCGTTGCTACAGAGAGCTAAGTGCATTTGCAGGGCGCAGCCTGCATCCAGCTCTGCTTCACGGCTCTCCTTTTTGCCAGTATGCACACATTTGCCGCCTTACTGAAGACTCTGAACGTGAGCACACATACTCTGGACAGGTGTGCCCACCGTTACATGTAGTGCATGGTGTTGCATGTTGTGTTGCAGTGCCTTACTCGTATGCTTGTGGCACCATGTTGCGTAACTAAACAGCAGAGCATGACGTTCCTTTGCCATACAGCAAGACAGCGTCTGCTTGTGAGCTTTGCACGGCACTGCTGGTGGCTGCACATGATGAACAAACTTCGCAAGCGGCGCTCCGGGACCTATGTGAACACACTCCTGCGCTTGAGCAGGCGCGCTCCGTGCGCCCTTCACGTCCCTGCTAGTGCAGACTGCACAGTATGCACTTGCTTTACCTGCAGCATTTAACTGCACGAGGCAGGCGCTCACAGCGACGGCTCTGCCTCCTCTCCTTGCGCGTCCACTGGCTCCACTTCAAGACCACTCCGCAAAACAATCGTTCTGGCCTGGCCGTTGGCGCAGCTGTGCAACCGCTCAGACTGAGGGCGCCCCACGCAGGCGGCGGCGGGGCCGGGCAGCGGCGCCGCGCAGCAGCTGCAGGCGGAGCTGCGCAGCGTGCCAGCGCGAGTGCGGGCGCACTACGCTCGCACGCTGCTTGCCTGGACGAGCGCCGCCCTGCTCAAGCTCGGCGGCGGCGGGGGCGCCGCCCCGGGCGAGCTGCGCGCGGGCGGTGGGCCGCCAAGCGCGGGCGATGCGCCCGGCGTGAGGGCTGGCGCGGCCCGTGAGAATGGACGTCAAGGACTAGGGTCAGGGTCAGGGCAGGCGGCCGCGCCCGCCGAGGAGGCCAGCGGCGGCCCAGCGAGCGGCGGCAGAGCCATTGCCAGAGCATGCCGCACTGCCCGCGGCGCCGCGTTGCCAGGGACTGCTCCAGGGCCTGATGCAGGGTCTGGGCCGGAGCCGGCCATGCAGGCGCGGCTCTGGAGCATCCTGGCGGCGCTGCTGGCCTCGCCTGACATCCCCGCCGACGGCAGCGCCAACCCCGCGCTGTTTGGCGCCGCGGCGCGCACCTGCAGGCTCCTGGGGCAGGGCTCAGGGCAGGGGGCGGGAGGCGCGCTCCAGCACAACGCGGCGGACGCCGCGCGGGAGGCGGACGCGGACGCGGCGGCGGCGGCGCTGCTGCGCGCGCTGCGCGTGCTGGGCGCCAAGTTTGGCCGCATGTGCCGCCCGAGCCTGGAGCACAGGTTGGTGCTCACGGCCCCAGCGCACCTCTTCTCGGATGTGAAGCCCGGGAGCGCAGGCCCCAGGGTGACCTCACTTGCTTCCTAGTGTGTGTGGCGCCCCCATTGTGATACGGCCCGTCGCCGTCGGCCGCGCGCGTGCAGGTCCTGACAGCTGGCGTGTGCCGCAAGCGCAGCGTGGCCCTGGCGGAGACCGCGCTAGCGGCGGCGCCGAGGCGGGCCGCAGCTGCACAGGGGCGCGCGCAGAATGAGGCGGGCGCCGCCGGGCCGCCGCGGGACGTGCGCGCGCCCGCGCGCCCGGCCCTGGCCGCCCACGCGCTTGGTGTGCTGCGCGGCGTGTGCGCGGAGCACCCCAACCCGCGGCGCGCGTACGCGGCGGTCGCCGGCCGGCTGCTCGTGCCGGTGCTTGCGCGGGCGTTCGCGTCGCAGCCTGCTGCCGCGGGGCGAGGCGATGAGGACAGAGATCCCGATCCTGGCGCGGCTCTCTCTGGTGACCGGGCATCGGCGGTGTGGGCAGCGCGGGAGGCCGGGGCAGATGCCGAGGCGTTGCCATCTGCTGCCCGTGACACGCGCGCGGGCGGGGCAGCGCCGGCGGCCGCAGGGGGCCCACCCGCCGCCGGCGCCCGCGCCGGCAGCAGCAGCGCGGGCCCGGCGGCGGGCGCAGCGGACGCGGCCGAGGCGCGGCTTGCGGCGGCGGGCCTGGGCGTGCTGGACACGGCGCTGCTCGCGCCGGCGCATGTGCCCGAGCTGGCCAGCCTGTGCGCAGCAGAGGCGGCCGCGGACGCAGCCGCGGACGCAGCTGCCGCTGATGCGGCGGCGCCAGCGGCGCTGGCGGCGGCGAGCAGCGACTCGCCGGCGGGCGGCCGCGAGCGCGGGCGCGCCGCGCTGCGTAGCTACCACTGGCAGCTCTTCCAGGCGCGCGCAACGGGCCGCGCGGCGCGCGTGCCCCTTGCGGCACGAGCGCCATCGCGTCGCCATTTTGTGACCCATGTGTCGCCAGTGCGGGGGCTGGAGCACAGCAGCGTGCTTCTGTGCCACAGGGACGTTTGTTGAGCTGTTCGCAGCCTGTCTGGCGTTCGCTCCGAACGAGTGCGGGGTTGCTCGTACGGCTTGTGCATGTTCGGCTCAGGCGACCGTCCTACTGCGCAAGTGTGAGCCTGCGTTGGCGCGCGGGCCAGGTGCTGGAGGCGGAGGTCTCGCACGGCAGCCCCGAGACGCTGCCAGCTGTGCTGCGCGGCCTGCCCTGGCTGCTCGGCCACTTCTGCGCCGCGGCGCGCCGCGCGCGCCGCCCTGCCGCGGCGGAGCGCGGCGCGCTGGCGGCTGCGCCGCCGGCCGCTGATTTTGACTTCTTCGCCGCGCTGCTGCGCCCGCTGCTCGCGCGCATGGCCTCGGCCCAGCTCGCCGGCGCCGGCGTGGAGCCGGGCGGTGGCCCTGCTGCGCAGGCGGCTGCCGCGGGGGACGGCGGGGCCGCGGCGGCCGCGGCGGCCGAGCCCGGCGCGCCCAGCGGCAAGCGCAAGCGCCGGCGAGCGGCCGACGCCGGGCCGGCCGGCGAGCCGGCAGGCAAGCGGGCCAGGGCTGCTGCAGCAGAGCGCGGCGCGGAGGGCGCGCAGGCGGGCGGCGCGCGCGCGCGGCTGCGGCGGTGGGTGGCCGTCGCGGAGGGCGCCGCCGCGCTGGTCGCCGCGCTTGCGACGACAGGCGCGCCAAGGCTGGAGAAGGGCCGCTTGCACGCATACGTACCTACTTTGGCCTGAGCAGTTGCTTGTCCAAATTGCTGCAGTTCTTCTACCTGCCAGCACTGTGCGCGATTCCCTACAAGCAGAATTGAATGCATAGGCACACGATCCGCATGTGTTAGGCGGGTGTGCGCGCACGCAGGCGCGTACAGGCCGACCGAGGACGTGTCGGGCTCGCAGCGCGCGCTGCTGCGGCGCCTGGGCGACGCCGCCCTGGGCCCCTTTGGCGCCGCCAGCGGCGCCTCCGGCCGCCCGCACGCCGGTGCGGCCGCGGACCTGCATGCATCCCACGGCAGGCATACTGCGGCGCACATGTCCCCGGGCGGCCCTGGCGCGGCGCAGCAGGGCGCCGCGGCGGCGGCAGGCGCGGCGGGCGCGGGCGCTGCGGCGGAGGGCGCGACTGGTGTAATCGCTGGGGCGTGCACAAGCCCTGGCAACGGTCCAAGGTGCATTGGCGGCGAGTTCGCCGGCCCTGCCGGACCAGAGATGTCGGCGGCTGCCGCGGCAGCGGCGCGCGTGGCGGCGGCGGTGCTGGACGCGGAGCCGCGCGCGCTCGGCGCGCGCATCGACGCGCTGTGGTCGCTGCTGTGGGCCGCGGCGGCGGACGGCGGTGCGTGTCGTTCCTGTGAACGCGCCCAGTCGGTGTGGTCGCTGCATGTCGTTCCTGTGAACCGCATCGGATGCCAAAGAGAAGGGCACAAGAACAAAAAACCAAGGCGGTGGGCTGCCCTCTGCTCACGCGCTGTCCTGCTGCCAGCAGGAACCCTCGTCTTGAGCGGGGCCTTGGTGCGTGCGAGCGTGGCAGCCATGACACATAGCTGCACCAGGCTCGGAGCGCTGCCCGCAGCCTCCGTCGCCCGCGCTCCCACTACCGCGGAGCTCGGAAGGGGCGCCGCGCGGGTGAGCGCGCCGCGGCGCCATGCGCGCAGGCGCGGGCGCGGCGGCGGCGGCGGCCGTGGCCGCGCGCCTGGTCCGCGCATACGCCGAGCTGCGCCGCCTGCAGGAGCTGCTGGCGTCGCTGGCCGGCGCGCTGGCGGCGCCCGGCTGCCCGGCGGCGGCCGCGCGCGTCGTGGGCAGCGCGGACATGGCCGCCGCCGTCCGGCAGGCGCGCCCGGCGGCCCGGCGCCGCGCGGCGCCCGGCCGCGCGCCGGCAAGCGGCAGCTGGCTGCACAAGGTCTCAAGTGTGCTGCTCCTGTAACGTGCTCGCGCAGAGTTTGCAGGGGTCTGCGCGCCAGCGCAGGGCGCCCCTACGCGCGCTCTGCAGCCCCGCAAGGCGGCATGCGGCCTGGTGCCCTGAGAGGGCAGAACCCCAAAGTCGCCTGCCACCTGACCATGCCCCGACCAGCAACCCTGTCCCTGCATCGCAGGCGGTGCACGGCCTGCCGCCCGGGCAGGCGCCGGCGCTGATCCGCTGGGTGGCCGGTTGGCTGCCGCCGCTGGGCGGCGCCGCGCGCGCCCCCGCGCTGGGCGGCCTGCTGGCCGCCTGCCTGGAGGCCGGCCGCGTGGAGCTTACGACCGCAGCGCCGGTGGCGGCGGCCGTGCGGGCGCTGCTGCAGGTGGGCCGCAAGCAAAGGTTTCGGTTGATGCACCGCACGAAGCTGTGACAAGCTCAGCAAACGTGTAACATACAGAAGCTTCAAGGGGATGCTAGAGCTTGGTGTGTGCGCCAGCCCTGCCGTGTCATGTTCACGGTGCGACTTGGGCGGCTCGCCGTGGGCACGCGTGCCAGAGCTGTGGAGCGCCCCTGCATAGGGTCACTTACAGAGTGTTGCCGCGGCAGGATGCGCTGGCGGGGCCGCTGCATGGGGAGCTCGCACGCGTCGCCACGGGCGCCGCGGCCGACGCGCCGGCGCCCGCCCTGCTGCCCGTGCTGCTGCGCGTCTACGCCGCGGCGGTGGGCGCGCACGCCGCGTGCGCAGGCCTGCACCCAGAGGTGGCCCCGCTGCCCGGCCAGGAGCAGGCCCCCGCGGACGGCCGGGCCGCAAGCGTCGCGGGCGGCTACTTTGCGGCGGCGGGCGCGGCGCCGGAGCGCGACCCGCAGGCGCCCGCGCGCGGCGCCGCGGGGCGGGCTCCCGCCTTGAAGCGCGGGAGGTCCTCTGCCTCCGCCCCTGCGCGCGCGCCCGGGCTCGCGGAAGTGCTGGCGGCCGCGCGGCGCGGCAGCGCCGCGGCCGCGGGCGGCAGCGCAGGCGCCGGCGGGCACCTGCTGCTGCCCGCGGCGCTGTGCGCCGTGCAGCGCATGGCGGTGCTGCATGAGCGCGTCCTGCGCGCGCGCTGCGCCTGCGCGCCGCGCGCCGCGGACGCTGGGGCAGAGGGCGTCGCAGGGAGGTCCGCGCCCTGCCGGGGAGGCGGCCGCGCTTCACACTGATGTGCGTGCAACCTGAGGAGCTAGCAAAGCTGCCGCTGTGCCTTTGTATGCGGCATACGCTTTTTCTGGCACGGTGTGCCGAAGAGACCAGAACGCTGCCAAACAGCTGCCTAACAGACGGTGCACCCTCATTGGTGCACATCTACCATGTCCTGGCTGCCCCGTAAGGACCCGGTGCACTTGCCTGAGAACGAGGGCGGCCTTCCCTCCCTGACCACCTGCCTGGGCTGCATGCGCCTGCAGGCCTGCGCGCACGGGACCAGGCCCTGTCGAGGGTGCGGAGGCAGAGCTGCGCGAGCTCGCCGGCGCGCTCCTGGCGGCCCTGGCCGACGCGTCCCTGGCGGCCGGCGGAGCAGGTGCCCTGGATGGCACGAGTGCCGCCGCCGCAGACAGCGCAGCGGCGCTGTGGCGCCTGGCCGCGGGCGCGGCGAGCCTGCTGATCGCGTGGGCGCCCGCAAAAGCCCTAACAGGGTTTCTGGCGCTCGTGCTGGACAACGCGGCCGGGCCGGGAGCGCCGCTTAGCTCTGTGGCAAGCGTGGAGTGTGAAGTGGACGAGACTGAGCATGGCGGAGGCGCCACGCAACAAGCGGGCGAGGTGGCGGGCCTGTGCCGCGCGCTGCTCGCGGGCGGCGAGCTATGGGAGCTGCCGGCGCTGCTGCCGGCGTGGCCGCAGGCCGCAGCGCGCATGCTGGACGCGCGGGCGGGGCCAGGGTTAGAGTTTGGTGCCTCACCGCCGTGCGCGTCGCCCGCAAGTGCGCAGCCAGCCAGCGGTGCGGCGCTGAGCACTAAGAAGGGGTGCAGGAGGCCGCGCGGGTGCATGCTGGGCACCGAGGCCGCGCCGGCAGGTGCCCCGGGCGGCGCGGCCAGCAGCGGCGCCGGGGCCGGCAGCCTGCCGAGCGGCTCGGCCCGGGTGGCAGCCGCCGACCCGCCGGCGCACGCGCGCGAGGAGGGCGCCGCGCTCGCGCGGGAGCTGCAGCAGACCCTGCACCACGCCCTGCAGCCCGCGACGGGCGCCTCCGCGCTTCACGGCGCCGCGGAGTGCGCCGGCCCTGGGAGCCCTGCGCCCCCCGCGGCCGCCCGGGACCAGCCCCAGGGCCCGGAGCGCCTCCTGGCTGCCCTGCGGCTGCTGGCTGCCGCGCCGCCGGCCGGGTACCTGCGCGGCGCGCCCGCGGCCGAGCTGGCGCGGCTGGCGCTGCGGCTGGAGGCGGCGCTGCTGCGGCGCGTGGCGCGCCCGG
>JAABUP010009747.1_pt1 | contig 11661 bp, 14 predicted proteins | sample 5559201 | NCBI WGS metagenome assembly JAABUP01 (sample SAMN10711887, study PRJNA513373) | rock metagenome | isolation source: Antarctica rocks | place: Antarctica | reverse complement strand
CCTCGCCCGGCTCCGCATCTTGCCCGCACCCGGCTGACCACCGACGATCCCGATCCCCTCGACCAAGGACCCACCGCCCCGTGGAAGCGGCGCACCGGCCGCCACCGGCAGAACTGTCACACCCTCATGCTGAAATCACACGACCGAAGCCGCCCCCGCCTCGGCCACGACCAAACACCAAGATCACGAAACTTCGAGGTTAGCGTCCCTCACCCGCCGCGTTATCGGTAGCAGAACAGACCAGGGACTTCGGAGAATCGTAGTTATCAGGAGCGCACGCTATGGCCTCTGGCACCATCCGTGCTCAAGACTCGCGCCCCCCTGGGCAGCGACGGGTCCACTATGCGCGAGATACTCCTGTTCGAAGCAGCCCTGCACGGCACGAGCACGTGGGACTACCTGCTGCTGGGCGTCGTCATCCTCTGCCTCAAGCAGGACCTTGAACCCAAGCACCTCGTCCCCGACGGACCCGCGACTGCTGTCGGAGAAGCCGAAGGACACTGGCGCGAGGTTGAGCACCTCGGGCTCGTATGGCAGACGCGGACGGAGAAATGCTGACTCCGGCTCCGTGAGCGCCTGTATGACACAGCGGCGCAGGCATCGACAGGTGTCCGCATAACCTCGAGCGTCGGGAAGGGAGCGGGCGAGTCGGTCGAGCTTGGTGACGACGAGGGTGTCGCGGGCGCGGCAGGCGGCGAGCGCCTGCCGTAGCCCGGGTCGGTCGCGGTTGGTGCCGGTCAGCCCGTGGTCGACGTAGAGCCGGTCGGCGGGCACGCCGAGCGCTTGCAGGCCGTCGCGTTGAGCGGTGAGGTCCTGGCCGTCGGTGGAGCCCCGGGCGTAGCCGATCTTGAGCCCGGTCACCGGCTTTAGTAGGGGTCGTGCCGGCGGCGGACCGGGCGGGGCTGGTGCCGGCACTGGCGGTGTCGACGCGGAGCAAGGCGGATCGGCACAGCTTGTTAGCCTCGCCTGTGACCTACCAGGCGGGCGACCGAGTTGAGTACATCGCAGCACCTGTCTTCGATCTCATCATTCAGACCGGCGACGTCGGGGTCGTGACCAAGGTGGAGGACGGCTGGGTCTTCGCGGATTGGCTGAAGGCTGGCATTCACAGCGTCCCGGCCCCTCATGTACGGGGATTCGACGGCTATTAGTCTGTGCTGCTTAGCCTCCCATCACCGGGATGACTCACCGAACCAGTCTTGCGACACTGCTCGACCTGCTGGTTCTCGTTCGTGCGAGGTGGTGGGGGAGGGTGCCCGCTGGTGGGTCCCTGGCTTGCGGGACGATTTGCCGCTACCGGAATCCGCGGCTTCAGGGCGACATACTCATCGGGTGCTTCGCGTGTACCTCGATCAGAACCAGTGGGTCTACCTTGCACAAGCCCGCACGGGTCGCCCGCAGGGCGCCGGGTTCCTCGAGGCCTACGAGGCGGCAAAGACGGCGGTCCAAGCAGGCACGGCCTCGTTTCCGCTCAGCGCTGCTCACTACTTCGAGACTCACAAGCGTGCCGATGCCGATTCACGACTCGACCTGGCGCGAACCATGCTGGAGCTGTCTGAACTCGACGCCATCGCCCCGCCCCACGTGATCGTCCCCCACGAGATCGAAGTCGCGCTGATCAAAGTTCTCGGCCTTCCCAACGAGTTGCCCGGTCCGCTGAAGGTCTTTGGTCACGGCGCCAACCATGCCCTCGCTACCACGATGTTCAGCTACCTACCGCCCGAGGAGATGGCGTGGCTGACGCTGCGACCCGATTCTCGGAAGCTGGCAACAGCGATTGGCCAGGCTCACTTGGAGCTGTTCGCGTTGGCGGACCATCTGCCCGTCGGTAGGGACATGCGGATGAAGCTCAACGGGCACATGCGTCTGACGGGCGACGAGTTTGTCAGCGGCCAGAACTCCGTACGGGACAGCCTCGCCGAGATTGGGCGGCACCGGCTAGCTAGGCCACCTGATGACCGGGACGGCGATCGTCGACATCTTGGACCCATTGGAGGAGGCGGCTCACGGATTGGGGGTGGACCTGAACCGGCTCTACGACAGGGGCAGGGAAGCGTTGGAGCCCCTGATCGACGCCATGCCGAGTAGGTGGGTGGAGCGCGAGCTGCGCCGCCTGCGCCAGTCGAATCCGCAGAAGCGCTGGGAGGGCAACGACCTGAACGACGTCACGGCGTTAGCGATCTCCGTTCCCTATTGCGATGTAGTCATCACAGAGCGGGGATGGTCAGCCATGATCAATGACGGAAAGGTAAACAAGCGGTTCGATACGCGGGTGCTGGCCGACCTTCGACGATTGCCCGAGGTGTTGGACTCGCCGAGCCCGCTTCTTGACCGACCCTGAGCCGGAGGACCACTTCAACGTCTGGCCGCCCACGTAGACGACAAGCTCATGTGCCGGCGAAGGTTCGTCAACTGTGACAGCGCGCGGGGTGCGCCAACGGGGAAGGTCGGCTCTCGGGACGAGGGCGTGAAGTCAGGGTCGGACGTAGGTGAGAGCTTCGAGCGCGAACCCGGGCCGGTCCTGTTCTTTCGTGTCGCTAATGATGACCCACTCTTTGAGGGGGTGTCCCTGGCCGCGGTCGAACGGCTTGCCCGTCTGTGCGGCGACGAGTTCGGCGCTGCGGCGTGCAGCGAGCTTCACGACGAGGCCGTCGCGGGTGAGCATCGCGGAGATCTTGCCATCCACCCGCAGTCCGGGGGAGGACCCGAAGCCGGTGCCCTTGTGGACGCCGGGTTCGGTGCGCAGCAGGTCGGCGATCGCCTCGAATGCGGCCTGTCGGGTCACGTGACGCCGCGCAGGGCTGCGGTGTCGTGCACGTGGCGGATGCGCCGGATCAGACCACCGCTGACGGTGAAGTGTTCGGCGACCCGGAAGCGGCCGTACGGCTGGGTGTGCATGTCGTAGAGCAGGAGGGCCTGGTCGTCGGTGCCGAACTCGGCGAGCAGGTCGACGTGTTCGGCGAGGGCGCCGAAGCTGGCGACTGCTGCGGCGAAGTCGCCCCGGCCGGTGTAGGTGTTGATGGGGACGTCTGTGGCCAGGTCGGCGGCGAGAAGGCGGCGGGCGGCGTCGAAGTCGTGGGCGGTCCACGCGGCGTGGTAGGCGCTGGCGACATCGAGCGCGGTCCTGCCAGCGCGGAAGGGGGCGCCGTGGCCGGTCTCGACCAGAGCGGTGAGGCTGGCCAGGAAGCGGTCCCACCCGGCCGCTACCTGCGCGGCGGGCAGGCCGAGGTGCTCGAAAGCGATCACGCATCCCTCGGCCCCGGCGTCGCGGAGCTCGAACTGGACGGTGGTGTCCGACCAGTCCGGAGCGCTGCTGTGCTCGAGACAGGTCCACCGGACGCGCGATGGGCTGGTCACCTCGTCCACGCGCAGGACGATCGTCTCGTCCATGTCCTCGAAGCCGAAGGTCAGCTGCCCGCCTGCCCGCATCGTCCCCGCGACGATCGGCGTCCACCAACCGCGAAGCCCGCCGACCGTGGCTACCGCTGTGAAGGCCCGCTCCTGCGTCGCCCGACACGTCACCGTGCGTACGTAACCGTCACCGGCGACGCCTTCGATCGACTCGCTCACCGTGCACCCCTCCTCCAGAGCCGCGTACAAGTTCACGCTTACACAAGTTCTGGCTTGGTGCAACCTTCGGAGGCGCCTACGCTCGTCTCGTGTCCGCCGAAGCAGCCCTCGCGGCCCTGGCCGAACCGCGCCGTCGGGCAATGTTGCTGCTGGTGCGGGATCAGCCGCGTTCGGTGGGTGAGATCGCGGAGCATTTCCAGATCACCCAGCAGGCGGTGTCCCAGCACCTGAAGGTCCTGCGTGACGCGGGCCTCGTCGAGGTCCGTGCGGAACGCCAACGACGCCTCTACCTGGTGCGGCCCGAAGGCCTCCAGTCTGTCGAGGCATTCCTCGCCGAGCTGTGGCCGGCCAGTCTCCAGCACCTCAAGTCGGCGGTCGAGTCCGGCGATGCCGGCTGAGCCGATCACCGCTACGGTCCATATCGAGGCGCCGCCCGAGCGTGTCTTCGAGCACTTCACGCGGCCCGAGGCGCTGCTGCGCTGGATGGGCGAGCACGCCGTCCTCGATCCCGCGCCGGGTGGGGAGTTCACGGTGGACATCCGCGGCGTCCCCGTCCGCGGCCGCTACCTCGAAGTCGAGCCACCCTCCCGGCTGCTGATCAGCTGGGGGCACGCCGGATCCGACCGGCTGCCACCCGGCGCCAGCCTCCTCGAAGTCCGCCTACGCCCTGCTGGCGCCGGCACGACGGTGACGATCTCGCACGGCGGACTGCCTGAGCCCGAAGCCACCAGACACCGCCAAGGATGGCGGCATTTCCTCGACCAACTGGCAACAGTGGCCATGGGATGACGCCGACCCCCCGTCTGCGTCGCACTGATCGATCGGCAACTGGGACGGTTTCGGTGCGGGGTCGACGTCATGGGGTTACACGCGCGTGAGCTGGTGCAGTTGGCGTTGGATGAAGTTGCGCTCGGCGGGTCCTGGGTCGTGTTGGAGCGCGGCCCGGTAGGCGTCGGTTGCGTCGGCGGTGCGCCCGAGCCGTTGGAGTAGGTCGGCGCGGGCGACGTGCAGCGCTGGCCAGCGGGCGATTTGGGGGTGGTGGGCGACCGTGTCGAGGATGACCAGGCCGGCGGCGGGGCCTTCTGCCATCGCGACGGCGACGGCGCGGTTGGCCTCGTGCACGGGTGTCGGTTCGTAGCGCAGCAGCTCGCCGTAGAGTGCGGCGATCTCCCGCCAGTCGGTGTCGTCCGCAAGGGGCGCGGTGGAGTGGCAGGCGGCGATGGCGGCCTGCACCTGGTAAGGGCCCGGCAGGCTAGTGCGCAGTGCCCGTTCGAGCAGCGCCTTCCCTTCGGCGACCAGGATTGGGTCGTAGCGGCTGCGGTCTTGTTCAGCCAGCAGCACGAGTTGACCGGTGTCGTCGGTGCGAGCGGCGCGGCGGGCGTCGGTCAGGAGCAGCAGCGCCAGCAGCCCGGTGACTTCCGGCTCGCGGGGAAGCAGCGCCGACAGCGCTCGGGTGAGCGCGATCGCCGTGTCGCACAGTTCCCCGCGCAGGGGCGCCGGTCCGGTGCTGGTGCGGTGGCCCTCGGTGAACACCAGATACGCCACGCGCAGCACGGCGCCGAGCCGTTCGGGTAGCGCCTGGGCGCCGGGCAACGTCAGTGGGATGCCGGTCTCGCGGATCTTCCGCCGCGCGCGGACCAGTCGCTTGGTGAGCGTCGGCTCGGGCAGCAGGAACGCCGCGGCGATCTCGCGCGTGGTCAGCCCGCAGACCGCGCGCAACGTCAGTGCGACCCGCACCTGCGGATCCAGCGCCGGATGGCAACACAGGAAGATCAGCGCCAGCTGGTCGGCGGCCGACACCTGCGGGACGTCGGAGGCCGACACCGTGCTGGGCAGCGACAACTCACGCATCGCCATGTCCTCCTTCGTGCTGCGCCGGGCCTCCCGCCGCAGCACGTCCAGGGCCTTGTGCCGGGCGGTGCCGATCAGCCAACGCCGCGGATCGGCGGGGAGCCCGGCGGCGGGCCACGCGGCCAGTGCCGCCAGGCAGGCTTCCTGGACGGCGTCCTCCGCGGCCGCCAGGTCACCCGTGGTGCGGGTAATGCTGGCGACCGCGGCCCACCAGTGGGCCCGCAACTCTCGCTCGAGCACCAGCCGGTCGGGGCCGGCCCGCTCGATCAGGACCGGACTCCGGTCGTCCGCGCCGCAGCGGCTGCCTGCGCGCCGCCCCCGGTGTCGACGACGGCCCGTACCTCGACCGAGCCCGCCTTCGCCGCGGGGAGCATCGCCGCGAAGTGCACCGCCTGGTCCAGGTCGGCGCAGTCGACGAGGGTGTAGCCGCCGACCTGCTCCTTGAGCTCGGCCGCCGGACCGTCGGTGAGCATGGTCTGTCCATCGCGGACCCGCACCGTGGTGGCCAGCGAAGCGCCCTGCAGCGGCGCGCACTCCAAAAGCACCCCGGCCCGGGCCATCTCCCGCAGCGCCGCCTGGTAGTCGTCAAACATCTGCTGCCCCTCCGGTGAGCCGGGCGCCGGCGGCCCGTCGTCAGTGGTCTGCAGCAAGAACAGGTACTTCATCACGCACCTCCTCCGGCGGCCCGTCGCCACCGTCAACAAATAGTCGAACAGACAGCCGGCTGGAGGACAGCCGTGCACCGCAAGTCGATCGTCCTATGACGCGGTGCTACCCGGGCCGGCGGCCGGGATCAGGCGGGTGATGACCAGCGCGAGAGTTGCACCGAAGGCCGCGAGCGCGATCCAGCCGGCGTCCACGGTGTTGGTGCCAAGCAGGGCGGCACCGATGTAATTGCCGGCGGTCCCGCCGAGCAGCCAGGCTAAGGACGCGAGCCCGAAGTAGCCGGCGACTCGACTGGGCGTGGCGCGCTCGGCCACGACGACGTCCTTGGCGACCAAGACGAAAGTCTCCCCACGGAGTAAACAGCGACACCGACGAGTAATGAGGGCCTGCGCGTCCGGCACGGCCAGCGGCGGACCTTCGCCGCAGTGGAGGCCAAGATGGCGACCGTCCCGGTCTACGTCCTGCCCGCCGCGCACGCCGGAGGGGACGCCGAGCGGATCGTCGAGCAGTGGGCCGAGAACGAGCGCCGCGAGAGCCTCACCGAAGCAGACCGGCTCGCGGCCGTCGAGCAGCTGTCCCTGCTCGGCATCAGCCCCGCGCAGATCACCAAGCGGCTGCGGACGCCGCGCGCCGACGTGGACGCCGCCCTGGTCGCCGCCGGCAGTGAGGTCGCCAGGAAGGCCCTCGACCGCTTCGACTTCCTCACCCTGGACCAGGCCGCGACCGTCGCGGAGTTCCAGGGCGACCGAGAGACCGTCAAGCGCCTCGTCACCGCGGCCAATACCGGCCAGTTCGACCACGTCGCGGCCCGTGCCCGTCACGACCGCGACGAAGCCGACCGGATCGAGCAGTTCACCCAGGCGCTGCGCGACACCGGCCTGACCCTCGTTGAGGACGGCACCCGCCTGAACGACCTGCGCGGGGTCGACGGCGACTACTGCCTGACCGAGGACACGCACCGCGCCTGCCCCGGCCACGCCGGCGTCGTCTACACCGCCAGTGGCCACCTCGACCCCGCCACCGGCCTCCCACCCCACGAGGACGAGGACCTCGACGAGGACGAGGACGCGGGGGCGGGCGACGACCACGACCTGGACGAGCAGGACGACCTGGACGACCTGGACGATGAGCCCCCGGCACAGCAGACCCTGGTCTGGGGTCGCTACCCGGCAGTGCGGTTCGTGTGCACCGACGCGACCGCCTACGGCCACGAGGCCCGCTACGCCTCCCACAGCGAACCGAAGAAGAAGCTCGCCGAGATGAGCCAGGAGCAAGCCGACGCCGCCCGCGCCGAGCGGCGCGTCATCGACTCCAACAAGAACTGGACCGCCAGCATCGAGGTGCGCCGGGCCTGGCTGCGCACTCTGGTGACGCAAGGCCGCCCCGAAAGGCACCGCCGGGTTCGTCGCCACGGCGCTGGCCGAGCATGCGGACACCATCGCCAGCATCGGCGGCAACCACCTCGCCACCGACCTGCTCGGACTCGAGAGCGGCCAGTACGGCCGCAACTCCGCCCTCGCCCGCGCGGTCGGGCAGGCCAGCGACGCCCGCGCCCAGGTCCTGACCCTCGCGATGGTGCTCGCCGGGTACGAGGACGCCACCCACACCGGCTCCTGGCGCAGGGTGAGCCCCGGCACCGCCCACCACCTGCTGTTCCTCGAGCAGTGCGGCTACACGCTCGGCAACGTCGAACGCCGCGCAGCCGGACTCGACCCCCTCCCCGAGACCGACCAGGGCAACGCCGACACGGCCGACAGCCGCCAGGGCGACGCGGTCACGGACGCCGGCCTCGCCGAGGCCGACGACGACGGCACGAAGACCGCGGCCTGACCGGGACCGACGCGCACCGCCCGAGCCGGGACCGCATCGCGGACCCGGCCTCGGCCGTTCCCGCTCGACCAGTGGCGACCCGGCTGTCAGCCCCACCAAGGACCCTTGTTGTATCTGATGTTTCCAATGGCGTCACCGGCCTTCGCAGTGACCAACTCTCGGCGGCTACGTCCCGCGTCGCTGCGCAGTCTGCTGGCTGAGCTGAGCACGAGCGTGTCACAAGAAGGAAGCGACCGGCGTCAGGCGAGCGTGGTGATCGTCACTGCGGGCGAGCCTCCCGGGACGCTCGTGAGGACGTAGCGCCAGCCGCTTGCCGACGCCTCGTTGCGTCGAGGACTTCGACATCGTGGTTACAGGAGCACGTGTTGCCCTCCACCGGCCCGCACCCCGAACAGCAGCAACGACAGCGGCAGCCCCGCCGCGGACCCGGTCGGCGTCGACACGACCACCGGCCCCAAGGAAAAGCTAGGGCTGTCGGTGCGCGTGTCGTTCACGCGTCGGCGGTCTAACGTTCTTTTAAGTATTATTGCAAGATTCTTTCATGATGCCCTAGCGTCGAGATCGATGCGACCGGCGGACGACGAAGTCCTCGCGCGAGTACATCGACTGTTGCCGATGAGCCGCCATGTCCTGACGCGCCGCGCACGTTCGCCCAGGGACCCAGAGACCGATGAGTACAGGGACAACACCGATGACTGAGTCCACCATGTCCACCACGGCTGCTGTAACCCAACAAGGCGGCCATGGGCCCGCTGATCTACAAGTGCTCCACGACCCCGTCCCGCTTCCGCCGCATCGGACGGTGCGGGCGACGCTGGCGCGACTGCTGATGGCGTTCACGATTGCTGTCCTGCTCGCGTTTCTTGCCATCCCGCTGATCTCGTTGCTGGTCTACGCCAGCCCTTCGACGCTGGTGTCGAAGCTCAGTTCGCACGTGGCCTACCAGGCGGTGGTGCTGAGCTTGCAGACATCTCTGATCGCTTTGGTCATCACGGTCGCGTTCGGTACGCCGGTGGCGTACTGGCTGGCGAAGAACGAGTTCCGGGGCAAAGCCGCCATCGACATCGGGCTGCAGCTGACCATCGTGATGCCAGCATCGGTAGCCGGTGTGGGCCTGCTGCTGGTGTTCGGCAAGACGGGGCTGGTGGGGCATGTGCTGGCCCACGGTGGCATACAGATTCCGTTCACTCAGGTCGCGGTGGTGCTCGCGCAGGTTTTCACCGCGTCGGCGTTCTACGTCTCCTCCGCTCGGCAGGCGTTCGTCGCGGTGGATGACCATCTCATCGCGGCGTCGCGGACTCTGGGCGTGCCCCCGTGGCGGACGTTCCTGCGGGTGACGGTGCTACTGGCCGCGCCGGGGATGCTCGCCGGTGCCGCGCTGGGCTGGGCCCGCGCCCTCGGGGAGTTCGGCGCCACCTTGGTCTTCGCCGGCAACCTGCCTGGTTCCACGCAGACGCTTCCGCTGGCGATCTACACCGCGCTGCAGGACGACCTGACCACCGCGGTGGCGATCTCCGCGCTGCTGCTGGTGGTGGCGACGGTGCTGCTGGTTCTAGTCAAGGTGGTCGAGTCGAAACTGTCCGTCACGTCACGCTCGTCGCGTAAGGGAGCCACCGGTGCTTGAGGCAACGTTCGGCAAGTGTCTGCGCGAGTTCGAGCTGGACGTGGCCTTGAGCCTGGGTCGGGAGACCCTGGTCATCGTCGGGCCCTCCGGGTGTGGAAAAACCACCACCCTGCGTCTGCTGGCCGGGTTGACCTCCGCGGACACCGGGACGATGACCCTGAACGGGACGGCCGTCTTCGACCACACCGCAGGTTTGTTCGCCCCGGCGGACCGGCGTCGAGTCGGGGTGGTGTTCCAGAACTACGCGCTGTTCCCGCACCTGAGTGTGGCCGGCAACGTCGGCTACGGACTGTCCGCGTTGCCCGAGGCCGAGCGGGAGTCCCGGGTGCAGGAGGCGTTGACCTCGGTGCGGATCCCGCAGCTTGCACATGCGCGCACCGGGGAGCTTTCCGGCGGCGAGCAGCAACGGGTGGCGTTGGCCCGGGCGCTGGTCACCCGACCGGCGCTGCTGCTGCTAGACGAACCGTTGTCGGCGCTGGACGTTGAGACCCGCGCGCACGTGCGCTCTGAGCTGGCCGAGCTGCTCGCGGACCTGGCGATGCCGTGCATCGTGGTCACCCACGACTTCGAGGACGCGATGGTATTGGGCCACCGGATCGCGGTCATGCACCGAGGCCGCATCGTCCAGCAAGGCAGCCCGCAGGAGGTGTCCACAGCGCCGGTGAACGCGTTCGTTGCCGCGTTCGCCGGCTCCAACGTGCTGCCAGCTGCGCTGATCGAGGCGGGTGACGGCCACTTCGCGGTGGAGCCGTGGCGGGTGGAGCTGCGCGAGGCGCCCACCGGCGAAGGGGTCGAGTGGGAGACCACCGTGTGCGAGACAGAGCTGCGTGGCGCTGCCATGCGGGTCCGCTGCGAGCAACCGACCGGACTCGTCGCGGACGTGCCCCGCGGGCTGGCCGAGCTGTCCGGGCTCGGCGTCGGGCAGAAGCTGATCGCCGCCGTCGCGCACGGGGACACCCACCTGCTGGACCCGGAGGCCACCCACGAGGCTGCCGCGCCGTACACCCGGGCCGCCGGCCGTGACCAGGACGTGGCCGGCTCGACCGGTACGGCCCGCTGGGTCGCCGGGATGCTGGCGTGCATCGGGGTGGCAGTCACTGTGGCCGCGACGGTGGTCCCCGACGTGACCGCCAGCGCGGCGAGCGGCAAGGACACCTCCGGACAGGTGGTCGCCTACGTCGCGGCGAACGCCACCGGCCCGTTTGGTGACCTGGTCACCGCGTTCCAGAAAGCCCACCCGGGCACCCATGTGGGGGCGAGCTACGCCGGCACCCAGATCCTCTACACCCAGATCCAGCAAGGGGCCTCGGCTGACCTGTTCTTCTCCGCCGACCTCAAGCACGTCCAGGAAGCGAAGGCGGCCGGTTACATCAGCGCGTTCTACCCGATCAGCGTGACCCATGAGGTGATCGTGGTACCGAAGAACAACCCAGCGGGCATCCACGGTCTGGTCGACCTGCAGCGCAAGGGAACCAGGTTGATCATCGGCGTGGCGCAGGTGCCGATCGGGATCTACACCCGCAAGGTGCTCACCAGCGCGGACAAGCAGTACGGGCCTACCTTCGACAAGAAGGTGCTGGCCAACGTGGTCTCGCTGGAGACCGACGTCAAGCAGGTGCTGCACAAGGTGGCCCTTGGTGACGCCGACGCGGGCATCGTCTACGTCACCGACGTGGACCCGACGACGGCCAAGAAGCTGACCGTGATCCCAGTCCCGGCGCAGGACGTCGCCGTCGCCACCAACTACGCTGGCGTGCTCACCGCCGCACCGCACCACACCCAGGCCAGTGAGCTGCTGGCCTTCATCCGCTCACCCGCAGCGCAACCGGTTTGGCTCGGCTTCGGCTACGGCATCCCGCCAGCGCTGCCGGCCTCTGCCTCCTCGTCGGCAACGCCCACTTCCTCGAGCGGGCCGGCCGCCGTGCCGTCGCACTGACCCGCGCCGGCCAGGAAGGTCCAACCCAGTTCTCAGTGCAGCGGTGGGAACCGGCGACTAGTGCCGCGGCTGCCAACCTTCGCCCGGTTGCCGACACGCCGGTGGGGGTCGTAGGAGCCGGCGATCCCGGGCGTGATCTTGGGGTTGTCACTTCTGACTTCCCCCAGGAGGACGGCGATGGCCG
>JAABUP010009745.1_pt1 | contig 11664 bp, 23 predicted proteins | sample 5559201 | NCBI WGS metagenome assembly JAABUP01 (sample SAMN10711887, study PRJNA513373) | rock metagenome | isolation source: Antarctica rocks | place: Antarctica | reverse complement strand
GTGGTGCAGTCCTGGATCGCGCAGGGCAAGGTCAGCGTGAACAGCCGGGTGGTGATCAAGGCGGGCGCGCCCGTCGCGCCCGACGCGGCCATCGTCATCACCGCCGACGTGCCCAAGTTTGTGTGCAGGTGCTGCTCCTCCAGCGTAGGAACTCCGTGGCAGGGTGGCCACGAGGGTGTCTCTGGTCGCGGTGTGGGAGCCTGGAGCTTCAGGTCAGCACAGGCACTGCATGCCCGTCTGTGCTCGGAGGAAGCCTGTCACCTGGAGCAGGTGCAGCAGGCCTAGTAAGACGTAAGACATCGCCAGTTACAAAAGTGTTCACAAAGTGCCAGATTGACGTTGGCGTGTAGCAAGCAAGAGAGTGGGAGGTCCCTGGGCAGGGCCGGCCTGAAGCTGGCGGCGGGCGCTGCATGCGCGCGCACTGCACTTGTGCCCTGCGCCACCGCTGCTCACGCGCGAGGTACCCGCGCTTGTGCGGCCCTGAGACGCGTCCCATGCCATGGCGCAGGGCGGGCCTGAAGCTGGAGGCGGCGCTGGACGCGTGGGGCCTGGACGTGGCCGGCCTGCGCTGCCTGGACGCGGGCGTGTCCACCGGCGGCTTCGCGGACTGCCTGCTGCAGCGCGGCGCCGCGGCCGTGGTCGGCGTGGATGTCGGCTACGGCCAGGCGCGCGCCCGTAGTCGGCATGGATGTTGGCTACGGCCAGGCGTGCCCCGGTAGTCTGCGTGGACGTCAGCTGCGGGCAGGCGCGCGCCCGCGCGGCCGCCGCGCGGCGGCCAGCGTGCTAGGGCTGCGAGCGCCCAGCGGAAGCGCGAATACTTTGTGGGATGACAACTGTAACTTGCGCACTCATTCTTTTTCTTTTCCTTTTTTTTTTTTTTTCGCTCAAAAAGCTGACCGCTGCCTGTCTGCAAGACAGTCGCCCTCCATCGCTGATTGCAAGCGGGCATGCGCCCACCTGATGCTCACGCACATGCGCTGGAGTGCATCACCATGCGCATCCGACTGCGCCGTGCATGCCCTCGCCCCGTGTCACGCATCCACCCGGGCCGGGCGGCAGGTGGCCGAGCGCGTGCGCACGGACGCGCGCGTGGCGCTGCTGGAGCGCACCAACCTGCGCTACCTGGAGCTGGGCCAGCTGCCGGGCGGCGAGCGCGTTGATTTGGCCACGCTCGACCTGAGCTTCATCTCGGTGCTCAAGGTGCTGCCGGCCGTGTGCGGCCTGCTGGCGCCCGGCGGCGCGCTGCTCGTGCTCATCAAGCCGCAGTTCGAGGCCGGGCGCGCGCAGGCGCGCGCCGCGACGCCCGCTCCACGCCTCTGTCCCCCCCCGCGATGCATGAGTAGGCTTGCATGGTGCTAAATGCACCCAGGAGGCCGTGGATGACGTAACCCTGTCTGCGTGTTGTTGCATGCGTCCGGCCTGGGTTCAGTAGGACCTACAAGGGGTAGCCTGGCAATGCGTCGCTGAGCGGCACACTGCCACCCTTACGCGTGTGCGCGGCAGCCCGCCTCGGCGCCTTCTGTACGCCAGCGCTCGGCTTTCGCTCGACGCCGCTGTCTGGCGGGGCACTGCAGGGCGCACACAGGGTCCTACATCCTATGAGAGCGCCGCTGTGGCGGCAGGTCGGCGGCGGTGGCATCGTGCGCAGCCCGCGCGTGCACCGCCAGGTGGTCGCCGACGTGACGGCCGGCATCGTGGCGGCCGGCTTCTCGGCGCTGGGCTGCATCGAGTCGCCCCTCAAGGGCGCCACCAGCGGCAACACCGAGTTCCTGGCCTACTTCAGGCGACGCGCCGCAGGCGGCGCAGACGCGCCCGATAGCGACGTAGATGCAATCAAAGGATTGTGACACTCTGATGCAAAGTGGTGAAGTGTTGTAACAGAAGGGCCTCAGCTAGCTGCCCCAACTTGAGACCCTAGTAAAGGCCTGGGCTCGATAATCGAGCCAGTCACCTCAAAGCACACCCACAGCACAGCACTCCCGTTTGAGCCTGTGTATTAGGAGTTCGAGCTGCGCAACTGCCCCTTGTACGTGCTGCTCTCTTGGCGGGCGCAAGCGACTGCTGCGCGCAACGCGCCAGTCGGCTCCAGCTCATAGCGGACAACAATGGGGAGGTTCAGAAGCACGCTGGACGCCACCACGCAGATGTACAGGCTGGCGGGCCTGGGGCCCTTGCCAAAGCCGCGCTGGCTGGATGGATGGATCAGGTGTGCGTGGGGCATGTTCTGTCTTATAACCTGAAAGCCGTGTGCAGCCGTGTGCAAGGCGCTGACGCTCGTTCGTGTGTCCTGCCGTCAGCGCCGAATACTTGCAGACTACCCGGAAGCGCGTGCCAAAGCCGCGGCAAATTACGTTCCCCGAGGACCGGCTGGTGCAGTCGTTCTTTGCGCGGCACCCAAAGGCGCGAGTCACGACAACTGTGCGCGTGGAACTGTGTGTAACCTGTTCCACTGGCGCATTGGCGCGGGTCTGTGGAGGACGCTGCTTGGTGCAATGGGGAAGGCATACAGGTAGACAAGCAGTGTTGCTAGCTATCTTGTCAGGCAACTGAACAAGCACGGCGGGCGAGCAGGCGCAAGCGTATGAGCCGGTGACGCTCAACTCGTTCGAGCCGCCGCTGTCGCGCAAGTTCGCCTGGCAGCAGCTGGAGCTGATGGAGCAGGGCATGTCGCGGCGCAAGGCGGAGCGCATCGTGGAGGCCTGGCTCGCTGACGAGATCAGGCGCGCTCCTGTGGTTGAGCCGTAGGAGTACTCCCGGTGGTCCAACAGGTGGTGCTGCACTTTACTGCGCCGTCTTGCTGGCTCGTCTCAGGTATGCAACGGCGCGTGCTCTGATGTTCGTGCCACTGGAACACACTAGGTTTACGGGTCGGGCAGCCACTGCTGCACTTGGAGGGAGAGCAGGGCCCATGACCGTGTTGGCAACGCAGCCTCTTAACACAGGCGCAAGCACATATGCTTGCCAGCCGTGCGTCACGTCGTGTGAGCTTTGAGCGACTTCGCCTTTGTATACGAAGTGATACAAAGGCTTTTTGCCCGGCATGCCAGTGGTGAACACTGTCCAGCATACAGCCTGCTCATGATGCCGTGAGGTGTCGCCTCAGCTTGTCGGTGCCGGCGCGGCAGGGCCCAGGAGCGCCGCAGCGTCATCGAGCTCATACAGCGCAACGAGGAGCTCACGCTGCAGCGCGCTCTCAAGAAGGCCCGCGAGCGCCGAGCATTTGAGGAGAAGGAGGGCTTGAGCCAGCTGCTGTAGTCGCGGGTGTGCGTGGCGGCGTGGCCTGTGCTGGCAGAAGTTGTGGGCCTTCAAGTGCTGAACCCCACAGCTTAGGTCATGCTGACTTCTTTTCACACCACTGCCATGCAAGGCAGTGAGTGCATGCAATTAACCCCGCTTCAGTCCCTGGGTTAGGCCCTCTAGAGTGTTGTTTTGTACTTGCCTGCAGCTGCAATCTCCCATCTTGGCGCTGGGTGCTCAGCTAAAGTCAGCCAGCACATCAAAGTGCTGCTGCGTCTGCAGCGCAGCATAAGACAGAGCTTGCAACCAAAAGGCAGGAATAGCTGAGCTTGCAACCAATAGGCAGGAATAGCTTTGGCGGCAGGTAGTGCTGTGATGCTGAGGAGAGGTGCAGATGTCCTCGCGTAAACTGAAGTGGCATGCCCCGGCCAAAGCATGAAGCGAAGCCGGGAGGACAGTGAGGCTGTCAAGCACAAGCGGAAGCGCAGGAGGGACAGGAAAGAGAGCGGCGACAGCGACGCTGACGGCCTGAGGCTGCTCAAGTATGCGGCACTGGGTGAGGCACGCAAGGTAGCAAAGCTCGCCAAGCGCAAGCACGTAAATGTTGACGTGATGGACGTCGAGGGCAGCACGCCGCTGCACCAGGTGCTGTGCCTAACCCAGCGTGAGGCTGCGTTGCGCTGTCGCGGCGCGTGTTTTCACATCACTGTGGAAACGTATATGCGCTGTTGCGTCGCGCAGGCATGCCGGCACGGACACCTGCCCGTCGTGGAGGTACTGCTGAGGTGCGTGCAAGGCCCTGGACAGCCTCACAGTGTGGTCGCAGTGTCTGGAAGGCTCATAGAGGCACGGGCAGGCTTGGCGCAGATGCGCGTGCGGAGGACCTGCGCGGCAACACGCCCGGACACCTGGCCGCTGGCAAGGGCCACCTGGCCATCCTGACACTACTCCTCCAGGCACGGCCGCGCCTGTGTCTGCACGGCCGCACCCACCACTGACTGTTGGAGCATGATGGCACTGTGCTGCCGCGCCGGTCTTTCGACCATGTCTCTACGTCTGAATCCTGCACGCAACATCATCCTCACTCGCACCTGCCTATCTCTATCAGCTGGCAGGGCTCACGGCAGGTGCTCAGCCCGCGCTTGCCTGCACTGCCACGCCTGCCAGTGCAGCTCACGCTGAGGCAGGCAGGCCGCCGCCAGGCTGTGCCGACGCCGAACGTGGACGCGCGCAACGCCGACGGCGTCAGCGTGCGCGACCTCACTGGCGCGGCGTTGGACGCCGACGACGTGGAGGCCTGGTGCGCAGGCTCCTGACGAGCTTGTTTCTTTTTGGCAGCGCGGCGACCAGGAGCCTGAAAGACGCTGGGCACGCTGTGTGCCATGCTGTCTCTAGCTCATCTCGTTCCAGCACAAATGCGCGCCGTAGCCAGAATGAGCAGGCTGCTGCGCGGTCAGGGTCAGAACTTGCACTGTAGGCACCCAGGGCCCTTGCAACAGGCAGAACGGGGAATGCTGGCTGCTCGCCAGCGTGCGCCCCCCCCCCAACCCCGAAAACGCCCGCCCGCACGGATGGAGCCAACGCCAGCCGCCGCGCACGCGGCAGGCGGGAGGAGGCGGGTGCCGCAGGCGACGGCACTCCAGGAGGTGAGGAGGCAGAGGTGTCGGCGGATGAGGCGCACGACTGGGGCGCGCGCCTGCGCGACGAGGCCTGGGCCAGCGACGACGACGACGCCGCCTGGAGCACGTACGCCGGGGCCTGTCGCGGCGCTGTGCTCGCGGCCTGCCTGGCTGCCTGCGCCTGTGGTGGTGGGCTGTACGCATCAGAGCTCCGCCAGGCGGGGTGCAGCCGCACTGCTTGCCTTGCACATAGGCAGGGGCATGTTGCAGCATGAGCGACTGGTGTCAGGTCAGCCGCGCACGTTCTCACAGTCAACAGTCCCTGGCAGTGCAATTGTCAGCATCGCCTGGCGCCGTCCGAGCGCCCACGCTCCCGTGCAGCTTTGGCGGCGGCTGGGACGCGGCGCGCGGCGGCGGCCCGCCGGAGCCGGAGGATGCAGACGCCTACGCGCGGCGCCTGTGGGAGGAGATGCAGCGCCGGCAGGCCGCGGCCGCCGCCGCGGCCGGTCCAAGCGCGGCGGCGCGGGACGTGTGGGGCGCAGCGGATGCGGCCGCGCGCGCGCGAGACGGCAGGTGATGCGCCGCGTTGCAGCGCGCCATGCTCACTGGGCGTGCTGGCGGCCCGCGCGGCTGCCCCTGCCTGCAGGAGTGCCCGGATGTGGCAGCACTGCGTGGTCCTGGAGCTGCCCGTAACAGCATCCTGGCAGGCCTCATCAGGTCCCCACCCAGCATCATGCCGCCTTCCGCGGGGTCTGCACTACTGCTGCTCCTAACCCGCTCCTCCTGGCCGCGTATTCGGTGCCTGATCATACGTCCTGCAACGCCTCCTACAATAGGAGCGGGTCGCAAGTGCACGAGGTTCTCAGCATGGGTCTCAAGTCGGAATGTTTGTTGATGGCATGCGCGCACAGAAGCGGCAGAGTGCTGTCACAGGCGGGCCGCTCGGATCGTGCCTAGGCTGCTTGTGCGGCATGCCGGTGAGGCCCTGCTCACGCAGCTGCTGTGCGCGCAGCGCGCGCGCGCGCGCGGAGGCCGCGGCCGCGGACGCGGCCGCCCGCTCCGCGCGCATCCTGGACGAGGAGCGCGCGCGCGACGCGGCCTGGCGGCGCGCGGTGCTCCAGGCGCGGGCCCCGGTCCGGCCGCGGCACCTCCTGCCGTTCAGGCCTGGGCTCTGCCTCTGTCATTCCAGAGGTTCATGCGCTGCCAGGGGACCTGTGCTGAGATGGTGCGGCTGACAGAGGCGGGATGTGCACATCAGCATGCCTGGTTGATATGCTTTGTAACGCTTGCACGCATGCCCGTGCACGGCACAGCTCAGCCCCGGCTGACGCGCCGCGGCGGCCGGCAGGGCGACGTCGGAGCGCGGCGCGCCGCGTACGAGGCGCGCTGGGCGCTGCTGGCGGCTGCGCCCGCCGGCGCGCCGCTCGCGTCCGCGGACGTGCCCTGGCTGCCGGCGGCGCCGGCCGAGGCGCGGCCGGTCGTGCTGTTCGGCGCGGAGGGCGCCGAGGCCGCGCGGCGGCGCGTGCGCGCCGAGCTCATGCGCTGGCACCCGGACAAGTTTGGCGCGCGGCTCGGCGCGCGCCTGGCGCCGGCCGAGCGCCCGGCCGCGCTGGAGCGCGTCAAGGCGGTCGCGCAGATGCTCACGCAGCTCGCGCGCGAGGTGGCCGCCGAGGGGTAGCTATGTTCTGCTGTTCTCACGTGAGGACAGCTTGGTAAGTGTGCACGCGAGGTGGCTGCAACAGGGAAGCTTCAGTCCCAGCTTCACTCCCAAGCTGTAAGCTTGCACCTGCGCTCAGCCATGCGGCCGACCGCTCTGCAAGCGCCAGTCAAGGCAGGTCACGGACCTGAAAGCTGCAGCGCGTCACTGGTTGTCCTGGCATGTCACAGGCACAACTGACATAACGTGGCCCAGCCTCCTAGGTGAAGGGTTTGAGCCGTTTCCAACTTGGTGTTTTTGTTTTGCATGTCCCCCTCTGCGTCGCGATGATGGCCCTTGCTCTGCCCAGCGGTTGCCTGGCCTGTCGTGGTGCGGTCGGCAGTGCTGTCCTACGGCGCGCGGCAGTGGTGCCCTTCAGGTCAGCTGCGAACATGAAGTCTGCGCCGCAGCCCAGGCGGTTCAGCGGCATACGCAACACAGCATCTGTCAATGGCGCGTTGCCAGGCTTGGCGCGCAACGTATGGGATCAGGAGAAGCAGGTGGGCCGAGGGAGCATGCGCCTGTCTATTGTCAGCACGCATCGCCTTTTACCAGCCGCTATCTTGTTTATACCAGGGTTTTGCGCTGTCTCTTTGTTGGTTACTGCATCAAGTTCTGTGCGCGCCAGAGTGCCCAAAGCTGACCAGTGAGCAAGAGCATCCTGCTGCAATGCGCATGGCGACACACCATCCTGTGTTGTGTGCAGCACGCGAAGTACCCAAAGCTCCAGGAGAACCTGTCGGCCGACGTCTGCGTCATCGGAGCGGGCATATCTGGGTTGTCGATTGCGTACAACTTGGTGAAGGCGGGTGCGCATGGCCGAAATGCGCACGCGCAACAAGATCCTCTGCAAGGACACGTGTGTACAACTGTAGACATATGCCACTGTACCACGTCTGCTTACTGTCGCTTTCAGATGTATGAGCTGTGTAAGGTGATATAACGGCCGAACACCTGGGTGCTGCGCAGGCAAGAACGTGGTGGTGTTGGAGGCGCGCGCGCGGGGCGCCAGCCAGACTGGCCGGACAGCCGGCCACCTGATGCTGTGGAACGACGACTACTACCACAAGCAGGAGCAGGTGCCGTGCAAGTCCTGTGGCCGGGCTCAAGTGCGCAGAGCAGGGCTTCAGGCGCTTGCCGCGCGCGCAGGACTGGAACTTGGATACATCCAAGGTTCTGGCTGAGAGCCACCGGCAGTCCATCGACTGGGTGGCAAAGGTATGTGGCAACTGAGAAGCCCGCCTGTGGAAAGAGTGGTGGCACGGATATGCAACTCAGCGATCATGAGCTGCGGGGCAGACAGTGGAGGAGGAGGGCATCGACTGCGAGTTCCAGTACGTGGACGGCTACCTCTTCCCGCACACGGTGCTGCACGCGACAAGCATGACGTGTGCATGCAAGCAGACACTTCTGCCTGTTACTCAAAACTTCATGACTCTTCCAGGGACATGCTCTTGTGATTGCCTAGCTGCCATGTTGTACAGCTCGCCTGCATCACTCATCTTCGCTTTGTGATCTGCTGCTGCTGCTTTGCTGCGGACTCTGCGCGCCACATGTGAGCAGATGGACGCTGCCATGCCCCGTTTATGACTCTGTAATGCAAAGTCTGACACGTTTTGGGCAGCGCGCATGTTCACACTCGCAAGTGAGGGCAGCAACGCAGCTAGGTGACCAGCCAATGACCAGTTGTTGGGGGAGCAGGCGGAGCCGGAGGTGGCGGAGAGGCTGGACAAGGAGCATGCCGCGGCCGTGCGCGCGGGGCTCACCGACGTTCGCAAGGTCCGCCCCCGCTAGCAGGTCCTGTTTTAATCGCAGAGTGTGGTGCTGTGCACATTATTGCCCTGTGGCATGAGCGCTACCTGGTGATGAGGGTGTTCTCATGCATCACTTCCTGAGTTTGACCACACAGGCACCTTTTACACCTTTTTTGCTCTGCTTCTCTTTCGACATCTGCCAGGACCGCTCATGGGGACAGGCATCACAGCTTGCGCGGAGGTGTCGCCGCTTCTGGTGCCTGGACGGAGGCATGTACACCATTTGAGGCGCACGCGCGTGCGCGGATGCAGGTGAACCTGGAGAACGACCCAGCGGCCGGCCTGATCGGCGAGGCGCTGCTCTTCCCGCGCTGCGCGTGCGGGCCCCGCTTGCCACCTGCAAATGAGTGGCAGAGACATGCGCACACAGGTGACGCGGCCACTGCTCTTGTGGCAAGCAATGTGACATTTTGAGGCTCACAGTGTTTGATCTAGAACGCAAGGAAGCTGCGGGTGCTGGCCGCCCGTATGGCTTTGCACTATGTCTGCGTTTGCAATCACTTGCATCTACATGCTATCATCAGCAGGCAGGGTGGCTTGTGTGCAAGGTTTGTTCCTACGAGCATGTGCAAACCTGCAAGTGCGCTGCATTGCCGCACAGGAACTTCCACGCCCTGAAGTACCTGGACGGCCTGGCCGAGGCGATCACAAAGCATGGCGGGCGCATTTTTGAGGAGACGCGCGTGCGGGAGATGAAGGGCCTGGAGGTGCGCGCCCGCACGGCGCCTCTGCCCCGATGTGTCTGCAACCAGCTTTGCTAAGAAGTGGTGCTAGCCAGTGTCAGGCAGCCAAGTCTACTGTGTGCCGCAGCGGAGAGCATAGCACCCTGCCTTGCGCACGCTGAAGCGCACGTTTGTCTGCATAACGCCTCACGGCGGGGCCGTATGTCTGCCACTCCATCCTGCTGATCAGAAGCGCGTCATGCGAGCATGCGCGCCGCGCACGTTGCGCCCTACATGCATTTGCGGCGGCGGGATAATGAGTCGCTGCCTTGACGTGTTATTTTTTTGCACCGCTTGCGGCAGGTGCGGACGCGCGATGGGTTCGTGGTGACCGCGCCGAACGTGGTCATGGCGACCAACCCGCCCATCCACCACAACATGACCATCCACGCGCGGCTCAACCCGAATCGCGCCTACGTCGTCGGGCTGCAGATGCCGGAGGTCCGCCCGTGCGCGCCTGAGGTAAAAAGTGGGCGGGATCTGACATGCTGGCACTTGCTGTGCTGGTGTGCCTGTTGTGCTGGGTCTTATTTGGGTGTTGTGATAACAGGCAGAGAGTTAGACGTGGTGAATAGTGCTCGGCATGCATGCGGGCTTGCGGCCCACACGTGTACCTGTGCGCTTGTGCAGCCTGTAGTCAAGTGTGCGCTGAGCGATGCCTGGGGGCGTGGCTGTTGCAGGGCGCCTTCAAGTCCGACGCCCAGTACTGGAGCACGGACATGTGAGTGCCTTGCTGCCGCTGCTTCTTGACTGCATGTTCTCTGACGTGTCGTTGACCGTCTGACTATCGGATATCTGACTATCAGACACAGACGTGGAGATGAAGAGGCACTCCCTGTCTTTGAGATACCGTATTGCTGTGTTGAGAGGAGTAGGATGCGAGGCAAAGGCATAGTACCTTGCCCAGCATCCTGATCGATCCCAGAATACTTCGTTGTTTCTTTGCACAAGTAGCTGTGGCAGCTCAGCTGCGGTGCTGAGGTATGCACGTCCGGCACAGGTTCAGTGTTAACAGTGTTGTGCGGTGTGCAGTCCGTACCAGTACGTCCGGTCTGAGAAGCACCCTGAGTACGGCGAAGTCATGATTGTTGCAGGTGCGCCAGCGCTTCACCATGCTGACGTAAATGCACTGATATAGTTGTTATTATGGTGCTGAAAATTTGTCTTCACTTAGATTACTTTGAGCCAAAGAAGAAGAGTCACGCGTGTGTAGCTGGATATCAGATGCATGTCTTGTGTCAGGCTTAGTAAGTGTTGTGCTGGCGGCAGGCGCGGACCACTCCAGCGGCATCAAGCCGCAGGAGTACGACGACCGCTTTGGGATGCTGGAGTCGTGGGCGCGCAAGCGGTGGCCGCAGGCCGGCAAGCGCGTCTACGAGTGGTCCGGCATGGTGCGCCTAACACCGCGCAGGCCTTTGAGAGGGAAGGGGCGCGCGCATGCATCGGCAGAGGCAATGAGGATTCATTTGATGGTACTGGCAGGAGGAGGATGGTCGCCAGTGACAGTCACGTAGCTTGTGCTGAGAGTCATGGCCTGCGTGTCATTTCTGCATGCAAAGGTCCGCTGCTGCTGCGCCTGGCCTGCATGTGCTGGCCATCGCGCGCGCTGCATAACTTCCGCATGCAGCGTGCCTGCGCATACACGAGTATGTGAGCAACGCGAGACATCACCATGCATGAGCACAACATGGATGGCAACAAGCTGCATCAGAGCACCCGCCTGCAGCGGTGTGAGGGCATGCTGCGACATGAGTGAGCGCGAGACCGCAGGTGTACAAGCCGCTGGACCGGATTGGCCTGTACGGCCAGGACCCCGGCAACGACCTGCAGGGCGAGGGCACCTACTACTGCGTGGCCGGCCACTCCGGGCAGGGTGCGCGCCGCTCGAGGCACCTCCTGCCTCAGTGCGGCCGTCTGCTTTCATACGTGCCCTCCGGTTTCATTCACGCAGTGCTGCATGCTGGGTCCTGGCTGCGTGGGTGGTGGGCGTGGAAGCGCTGCTGGGGTGCAGGCAACGTGACAAACTCGGCCATGTGTAACACCCCATGCTGCAGTGCCAGCCACAGCAGGAAACAGAGAGCGCTGTGCACACAGGCATGACGGGCGGCACAATCGCGGGCATCATCATCTCGCAGCAGATCCTGGGCAACAAGCATCCCTGGTCTGACGTGCGCTCCCTTCGCTTTATGCACATCTGTGCGGAAAAAAATTGATCTGCTTCCCGATAGTGATGCAGTCCAGGAGTACGTGTTGTCCTGCAATGTTTGGACTTAAGAGTGCATCTTATTGAGCAAGCGTATGCGGCATTAGTGTTGAGCGTGCTTGCCGCTTGCCTGGCGTCGGGCTGCATGTGTAGTGTCCCATGTTGTTGAGATTTGAGTGTAGTTACATGCTGGCGGTGCCAGGCAGCCTTCAGCAAGAGCAGAAGGGTGTGGTGGGCGATATTGATTTCCACTGTTGTGCAAGCAATGCAGGTGTACAGCCCCAGCCGGCTGCCAACAGCATCAAGGAACACAGTTGCGCAGCTGGTTGAGGTCAGCAGGACAACTATTCAGGTGCGCCGTCACAGAAAAGAG
>JAABUP010009744.1_pt1 | contig 11666 bp, 14 predicted proteins | sample 5559201 | NCBI WGS metagenome assembly JAABUP01 (sample SAMN10711887, study PRJNA513373) | rock metagenome | isolation source: Antarctica rocks | place: Antarctica | reverse complement strand
CCGCGCGTTTGTCGTCTCCGACTGGTCCCGGAACTCCGCCTCCCTCTCCCTCTGAAACACTTGCTCCCGCCGGATATCCAACAGCCGCGCATTCAAATCCTTCACCTTTTGCACTATCCCCTCGATTTTGCCCTTGTCCGTGCTTTCGATGTTGCTGCTTTCTCCTATCACCAGGTCCAGACTCAGCTTGATGCCGCCGACGGGTTGGCCCGAGCTCAGCCAGCCCTGGGCTGCGGCGGTGGAGGGCGTAAAGCAGATGCGGTGGTCGCCGGCGTCGGCGGCGCTGAAGGTGAAGCGGCCTTTTGAAGAGCCTTTGGTGGCGACGACTCGGTGATCATTGTCGAAGACTTCGTCGACGGTGATGGTCATGCCGAGTTCGGGGGAGACGGCGAAGGCGTTGGTTTGGGGGTTGTATTGTTCGGCGGTGTAGTGGCCTGGAGAGGGGTGGGTTAGCTTTTGGATCTCTTCACTATGTAGGATGCTGGCTCTCAAGAGCCTCGAGGTTGTTTCAATTCTTCCTAGGAGGACACAAAGGAGGGATCCTGCTCACCGACCACCAGAGTGTCTTTGGGAAGCTCCTCGTAAAAGCATTTGGGGGTTGTGCCTTCGAGATAAAAGTAGAGAGCCTGGGTCGGCACTGTAAGCCCCAATACGAGGATCAGCAACATTGATTGTAGCAGGCCCAGTGGCCTTGGATGTAAAATCTCCATCGTTGGTTTATAACGGCGAACTTGGGCTTGAAGAACAACAAACTCCTTTCGCGAAGTTTGGCGCTCGGGAAATTTTGCAGGGGTCACAACTTCCGCCGCATCTTCAGATGTTCCGCCTGGAGATTCAACACCAGTCTACCACATTCACAACACATTGAACAGATATTGATACCAGGCTGTTGCCTCGTGGTTTTGGGACAGCATCCTCGATATACCGTTGTTCCTTGGTTAGAAAATATTACGCACAAGCTTTCAGGCAGAAACAGTCAAGATGGCGACAGCCGATGTTCGAGACATGCTGGATCTCCCCAGCAATGGGCATCCAAGACCAGTGAAGAAGCAGAAAACTGTGGAGAAGCGCCCAGGTCAGTAGTACTATGTGTAGATAAATCTTCGAACTAATATCTGCTAGAGGGTATCACACGAGAATTATTTGCTTTACTCGGCGAACGCGCACCTCCGGTCGCAATCACAGATCACATAAAATACAGGGAGAGGCCGAAATGGTCGCACAAGGTCACGCCCTGGTCTGCCGCACCCGATAGTAAAACTTATGCATGTATACTGACTCTGTTAGGGACATGGCTCCCTTTCTCAACGAAGCTCGGAAAGATGGTTTGAAGCTCCGACACTGGAAGAAGAGGGATACAAGTGCGCCTAATTTCCCTGCCACACCGGCGGATTCGAATGCAGCTTCAGAGATGGAAACGGATGAGAAGCCAGCAAAGACGGAAGTGTACCCCTTCACGAAGTTCAACGTCAAGATAGAAGGGCCGAGCTATACGGAAGACCAATATGAGACGCATCTGAAGAGTGACACTTGGAGCAAGCAAGAGACGGATTACCTGGTCCACTTGGCTAAGGATTACGACCTCCGGTGGGTTGTCATCGCGGACAGGTACGAATACAAGCCCGGAGAGACGCCGGCAGAAGGAGACGCAATGGCAGTCACCGTGCAACCCATAACAAGAACCATGGAGGACATGAAGGCTCGATATTATGATGTCTCAGCTAAGATGATGGCCCTACACCATCCTATGTCCAGCATGTCGACGGCAGAATTTGACCTTCACGAAAAGATGACGAAATTCGATCCTGCCCGTGAAACGACGAGAAAGAAACTTGCCGAAAGCTTGCTCCATAGAACACCAGATGAGATCAAAGAGGAGGAGATTTTACTTGGAGAATTAAAGAGGATTGTGACCAATGAGGAAAAATTCTCCAGAGAGCGGAAAGAGCTCTACGAACGTCTGCAAGCCCCTCAGAGTACTGGCAGTACACAAATGTATCAATCCAGCCATGAACTCACCGAGCTTATGAAGACCTTGTTGAATGTTGACAAGAACAACAAAAAGCGAAGATCACTCATGGGTCCGGAAGGTATCTCCAGTCCAGGCGGTGGGAACTTCTCTGGAGGTGACCGCGGCCAACGTCACTCTATGAGTGGCGCTGGCGACAAGAAAGGCTCAACGTCCGGATCATCAGGTCAGCGCCAGCTCACTCCCCGAGAAGAGATCAAATACGGGGTTAGCCATTATGAGCGTCTTACAGCAGGTATCACGTTCCGGCACGAGAAGATCACCAAGCTCGCGCAAGCGAAATCAAACGTCCAGTCTACGAAGATTGCTGCGGCTCTGACTGAGCTGAAGATTCCGCCGCGACTGGTCATGCCTACGACGAAAGTGTGCAACGAGTATGAGCGGCTGATACAGAGTATACATAATCTATTGGACGTGAGGAAGGTTAGTGAGAAGGTGGAAAGCGAGATTAAGATCTTGCGGGCACAGCGAGAGGAGAAGGAAAATAAGGATAGGAATGGGGGACTAAAAGAGCCAGGTACTAGCGAACCACTAGAAATGGACACCACCAAGGATGAAAATGTAAATGAGCCCGAACCCCAGCCTTCAGAGGATGAGGAAGACGAAGACGACGACGAGAAAGCCTCGGAGAATAGCGACGACAGCGATAACGATGACGAAGCAAAAGAGGACGAAGACGACGCCGCAGAGGAGGAACCAAACGCCGACATAGAGGCCCAAATCGACGACGCCGACGATCAAGAGGACCTCAACAGAGCTGTGTCACGAGGAGCAAGCGTTGCCACAACAGCGAGAAGTGGGCACAAACGGAGCGCAAGTGTTATGAGTATGGTCAGCAATAAGAGTATGAAGAGGATGAAGAAGTAGGGGTGTACGTTTGTGTAGGGAGATGGGTGTAATTAGGAAGATGGTTCCGTGCTGAAATCCTTCCTTTACAGCCTCTGCAGTTGCCGTAGACGATGCACTCACCATACATTCTACAACAAACTTGTACCTTCCCAAAATCGCAGCAAAAACTTTCAAGTTGCAAGTTCTTCCTATTCACCTCCATCCCGCCAAACCCTCGTCGTTTCCCTCTACCAATCCCAAACACCTCTCCATCTCATCCCTCTTCCCCACAAACTCTCTCCCGATCAATCTCGGCATCCCTAATCCCCCCTTTAAACCTCTCACCGCATTTCCCCGCATTCCCCCCCCTTCAACCCCCTCTCTCAACCCATCCAAAAAACCTTCAAGGACGTATAGGGGCAAAAGATGGAGAACTCCAGGCAATTTCGGGTAGTTCTGAGATAAGGGCAAGGGTCTGAAGGGGGTTACATATTTCGGGGGGCGGGGGGATGTTTTTGGTAGGAGGGAATGAATGTATCATCAAAGCGGCGTTTGAAAAGGGTGGAGATCTGGGTGTCCTCAATGTACCCGACACGTTCATTATATAAAAAAAAAGATGGTGATAAGGAGGTCTGGAAAAAGTCCGTTTGGGGATATTGTTGTGGGTGGGTGGGTAGATACACCGCTATTGTGGGCGTCCTCGTTCCTGGTTCGTTCGTCATTCGGGTTCTTGATGGCGTCTGCGGTTGGAAAAGACGTTTCTTGATGTGTGGAAGGGCTTGTTGTGTGTTGGATGATGTTGGGTGGGGATGTTGGGGAGGGGTTTAGAAAGGGGGTTTTGGGGGTGGTGTGAGGGAGATGGTAAGGTTGGGTTTTGTTGTTTTGTGAAATTAGGGGGGGTTATGGAGGTTGTTGTCTGGGTGTTATGCTAGATATGAAAATTTTCCACAGCTGGACGAGTGCGGGCTTAGGGGTTTTAAAGAGAACGTGTTTGGTGGTGGTGCTTGTCCTCGCCGCTTTCCTTACTCGTAGCTTCCGTCTTTCACACAGACAGTCCCGTTCTTCCACCAACGCCTCACACGTATCAAAATATAGCCTAACCCTCACTTGAAAAGTAACCCGAGAATCAAGACTCACCCTTTCCACCCTTCCTTTCTCTCTCCTGCAATCCCTCAACCCCCTTACCCCAAGCGCCCGCTTTCTTCCCCCACTTCATCATCCCCCAAGCATGCACCCATCCTATCTTTGGGGGAGGTTCCTGGCTAGTCCGAAAGGGACTTGTCTGCCTGAGCGGATCTGCTTGCATTGCATCGAGCTGATCTACAGCAAGCTCCTGTTTCGCACCTTTATCTGATTCAGGCCCTTCCCACCGTCTAACTGCCTTGCCAACAGGCCTCCACCAGCCTTCCTCCTGCCTGTCCCACCACCGTTTCCCGCACATCTCCCATAGCCGACTTCGTGCCCGTTTGTATGCGAACCGCTCATCTTCACCAGTGAAACTACCGGTGCGTCCGAAGTCGGGGCCTTCCTGCCGGCCGATTTCATTTCCCGCGCCTGGGGCACCGTCACTTGGGCTGCGGAAACGTGAATTTGGTGAGCGGCCGGCGCCATAGACGGGACCGAAGTCGCTGTCTTCGTCTGCGAGGATGGAGCGTGTGGAAGGGGAAGGGGAGGTGCGTTGAGAAGATGAAGAGGGGAGGGGGCTTGAAGCGTAAGAGGGTGGGGATGCAGAGGAAGTGTACGACGAGATGTTAGGGCGGAACGGCGAGGTCTGGTCTTGATATATTTCGGAGAACGTTTCCGAATAGACGCTATCATTCGTGGTGTTGGGTTCTTGCGCACCTGCTATTGGCCGCCGCGTTTCAGGGAAAAAGAGGTCATCAGGACCAGCTTCGGCGCGGATGAGAAGTTTGCAGCGGGCTTCATACAAGGCGTCGAGGAGTGTAATAAGCCGACGAGCTTCGTTCTTCTGGAGGAGAGTCAAGACTGGAACGTCAGTAAGTATTAGAGTATGGAAGGTGGAAGCAAGTGTGATGTAATCCGCTGGACCGAGATTGGTGCTGCAGAGCTCAGCAAAGGTCCAATATGTGACTCCGGTACACTGGCGCGGGACAATGAGATTACGACCGTAGACTCGAAGCGAGGTGCTCCCCCAATCGATAGCTGCAGGAAAGTTTGGAGTACCCTCTCCGTGGGGAAAGGCATGATGTAAGGCTTGCTGCCAACTTCGGTTCGCCTGCTCTGTTGCATCGTCTGTCGATGACAGAGGAGGGATTACAATAAAGTTGTTTGGTAAAAGATTCTTCGATTTCTTCCCTTCGCAGGTAGATGTCTCCTGAGGCTTCGCGTGCAGGCTTTGTTCATAGGCTAGACCCAGGTTGCCAGAAGCCATCGCCTCAAGACCTTCAAATCCTTGTTCAATGTCGCGACCCGCGTTTTCAGAATCCAAAAAAGGTCCTATATGCATGTCCTCTTCAGCTTCGCGCCGCCTCCAGTCCTTTCCACCCTCTATATCCCATATCTCACATCGAGCCCGTAAAACCTCGAGAAAAGCCACGAAATCTCCTTTTCCAGAAAACATACTTTCGCTTCTTCCACCTTCACTACCTTTTCCCGAACCCAGTATACCCCATCTATTGCCAAACAGACCAAGCCGTGAAGAAGGAGGTGCAGTAAATTCAATCCCGGATGCATTCGCCAGTTCCTCTGGCATACGGTTACTTGTAGCAATAAGAACACCCCCAAGATGGAAAAAAGACGTGAAAAGATTGGACAATATCTTTGAAGCAGCACGATCTGGTAGTTGAAATTCGTCTAAGAAAAGAATTGGCGACGTCGAGATCATATCTCTAGCCAACCATAGAAGGGAATGCTCTTCCTCTTGCCCTCCCGTTGAAGCCAAAGCTGGCGTTACTAATCTACTCCTCCGCAACTGTTCTAGTCTGGCGAAAGTCTCTAGCATAAAGGTGTTGAAATGCCACCGTCTTTTCTTCCGGTTTGGCAGACAATCCGCGAGTAAATCAACTAGCATGCTCTTTCCCGTCCCAACTTCCCCATAGAGTAAAAGGCCTTGCGGCGATTGCAAACGTATCGCAGATTCATGGTTCGTCAACTTTTTCGTGAGAGCCATTGCCTCTGCCTTCTCTTTCTGCCCTCTAAGAGAAGAGAAGATACTCTGAGGCTTCCCATTTTCTGATAAGCTTTCGTGATCTTCTGCTTGCCTCGAAGTTGATGAAGGCTTCCCAAATGAACGGTTCAGCTGTTCTAGCCGATGATTAAAGTCTACTTCAGGCTCGTAGTCCTTGAGACGGTGATAGAGCTTCTGTAGATGGAGAGCAAGCCGATGTTGTGCGGGATCCGGATCAATTTGCTTTGTAGCCAAAAGTGCTCGATACAAGACAAGCGGATTGGTGATGGTAAGGCCTGTAGAAGTAGGCAGTGACTGCATGGGGATCACTACTTTACAATACAAGTCTCATCTCTCGATCACTTGCAGCTCTCTGGGGAATGGGCTTCAACTACGTCATGAATCATGATGCTTGTAATACACCGATACAATACCGCTAGATGTATCACATTTAAAAACCGAACCACAACTCTTTTTAGGGGAAAGGAGGCATATGGAGATAATGATTTTGGATGAATGCTTCGTATACACATTGCTTACCATACAAAAGCCCCTATATCTACAGAAGCTAACACCTATGTACAAGGAGTCCTAACGTTATGCCCAATACGAAGCCTTACAGCTTGCTCTTGAAACCATCCCTCGCATCTTTCTTAACCAATACATTACTACCCGGGTACGGATCAATCGTCAACGCATTCAATGGATTCAGCTCGCTCGCACGCTTGAATAGATCTTCATAGACCTTCCCGTCGTACCTGCCTAAGCTACTATCAAGCTGCCAGTCCGGGAAGTGCCATGCATCTACAAGCCTTACGGCGTGTGGTCTGATCTCTTCAAGGAGCTTCATGACGGCCTTTGTACGAGCAAGTTGGATTTGGCGAACCGTGACCGCGCTGCTGGAGAAGAACTCCGAGGCTTCCTGCTCGAGGGTGTGCAGCGCATATAGGCGGAAGAGCTTGTGCATAAGTGCGATGGTCTGGGGGTCGAGTGATGAAGTAATGTCGTTGGTGCGTAAGGCCTCGTAGAAATTTTTGACAACAAGATACTGGCTGTGGGCAGTACTTAGGCGCCAGAAATCAACAAGAAGGCCATTCCACGATCCTTTCTCCTCATCCCGGTGTTTGAGGGCTTCAAAGGTGAGGAACGAGGTACGCCAGGCAAAGGCGGCGACAATGTCCTCGTCACGACCAAGGACGTCGAATGCAGCGCCTATATCACGACGCGCGAGGAAGCTTTTGAAAATCCTGCTAGTATCGTTGTCTGAAGCCTTGCCTTGAAGGACAGCACGCGCTGATTTCAGGAGCTATTATACGTAAGTGACAGGTGGCAACTGAAAAAGGGAGGCTACTTACATATCTTGCGACTTGCTGAGTTAGCATATAGTTGTCTCCCTCCCAGGTGGTCGTGGGGAGGTAATCGGCGTACCACGAGCCTATGCCGCTGAAGCTACTGTAACCGTGACCTCCGCATGCTCTCCTGCAGACTTCTAGGCCCTCAGCAGCAGTGGTACTCGCAAGAGCCTTCAGCCCACAGGATGTGGCATGCAGGTCCGCAAGTAAGTCTGTCGTAGGAAAGAGCTCTTCAGGGCTAGGCCCTCGCTTTGTCGATGACATTTTGCCTACATCTCCGGCCATTTTCTTCTGACTTTCCTGGTAAAGTGCCATCATTCCACGACCGGTAAAATGCAGAGCAAAAGTCGCAGCCAGTAGAGGTAACAGCCGAATTTGGACCATAGTATAATTCAGGACTTGGTTTTCTCCAGTCTCCCATTCTTTGGCATCTCTATCCTGAAACTGCCGCCTAACTGCACAGTATCTAGTAGCAATCGTAACTCCTCGGGCGAGAACGCCGCCTGATTGAAGTACGATGGTACTCCGAACCCATGTCAAGGTACCGTAGACGAGGGAGGCTGAAGCAGGCCTCACGTATTTATTCGTCTTGAGATCGACACCCGAGAATTTTGCCAGCATGTTTACGTGAGGAATCTTGACATGGTTCAGGAGAAGAAATCCATTATCCATGGTATTGTAACCAAACTTCGGTCCAATATCGCCGACATGAATATTCTCCAGGGGTTCATGAGACTTCAAGTCCCGTATCTGAACCACAAACGGATGGGGTCCGTAGCCCTTGCCGTCGATGATAAGCTGCGCCATTACCACGGCGTGATTTGCGGTACGTCCGAGAGAGCCAATCCACCACTTTGACGCCGTCAGATGTGGCGAGTGAATAACGAAGGTTTTATCTGTGGGATCCCAGGTTGCTGTTGTTTCTAAGCCTCGGACGTTGGATCCATGTCCTAATTCGGTCTGTGCATAACAACCAATGTATTCGTACTTCTCTGCTTTTTCTAGGAACAACTTATGCTGCTCTGGTGTTCCTTGGTCACGGAGCGTAATCTGCCCACTTTGTCAGGGTGAAACATCTACAGTAGGATGGGAAGAGAAGAACCCACTAAGAACATGCTAGCATGTAACCCATACGGACCGGGCTCGGTGATGAGCTCGTTGGCTACCATAAACTCATCCTGGGACCATTTGTGCTTTATTGTTAACTGTTGTAGCTTCTTTGCACGAGCCAAAGCAGTTTGGAACCGCTCGACCCTGCCATCAAAGTAGTTCGCCGATTTGTCGAATGCTTTCTCAGACTTTAGGACATTCAGTATTCGATTTTGCCGGCCCAGGGCCTCTTTGGTAAACAGAAATTCGGAAAGCTTCTCTACAGGAACGTTGGACTGAGCCCGTTCCTGTTGGAGCAGCTCACTGCCTTGAGGGCCACTCGGAGTGAGCTTTTCCACCCATGAAGGAGCCATTGATACTTCGCACGTTTGAAATACAAGCCTTGAGACTTGATCGTGCCTCCTCCGAAAAAGTAAGACGTATAGAAACTCTGGGTTTGGAGGAAAGGGTAGTACAAGTATATTATTTGGTCATTATCGATATGTACTTGATGGACATAATGCGCTAGTAGATGCCGAGGTTCAGCCCTGCTCTTTTGACTCTAACTGGAAGGGGCTGCGAAACGCCATGTGAAGCCATCCCAGACCGCTCTCAAGGTCCCAAGACGGCAAATGCAAGTAGTAAGTACCTTATGACAGTCAGTCTGGCTGATTACCGTTCAGTGTCCTGCTGAGTAGCGATAGAGTATACTGTGACGTCGAGACAAACGTACTGCTTAGCGTTGTTCGCAAGCAGACACATTCTTCCTGGAATGCTTGGAAAGAACAACCGCACTCAGCTATTGATTCGAACTCGGAGTTCGTCTACTGATCACCAAGCTCAGGTGAACGAGATTGAAGTGGTAGATGTCATGTGAAGCAGGTTCAGGTCCGAGCCCGAACGAAGAAATCCCAGATGTCAATGAATCGGAAGAGCTCGATGTGGCCCATCTCAGGTAGAAGATTGAGGAATTTCAACCCTTCACTTTCATCCAAGAGCAGTTCGGAGAATTCGACTCTTATACAGTTCATGACAGTTCATGAAGCTGTCACATTGACAGATGTCATCTCAAATCCACCTATGTGTGCTTACTTTTCTTATGTTTGCGCCGGAATTCCGCGACGTCAGTGTACTGCCTTGGGCTTTCCACGGTTCAGATAGCAAAATCATAGTCAAGATCTCACTGGCAAAGAGGGCCATGCGTTTGCATATCCCTAAACCCAAAATAATGGAAAGAGCCCTTCTCAGCATGGCACTTCCTTCCTTGCACTCGTGTACCTTTTCGTCCTCACTATCCTCCTCCTGCTTTCCGCTTGCAGCCAACTGCAATTCTACCAGATCCCTATCATTACACCCTATCTCCAAATAATGCGGTTGAGAACTTTACTCTTCTTCTGCGCGGCTCTAGCTTGTCTGGCAGCACCAATCGACCGGTCTTTATCCTACTATCAAACTCGGATCCCTGTCATTGAGACTGTGAGCCTATCACCAACCTGCTCTCGCCGCTGGCGGCGCCATGTTTCCCACCTTACTTTCCGTTCTTCTCGTTTCTATACCTGCTGCCACAGGCAATAGCAAAGGTTCGAGACTAGCCGGCAATCTCACTAGGTCATCCAGCCGGCTGTCGTTATTTCCAGCTTCTCAGGCCCTGTTCCTCTCAGATGAGCGTCATGAGTGGCCTCCTCATACCGCTTTACCGGCCGTTTGCGGAGAGCAGGAGACGAACTGCGCCGCTCAAGGTCATCCCGTACGCCCTGCCTCCCTAATCTCTCACCACGTATTGACATTGTTCACGCCAGGAAATCTGCTGTCCCGCGAACACCGCCTGCTATCCAACCTCCCACAAACCCTCCCCTATCTTCTGCTGTTCCCTCTCCTACCACGCCTGCTCCTCCGACCTCCCCCTCTTCTGCCCCGCCCACACCTTCCCATGTCCACCATCCCTCTCCGGTGCCTGCTGCCCCGTAGGCCTCCGCTGCGCATCATCACTCTGTCTAGAGTACGAATACAAAACACAAGCTATCTTCTCCTCTTCTCCAACACCGGAAACTAAATTGCCTGAGACTTTCCTTTATACACTTCCCGCAACCACAATACCCGCACACACTGTAATACCACAGGGGAACCCCCTTTCCGAAGCCACAGCCCCAACATGTGTCCCGCCGAATCCAAACTGCCAGCCCGGAACGCCGGGGAAGCAAGTCACAGATCTCCCCATCAGCGACCGGATCCTCGGCACTCCCACAGCCTGGAGAGCGAAAATTGGGGAGATAGCAGTCGAGAGCAGGGCGAGCAGAGATTGTAACGGCAGGAGGGGCTGTTGGAAGGGAGGAGATGGCTCGGAAATGGACAAAGGTTGGTGGAAGCGCGCGATGTGGAGTGGAGTGGGGTTGTTTGGGGTTACTGGGGTTATGCTTGCTTTATAGAGGTACCTAGGTGGTGGATGGCAGGTTTTGGCCTTTTTGGGAAAGGTCTGGGAACGCAGGGGTTAGTGGGGAAAAGTGCGGGTTGTGTGGCCCGGGGATGAGAGAGATGGATGCTGCGACGAGGAAGGAGGTGGCCCGGTTGCTGCTGTTGATATCGCGGGTGTGGGAAATGGAATAGAGGCCTTTTTGGATCGATTCAGTTGCGGACAGTGGGATTAGACAAGATGGTCCTTGTGCAGTTGGGACGCAGTGGATATAGCTGTGTAGCTCTGGGTGTGGATGAAATGGAAAGGTAGAGGGAGACTTGAGCAGTAGGTTACAGACGGCATGCATCATGATTAAGCGGATTTGTTACTGGTTCAGCTATAGTGGAGACCTGACGGGGTGGGGAAATCGAAAAGGAGATTGAAATCGTATGCAGTGAAAACCAACGCATGAATACTCCTCACTGCTTGACAACTAAACTATTCGGTGGACTTCTCAACATCTGAATCTGACATGTGAGCGCCAAAGAATGGTTCAATAAGTTCCGGAACATATAATCCGTCAGTAGCGCTTTTTGCTCACTGAACGTGTGACCTACCCAGAGTCGAGGCGCTTGTCTAGGAAACCAGTAACTTCCGACTCCGGGAATCAATACTGCTGTGTGGTTATAGTAGTTCGTACCTTTCCACGGGATCATTGCCGAGTATACGGAGTGGCACGAAGGAACGGGTCAGCACCGGCCACGTTAGACAACAGATCCCACGTCCACAGCTGGTACGCACGTAATGCAAATCTCCGGAGGATTGAGCCAAAGTCAAAGAATCGCAACA
>JAABUP010009740.1_pt1 | contig 11671 bp, 11 predicted proteins | sample 5559201 | NCBI WGS metagenome assembly JAABUP01 (sample SAMN10711887, study PRJNA513373) | rock metagenome | isolation source: Antarctica rocks | place: Antarctica | reverse complement strand
CTCGTACATCCATATGCCGTGCAGCCTGGTCGAAATGGTTGAGCTTTCGGTGCCTTGGGCTTAGTCCTGAAATGTGGCGCAGCTGACAACGCACAACTTAGTCACCACCTGGGCACTGCCTCTTCAGCCTCAAATTCTAAGTCCCATCCCCATCAGATTTCCCCAAATCCTAGACCTTTTCAAAGTGAAAGCAACGTCCGGTCTTGAAGTCGTCGCAGCAGTAGCTGGCATAGTGTCCGCCTTTTAGGCCTCCGTGAGTCTGTACAAGACATGGCGCAATAAAAAGGAGCAACGAAGAACACAGCCTCAAAACCGAACTTTGGAGTTGTCCCTTTCGTCTGCAGTCCAGATAGAATATGATCGGGACTTTGCGAGATTGGGTCAGCGCTTCGCTGTAGGTGACAGCATGATTTTCAACTTGCCCAATTAAAATCATGGCTAAAAATTTGGTAAAGACGGGGAGAGCAGAACTGTCACGCTATGTCATACGACTCCAAAACACCGTCATCGCTCTTCGCTCGTAGGACAACACCATGACTACTATCGTGATGCCTGGGCTATCGCCGATGCTTGAAGCTTCGAATAAGACTCGGATGGGGACAGTTGATGCTCTTGCTTCGCAGTATCAACGGATAGTGCAAGCGGTACCTCTTATTAGCATGAGATGGCCATCCGAACCCGACGGATCCATCGAATCACCAGCAGCCTCAGTCCCTAGATCTAGCGCTATTTCCGAACATGGCAATTTCAATGAAACAATGCACTGGTACTGTTAATATCGCCAAAAATGGCCTGTTCTACACTGTGTACAAATGCTCTGACTGCGATTATATAACTAAGTACGGATTTGACAACATGACGACCCGAAGTTACCTTAATCACCGTCTGTCGACGCAAGACTCAACCCGCACATACGTCGATATCACCGCTTTATGGGAGTCGCACACAGCAAAGTCGACCTACTGTTGCAAAATCTGCGTCGATGTCAAGAGCTTCAGCCGGAAGCAGCTCGTGGTACATCATCAGGCCCATACACGAGCCGCATTAGAGCAGGCTTTCGGTCACGCGATTCAAGAATGCTCGTGTAAAGCTGACTGCTTTAGTCTAGGGGCCCATAAGCACTCGCGGAACTGTGCAGTGTCGATGTACGGCAGGAAAATGGGGCTGTGTGGATCGTGACCTTCCTGATATGGTCGTACTAGTAGCAGTCTTGAATCACGACTCAGGCGTGAAAGGAATGGTGTCAGAACCCCAGGGGCATATGACATATCAGTGGTGCCTGAACCACATTCTTTCTTCAGATGGCTATGTACACTGCTTAGCTTCGCAAGTTTTCCTCGGGGCAGCGGTATCCCATGTCTCGGAGATAAAAAGGCTTTGTGCTCACGCTGATAAATGAGTACATGATGGCTGGGAGAGGCGTCACTTTGAAGCTAGGCAAGGTTTTTATCAGGAGTCAGGAGTCAGCAGCCCACAAAGTCTCAGAGATGCTGAGACGACTAGCGGTAAGCATTGGGGAATTGTGCTTTCCTCTGTACGTCTCCCACCCTTTCACATTACTTTTCACATTTGTCAATTAGTCATGTTTCTTATCTACGCAACAAGCGACCCAATATACAGTTTTAAGCGCAGGGCGTCGGCTATGCCCAGACCAAGTCTCTTAGGAGCCCGAATCGTTGTTCTTTGCACGTCACTCGTTCTCGTCTCAGCATGTTACTGGTCGATCGTCATAGTATCTCTGGACACATACATGCTTCCACCATCATGCCACCGTCAAAAGGTGGCGGTACCTATTGAGGCGAGCGAACGACTACCAAGCTGACAAGGTCTCATAACGCTCAAGCCCCTTAGAAGACAAAGTCTCACTATCTCTTCGATAATGTAAGGTTGTTGTTTGGGGTGAGAGACGTTTGGCATGGCCAGTCTTGTAACCTCGTCAGTATTGGAATGAGATCTCCCACTAGTTCTAATCTACCACGTGGAGTGATGAGACGGCTCTAAAACATCCCGGTCAGTGCGGCTCGGAGGACGTGGAGGTCTTATGCTCAGACAAGTACTGTGGCTGTGTAATCATGATCTCTGTGAATGGAACTTCCAGACTCGGCCCATGAAGCGATGCTTGAATAGCTACGCGGTCGAATGACAACGATCACCTCTAAATCTGTTGACAATTTGGTTGGCGATCTCCGAAGAGGTTGTGAGGATAGAATTATCTAAGGTACGTGTATGCTTGTGGGCCGATCCACGGGAAACATCCCGGGGATAGATCCCGATAGTTGTCACCCGATCTTCAAAGACATGGGATGACTTTCAAAGCCTATCGAATCACGATAGTACACTCCAAACATGCTGACCTTCCTGGGACTCACCAGAAATCTCCGAGTCGTGCGACAAAAATCAAGGGAAATTAGCACTCGAAACCCACCGAATAGAAAGAAAGGCTTCTGAAGCGCAAAAAGCGAGAATGCTCCAGAAGATCTCCTCTTCAGACCAGCCCGGGGAACAATCCGATACATCGGGGAATAAAGTTCAAGACGCACCCTATCACACCGCATCATGGCGAATTAGGAAAATTCTCCGTGTGGCTCTATAAAAGTAAGTTTGAGTGCGGAAGTGCGCGGCTGTAGGTGAATCCTGAATCCGACTGCGAAACCGTTATTGGCGACGCCAATCAGGCCGAGTAATGCGAGGCAGGGAGGCGTGATAAGTGATTACATCCCGCGCGAATCCTTGTAAGCTTACCGGTCAGCTTATGTAGTTATAAGATGATTGTGACTCTCTATCGTGATTCTGCAATCAAATCTCCTATCAGAAAATCCTTTCACTAAAGAACACACTCATTATACACATCCACTTCCAAGAACAAACAATCCCCTTTTTCAATTCTGAAAACACAATTTTAACCCACTTTATCAAATGGCTTCTGCAATCTACCACCCCAATGCTTCGCAGTACGAGGAGGGATTACTAAACGATGGAAAGCCAAAGAGGTACGCACTCTTTTCTGCAAGCCCCTCGTCGTTACCAAGTTGACTAACAATCCACTCCAGATCAGACCGCCTCAAGCACACCGCCCGCGGCCTCGAAGCCATCGGCTTCAACGCAAGCGCATCGATGTACCATGTCGACAGACAGGACAGCGTCGATGAGCACTGCCAGAAGGAGCCACAAGAGAAGAAGCCGAAGAAGTCTTTCCTCAAGAAGCTCGTTGGTGGTGGCAAGGATAAGCCGGAGAAGCTTTGATGTGTGATGATGGATGTTATGCGTGGTGACGCGATTTGAATATAAATCATAGATGGCTGGTTATGGCGCTTGGTAGAGGGCGTCAAAGGGTTTTGCATGGACAGGAGCTGGGAACAAGATGCTGAAACCTATATGGTGGACAAGCGGGAATCCAGCGGCCACTATGCATCATCGTTTCGGAGGATATTTGTACTATACAACGAATGACGATAACAAATCTTTTTCAGCTTGCTCTAAACCATACACGCTAAGCAGAGGCCTGATCATATTGCTCGAAGCTTACCGGTTTGAATATCTCCTTGACCCCAGTAAAGGCCTTTGTGTATGCACTACAAGGGTAGCAGATTTAGTCGAAGTTAAGCAAAGTAGACGACTCTTTTGGACAGAGGTAATCTTGTTCCGAAAGTTCAGCGTTTCTGCTCCCCATAGGTTTCACGATCTCTCCGCTAGGAGTAGGTGTCAGGACCGTACTTCTTAGACAATGGTGAATGTGCGTCGAGAGAGCATAGTACGGCTTCCATCCCCACTGTCCGCCTTGAGGAGGGCGTCGCCAAGCTCGAAATCGATCTGAAATGCCCCAATACGTTCGTACGTTTCAGCTTCTCTGCCTTTGGTTTTCAATACCAGTCCCACGTAGTATCCTTTAGTGAACGAATTGTCTAGTATGTCGTGACTCAACAGTGGGAGACACATAACATCATCGCAGGTCTCTTCGAGGCCCACATCGATCATTACCTGCGACGACTTGTGGTTCCAAAAATCTCCTTGTTCGACTGGTTGATTTCCAAATTCAAGATATCTCCCTACACCGTCGCTCTCGTATTTCAAGCTCGCTAATTTCAGCATACCGCGTCCTAGGATATGTCCAGAGAGAATAGAGCCAAATTCATTCTGGGTTTTGTACAAGAGAATGGTATCCAAGACCTCAAACATAAGTCTGAATTTGTCAACCTTACCATCATTATCGGTATAGAAGTCGAGATTGCTGTCGATGGAAAGCCAAGACCATGACGGTGCGCGGTATATGGAGGCCCTTTTGGGTGTCACTTGGTCCATTTCGTTGCTGTAACCATCTGCTGTCCAGCACAGCTGCGGTACCATAGAACCTTTCCACAAACCCGCGCAATACTTATCTCCTGTAAAATATTTAACATCCGCTGCTATGCCTGACAAGGCGACACATTTATTAGTCTCCTGTGTCAAGCGGCCATGAGCCTACGTAGTGGCAATGCGAGACCAGACTTTACTGGTGAAATCAGAGGGACGAGACTCTAGGATTCTCCTAAAACTAGCACCGATGCGAGCATAGCTAGGTATGACTGACCTGTCCCATCTATCAGATTGAGACTCATATTCTCACTCCTAGCAACAATGCTCCTCAGCGAATCATGGCAGTCGTAGGTAAAGTACAATTCGGCCGAAGCGGGTCCCATGTGGACTCTGACCCGAAACTTGACCTTTGCGCTCTTTGCCGCCTCAAAGTCTTGACTTTGTCTCAATATCTTAGCTGCAATCAGCTTACACAGAGCGCAGCGAGGCATGACTAGTGAGAAAGCAATGGCCAAGTAATTTAGGCCAGCTCTGTGTCTATGTGCTTTTAAATTTGTTCAAGTCCCAGCACCGATAGATAATGATATTATCAACACCATCTAGAAAACGCTGACAAGGCAGTAAGAAGCGTGTGTTGTAGGATTGGTGTTTCCGTCCTGTCCGTAGCGGTTTTCTTGGCCTTGCTCGCCTCCCCCTCGTCTGTGGCGCTGAGGCAGATCTCGATGAGCCTCAGTTAGCGTCGGAGTTAATTCGGTATAAACTGAGGCGGGCATCATTTACATACCTCGAAGTTGTTTGTCATACTACTACTCGTACATTTCTCATCATCACGACGAACTCGATCGCTCAATCATTACTGCCAATATGACATTCTCTGTGAAGGAAAGTCAGGAACAGCTCATCCAGCGGTTGACCGCCGGTTTTGGTGCCCTGTTGGAGCAGGTGCAAGAGCTGGCACAGAAGAATACAGAGCTGGAAGAGCGGCTTACACGTGTGCGTCAAGAGGTATGCGGCTGTCGCTAATGCCTGCCCTTTCTTATTGCTATGACGATAAAGCATAGCTCTAGATCTGGAGCCATCTATCAGGCCGTGATCGACAACATACCTATTTACTGAGCCCTGCTCCCAGTTCTTCTTTTATGCTGCCTGTTACCAATGCTTGCCACAGCTGACACACAATCGCATTCTAGGCTATACACCTGTCCCGATCAGATAGCCCACTGTCTAGACCTCACTCTCCGGTCCAGCGATATACGAGGGAAGCGGGGAACCTCGGGCAGCATTGTAACGGGTCGCCTTCGGCGTCCGGTGAGGCACAAGAGACAGATTCGATGTGTTCCGAGGACAAGACAAACGCTATCACTATTGCAGATGGAGTCGAAGCATGGAAGGAAATCACCGATGGCAAGGGACCCGTTTGGCGGAAATGGAACCAGGACAAGTTAGACGCGCAACAAAGCCGTGAAATCGTGGAGACTAAGGACCCCCAACAAAAGAGTCTTCCCGCGGGCCATCCGGCCGTGGACCCTCATGGTACAGACAACATATGCTGCCCATTTGCTGGAATGTCCCAGCTGGGCAGGTCGCAAAACACCAAGGTCGAAGAGTCAAGTACGCAACGTCCTGGCTCCCTGCCTACACCACCACCTACTCAAGGCCATTTCATCGATACGGCCGTGCCCGGAGGCTCCCGTACGGGCAACATGTCGCCTCCACCTTCAGCTTCCGGTTCGGTATCTAAATGCCCGATACGTATGCTCGACGAGCGTTCGCCAGAAGAAATCGCCGAGTACTTTGAGATTCACAAACACGAGATTCCGAGAAGCCATGAAATATGCGTCAAGCGATATCAAAGCAATGCTCAGAGTATTCGGCAGTTAGATGCGAAGTATGGCACCCTTGTCAACATGATACAGGGACTTGGCATGAAACATCAGCCTTTGCTGCCAGCCCAGGAGGACGAGGATGACTTTACCAAGATAGACAGCAAGTCCATAAAGAAGGTCAGGAAATGGGCAGAGCATGTTCAGAAGATTCCCGAGTTTGTGGAGGCCGATGTCAACCCTTTGGACCGTGATGATCTTGGCCGAGCTTCACAGTCGTCCGAAGTGGACCCTGCTGATGAAGATCTCAGAGATGGACAATTCGATAGATCGCTCAAAGAGATCAGAGTTGGTGAATCTCCCAGTCGACCTTGGGGCATCTCTGTACCGCTTGCGGCGGTGTCAACCAGTCAGCCACACGATAGCGAAGATGTACCACTTCGTGAGAATGGTCGTGCGTCTGGTCAGACTGATACGAAGCTGATTGGGAGTCATGGCACTGAGGCACAGATGGAAGAGAAGCCAAAGATGATCTTCACGGGTCCAGTTTTCATTGGATATACTCCAGAGCAAGCAGCTGCTCTAATCGAGAAGTGTGGTTGGGATCCACAAGGTCCGCAGGGGCCGAAGCTTTAACTGATACAAATCGTGTCAATAATACCCAAGCCATGCTTCACCTTGGCGTTGCTTTATATATCATTTAGTAAGGCACACACTCGTAAAGCAAGCAGGAGCACACGAGCAGCGTGTTGACGGTTAATTCATCACTTCATGTCAATCAAGAACTCGTTATTAAATCGCTGCCTCTGATCTATCCTTAGCTTAGAGACTTACTCAACGTCAGCAGTCCAGGCCATTTTGTTTGTATGCTTTGCAGTAGCCTCACTCGACGCTAATCTTACGTCTCGTAATCTCCAATCACAAAATGGGTTCCTTCTAGACAAATAGCGGATGCAAAATATAAAACAGTAAGGAGTCAATTTCCTACAGCTCAATTCAACACACCATCTCCATGTCCGAAACCCAAGACAACGATCTCAAAAAAGCCGATCCAAATACACCAAAGCGATCCCGCACCAGCACTACTTCGAACAGCAAAAGCCCTTCAAGCAGTGTACAGACCGGACCAGTCCTCCAAAGACCCAATTCGCAAATCCGAGGTGGGCCAATCTCACTCCACGACACCGCCCAATGACCAGACGAGCAAATCCGATCCTCAGCGCGGGCAATCAAGGACACAGATTCACGACGCTTCTCGTAGGGCTGCCCTTGACGCTACCTGGGGAACGAAAACGCCCAATGGGAGAAGAAGTCCTAACGACCACACGCAAGGAACCATTGCCGAAGGCAGCGGTGGCGATTGTGTCTTTCCGGCTTCTGGGTCTGCAGGCGATAGGAAGAGTGATGCGCTATCGGATACCACAGTACCATTGGATATGTCGAAGTCGGTAGTGAATCTCGGAAAATATTGGGGGAGTACATGCCAGAGCCTGTAGCTGGGAAGCGTGAGGTTGGAGAGCGCAATTGAAATGATTGAGATATGGATTAGTAGAAAGGGGAACTTGATTGGTGGGACACGGCATGATTTTCGATGTGGAGATGCTGTGGACATAGAAAAGTTGAGTGTGCAATTAGATGGAGATTCCTCGAAATTGCTCTTGTAATGTGCTCTCTCTTTCCAAACCCGGTTTTGGATGAGGTAACAGGACGTTGAATGCTCCAACGAGTTGCTCATAAGGTGCGAAAGACCATTGGTGGTAGCGATAACCTTTTGAAATATGCCATATTAGCCTCTGCAATGCATAGAGTTAAATCTAAAGCGTGGAAATCTGGATTGTTTCAATGCTAAATCATGTTCTATGCTCCGTCCTCAGATAATCATGGCCCAAAGTAGTTTACTGAAGGCAAAAGTGGCCGACGTGAAGGGTAAGTCCCTCTCACAATGCCAGACAGGGCTCCTCTGTAACTCTGATCATTAGCAGCTGAGTGAAGGTCTTCTCAACAGAAGCTCGGAACACCAAGATACTTGGGTTGTGAAACCAAATTCAATGTCAAACACCGCCTTTTCCACGCGGTGTTTCTTTTCAAACTTAGAGCGATGAGCCGCGTACACAGCGGTCAAACATCCCTTGTCGCCTGAAGATTGTCTGCTCAGCTGGTGTGGCAAAAGCATCTATGCATGAGCTACTGGCATGACACACTCTTCACCATCATCACTTCGCTTTCCCAATATTAGCTATGCGCAACATCAGCTGTGCCATGTCCCCTATCCATCGCCTGACTCCATGCAGTACAACCGACATATGACCGAAGTAGCAACCGACGTCCCAAGATACAAAAGCCCCATACATCATAAAATTCATCCAACATAAAACCCTTACGCCTAAAGACAAAGATCCAAAATCACCCAAAGAAACAAATCCAACCATACCAAAACATCCCTCCAGCAAGAAGACTCTCAACCGTTAAGGACAGATCATCTTAAACCACTACAGAACCCCAACTATGTCCTCCAACGACAAAACCAGCCAGATGAGCAAGTCCGACGCCAGCCGCATTCAATCAACCCAGGTAAGCCATCCCTTCGTGGCCCTAATTCCCCTTATGGGCCCGTGAATTTCTCTAAACAAAGAAACACACTGATCGTCATTTTCCAGGCTACAGGAGGCAAAGACACCGGCGCCGGTACCTTCGCCGCTCGCGCCCAGTCTGCTGGTGACAAGAATGTGAACGCTGCCGCTGGTGGCACTGCTGGCGGACAAGGTGGTGGGGCGAAGGGTGGGGCGAAGGGTGGGAAGTAGGAGAATTGTCCGCTAAGAAAGGAGTTTGAAATGAAGGCTGGTTCGTTTCGGAAAAGGATAGTGTGAGATTTTGGCATGATGAAATCGAGCAGTGGAAGTGGAAGGAGTGAGGTCTTTGATGTTTGTGGGATTGTGGAGTAGCACGTTGGCATGCTGCGGATGCTGCAGCATAATAAGTTAATCATTCCCAACAATCGTTCACGCTCATCTAGCTCAGGACTGCATGCTCTAGCTGCCATCATGCGTCTTGAGTTTCGGACCAAGATCATGGTGATTAGATCGTAGTCGTAATGAAACGGAGCTGTACGTAATTTGTATGTGATTAAGGATCCACCACAAGTCTTTCCTCGACACCAAGGCTTTTTTATATTTTCCAAATTGAGCGGCTAACAATGGTAAGTAATAATTTGAGCGTGTTCTGTCGTGGCAAAGAATTGGATTTATGGCATAAATCGCCTGGGTATAGACATTATAGACTGCAAAAACATGGACTCGGACCAAATCACTGAATCGCAAACACTAACGTTCGACCCTTTTTAAATACATTCTCTGAAAGCCCGGCCGCCACCTCTTCTTTCATGCATGCCCTTCACGATGCCATCTCGTACATTCTGGTAGGATAATCGGGCGGCGCCGCTGATTGAACGTAGGATCTTTGAGACGCGGATCTCTGCACCCCGGCATTCACTGGCTGCCAAAGCCCATCAGGTCCGAGCATCATAGCTGAAGCGTGACCGCCTGCTCCTGGAGGCGGCGCGTAATTGACAGGCCTACCGCCCGGGGTGTAGTTGTATCCTCCTGGATTGTATGCATTCGGTGGCATCTGTTGAGGCAATGGTTTGGGGGCGAAGTGGGGTCGGGTAGAGTGAGGTCCTGCCGAGTAAGGTTGTGTAGAGTAAAGCTGCGGAGTTATGAATGAGGGCAGGGAACTTGGCGTGTGATTTGGATAGCCTGATGGCGCATAGCTTTGTTCAGAGGGCATGGGCTGGGAAAAAGTGGAGGAGAGGCGATTGGGTAGGCTTGCTGGAACGGCTGAGCCGGGTCTGGAGGAGAGGCGTGTTGTGTCTGCTGGGCTGGCACTCCGGGCGCTAGGGGCATTTTCGGGGACGGGGGAGGATCATAGGTATACCGACTCGGGATGGCAGCATCCCTACTAGGTGTATGCGAACCTAGCTCTGTAGGTGTACGAAGCCGCGGTGGCGGTGGTGGTGGCCTTGGTGTCTGTGCTGGTGGGCTAGGTGTGTTGCTATTAGGCAGCGCTGTCGGCGGATTTTGATTCTGGACAGCAGGTGGAACGGCAGGGGCAGTAGCAGCCGTCAAATACTTCTGAGCTTGCTGCTCTCTCGCCTCGGCACTGGTGAGCAAGCGTAAGACTTCGCCCTTTCTTTGATCTTCTTTGAATACATCATTGGCGAAGCCAATCCTGTGTGCTGTGACATTGAATCCCCAACCGCCAGACGCGCCGCCTGACACAGTGGCACCATGCGTGAGGAGGACTTCAACTACCTTGGGGTGGGCGTTGAATGCGGCGTAGCGGAGGGGTTGCCAGTTGCGCTCGTCTTTCTGAAGCACGGAAGCACGTCGCATCAGCAGCTCTTGAACGACGGGGAGATGGCCGCTTTTAGCTGCCAAACATAGAAGCGAGTCTTCAAGGGAAGGTCCGCTAGAGTATTTCAGGCACAATGCAGCTCCACGACTTAAGAGAGCTCTCACGATTTCTACATGACCCATGCTACTTGCCAGGCACAACGGCCGATCGCCATCGGCGTTGCGTGCTTCAATGTTGGCACCCCTTTGAAGCAAGAGTTTAACAAGAGGAAGTGATCCATGGAAAAAGCCGTATGTAAAGGCCGCCTTCCAGAACCGTCTTCCGCCTCTATGCTCGCGTTGTAGCCTAGAAGAAGCCGTGTTATTTCAGGATTAGCGTCGACACAAGCAAAGTGTAGCGGCCTGAGCATTGACCGGCACTGGGCTTCGATCTGCGCTCTCTTGCGCAATAGCAGCTCGGCAGCCGCAAATCTCTCTGCCACGATGGCAAGATGCAACGGGGTTCGTCCATCTTTGATTCCCGCACTGATTGTGGCTTTTTTCTGTATCAGAATGTCCAGTGAAGAGTGGTCATGTCACCTTCGCCCTTATGTTTGAACGAAGCCTTCTTCTTCAATAGTAGTTCGACGATGTGGGCTTGTTTCGACGAAGACGCGCATAGTAATGGAGTCATCAAGGCCTTACCCGGAGCTTCGATAGCTGCCTTCTTGTTGAATAGACAAATGAGCACCCTGTCGTGACTACCTTCGCATGCGTAGTGGGCTGCACCCATGAAATCGCCATCGTTAGCGTCCACGTGAGCTCCATGGCTCACCAAAAGCTCGGTTCTTGCTTCATCTCCTCGCCTCGCAGCAACTAGGAGATGTTGTTCAAATCACAAGTGGATGGTTCCGAAGAGCGGCGAGCGTAATCAGCTTCAATAGGATTATGTGCGCGCAGGTGTTGGCCTCGGGTAGACAATTTCACTCATTGATCATCCGGAGTATCATGCACATCCTTCTTGCCATCGAGCACAGCCTATGTAATTTTCGTTGATAGGCGTTGCTGGCGTTGCAGACTGTGGAGAACAGCTTGGAGAGCGGCGAAGCGCTATTGAAACGGACTCATAGATCTAGCAGCGATGATAAGATTATCTTCTCTATCGGGATTTGGCTTATGTGCAATCGGTCTCAGACTATACTTGGAATTGAGAGTGTTCATATCCTC
>JAABUP010009739.1_pt1 | contig 11673 bp, 15 predicted proteins | sample 5559201 | NCBI WGS metagenome assembly JAABUP01 (sample SAMN10711887, study PRJNA513373) | rock metagenome | isolation source: Antarctica rocks | place: Antarctica | reverse complement strand
CACGACAGACAACATCTTTGTGTTAAAGTCCTTGATTGACAAGCAGAAACAGACACGACAAGGCAAAGCATCTGGAAAGCTGTATTGCTGTTTTGTTGACTTCAAGAAAGCATTTGATACCGTTCCTCGTGGCTTGCTGTGGCAGGTGTTGGAGCGCGTAGGAATACGTGGACCAATCCTTGACTGCATCAAGTCCTTGTATGCTCATGACAGTGCGGCTGTGAGGAACTCAGAAGGCATCTCGGAGATCTTTGACTGCCTGATGGGAGTCAAACAAGGCTGCCCACTCAGCGCAACTCTATTCGGCTTGTTTGTGGATGGACTTGAGCAGCACTTGATGGACACAGTTGGTCATGATGCACCCTCCCTCTCAGGCGTACTGATTCCACTGCTGCTATATGCCGATGACCTCATCATTATGTCTACAACAGCAGCAGGGCTGCAGAGGCAGCTTGACGCATTGCAACAGTTCTGTCATCAAAGGCAACTCGGTGTCAATCTGGCCAAAACAAAAGTGGTTACGTTTGGATCAAAAGCTGCGTGTCAAGCTTTCATATTCAACAGCAATGAAGTGGAGCTGTCTGACGATGAACGTCTCATCAAGTGTGCCTTTGTTGATGGCATGCATGATCCAGCACATCTTTTTTGGAGCCATAAAGTTCACACTTGGCTCCAGGGTCAGTCTGTAGGTTTAGGCATTGAGGATGAGTTAGATGTGGGTACTGTTATTGGCAACGCCAAAACCCATTATGCACAGACATGGCATCAGAATAGTCTCAGCAGTGTTGCTAGGTACCAACCCTTGCAGCCAGAATATGTCCTAGCACCTTATCTTTCAGCAGTCAAGGGCTTCAAGAGCCGAAAATTCATCAGCAGATTTAGATGTGGATGTCATGGTCTTCATGTAGACACTGGTAGGCTTTTGCCACTGGCACAGCAGGTGCCTAGAGAACAACGTCATTGTATTTTCTGCGCTTCTGGTTCAGCAGAGGGTGAACATCATTTTGTGTTTGATTGTCCGGCATTTTTAGTTTACAAACTTATTTTGGGGCCCAGCCCCCACACTGTCTTCCTTTTTTACTCTACATGATCCTAAAGTCATAGCTAGGTTTTTGAGGGAATGTTTGAACATAGGAACACACTGGTTGCAACACAAACTGGACATAGCCTTTAATTTTAGCTTAGAGTGTGTCAGATGTGAACATCATGTTTTCATAAATGCTTAGAACAATTGGATATTTTGTTTGACATTTTCAGACTACTGGTCCAATGGTCATGGTTGGCCCCAAGACCTTAAAATCCAATGAATGAATGAATGAATCTGCTTTACTAATAGGTTTGCACGCGGCGGCACGTGTGTGGATATCCACGGAAAAGCTGATACATCATCTCGCGGCCGAAACTCAAGTCAAGGAGTCGAGCGTTCGGCGCGATGTGCCACGGCACTTGAGAAACAGCTGGTGCTCTTAGGCTCGCGCGTAAAATGCTTGCTAGACGTCGTTACTGTGCAGCGGCAACTGTGCTGACTGTGCTGCTCTGCAGCTCGAGCACTGAGTGTCAAGCAGTGCAGGACATAAACGACTTCACAACAGCGTTGGCTCGTCTCGGCCAATCTCAAGTGAACTTTGAGCACGCGAAAAGCCGAGATGAAGTCACGAACCGCTCGGCAGGCAGCAGCGAGACTGCGACAGAAACAGCTGAAGAATCACAGCAGAAGTTGTACACAAGCGGCGTATCAACTTACAGCAGCAGCAAACTATTCGAACATGTTTTCGCCAAAGAGGCGAAGCCTTTATCGCACAAGCCGTTATGGCCGCTCGACAGCAGGGACTGGTGGACGCTTGGCATTGCCACGCTAGCGATCTTTGTTGCAGCAGGTGGTGGGATCGGTGGAGGCGGTGTGCTAGTGCCTCTGTATGCCAGCGTGCTAGGTAAGTTAATTTAGCAGATCTGATTGACCTTGTTTAACTTGCACAAGAAAGCCACAAGTTCGATTGATGTAGCAGGCTACGTAGTATACCAGCGTTGAGTGATTTGACAGCAGCAGCAGCAGCAGCGGCAGCAGCAGCATTATAAAATGTTAAAATCCCTAACAACTGGTGCTGCTGTGCCTGCTTTGGTGCAGCTTCAGCCAACATCAGAACAACTGTCACGTTGTCTGCATGCTATGTTTGGCAGAAGGCAGGCTGGTTGCCAGAACAGCAACTTTCAGATCCTTGCTACACTGCCAATGATACCTGCAGAACCCTTCAGCAGTGACTGTAGCATATAACAGCAAAACAAGCAAGCTTGTAGTGCTGCAGAATCTGTCTGAAGTCAACCCTTCTCCTTTTTTTGCAGGTTTTCCAGCAAAGTATGCCGTTGCCCTTTCCAACTTCACCATAGTGGGCGGTGCTGTGGCCAACCTCTTCTTCAACATCAACCGCCGCCACTCCTTCAAGCCTAAACCCCTGATTGACTGGGACCTCATATTGGTCATGGAGCCATCCACCATTCTGGGTGCAGTCATTGGCGGATACCTCAACAAGGTAACTGATACGCAACTCACAGCAATTCCTTGCACCAAGCTTTTCTAAATGATATCATATGCATTGAGCATGGTCTGACTGCATCTGTACTACACGCGATGATAGCATGAGTATGTCAGCCAACCTAAACACAGATGTTGCCATGTGCTGTGAGTCTGCTAGTTGCCCGGGCTGCTTGCTTGTAGCATGTCACAGTTGTGTCTTATGAATGATCATATGCTAGACGTCCTTATCACTGGCTGGCTTGCCCTGTACAACGTTCAGACAACCTTCATGTGTGCTGCCCTGCTGACTACAGGTTTCTCCATCATGGCTTGCAGCACTCCTCCTGGCAATACTCATCACAGCAATCACGTGGAAGCTGGCCACCAGGGCCAGCATCACATGGCGCCGGGAATCCAAAGCGCTCGCAAAGACTCAGCCTGCCTCAACTGCCCTTGTACCTGACGTGGAACAGCCCTTGCTGACTCATGAAGAAGATGGGGAAGCATCACATGCACAGGGCAATACGGATCTATCCACAGCATCTGCTAGGGCAATAGCCCCTGTTGCAATACCATCAATCGCAATTCAGTCCACAGATGATCATGATGAGCATCATGCCCACAGCCCAATGGCCTACTCAGCTGTGGGATCCTTCACAGTGGGAAACAGAAGTGCAAAGCCAAGGTACACTTCATGCAGGCATCGCCTTGCTGACCACCCTATTCAGCTGTGCTAGACACAATGTGCAGCTAAGTCAAGACAGCTGTAGTGCCTACGGTCGCAGCTATAATGGTGTTGCATCAGCATGAGCAGCTGCGTTTGCTAGACGAATGATGCATGTGTGAGTGCTCCTGTTGTGTTTCCACCTATTGCATAGATGTCCCCCCAGAGGCTCAAGATGCCTTGTGGACCGCAAACAGACATGCTGACCAAAAACAGCTACAGCGCTGTTCTATGTCCTATGCAACTCAAGTCAAAACCAGTGCCGCAGAACACGGTGACTTTGGATTTGGTATCAATGACTGCCAGACCGCAGTTTTGGCATGCTGCAAGCAGGTATCTCTCTTGAGCTGTACATCTTCAACATTTGTCTGCGGGTCTGCAGGACTGAGTCCCCCTCTGCACGGGTGGGCACCCCAAGCACTTTCCACCAGGTCTTTGGCACAACTTCTGGCACGACTTCTGGCACAACTCCCGGCACAGACTATGGCACAAACTCTGAGTCAACTTCAGCCAGCAGCAGGCGTGGGCTGAGTCAGCACACCCAGTCAGCCCTGATTAGTACTGGGCAATATCGCCTGGCAGCTAGTCTATCTGATCTGCCACAGCTGCCAGAACATACTGAAGGTGAGCAAGACACCGTACTACTTGCATGCGCTGCTGGCGTCAATGTACATGCCAAGTTGTGTTTGGGGGTTGCTCCACTGTCCTAGTCAGAAAACCAATCAGAAACATAGAAACAGCCTGCCAGAGATTGCAGAGCACACTGCTAGATCAGGCATATGCATACCCAGGCAGCATGCTGTGCATGCTATGCCATTTGAATCACCCTCAGCATGCTGTGCATGCTGTGCAGGCGGTGAGCAGACTGAGCCTCACTCACCAGCTCTGACTCTACACAGACTCAGCCAGGGAGCCGGATTCCCAGCTTCAGACACACCCTCAAGCTCTGTGGTAGTGCCTGTTGATGCAGATCTACAGAATAGCTTTCCACACTCTGAGCAGGTAACCTACCTGCATTGTCTATGCAGGCATTATGAATGCACCCTGCTGCTGCCTTGGGTGATGCTGCCTTTCCTGTCAAAAATTGACCTGTCCCTTCTGTGTTTCCATGTTGAGGTTACACCTGCCTGTATTAAGGGTCTAAACCTCACACATCCAGCAGAAAATAGGGTTTAGAGCCCGACTCTGCCTTAATACGAATCAGAGCTGCCTTAGCATCAGACGGATGATCTTGTCATGCTATGTTGTCCTGGTTCTGTGTGAACATGCAAGGTTTTGGATCCTCCTTAATGTGTGCTTGAAATTGTTCACAAGGGCAGTTTGCTGGCAGTTTATGATTCCGAGTGAGACTTGATTGGTGATTGACTGCTGTTGCATCTGTACAGACTGGAATTAGTCAACAGAGGCCCAGCACACCAGAGGAGAAGCACCTACAGCAGCTGCTGGCTAAGGAATCTAAACAGGTCCCACTAGCAAAGTTGGGAATCTTGCTTCTGCTGTTTGCTGGTAAGGTTGTTTGCTTTTGCCATGATGCGCGGCGCTGTATTGTGCCATTGCTGTGCTGTGCTGTGCTGTGCTGTGCTGCGGGCTCCATATGATGTATGGTCTGTTGTAGAGTATATAACCAAAGAAGGGTGATGTGCTTTGCTGAGAAGGACTTCTAGCTCTGCAGACGCATTTTTAAACCTGCATTCAAAGCTGACATGGCTATCTGGTGTCAAAACACAGTGGTGTCCTCAAGCTTTGTCAACTCTGTAGGTGTATTGGTGACAGATCTGGGCAAGGACTGTGTACGGTGTATCAGCTTGGCTTACTGGGGCATTGTGCTGTCAGTCATCCCCTTCATCCTCGTCATCACCCTGGCAGTCAGAGCGCACCTGGTCAGGTGAGCATCTAAGCTTTTGGCGCATGCCACATGATCACACGCTGCACATTTCAACATCTGAAGCAGAGGGCATTGTTGAATAGATGATTTTGCTCAGTAATGATGCTGACTCAGGTAGTCTCAATTGGTCATGCCTGATGGCACATATCCACTCACCACACATCATCAGATAGCAGGCGTTCAAGCTGCGTCTCAGTAAAGCAGCATGATGTGCAATAATAATTGATAATCTTGACAAACGTCATGTTGGGCATTCTGAGACAAGCGTCAGTCTACAGAGTCAGCCTGGACATATGTGCAGATGATCTGAATGTGATATGACAGCAGTTTCACCTCCTCACCAGCAAATGTCATTCTTTTTTTGTCGCAAGTTGATTTGATGTCCCACATTACATGTAACTCCTCTGTATCACCATCAATCTTGGTGCCATAGGTGTCTCAAGTCGGGCTTCTTATGTGCTCACAGTGTGATTATCTCAACATGCTCAAGTTTGTAGCTGAGTCTTATCAATCAATATCAATCAATATGTTCTTTATGTCCTGGGGGGCAACTGGGACCCAACAGACAAGAAGTTCAGTTCAGTGAATTCATACAGACAGGATTTGCTTCCTACACGTAGCTCAGTCCTATCTTGGCTGGACTCTTTGCCATGTGGATGTCTCATGACTGAATGATAAATCTCAGTTACAGCTGGCTCCACCCCCCCCCCCCCTTCGGGTAGTAAAGTACTGTTTATTGCTGTAGGAAGTTCCACAGGCAGGCAGAGGCAGGGTACTGCTGGCAGGAGGGAGACATACAATGGACAGAGCGCAACAGTCTGGTCTACCCCGCCGTCTCCTCCCTTGCCGGTCTTGTGGCTGGCATGTTTGGGGTGGGAGGAGGCATCGTCAAGGTATGGGATACATTGTTGCTGACTCCAACCCTACTAGATGCATTTGGCTGGCATGTTTGGGGTGGATGGAGGCATCGTCAAGGTATGGGACACATTGTTGCTCACTCTAACCCTACTAGATGCATTTGGCTGGCATGTTTGGGCCGGGAGGAGGCATCGTCAAGGTATGGGACACGTTTTTGCTGACCCTAAACCCTACTATATCAATATGCCATTGGCTGTTTGGGGTGGGAGGAGGCATTGTTCAGGTATGGGAGACATTGTTGCTGACTCTAACCCTACTAGATGCACGTGGCTGGCATGTTTGGGGTCGATGGAGGTGTTTTCAAGTATGTGATACATTTTTGCTAACCATAACCCTACTAGATGCATGTGGTTGGCATGTTTGGGGTGGATGGAGGCGTCGTCAAGGTAAGGGACCTGTTTTTGCTGCCCAAAACCCATTCTTGTGCATGCTACAGAAGGCTCGCACCTGTTAGTCATATATACTCACATACTTGCAAATGCTGACAAAGACTCAGACACGATACATGTGCTCTTGGTGATGGCAGTGACCTCTTTCTGCTGTAAAATGTCTGCAGAGCTTGTTTTCTTGTCACAGCAGCTGTCTACCCATCTGTCCACCTAACATGTCACCAGTGTTACTCACTTGTTCTACTAGCTGTCTATGATGCTTCTACTCATGCTGTCCACTAGCAGCACCCTAGTAGTTCCACCAGCGCTGTCTGTCATGTTCTTCTATTTTTTGACTCTAGCATTGTCTACTGTGCTCTTCTGTATCCTTCTACTGGTGCTGTCTACAATGCTGTTTGATTGTTTCACTAGTGCTGTCTACCATGCTCTTCTGTACTCTTCTAGTGATGTTTGTGATGCTGTTCTGCCAGTGCTGTCTACCATGCTCTTTTGTGTTGTTCCACTAGTGCTGTCTACCATGCTCTTTTGTGTTGTTCCACCAGTGCTGTCTACCAGGCTGTTCTGCATTGTTCTACTGGTGCTGTCAATCATGCTGTTTGGTGCTTTTCCACAAGTGCTGTCTACCATGGTGGTCATTGGATGTGCAGGGTCCATTGATGTTGGAGATGGGAGTGTTGCCAGACGTGGCAGCAGCAACCAGTACTACCATGATTCTCTTTACCTCTGCTTCTGCTTCCCTAGTCTACCTCAGCTTTGGAGGCATCTCGTAAGCCCCTTGCCTGCTTGTCTGATGATAGCAGTAACAGCAATAACAGTGGTAACATGAATCCTTTTTTGACTCTTGGTGAGCAAGGACAGTAACAGCAATAACAGTGGTAACATGAACCCTTTTTAACTCATGATGATGAAGGCTTGCATGTTCAAACTGATCAAACAACCAAAGTTGAGGCACCTAGAAACTGGAGGTGGTCTTGATGGACACACCAGGTTCTCTTGGGCTGTGTGTGTCCGTTTTAGCATGGAAGATGACTTATCTGCAAGTCACTTCCTACTGGGATTTCAGCATTCATTCATAGTAAAACAGCACTCTAGTAGCATGCATGCTGCCCAACAACTTTGCTGCCTGAGAACTTTGTCTAATTTGGTGCCGCAAAGATGAGTTGCCGCTGCCAGAGACAATGCATGTGCTGAGCACGTCCCTGAATGCTTCATGAAGATGACATCGTGCTGCATTGCATGGTGCAGGGCTGACTATGCCATTGCTCTTCTGCTTCTGGGGTTTGCGGTAACCCTAGCAGGGCAGGGCAGCACCTACTGGCTGATGAGTCGCTTGCAGCGAAGAAGTATAGTCATAATTGCCATGGCATCCTTGATGCTGCTGGCGACAGCTGTGATGTACTATGAGAGCATTATTACCTTTCTATATGCGCTGCATCATCACACACTCACGGAGAGAGGGCACATTTGCACCCATAGGTGGGCCTTGTTTATTCCTCAGGATGATATGCATGCAATCTTGTGCATATGTCGACATTCATGCGCTGTTTTCAAGCTGAAAAGCTGCTCAGGATTTCACTGCAAACAGCCTTCAAATTTTCCCTTTTCACCTCAAAAACATGCAAAACATACTAGCCAGGACAGCACTAAACTGTCCGCATAGCATGCTGTCAGCAGACGCAATTGTTTAAAGTCCGCAGGCTTTGCACATGTCATATGTCTGCTGAGTCACTGCTGTGGTCCGTGCCGTCATAAAATGTGTCTGTTGCGTGCATGCAGGTCTTGATGACAATGGACGGCTTTGCTCTGCTTGCTGTATAGAGCTCAGCCATGATGGCCTTTGGATTTAGTCACAATTAGTCACAAACCTGAAAGCTCAGACCATCAGGCAGTCCAAGGCTCTAGCTAGCCAGCCATACCTTTTTGCTACAACCATCTTCAAGAGACGCTCTCTTCAGCAGAACGAAGCTTGTTCATGGCAAGCCAGCTGACGCTACATTATATGTTTCCAAGTCTACTCAAGTGCTTGCACGCAATATCGTTGCAAAAACGCACTGACGTATGAGCTTTAATTTAAACATGTGACTAAGCATTAGATGTCCTGTTAATCACGTACCTGCAGCTGCAGCACTTAGCTGCAAGGAATATAGTCATCCGTGTTTAGAACACACATGGTTCGTCTGTCTGTATGCACATGGCATGCTGTTAGTAAGAGCAAGTCATGAGTACCGTAGTACCAGGTAAGAGCAAGTCATGAGTACCGTATACCAGGTAAGTTCTGATCAATTGACTTGCAAGTCAGCAATGATTATCCAGGACTCATAAGCTGACTTAGTAGACTGTTAGCTCATTCCAGAGGTTCTTCATAGTATGGAATCACTTTAAGTAAATTTATTGTAGGGCTAATTGCAATTCTATTGCATTTGGCCCTGGGCTGTTGACCGCAATTAGGGGTAGACGGTAGTAATTATAGGGCTTAAAAACAGGGCTGATTGACATGACATGGAAGGGCGCTTAGTTTAGATTTCAGGCGCTCAGATTAACTTCCATAGGCTGGCTGTATAGCAAGCCAAACTGCCAGACCTGGGCAAGCTAAGATCACCTCTCCTGACTTGAGACCTCTCAAGTCTTCTCACTTGTAATCACTCACACACCCTCGCGCTTTGCATAGTGACGCGTCACACTAGATGTACCCATCATCAAAGCTTGCAAGGTCGACACTGTCGTCAGACATAGCAGGTCGCTGTTTCTGGTGCAAAACAGCTGCAGCTGTCTGTAAGTGATGTTTAGAAATTCCTTCGAAGCTGCTGCCTCCACCTGCAGGTGGCTCCTGGCAGCTGCCAGAAGGCCTTGGAACATGCCTATCGGCGTAGCATTTCGGGATACATGCACACGTGGTCGATCAAAGAAGTCAGACGCAACTGCCATCTCCTTCTTGAAAGAATCTCGCTGTACTGGCGCTCTTAAGCGCGTAAAGCTGATCAGTCTGCAGTCCAACGGTGTGTCACCACAAGTCTTCCGTGCAACAAACACACTAGCGTCTGCGTTTCAGACCCACAGCCCGACCCACAGCCCACGGAAAACGGCACAATGGCACGCGTCTCTGCCCTCTTCCTTTTGAGCATGCTCCTTGTGGCGTGCAGCTTCGAATTTGCGACTGCTCGTGAGCTGTCACTACATGGTATGTACAGCAAGCAAACACAGGCGGTTTCAGCTGAACATTCGATGTGTGTGTTGAACTGGCGGCCGTCTCTTGCATGATAGCCGTGCCGTGTTGAGCAGACAAATGTCAGGATGCGCATGCCGAATCTGGTGCCCAGTCTGGTGCCGAATGCTTCCTGATCCTGCGGCGCTCACTAAAGTCCGATGTTGCGTGCAGATGCGGCTGGCACGTCGGCGATGAGTCACAGCAGGCGCCTCTTGACCGGTACGTAGAGTCTGCTACCTGTGTTGCACATGTGCAATGCAGCGTGCCGCACATGTACTGTACTGTGAAAGTGCAGTGTACAGCTGCAGTCGCAACGCCATCGAGCAACGACTTGCATACAGATTTGATCTTTTGTTGAGAAGCTTGGTGTGACCCATGTTGGTTTACGGTTGTTTGCAGTATTGTCATGACGTTGCACACGCTGCTTCCACAATTTCGAAGCACTCAGTTGGCATGCCTGTGCAATTGCGCATCATTGTTAAAGTTGTCAGGCTGCCAGGACTCATTGATCGTTTTCCACAGAAGTCCAAAGACAAAGTAAAAGTTGACCACTGTTCGGTTGCTTCCTGGTGCAGAATGCTCTGATGCTCAAACACAGGCTAGCGCTGCTGCCTGCGATATCAACATCAATGACGGCACCCGCTATTTCATTTGTTTGAGTGGGGATGCAGCTGGCGGATGTCGCTCTCAGGAGCTGGGCACTTTTAGCAGTGACTGCACCTCATCTTGTATCATCGGATAGAAGCTAGAAGCATGCTCAGCAGACTGAGTGATGTCTGCACCAAGCACCTCTCAGAGTCTGCTGCAGTTTAGCCAACATGCTGGGGGATCCACTCCTGACAGCAAAGTGACTGTTACTGCCTGAGTAGAAACCTTGCCTTGTTGTTGTAGAAACACAGCAGTGTAGGTCAGGGATATACGTTTTCAAAAAGAGCTTGATGAATGATCCCTACTCAAAAAACAGCTTGTATATAACTTTAACGCATGCAATGAATCTGCAAGGCTACAAGCATACTTGTTCAATGCAAACAGGATGCAGCAACAGGATGCAGTCTGTGAACCTAGTAGTCCTTAACCCTTTGTACTGCCTACAGAGGTATTGCACATAAGTTGCTTTGCTCTGACTCAACTACACAAGTGCTTCCGACCAGAGCCAGAGGCCAAAGATGTTGAGTGTGAAAGATCTTGACAAGAGCATTGCTTAGCCTACTGCCTAAAATTTGGCAGGCATTCTGGGCGCCTTGAACAATCACATCCAGGCTCAACACTGCGCTGAGCTCATATGAGGACAGGTTGTGAGTGCTATATGCGAGGTCCTTGCATAAGATACTTTCACACACCAGACACCTTTGACTCAAAGTTGTGCCCAGTAGATGAACTCCACCGGCAAACGGCTTGAGAGCACGACTGTCATGCTGTGTCACAGCAGCTAGCTGTCAATGCGCCTCAAAACATGCATCTTGCATACTCAGATGTATGATTTGAGGAGCGGTTTTAGCCAAGGCCAGCCCATGAGGTTCAGCCTGAAGTAGCAGAGACCCTGCCAACATGCTAAACTTGGCCAGGCAGAAGCGTACTCAAGCGCTTGTAATAGTTGTCCTTAGCAACAGAACAGGCAGAGCCTATGGACATAGGTGTCAAAGGGCACTTGGCACGAACACAGCCAGACAGCCTGAAGCGTCTCTAGGCAGAAAACTATGACTACCTTGGCAAATTGCCTTGGCAAGGTAACAGGCCAACTGGCATGAGAGTCGCTGCTGAGATTGAGCTGGACAACTTTGCAATGTGCACAGTTGAGGCAGTAAACAGCCTGAACTTGATTTTACTGCAATGATGAGTTCAGTATTCACTCTATCCATGTTGACCTTGGCTGAGCTGCAACACATCTCTGCTGAGTCCACCCTTCCACCCATGCCCCCCCCCCTACCCATAGGCCCCCAACGTTTACGTTTCTGTTGACCGTGTTTCGCGAAGCGGTCTTGTTTACAGTGTTCAGTGTGACGCTGTTGGCAGTGATCGGCAAAGTAGCATCATGAGCAA
>JAABUP010009736.1_pt1 | contig 11676 bp, 3 predicted proteins | sample 5559201 | NCBI WGS metagenome assembly JAABUP01 (sample SAMN10711887, study PRJNA513373) | rock metagenome | isolation source: Antarctica rocks | place: Antarctica | reverse complement strand
CCTACGGTTTAAACCTATTAGCCTAGAACGCTTTATATCTCTCTATAAAAACGATATATTTAAAGAATCGCTATATATACGTACCGTAATTACCGGGGAAATACGACTCGGTATATTATAATAGCCGCCTAAAGCGCCGACTAAAAGAATCTCGAGTAAGGATATCTCCTAACGCGTGCTATCGACCCTAAAATTTCGAGGTAAAACCGTGTCGGCGCCCTCGGGGCGGTTAACTACGAGGTTCCTATCTTATAACGTAATTATAGATTAGACCGATAGATAGAGAATATATAAACGTCCTAGCCGTAATACTAAAAGTATCGTAAATATATATAGAGCGTTAATAGTCGCGTCTTAAAGAGTAATATTAATATTTTTTAGCGTTAAGTCAAAAATTTATATAGGCGCGTACCAAAATAATAATTATCTAGCAAAAATATAGGGTTTTGCGCTTAGACGTGCTGCAAGCTAGATACGGAGTTATCCTCGGAAAAGCTAACCGGGATAGGTTTGGCGGCGGGCGCTAAATATTAGCGGGCTTGGCATGCACGTCTGAGGTACTGAGGCAAGTTACCAAGCTATCGTTCGAATCGTTAAGTGGACTTCTCACTAGAGAGTAGCCCAATATTGGTAAAGCCCTCGATCGCGGGACTCTTCCGCGACCCCCACCGAGGCTGCCTTATTTCTCAACTTTCTTCCGCCTCAATCAATTTAAAGACGCAGACAACATCTACGCCATATCGTTCTCCTCCGTTTATCCCACGCTGCGTTGGAGGACAAGCTTTCATCGCCTCATTTTGAAAACTTTCATCAATCGATTTTCCCGTCGTCGGTCTTGCCTATCAAGACAGCCTCAATCTGTAACCTTGAGATTCTCCCAACCGGCCGTTTCAAGCTCTCACAGCCAAGGTGATTCCGAGATGAGCTGCCTTGCGTACAATTGCTGACATTCTTGGCAGTCAAACCGCCAGAAGCTCGCGTTCCTCCTTACCTTGTTCCTCACAGCGCATACTCGAATCAAGTCCGTGCTTGATCAAACTGGGAAGGTGTTTTTCGCTACAAAATTATATACTGCGACCATCAAGATTGTTGGAAAGCCTTTCAAAGCATAGAGAAAGTCTATTGACAATAGTCAGATAACTTGCGGATTCCAAATTCACGAATCGTGGCCCATGTCTAGCCAGGTACGTCTAATCATAGGAACATCTCAGCATGTTGAGATCTGACCCATAATAGACTGGGACGGGGGCTTCGGCACTTTCAGGGAAGTCGGAATATATCAATGTTAAATTGTTTGAGGAAGTCGATCACGCCCGGAAGATAACAGGCGAAGGCAAATCGATCATGTGCTACGATCCGAAAGCAGATAAGAGTTCCGATCCACACTGGGAATTCGAGAATACATCTATAAATAGTGTGGTGGTTCCTGCTGGGCACAAGGTCCGTGTCATAGGTGCCACTGTTATGTTCACATAGAACGAAGCTGGAACTTCTCAATCAACTCAAGTCCCTGCTCGTGACCAACCCGCAAAGTGAGTGAGATATCTTCGCTCCGATTCTTGGGTACGATCGCATTCAGGCAGTCTGACGTCAATCCGCCTAAGCCGCGTTCCCACCCCCATTGGAGGCTGGTCTGGACTGCATCGAACAGGACGACGCCCAAGTAAGACATCTGACTTATTAGTGCTTCGGAGCACCTATAGTCTATGTCTGCTGTAAAAGTTGTTAGTGATGCCGAATACTCAGGGGAAGTCTTTTTTTCCTTACGCCTGCCTGGTCGTGGAACACCTTGAACACCAGCGGATTCTATTGCATGTCGGTCACAACCATCATTGTGGACATTAGACATACGGTTCTGCGAAGCCAGCGTATTGCTATCCACGTTACGGACCACTTCTGATCCGAGGGACAGTGGTGATGCGTTACGATCGGAGGGTCGGTCATACCGAGTGGATGGAGGTAATGGTTCAGCGCGGTCGTCGTCATCAGTGCGTTTGCGTTTTGCCAAACCACCCTCTATGTCTCGCCGTTTGTCCAACTCTAAACAAGGATTAGGCCTTTTATACTGTTTTCACAAGGCTTGGAACGAACCTTTCAGGAATTCCTGATACTCGTGAGATTTCTGTGCCAGCTGTCCGGCTCCTACAGCAAGCAACATTCCACATACTCTTGCTGACCAAACACGGCCCTCTTTCGTGTCCGCTTCTTTCAAAAGATAATCGAAAACTTCGCGTCCCATTACGCCTGGGTCCCACAGATGAGGCGCCAATGTCAACGCCCACGAAAGCACACCGTCTGGACCTAGTGCACTTATCTTTTCGCATCTCTCACGAGTGAATGCTTTCCTAGATTTGGCTTCCTCAGAATCAAGAGTGGACGTTACTGGGCCGTGAAAAATCAGGACGACGTTCCTGAACGCAACCAGGTCCTCCAAGAGGCCATCTGCTTTGAAATACCTCTGGGGCGATTCGGCATGGTATCGATGTGTGACGCTTTCCTGTTGGATTTGTTCTCCGTTTGTATCCTTAAGAGCTCTAGGGACCTCTAGGGAGGTCGAGGAAGATTGATTTCCACGGAGTTGCAGGGCGGCATTGCCTGCCTCTACATCTGTCAAACAGAGTCAGCCTCGTAAAAAAAACCATAGGAGTTGCGACGTCAACCGGTGCAAAGTGGTAACCAATGCTGCATGACGAAGTCGTCTAGCTCTTGACAATCGAGAGAGGCCCGCTTGCTCTTGAAGTATTGAACAAGGTTCGTTCTAGCCTGGCTGTTCATATCCCTTATTCTGGAGCTGCCAATACCCGCAGCGCAAAGTAAGGAGACTCCATGACCGCAGTGACGTATTGTATCATTGAGGAATTGCTTGTAAAGTCCTACGCGAAGATCTGTCTGCTCAGTTGTAAGAATACTGACTGCATACTTAACCGAATTGGCATCTCTTGCCGAGAGACGGCCGTCGACTTGAATCTGCTTGAGTCTGGACCGAACTCTTGTCTCAAACTCGGGAAAAGGTAACGGTACAGCCGGTGTCTTGCTGTGACGGTTTGCAAGCTCAGCTTCGAGCGAAAACGTTGCACCTCGAGCCTCCTGAAAAATCGCTTCAAGCTCGGGATTGTTGAAGTTCGCCAAGTCCACGTCGCAGGGCCGGAAATCTCCACGTGTGGTACGCAGAAGAATTCCTATCGAGTCCATTCCTAATCCTGAGACTTAGTTGGACAATTACCAGACAGCTGCCAGGGAGGTGCCAGGGAGTTGCCAGAGAGCTGCCAGGGAGTGTATGTCAGATGCGGGGTTGTAGTGAGACTATTATCGGGATTCCTTGGCATTACCTTCTGCGGAACACACGACCAGGTTTTTGGTGGACGGCCCACCAAAAACTTTGTACCTTTAACCCTTAATCCCATCATCACTATAACTACTACCACTATATTACCGTATATCCTAATTAGGTAACCGTAAGGCTTTCGGTATCTATATTCTTAGTATATCTAATTATTATAGTAATCGTCGTAATCCTTATCGTTATAATTCTTATACCTCTACCTTCGCTAGCGAACCTACTACTACCGTATCGAAAGGATTCCTCTATTTATATACGCGCTAGACTACTCCTTAAGTATTACTAGAGGCCCGATACGGTAGCCTCGAATATCTATTATAGTAAAATAACGGCCTAGGGAGAGAAATATTAATATATATAGTAATACTTAGATACCTCGTCGGCTCTACGGTTAATACGGTTCTTATAAGCGCCTCTTACCCGCTATAAAGTAGAGTCTCCTTAAGTACTAGTCTTAGAAACCCTAGATATATTAATAAGAGCTCGCTCGATTTCTTAAGGAGGAGTAGGAAATACGGGTTTCTTAATTAACGATATTACGGGTCCTAAAGAACGTAGGTGTTAGTCGTAAATAAGGATAGCGAATCGGACCTTAGAGCGATAAGTTACGTATCGCCTAGTAGGCGTTTACTATATAGGTTAAGGCGGAGTAATTAGTCTTTATTAATAAGTCGCTATTTAAGTTATAGACGATATAGAGGTCTATAGCCTATACTCCTATTAGTAAACTAGCTCGCTACCGTATAGATATAAGGAGAGGCAATACCTATAGTATCTTCCCTATATATACGACTTAGGAATATTTACTATATACTAGAGTTAAGAGGGGATACTATAACATCGATAAGGTGGTTAATTAGTTAGAAAATAGTCTACTACCGCTATATAATAAGTACCTAGGCGAGAGGAGTACTATTTACCTAGATAACGTTAGCGTTTATTATAATATACGAATTAGGGAGGCTATCGAGCGAAAAGAGTATCTCGTTAAGTATTTACTATCCTATTCGCTAGACTATAACCCGATTAAGTTAACGTTTAGTATATTAAAGGCCTAGATACGGCGTTATTTTAAGACCTTTAGGTTAGTCTTCTAGCGTGATTTCGAAGGTTTCCTACGGTACGTAATAGAGAATAGTAGATATAATAGGTTCGCTGTAGAGCACTTCCGTTATAGTGCTACTAGTTATATATTTAATAGTAATATTAAGGCCTTCGACTAAGAACTAGAGTAGTAGGCTATAGGAGAAGAGAAAGAAGATAATAATAGTAATAATAGTAACAAATAACTATGGTAACAATATTATATATATATAATTCTATACTAAATCTTGCGGAGGGATTAAGTTACTTTAATAGTTATAGTAATAAGTAGTAATTAATTAATTAACCTCCTACTATATAACCTAGTTACCTCCCTAATTCGTAGGTCTACCTAACGACTAGAGGTTATATATATATTAATAAACGTCTCTCTACGGACTCTTAAACTTTCTAAGGTCTACTTTTAGACTACGAGCGAGACTATTAGGAATACCGTTATCTATAGCGATCTAATATACTCCTAATAACTTATCGCTTATCGCCCTTATATTATCTAGACCCTATATCTTCCTCTTAATTAAACTCTAGGCCTAACCGTACTATACGATCTATCTAGGGTTCCTAGTAGACCGCTTCTTCTACTCCTAGAATAATACTATAATATCCTACTCTTCGGTTCGACTACTAATAGGACTAGACTTAGGTTATTTAACTAGTGGAGCTATAGCTAGAGCTAGAGCTAAAGCTAGAGCTAGAGTAGGTGGCTAAGGATAATACTATTAATAACCTAGCTAAGGCTAAGGTTATTAATAACCTATTATAAACGGCTATTAAGGAGGCGCTTAATATTAAGGATAGTATAGCTAAGTATATTACTATTACTAACCTTCTAATATTATTAAGTTTATTACTCTTAACGAAGCTATCTTAGACTATTACTCTAGGATCTTTAATATTCGTTCGTATAGATCGATCTTCTCTTTCTTCTTCTAAGAAGTCCGACTCTCTAGTATAACGATCCCTTACTCTATTAGTCTCTTATATAGACTATATAGTAGTACTAGGATAGTCGCTTTATTATAAACGATAGCCGTTAACTATCTCTTACGCTCTACCGAGTTAATTTTATAATACTAACTATTTAAGGTAATAAAGTATATACCCCTATAGCTATAACTTAACGAAGTATAGGTCTACCGACTAATTAGCTATTCTCCTAGATTACCGAACGACTCGTTACGCTCTCGAATAGGTATATACCCTTCCTCTAGATAAACCGTTCGAGTATAACGGTAGGATAGAGACTAGGAGGGACTATTAATAGCGTTAATATACCTCGTTCCCTATAGGTCTCGTATAACCGGTATTACTATTCTAGTAGCTAGTATAACTAGTCTAATATACTCTAGATTTACCTCTATAATACCTCTAGAAAACTTAAGCTATTCGATTACGCCGATATTCTTAACTCGAGACTCCTATTCTTTCTAATTTAACTAATTAAGGGTAAAGTTCTAACGAGTAGCCTAACGGTCGTTAGTTACTTTAACCTATCCCTTAATTTCGGTAAGTATCTTAATACGACTCCTCTCTATCGCTTTATATATCTTAACGAGATAAATATTTATATCGAAGCTTCCTTTCTCCTATTAGTTACCGATTTTATTAGCCTATTTCGCCTATTAAAGAGAACCCTATTAAATACGAAGTAATACCTTTAAGGTATAGAAATAGGGACCCTATCTTCTCTCTATATCTCTCTCTATATCTCTCTTAGCCCGTCTATTAGTATCTATCTCTTCCTAATCCTCTTATTCCTTTCGAATCCTTTCTTCCTTACTAATATAGAGTTATAGCTCTATATTAACCCTACTACGTTTATTAGCCTTTCGTCGATACTCCTCCTCCTTATCGCGACGAGACTCTTCGAGCTCTAGTTCTTTAGCCGCCTTCTTCTCTACGATAAGGTTCTTACGGTGACGACGAGTATCCTAGACCTAGTACTCCTTTTCCTGCGCCCTAATAGCCCTCTTATTAGCTATATCCTAGGCTTTCTAGGCCCTCTATTATTTTAAGGCCGCCTACTACTATTTCTTCGTCTACGGAGCGACGACGTTATTACTCTATTTAGCCTTAAAAGTTATACCTTTTCTAGGCCGGCGACGATAAGGAGAAGTAGGAGGAGAAGGTAGAGGAGGAGGAGTAGTAGTCGAATTATTAGTCCTATAGGGTATAAGGATTACGACGATAAGGATTACGACAATTACTATAATAATTAGTTAGATATACTAAGAACACGGATACCGAAAGCCTTACGGTTGCCTAATTAGGATATACGGTGATGTAGTAGTAATAGTTATAGTAATAATGGGATTAAGGGTTAAAGGTATAAGGTTTTTAGTGGGCCGTCCACTAAAAACCTAGTTGTGTGTTCCGCAGAAGGTAATGCCAAGGAATCCCGATAAACTTGTATATGCTAAAAGCACGGTTTCTGCACGGGATCTACATTACGGAACCTGTCGTGCTAAGACTATAAGTAAGGAAATTCTAAAAATGCCCTAACACTGCTATCCAGTCTCGCACAATCGTTTCGGGTGACTGCTTGTGGCTGGGGAAGCTTGACGGTGAATCACCTCGAGTTGAGGTTATTTTCGGAAACCTCGGGCGCGTTAAAGTAACTCTCAGTCAAGACCGGCTTTATAAAGCATTATGTCCAGAGGATCTACTTCTCTTTCTCCACAGCCAAGGCAAGATGAAGATGCTATAACGGTAATTATTAACTCAGAATGCATGGGTAGGTTGAAGGACAGAGAGAACAGAAGCTTGAACTTTATATCGGTAAAGCGCTTGCTTACGGTTTTAAACTATGTACTCGGGAGGTTGTGCACCAATATTCAATACGAATATTTAATGTAACTCAGCCCTACTTAGCCCTAAGCTATACCCGATTAGGCAATATAGCGGAATATTCCGTCTCCGCTTCCAGATTTCCTCTTTCGTCGATTTAAATAACTACCTTCTCCTATATCGCCTCCTTCCTTAACGTATCATCATTATAGAGCCTATCGTTGAAGGGGAAATTATTCTCGTTAGTCTAATTATCTTATTTCTTACTAGTTAGGCTATATTAGCTACTACACCGCGTCATCTATATATTACACCCGTTGAGTACGAGATAATCGATTTCGGCTTAGACGAATGGCCACTAGAATAACTACGAAGAACTATAAGATTTACGAAGGATGAGATACGTTAATTACTTATATATTTTAACCTAGAAAGTATAGCCTATCGGGGTCGTAGGAACCCTATACTAGAGTCCGCTATTTACCTTCTCCTTTATAAATTATTATATCTACGGCTATTATTCGAATTATCTACTCGGTTTAGACGAAGTCTATTATATCTATTAGTCGTCCTTAATAACGTACTCGAATACCTACGGAATCGCTACACCTCCCTCCTATAATAGCACCTAAGTCTTACTTATAATCGAGTAAAGAGATATATACGGGCGGTTAAGAGGTTAGGGAATATACGTAGTAGGAGTATAATATAGGAGTTTATCGATAGAACGTTTAGGAGGCTAGTAAGACCTAAGAAGAGGTAATACTTCTAGTACTCCGCGTATAAGAAGTCTTATAGTATAGGGTGGCTAGTAATTACTTACCCTAGCGATCTTATCGGGTCTTTCTACGGACCTTTCGAAGGTAAAATAAATAATATAGTTATACTATAGAAATTAGGCGTCTTATAGCGACTCTAAGACCTATTCTACGGGAGACGCTAGTATAACCTCTTCGGCGATAAGGCGTTCGTCTACTAAGACTTTATTATATATCCGTATCGGGGGTGGATATCTAAACGAAGAAAGAGGTTTAATATATCTATATTAAGAGCACGCGTTATAGTTAAATATAGCTTCGGTCTAACGCAGAATCTCTAGATTTCGAACGCCTTTAAATAATAGTTAAAATCCGGGCTGTAGCTAGTAGGAGACCTCTATAAAGTATCTGTTTTACTAACTAATTACTACACCTACCTACGTGGGAATTAGGTAGGGAATCGGTTTAGAATCCGGCCACTAATACTATACTAATATCTAGGTGTAATTAACACTAATAAGTAGGTAGATATAGCCTATTATATAGCAAAACACCTATTAATCTATCTATAGGCCCTAATTCTATATATCTCTTTCTCCCTCCGACTAGTAGCCTATATCGGAGTTTCGAAGACTTTATACTCTAAAAATACTTTAACTACAGCGATAGGGCTAAGTCCGGAGAAACCTCCTTAACTAAAATCTAGTCGATTAAGTATATTTTTAGAAAAAAACTATTTTAGCGTAGCCTAATTAGGCCTAGCCTATTACCGTAGGTATAAAAAAATCTTCCTCTATTATCTCTCTATCCTTCCTATCCCTTTCCTTGTGTACGGGTGGTACACGCTAACGGGAGATATACGTATAGGTGGTGATAAGTCGGCTTAGGTTTGCTAATCTGTTCCAAGTTTAGCCTAATAGAGTTAACTAATTATCCCCCCTACGTCGATCTCCCCTTAGCGTGTACCACCCGTACACAAGGAAAGGGATACTACTACTACCTCGCGGAGTGCTAACCTAACGGCTGTGCTCCCCCGCCCTACCCCCCCCCCCTTTCCGTTATTACCTCTTCTAACGGTTTATGTTAGACCTCGAAAAAAAACCTCCTTCCTCTCCTTCTTTCTTATATATTACTAGACCACGTCGGTAGGTTAATAAACGGTAACCCTATAGGGGTAGGGCGGAGGGCGGAGCGGGGGGGGGGGGTCGAGTTAAAAGTATATAGAGGTATAGGAAGGATAGAGAGATAATAGAGGAAGATTTTTTTATACCTACGGTAACAGGCTAGGCCTAATTAGGCTACGCTAAAATAGATTTTTTCTAGAGATATACTTAATCGACTGGATTTTAGTTAAGTAGGTTTCTCTGTAGTGGACTATAGGTATATATATATTAATTCTATACCTTTCTCGATATTAAATGTAGTATTCGCCTTTCTATAGGTAGTTAAGGCTTCGTCTAGGCCTTTATCTTCTTATTACGGTTCTCCACCTCGCTATCGCCGTACGCTGGCGGTCCTACCTCGCTGTCGCCGTGCGCTGTAGGTCCTACCTCTCCTATAGTAGCTGCTGCTAGTGCTTTTGCTTTCGCCTCACGCAGTCCCCCCTTAGGAGATTCCCCGTTAGATATTTATCCCTACTTAGGTGGCTCCGACTTAGTCTGTTCGCTTCTAGACTGTCCTCCCTAGTGCTGTTTCTTCTAGTACTATTCCCTATTCGGCTAGGGACTTTCTCTATCCTAGAATATATAAAGACTAATAGGTCCCTAGATCTTATTATTATAATTATTTAAATTCGCTATATTTTCTTAAGTAAGTTAGGTGCTCGTAAACCTAGCTAATAGACTATTAGGGTTTAACTCCTTAGGTACGAATAGGAATCCTTTCTTATCCCGAATTAAGGTAGGCGTCTTTAAGTGCTTCGAGATTTCTAGTATCTCCTTACGTGTAAAGTAAGCCTCTTCTTAAGTAGCGGTATAGTAATTTATAAGACCTTAATACACCGATATAAACTCGCGATTATTTATCCTATAGATCGCTATAAATTTGCGTATCTTTTTATCGAGTCTCGAGAATAAAACTATTAGATTACTATAACTTTAAGTCTTAGTATTCTATTAAATCTATAAGTCTATAAGCGACACCTATAAGGTATTCTTTCGTCTTATTTTAAAAGATAACTATATACTTCTTTATCTCTAATTACTCCGTATAAATAGTATCTATCTTTTAAAGTAGCTACTCTATTTAGTTTCTACTAGCCGATATAGTAACTCCTCTACGATCGAGATACCGAGTAAGCGACTTCTCTATATTTATAAATCTAGCACCTAGACTATCTAGTGCTTCTTCTCGCCTTTACCGCTTTAGTATTTTAGCCTACTTCTTCTTTATAGTCTTCTTCGGAGTCTTCTTTAACTTTAAAGCCTACCGTTACTCAAATTACTTCCTTCCTCGTAGATTTAGACTAGCGTCCGTATTACTACTCGAAAGATATACACGCCGTCGCCGGGAGGAGCGAGGAGGAGGCGGAGAGGGTGAGACTAGTGGTGAGATGTTTACTATAGCGATAGAAGGGCCTGCTCTATCTACTCCGAGTCTATTATATAGTTGAGGAGATAGTTAAGGAGATAGAGTTAAACTGTCGTTAAAACCTCGTCCTCCACTTATTATAGGCCGCGATACTCCGTTAACTAAGGGTAGCGATATTCTATATAAAACAGGAGGAGGACATACTTTAAGGTCGTTACTAATTAAGTCGGTACTAGACTTATCGCTAGCTACCTCGATTTTATTACTTATACTAGCGATAATAATATTAGAGACGCTTACAATATTATTCTTCTTCTCCTTCTTCTTCTTCTTCTTCTTATTTCCTAGTCGCTTATTTAGTCGATCGCGACGGAGGTTATAGGCTTTACCGTAGCGAGTCTTCTATACCTTTTAACTTAATTATAGCGTTTACTCCTTAGTAACCTTATCTATAATCTCTTACTATTAGTTTTGATTTAATTTAATTAATTTATACGCCTACTTAAGCTACTACTGCGTTGCTTATAAGGGTGTTCCTTATGTTTTCTACCCCCGAGCACCGAATGTGCTCGTTAGCCGCTAGAGAAAACCGTTACCGGTTAAAAACTCCCTCTTATCCGTACTATTCTACTAATTATTAGCCTTACGGTGGTACCGCTAGGCTCCTAATACTACGGTAGGAACTTATACGTATTCCTAGTCTATATATCCGTATATAATAGTCTAAACTACCGCTTCGCGGCTAGTAGAAATATACTTAATAAGGATCGCTATCCTCGTACTTATACGCCCTCCCCTCTCCGTATTCTATCGTAGAATGCTACCCTTTCCCTATCGACGTATCTATCTTTTTAACCGTATACGTATATTCTACTCCCTAGCCGTAGCGGACTATATATCCCGCCGGTACCCTAGTATAGGCCTATATCCTTATAGGTCTAGTATCGGTAATACCGATAGGGGTCCTTCTATATACCTAGGTTTCGCCGTATACCTATATAATTACCTACTCGTTAAACGGCGAGGTAGATTAATAGTCCTACCGGGCCCTATATAGTACGACGTCTTCTAACTCTTAGGGTAGGTAAGGCCCCTTATAGCTTAATACTATATACTAGTATCTAGGAGGTAGCTAGATAGGAGCCCTTACTCGAGCGT
>JAABUP010009734.1_pt1 | contig 11679 bp, 13 predicted proteins | sample 5559201 | NCBI WGS metagenome assembly JAABUP01 (sample SAMN10711887, study PRJNA513373) | rock metagenome | isolation source: Antarctica rocks | place: Antarctica | reverse complement strand
GCAGGCCGACCCCGTGGCGCCGCGCGCACAGGAGCCTGGTGCCGGCGGGCAAGGCGGCGGGCGGCGCCGTGTTCGAGGAAGGCTGGGAGCTGCTGCACGTCGAGGACCGCGTGCACGCCGTTGCGGCCTGTGCCGCCGGTGCGTGGCGCGCGCGCGCAGCCCTGCTGCGGTGGCCGCAGTACGCGCGGCTGTATGCAGGGCGCGGGGCGAGCGCCCGCGGCCTGCCGGCATGCGCGGGCGCGCCGCGGCGCGCTGATTGGGCGCGATGCGCAGCCCCGCGCTCGGCGCGGCGCCAGCTGTTGCGCGCTGGGCTATTGTGCCGCGGGGCTGCGTCGGCTGTGGCGCCGTCGAGACTGGCGCTGACGCGCGCTGTGCAGGGAAAGGCAAACCTGTGCGGCCGCTGGCCAGGGCCGCTGTGCACCGTAGATGCGCAGCATGCTCTGGGAAAGAGCCGTGGTGTGCCGTTGGGGGGGGGCTGGGCTGCCTGGGTAGCTGGCCAGGAGCTCACACCGCCCGCGAGGCCGCCGCCAGGCGAGTGGGGCAGCAGCGCGAACTCACTACCCTAAGCCTAACCCAGAGCTCAACCTGACCGCGCGGCCGCGCCCAGGCGAGTGGGGCGGCGGCGCGGGCGCACGGCCGCTGGTCGCCGCGACAGCGCACCGCGGCCTGCTGGAGGCAGATCTGCAGCCGTCTGCAGGGCCGGAGCTCTCTGCAGCGTCCGAGACTGGCGCGTCTGCGGTCTCGGAGGGCTCGCTCAAGGCGCGATGCCTGCCGCGGCCCCCCGGCGCCCCTCCGCACGCCCAGGGTCTGCACCTAGAGTAGAGTCCGCTTTGAAGACCTGCGCCGGCCACATAACAGCGCTCCTGTCCCAGCGCACAGGGGCTGGCAAGCCCTGCTCTTTGGCTCTGAGCCGTCGTAAACCTAACACCGCTCGCCGCGCAGGGCTCTGTATTCTCGGCGCTGCTGGCGGACATGCTGGGCGCGGTGGCCTGGCCGCCCAACCCCTGGGCGCTGCTGGCGGCGCCGGCCGCTGGCGCCCCCGGCGCGCCGGGCGGTCCGGGCGGGCCCGCGTCGCCAGCGGCGGCCGCGCGCAGCAGCGCGCTGCGGCCGGGCGGGTCGCCCGGCGCGCGCGTGCATGCGGCCGCAGCCGACATTGCGACCGTCGCGCTCGCGGCGCACCCCTTTCGGCAGCTGTACCTCTCCGGTGCGCGCCCCGTGCCTGGGCCGCGCGGGCCCTGCTCGCGCCTGCATGCGCGCGCGCCCCGCGCGTGGCCCGCATGCGCCGGCCGGCAGCCATGCACACTGACAAACGAGCGCCGAGGCTCAGCGATGCTGCGCACTGCGTCAGCGTCTCAGTAGGGCACACAAGGTGTGATCGAGGCGGGCAGCTGCCTGGGGAGCAGGGACGGCAGGGGCCAGCCGGCCAGAGCGCCGGCAGCGTGCGCGCCTGACTGGCGCCGCGCGCGCCGCGGCGTGGCAGGCTGCGCGAGCGGCGAGATCTACCTGTGGCAGTTCGGCGCGCGCGCGGCGGCTGCGGGCTATACGCCGCTGCTGCCGGCGGCCAGCGCGCCCGCGCCGGCCGCGGCCTCGCTGTTCTCCGCGCCCGCGCGCGCGTGGAGCCTGGCCGCGCCCGGCGCGCTGGCCGCGCTCGGGCACTGGGGCCAGCCGCAGGCGGTGCGCGCGCGCCCCCACGAAAAGAGTAGCAGGCCCTGGCCGCGGGGGTCGCCGTGCTTCCCGAGCGCACTGCAGGGTAAGGGCTGGGTCTGATGCGCCCCAGGCGCGCATCCGGTTTGCTCGAGCGGCGCGCCCTGCAGTCGCAGCAGTGCGGCGCTGCCTGCAGCGCAGGCTCTCACTGATTGCCCAGCAGGGCGGCGCCGCATGCCTGGATCGCGAGCCGGTGCGATGCCCGGCAGGTGCGCTGGAGCGACTGCGGGGAGCGCTTTGCGGCCATCGGCGAGGGCGGCCAGGCGGCGGTCTGGCGCGTGGACGCGCCGCAGTTCACGCACACCGACAGCGGCCCACTCGCGCGCGCGGACTGGTGCCACCAGGCGCGGCGTCCCGGCCGGCCGGATCCCGCCGCGCCGCCGCGTGCGCGCATGCAGCCTGCTGCTGCCGCGCCCCGCGGACGCCTCCGTGTTCTGTGGGCACGTCCCTACCCTGATTCTACCCCTAGCCCTGAAACGGGGGCTGTGTCGCGCAGGCGCTAGGGCGGCGCGGCGTGGACATCGCGTACGTGGGCGGCAGCTCGAGCGTGCTGGCGGTCGGCGGGTCGTGCGCACGCGGCAATGTGGCGCTCTGGGACACGCTCGCGCCGCCCGCGGGCGGGCCGGTCGCTGCGCTAAGCAACCACACCGCGCTGGTCACGGCGCTGCAGGCACGCCGCCCTGCCGCCCGCTGCCGCGGCGGCCGCAATGCGCAGGGACCTTGGGGCGCCGGCTCGGCGGCGGGTGCGCCGGCGCGGGAGGCGGGCGGCGCCGCACGAGCCGCTGAGCGGCTGCTGGCGGGTGCCGCAGGGGGTTTTTTTTTGGTCCGCCGCCGGCGTGGGACAGGGGGTTGCAGGGCGGGCGCGCGCACGCGCGCAAGCTCTGCAAGCTCAGGCGGCTCGGCGGGCGAGGGCGCGGGTGTGCGCACGGCGGGTGCGGGCGCGCGGGCGCTGCGCTGACGCCCTCCTGGGCGCGCGCGCGCAGGTGCTGCCGGGCGGGCGGCTGCTGGCGAGCGCGGACGAGGCGGGCGGCGTGGCGGTGCACGACCTGCGCGCGCTGGGCGCGCCGGGCGGCGGCCGCGCGCTGCTCTGGCACGCGCGCCCGGGCTCCGGCGGCATCACCAGCCTCGCCGCCGGCCTGCGCCCGGTCTCCGGCCTGCCCTTCCTGGTGCGCCGCCCCGCCGCGCCGGCCGCCCCGCCGCGGCCGGCGGCCAGGCCGCGCCGGCCGCCCAGCCGCGGCCAGCGGCCAGGCCGCGCCCCCGCCGCCCCGGCGCGGCGCCATGGCCGGGTGCACTGCCAGGAATTTTACTATACGCCTGTGCCTGACAGTGCTGCGCGCGATGTGGCCGGCGCTGGCGGGCCAGCAGGTTCAACTCTCTCGGGGCGGTGTGATGTTCAGGGACAGTGCTTCAGGGACAGTGCTGCCGCGGCATCCACCCGCACCGCCGCGGCGGCGCCGAGCGGGAGCGCGCGTGCCGGGGCAGCATGCGCGCCTGCGCGCCGCGCCCGTGCAGCCGCTCTGCGCGTAGCGGATACCCGCGCCGCGCTCGCAGGTGTCCGGCAGTCGCGAGGGCGCCATCAATGTGTGGGCGGCCGACCACGGGGCCGTCGTCCAGACGCTGGATGTCACGCGCGTGCGCGGCGCGCGCGGCCGCAGTGCGCCCGCGCCTGCTTCAGCGCTCCCCGCATGACTTGCAGCGGCGCTGGGTGCCTGCATGTGCTGAGCCCAGGAGCGGCTGCGATACCGGCAGCCGCATATGCCACGCCAGCTTTGGCATGGCGTGCAGAAGCTGCTCAGAGAGTGGTTCGCAGTGCGACACCAGCATGCCGGGCCTTGTGCATGGTGCTGGTCTGTGCTGGTGCCTTGTCTTGAGACCCTGCCGTGCCCCTGGTAGTGCCGGTACAGCACACCACAGCGCGTGAGCCGCCCCGAGCCGCGCGCGCAGCCAAGGGCCTGTTCGGAGAGGCGCTCAAGGGCGGGCGCGCAGCCGCGGTGATCACCGGCCTGGCTGTGTGCCCCGAGGGGCTTGTGTCGGCCTGCCTGGATGGCACCGTGCGCCTGCACCCGCTGCAGTGACGCGCGCTGGCAGCGCCAGAAGTTGCGTGCTGCTGCACTTTGCGGCCCAGCGCAGGCGCAGGTGTGCGTGTTGTCTCTCTCTTCCTGTGTGCCTGCTGCCTCCGTTTGTGTGAATGAATGAATGAATGAATGAAGAGCATCACCGGGGGCCCTAACCCGATGGCCCCCTCAGCTGTGTGGTGATAGCCTGTCAGCCAACTAGGGCTGTTTGGGCACAAGCGTCAAGCAAGCAGGCAAGATATCCGCGCACTCACAGGTCAAGGGACATTTGGGACCGTTGGGGCAAGGTACAGCTTCAGGCATGCGAGAATAAAACAGGCAACGCCGCAAATGCCCGGCTGCTGCATGAACTCAAGCATGGTGCACCCAGGCGTAAACAGGTGCGCAAAGTGAGCACGGACACAGGCGACAAAAGGGCATTCAAACAGCAGGTGCTGCTCATCGCCCAGGGCGCCAGAGGCACACTTCACGCACAGGCGCTGCGCCCGAGGAACGTTGTTGTTACGTAAGGCAACGATTGGGAGCTGGTGGCAGCCCAGCCGAAACTTTATGATTTTCAACACCCGAGATAGGCCGAGGTTGAGGGTGACATAGGGGTTGCTCCCCAGCCTGGGCCCCGGGCGCGGCGCAAACCAGCGTGCATACTTGGATTAGCTGCCATGTGGATCAGCTGCCAGGGCTGCCAGGGCAAGTAGGTTACACCCATGAGCGTGCTTGCTAGATGCAAGCGCATACACAATGCTTCCATTACTCCCTGTCGCGCTTGAGTAACACGTCCTGACATGCTGTAGACCTCAAAGATCGAGCCTATCCTATACCCTTCACCCGGCAGCCCAGGCTACCGCCTGCCCATGGAGCCTGCTGGCAGCACCATGCTCGGGCGTGCTCGGCGCCGGCCAGCGCCGCCAGGCCACCTGCTTCTTCGCCCCGTCGGTGATCTCAAACGCAAACTGGCCCTCGCGCGCATGCGTGAGATCACGCATTACAACCCGCCATGGGGACAGAGCCCACCTGCCAAGCACGAAAGAACTTGGGAAACTCCCCGCCCGACCTGATCACCATGCGCTCCAGGCACCCCGGGCACAGCACATCCGCGAGGGCCTCCGCACTCAGCAGCTCGCCATAATCATCATCACCATTCACATAACGCAGATGGACACTTCTTGCAATCATGCGTACCTCGTTGGCCCCCGGGAACGCGCTGCATGGCGTTTCCGGGCCGAGAGTGTGCGCATCAGGGACAACAGTGAGCGTAAGGGTGCTGGCCACGATATCAGCGCGCCAGCCGCTGACAGCGGGGAAGCATGTGGGGGCTATCATGCGCAAAATGTTGCCAAACAAGTGTTATCGTGAGAGGCTTGGGACCTGCGCCGCCGCCTGTGCGGCGGTGCAGGGCGGCCAGCGGCTTGCAGTGATCTCTGCATATGCGGCCCTGGTTCTCAGGCACACCAGAGTGTGAGGCAGCTTGTCGTACTGCACACAGTTGCCCCTGCTGCCTGAAACACCCAAGTGCGTGAGATGGAACATGCTCAAGTCCACATGCGGCGTGTTCACCACGGCGTCACCAGGGCCGTGAGCGCGCTGTCCAGGCAGAGCCCCTGGGACGCCGCCCAGGCGCAGCGGCATGCCCAGCAGCTGCTGCAGGCTCTGGCGCTGGTTTGCGCGCAGGACGGTCAGCAGCGGGGACACGACGTCGCCGTCAGTGCACAGGCCCGGGTCCAAAAAGTTTCGGCTGTGCTCCCGGGTGGCGGGGGCCAGCCAGTTGTAAAGGGTCAGCGACTCCACGCAGTTCCTCCACGCCGGCAGCGCTAGCCACGCGAGGTGCCTCGCGGCAAGCCGCGTCTCGGAGAAGTTCAGGCGCAGCTGCAGCCGGTGCGCGCGCAGCACCCGCCTGAACTGGCGGCTCACGCCCTCCAGCGAGAGCACCAGTCGGACTTCGCCGCTAGCAGTGGAGACCAGGCGTGCGTCCCAGACGGTGGACAACACTCTGTGCAGGAGGGCATCAGGCAACCCTTCCAGGCACGGGCGCTGTGCCTGCGGTGCGCAGTTGCTTGGTGTGTAACCAGGAGCAAGCCTGACAAACACAGTGCAAGCACGTGCGAGCTAACGTTGAACATACAGCCATCTAGCACCCACCGCAGCTGCGGGCCTCTGCGAAAGCATCTGCACAAACCGGCCTCCCTTGTACGCACTGACAGCAGTGCCTCAGTCGCTGATACTCGCTGTCACAGGTGTCAGCACGCCATAGCGCACGCGCCACACACAGAGGCGCGCCAGCTGTGCACCCTCCCTGGGAGCCTCACGGCCATGCGTTGAACGAAGCAAATGCCTCGACAGCAAGAAACACGGCGAGGCAGTGGCACTGTTGGCTACAGTGTTTCGTTTGGGGGTCCAGCGGTTCCCTCACAGTGGGGGAAGCGGTGACCCCAGAATGTTTTTTGGGCCCCCACTCCGTGGGGGCCCGGAGCCTGGGAATTAATTTCAGCCGGCCAGATGTGGGGGAAATGTGGGGGATGCTAAAAACCGTGTATAATGGCAGCTTAACATGCATACAAGTGTAGCGGGCCGTTGCAGGTGTTGCTCGGATGCATTACCACTCCTGTTCAGTCGTTACACCCCCGGAGACCAGCATAAGGTCACACGGCCGCGCGCCGACTTGAAGCGCACGCACAGCTGCACCCTATCCCTCTAGCAGCCAAATTGCGCTCCCTGGACACGTCTGGGAATTGCATGGTTAGGGGTGAAGTGGGACGGTCCGGGTTGCTGTATCCACGCACGCAATGCAAGGCACTTTGGTCCCCGGCCAGGGGCGAAGCGCAAGAGTCCTGGCCCGCATTCCCCTAATGCGATCATGGCGGAATTGTGACCACCTGCATTAATTACACCCGGCCGACGTGGCCGCTTTGCATTGGCCGGATTTGTTTCTGCACCCCCACCGTGTGGGGGCGCCGCCCTGCCCATTTAACTTTGAGCGGTCAAATTTGGGGGTCGGCCCCTATATATTTCTTTGTGATCCCCCGAAAAACGGCTGCTTTTTGGCCGAATTAGTTAAAATCCCCCCATATGGGGGCAGTTCCCCACTAAACGAAACACTGGTTGGCTACCCAAGTCCTGAGCCAAACTTGGCACAACCGGACTTGAACCGTAGGCTGGCAGATGGCTCGGCAGCGGACGTGCACCATATCACCGTCATGGGCCAGCACGCCTGGCTGGGCCCTGACCGGCGCCCGGCCCTGCTGTGCGCGGCGCTGTGCGCGCCCGCCGCCTGGTGCATTTATGTGTGGGCTGCGCGCAAGCCCAGGCGGCGCCCGACCGGCTTTGAGTCCTTCCTCAAAGCGGGCGGGAATGCGGAGGCGGAGCGCAGCCCCGCGGACTTTGGCGCCTTCCTGCGCAAGGCCCGCGGACCGCAGGCCGCTGCCGATGCCGGGCCGGGGCCCGGCGCAGCACCAGAGGCGGCGGCGGGCGGCCCGCGGGCAGGCGATGCAGCGGTCGCAGTGCTGTTTGGCACAGAATACGGCGCGAGCAAGGAGGTCGCGGAGCTGCTGTGCGCGCAGGTCAGGGCGGCCGGGGCATACTGGTGCGGCCGGCGGAGGAGCAGAGAGACCCTCGGGTGGGGCTAGCGCAGGCCGACACAGCTGCTGTGCAGCGCAGGCCGACACAGCTGCTGTGCAGCGCAGGCCGCACACGATGGACATGGCGGAGCACCCAGATGGCATGGATCTAAGCGCCGAGGCTGCGCTGCTGGTGGTCTGCTCGACGCAGGTGCGCACGCATGCCAGTCCTGGGCGCAAGGGCGCAGTCGTAGCGCTTTTTACGCACACTGCTTGTCGAGCGCCGCCACCATGCGGCCGCCTGCATCCCCGCGTGCGGCCTGCCAGGGCGACGGCGTGCCGCCGAGCGAGGCGCGCGACTTCTGCGACTGGCTGGCCAGCCCCGCCGCGCCGTGCCTGGAGCGCACGCACTTCTCCGTCTGCGCGCTGGGCGACACGTGCGCGCCCCGGGCTGCGCCGCGGCCTGTCCACCAGGGCATGCAGCGGCCCTGTCCGCGTGCGCAGCACCTGCCGGTCGCACACCCGAACAATCGTGCGGCGGAGCGGTATGCGTACGCCGCGCGTGCCGCAGCGCGCCACCTGCCCGTGCAGCGGCCGTGCCTGCGCTCCCGCCAGCGCGCCCACCACAGGTACCTCAGCCAGGCCGGGCGGCGGGCGCGCAGGTCGTACGCGCACTTCTGCGCGTGCGGCAAGGCGCTCGACGCGCGGCTGGAGGCCCTGGGCGGGCGGCGCCTCGCTGCGCGCGCCGACGTGAACCGTGAGGACCGCCGGGCCGTGGACGCGTGGGCGGCCGCCGTGTGTGCTGCCTTGCCCGGCCTGGCGCTCCGGCCCGCAGAGGGTGCGCCGCCGGCGCGGCCCCCTCGGCGCAAGCGCCTTACGCCCGCAGACTGCCCTCCGTGCCCTGCGCTGCCAAGCACGAGGCCCCGTTGCTGAAGCCGCGGGCGCCTCGGGGCACCGCAGCTGTGTTGCTTGTGTCCCGGGTGGAGGGCTGGTGGGCCCCTGCATGCGGCGCAGCACACAGTTGAGGGTAAGGAAGGCGGCACATGCGGCCTGCCAGGCAACCGAGCGTGCCGGGCGCCAGGCGCGGCCGCGCCAGCGCCGGCGCCGCCGCCGCGCCCGCGGCGCTGGGGCAAGGCGCGGCCGTACTACGCGCGCGTGGCGGCCGTGGAGAGCCTGTGCCGCGCGCGGCCGCTGCGCGGCGCCGAAGACAAGGACACCGTGCGCGTGGAGCTGGACCTGGGCGACTCTGGGTTGCGCTACGCGCCGGGCGACGCGCTCGGCATCTTCCCGCTCAACTGCCCACAGGCGCGCCGCGGCCCCGCGGCGCGCGCGCGCACAACCGCTGTGCGCAAAGTGCGGCGGGCGCCTTTGGCATTGGAAGCCCGAGCGATGTCGTCTGCCTCTCGTTGTAGGCTGCTGCGGGGTCAACACCTACAAATCTTGCGCAATTTTGTGAGGTGACCAGGCCAAAGCTCGGCAGCTGCCTTTTGCTGCTGTGCACAGTTCGCTCGGCTGCCGGAGCAGCTCCGGCGCCGCCGGGCTCTGGCGCGGCTCTGCAGAGCGCTCAGCAGCCCGAGGGCGGGCGATCCGCGGGGCGCAGGCGGTCGACGAGCTGCTGGCGGCGCTGGGCGCGCGCGGCGACGAGCGCGTGCCCGTCCCGGCCTGGCACTATGAGGACGCGGCGCCGGCCGACGCGCGCGCGGACGGCCGGATGCCCCTGCGCGAGGCGCTGTCAAAGTGCTACGACCTGCGGCGCGCCCCGTGCCCCGCGCCCCGTGCCGCCGCCGGCCGCCTCTCAAGGGCCCTGTGTTTGGCCCGGAGCTGCTGCGTGCCGCCCAGGAGCGGGCAGCGGTGCTCCCGTGCCCCTGTGCGCTCGCTCCCTGCGGCGGCGCGCCCCTGGCAGGGTGCCAGCAGCAGCCACTAGGCCGCGCACGCTGAACCAGCAGACACGCTTGCCCTAGCGGCCGCACGCCGGCCCCTGCGCATGTCCCTGCCAATGGCATAGCGGACGCGCCTGCGCGCCTGCATGCCTGAGACATAAGTGGGGGGCGCACACTCTAGGACGCCCAAGCCCGAGCTGCTGCGCGTGCTGCTGGAGCACCTGCCGGCGCCCACACACAACGGCGCGCGCAAGCACGCGCGGAACGGCACCAACGGCGCGCACGCTGCGGGCGCGCCCGCGAATGGCAGCTCCGGCGACAAGGCCCCCTATGCCCAGGCGCGCCCGGCGCCGCACCTGGCCGGGCAGCGGGCCCCTCTATTGAGCGACAGAGCGGCACATCTGCAATCATGAATTCGCTATGATGTGAGCCGAGACAGGTGCGAGCTGACCTGGCCGCCGGGACCGTGCGCGCAGGCGCTGCAGTGCCTGGCAGACCTGGACGGCGGGGGGCCGCTGGCGGACTACCTGGCGCCGCGGCACGTGCTGGACCTCGTCCTGGACTTTGCGGGCAGCCGGCCGCCGCTCGACCAGGCGCGCGCGGCCTGTCCTTGATTCAATCGGGGCAGCTCAGGGGGTGTGCAGCGCTGCGAGCCAAGGTGCTGCAGTGTGGGTCACGCTGGCGGTCGGGCGCGCACTTACAGAGTGGCATGACTGCAGCCGGCAGCCCGGCGCGCCGCCCCGCGGAGCGCTCGAGAGGCCGGGCCCCCGTTTGCGGCGCTGCGCCCTTATCCTACCCTGTGCGCGCAGGTGCTGGCGGCGCTGCGGCCGCTGCAGGCGCGCCTGTACAGCATCTCGTCGTCGCAGCTGGAGGCTGCCGGGCGCGTGGCGGTCACCGTCGCCGTGGTGCGCTACGCCAGCCTGGGCCGGCCGCGCATCGGCGTGACGTCCACGTTCGCGGCCGAGCGCGTGCGGGTGCGGCCCGCGCGGCGCGTCGTGCGCCATGTGCTTGACAGCGGCGGGCACGGGGGCCGCTCGAGCGCGCGCGCCGCTCGGGGCCCGCCGCGCGTCAGGGCGCGGCAGCGCGCCGGGCACGGCGCTGACAGCGAATGCGCCGCGCGCGGCAGGTGGGCGAAGCGGCGCCGGTTTACGTGCACAGGAACCCGGACTTCCGGCTGCCCGCCGACGCCAGCCGGCCCATCATCATGATCGGCCCGGGCACCGGCCTGGCGCCCTTCCGGTGCGGCGCCCGACTGCGTGGCAGCCCCCGCAGCACACCGGTCCGGTTTGTGGGAGCTGTGGCGCTCTGCCTCGTCGCGCGCCGTGCGCACGAGAGCATAGCAACAAGCACCGTTGCGGCCGGGCTTCTTGGGCCCAGGGTGCACCGGGCTGTGGGTGAGGGACATGCGCCGCTGTGCAGGCCCGGCGCCGACGGCAGGGTCCCTTTCCGTATCGTGGGTGGAAGAGGCGCGCGCGGCGCAGGGCGTTCATGCTGGAGCGCCTCCTCGGCGCGGCGGCCGGGGGCGCGGCGCTGGGCGAGGCCGTGCTCTTCTTCGGCTGCCGCCGCGCGGACCAGGACTTTCTGTACGGCGAGCAGCTGCAGGCCTGGGCGCGCGACGGGCACCTCACCCTCTTCACCGCCTTCTCGCGCCAGCAGGTGGGCGCCCCGCCGCTGCAGTCAGCCCTTGTAATGCATGCCTTCAGCTTCACGCGGGTCGTGCGCGCCTGGTGCTCTGCTGCGGCCGCTCCGGGAGTCTGCGTAGCCTGCATGCAGGTCCGACTCTGCGGGTCTGGCTGGCGTGCCAAGGCGTGCTCCTTTGCCTGGCCGCATCTGGCATGCATGCTGGGGCACAGGCCGGCGCCCCATTTTCTTGGAGGCGGGCAGGCACAGGGTGCCCGCAGCGGAGCGGCGCGGCGCATGGGCGCCGAGCGCGAGCGCGCCGAGCGCGCCGGCAGGCCCGCAAGGTGTACGTCCAGGACCGCGTGCGCGAGAGCGGCGACCTGCTGTGGCGGCTCCTGGCTGCGGGCGCGCACGTGTACGTGTGCGGCGACGCCGCGGGCATGGCGCCCGCCGTGGAGCAGGCACTGCTGGACGTCGTCGCGCACGCGCAGGGCAGCGGGCGCCCGGCCGCGGAGCGTTTCCTGCGCCGGCTGGCCGACGCCGGGCGCTACCAGCGCGACGTCTGGTTCTAGGCCGCACCATATTGTTCCTGGGGCAGCCTCTCTGATCGGGGGCGGCCGCAGCCAAAAATTCTTTGCGAGAGGAGTGGGTCAGAATGAAATTGCTTAAATATGCGCTGGCAGCCGTGCATGTCATCACGCGCTGCGTAGAGCACAAGAAAAGTGTGTCTGCTAGCTGTTGGTCTGAGGGTTGTGGTAGTTGGCAAACCCTGTTCTCGAAACAAATGTGTCGGCAGTGTGCTCCCGTCGAGAGTGAGGTGCTTCGCCACCCGCTCTGTTTGCCTAGCCT
>JAABUP010009733.1_pt1 | contig 11679 bp, 9 predicted proteins | sample 5559201 | NCBI WGS metagenome assembly JAABUP01 (sample SAMN10711887, study PRJNA513373) | rock metagenome | isolation source: Antarctica rocks | place: Antarctica | reverse complement strand
CGCCATCACCGTGCACCTGGCATCCCCCGTCCAGCTGCCGGCTCCCTGGACCGCAGGCGAAGGAACCGAGGAGGTCTGGACGTTCCCCGCCGATACGCCCACGGCTGCGGCAGGACCCGATCCGGAGGAAGGCGACATCGGACCCTTCCCGACCCTGGTTCACCTCGGCTCCAACGCAGCCGGAGAATGGCTGCTCGACCTTGAACGGGCCGGCGGACTGATCCTGGACGGTCACCGCGGCCGGTGCCTGGAGGTCGCCCGGGTCCTCGCTGCGCAGTTCGCCCTCAACAACTGGTCCGACATGGTGTCCGTGACCGTGGTCGGGTTCGGGCAGGAGCTCGCCGAAGCCGCCCCAGGCCGAGTCCGGTACGCCGACCCCGCCAACGTTGCCGCAGTGATGGCCGCCGCCAGCAAGGAGGCGCAAGACACCGCCGACACCATGGACAGGCTCGACATCGACATCGTCCAGGCCCGCGTCCAAGCCGCGTGTGATGAGCTGTGGGCGCCCCAAGTCATCCTCGTCGCCGAGGCCACCGAGGCCGGCGAGGCCGGCGAGGCCGGCGACGACCCAGATACTGTCACTGACAGCGGTGTGGGCGTCGCAGCGGTCACCGCGCTGCTCGGCACGGTCGACACCCGGCCCAACCGGACAGGAACCGCGGTCGTCGTCGTGGCCGGCCGACGCGATCAGCAGCGGCCCGGAATGCTCGCCCAGGTCGACGCGGACGGGAACCTCACGATTCCCAGCAACGGCCTGGTTGTCGCGGCGAACCGGTGGGATGCGGCCACCAGTGAAGGGGTATCCCTGCTACTGGCGCACGCACGGACCGCACCCGACCAACCCATCCCAGACGCGGCAGGACAGCAGCCGTGGCACGCCTTCAGCGACCAAGCCGGTGCGCTGCGTGACCCGCTCGTCCAGCCGCGACGCACCCCCGACGTGCACGACAGCGACATCGAACCGGCCGCGACCTGCACCCTTCCCATGGCCGACGAGGTGTACCTCGACGCCGCCGCCACCACCACCGAGGACTTGGCTACCCTCGCACCCAGCGTCCCCGTCGGACTGCGCAGCCGAGTCGAAGACGCCGACCCCACACTCGACGCGGACGTCGCCGCGTGGTTCGACCCCGACAACCCAACAGTCAAGTTGTCCCTGCTGGGCCCGGTGACCGTCCACGTCCCGGGCAAGATCCCGGACCAGATCGCGCAGTCGACCGACATCATCGCCTACCTGGCCACCCGGGAGCACGGCGCGACGAACGACACCATCTCCGAGGCCTTCGGGGTTGCCGAGACCACGGCCCGCAAATACGTGGCCAAGGCCCGCATCCTGCTCGGCACCCGGCCCGACACCGGCAAGTTCTACATTCCCAAAGCGACAGAAACCCCGGCCGGGATCGCCCGCGGCATGGGTGTGTATCAGATCGGTGGCCTACTCGTCGACGCCGACCTGTTCCGCAGGCTGAGGCTGCGCGGGGACACGCGTGGACCCGAAGGGATCAACGACTACGCCACTGCCCTGCGCCTGGTCAGCGGGACCCCGTTCTCCCAGATGCGAGGCAGCAGGGGAGCGTGGCTCATCCAAGGCGACCGGATCGACTTCCACCTCAAGCACGCCATCGTCGACGTCGCCCACCTACTCGCCACCCAGGCACTGGCGACCGGAGACACCAGCACCGCCCGGGTAGCCGTCGATATCGCCCGGCTGGCCTCACCCGACGAGGAGACCGCCCGGCTGGACGACGTCGCCGTCACCACCGCCGAAGGCCTCACCGAACAGGCCCGACGCCAGCTGCTCGACGAGGTCTGCAACCGTACCGACGACGGGCAGCCGCCCTACGACCTCAACGACCGCAGCAGGCAGATCCTCGCCCGCCACCGCGACTGGCTCTCCCGAGCCAGCTGACAACCGACCAGCCACCGAGAGCAGTCGCAGATGAGCCGTCCACGACCCTCAACATGTCGCAACCCAGAGGCATCCTTGAACCACAGCGGGAAGGAGGTTCCAACATGAACACCCGCACAGCCACCCACACCCTCACCGCCCTTGCCGCCGCGGCCGCGCTCACCGCAACCCTCACCGGTTGCAACCCATCAGCGACCGCCCAGCCCAGCGAGACCATCGGGACCTGCACCGAATGCACCGCCGCACCCACCCCAACCGCCACCTCCACCACCCTCGACGCCGCGGCCCAAGAGAAGACAGACCGAACCGCCGCTGCGGCTACCTGGCGCAAATTCGTCAGCGTGCTCTACACACTCGACAGCATTCCGGCAGGGCAGGTTCCCAGCGCCGTTAGTGCCGTGGCCGTCGATCCCACCGCGTCACTGATGCTGAAGAAAAGCGCGGATGACCGTGCCCAAGGGCGGGCGGCCTATGGGTTGCCAATCCCCTTTATTTCGTGGCCGCAGCCGATCAACGGCGGGTCGACCGCGGTGCTCAGCGATTGCCAGGACGGCTCCCAGGCGGGCGATCTAGACGTCAAAACGGGCAGCAAGCTGACGGTCGGAACCGTCAACACCCTGATTCGCGGAACTCTCACACGCACATCTGATGGCTGGCGGGTTGCTTCGAGTGAACTGGTCAAGGGGGCGACGTGCACACCCGAAGGGTGACGTGCTTGCTCGCAGTGGGCCTCTTCGCTGGTCTATTACAGGCGGTCAGCGCCGCGTCACCCGCGTTCGCATGTGGTGGCGAGGCCGATCCGTGCCCGCCGCCAGGAGGCGTGATCGTCGCCCCAGGGGCAGGGGGCACGGGAGTGACCATCGGTGTCGGCAGCCCGGGGAAGGGTGGAACAGGGCCAGGCACCGGCTCCGGAGGGCCAGGAGGTGGTGTTGTCATCCAGCCTGTTGTCGGGAGTTCACCGGTCAGCGCCAACCCGTTCTTCCCGGGCCACCTGCCCGCGAATCCTCAGTTTCCTTTGGGTTGTCCCCCGGATCCCGCCAACGCGGCGTGGGTTGCGTTCTGCAACCCGCCGGCGGCGGCGCCCGGGGCTCCGGCGGCACCGCCACCTCCGCCTCCGTCGATCATGCTGGCTCAGCAGGCGTGGGGGGAGCTGGTCCTGTCAACGCCGAAGCCTTCGAGGTATCCGACAGGTGTCTTGAAGGAGAGTGGCCACCCGTACACCGTCGTCAACGCGAACACCTGGTTCTGGACCGACCCAGCGACCTTCCAGCCGGTCAGCAAGACGGTGACCGCTGGCACGGTGTGGGGTAAGGCGACGGCGACGCCGGTGTCGTTGACCTTCACCCCGGGCGACGGCTCGCATCCGGTGACGTGCAAGGGGCCGGGGCAGGTGTGGCAGCCGAACGACCAGGTGTGGCTGCCGCCGGCGAACCCGCAGGGCTGCTCCTACCAGTACCCGAACTCGAGCCTCGGTGTTGGCGGTGATGACCAGGTGACCGCGACGTACACGATCACCTGGAAGGTCACCTGGACCGGCTCGGACGGGACCAGCGGAGCGTTCAACGGTATGCAGACCCAAACCGCGTCTCGCTTCGCTGTGGCGGAGGCTCAGACGGTAGTCGTGCGGTAAAATTCAGCTCGTTCCTGGCCCCTGTGGCCCGGCCCGGCTTCCCCCGTCCTGGCCGGGCCACACCATGTGTGGGCCTCGGACCAGGCCGGGCGAAGGCAAAGCCTCAAGGGGTCGAACCGGATCTCTCACTCGTCATCTTTAAGACAGGATGAGGTCGGCACCTGGACCGTGGACCCTGGCCGTCGGCGACGTCACCTCCGGCCCTAGAACCCCCGTGGGGCCGACCGCCAGGAACCATGCTGGTATGTCGTCGATCCCAGCCCCGGGGATTCATCCATCGGACAGATTCCGATGGTCGTGACCCGGACCGCTAGGGCGGCAAGAGGTCACGGGTTGGGTTCGTCGGGCGTAGGAACATGCGCGTTTGGGGGGTCGCGTTCCACCTCGCAGGCACGACCGGAGTGCGTTCCTGGGTGGCTGTCTCTCTGGGAACGGAGGTGTAGGAACTCACCGGAGTTGTCATCCTGCCGGGACCCTGACCTGCGGGTTCTCATCGGCCCGGTATCGCCGGCGTCTCACCAAACTGTCCAAATCCTCAGCATGAGGACGCGCGACTCTGTTGCATAGCGGACGTCGCCCGGCCCGTCTTGGGTGAGCTGTATGAGGCCGTATGAGGGCCGTATGAGGCCCCTACGCGGGCCCCGTCGCCGGGTGGGTGTACCGGGACACCCGCCGGGACGGCTACCACACTTAGATCTGGGTGTATCTGCGGGCACCGGGCGCCCACCGGGGCAACCAAGAACGTATGGCTCTGGACAGCACCCGAGCGCGTCGAACTGAGGCCCTGAACCTGCGCTGTGCCTTGGATGCCCGGTCAGTACGCACCAAGGTTCGACCCGTGGTGACGACCGCGGAAGCGGACGGCCTCGCCGTGGGGCCCAAGCCGTACCTACGGTCGATGTCGGCGGTGACCCGCAGGTACTCCTGGAGGTCACCCCCGACATCGGGGTGGTGCCGGCGGGCGGCCCGGCGCCTCTCGGCTCGCCAAGCCGCGCGATCAGCGGCACCCACAGGGGCGTCCCAGATCTGCCCGGACCTCTCAGATGGCATCTTTAGGCCGTCGGGAGCAGCTGGACGATGTCCTCGATGGTGACGTCGATTCTGGTGCTCACCAGGGCGGCTACGGCTGCACGCACCCGATCTGCGGTCTCCAGCACCGGGGCACCCCAGTACAAGACGACGTGGATCGAGCAATGATCGGTGCGGATCTGCACACCCTTGACCCTTCTGCCCGGAAAATGGGTTGCCACCTCACCGAAGGTACCGCTGTGCAGATCAGCGACACCGGGAACCGCCCGCACGACTGCAGCGACATGGTCGGCCAGCTCAAGGGGTCGAGGTGGCGAAGCCTGCGTTGCGAGATCGTGGCCCGACGAGATGTGGGCGGGTGGCTGGTGGCTCACTGAACTCGTGAACCCTGATCCTGCTCGTCCTGGTCGTCATCATCGTCGGACGGCAGGTAGACGTCCTGAACCTCGATGTTGACCTCGGTCACGTCCAGGCCGGTCATTCGCTCCACCGCCGAGATGACGTTGCGCCGGATCCCCGCCGCCAGGTCGGCAATGGACACCCCGTAGTCCGCCACGAGCTGGATATCGACAGCGGCCTGCCGCTCACCGACCTCGACAGCCACACCCTGGGAGTAGTTGGTACGCCCTCCCGGGATCCGCCCACGCAGCGCGCCGACCGCCCGGGACGCGCCTCCACCCAAGGCGTGCACCCCGGAGACCTCTCTGGTCGCGATGCCCGCGATCTTGGCGACTACGGTGTCGGCGATCGTGGTCTTGCCCTGCTCGGTGACCAGGGCACTGTCACCTGTGTTCGGGATCAGGCTGGTCGATGTACCGCTTTTTACGGTGGGGTTTGCGCTCATCTGAGGTCGTCCTCCAAAGCCATTGGTCTGTGTGATTTCCAGTATAGAGACCCAGCCGTGCACCGGATCGAGCTCGGCGCGGGCGTGGTTGACGGCGGCCACGAGCAGGTCCTGCGAGGCGGCGGTCCACCGGCGGGTCTGGTAGTCGATTGGCGGCGGGTCGGCTTCGAGCCGGGTGGCGAGCTCGTCGAGGCGGGCCACGACGGCCGGCCAGACGTGCTCGCGCTGTAGGTGCCGCACCAGGGTCGGTGGGTAGCTGGCGAAACTGGCGGGCAGGCCGAGGTCGATCGCGATCGCGCGCCAGGGACGGGTGCTGCCGACCTTGGCCAGCATCAACGCGGCCGCGGCCCGGCCCCGGTGGTCGCTGTTGGGAATCCAAGGGGTGAGCTGGTCGGGCCACAGCTGTTGCGGGATCCAGGCGAGCTGGGTCGCTCCAGGCGGGGGCGGCCCGGTCGGGCTGGTCCGGGCGGCGGGGTAGCGGGGCCGTTCGCTGCCGGTGCGGAAGACCAGCTGTGAGCTAGGGGACAAGCGCGGGCCGAGGGAGCCGAGCCGGATCGAGGCGAGCAGCGGGTTGCGACGGCGGCGGGTCAGGACGTGGTCCGGGCCGATCGGGGTAACCGTCCCGGCCGGGTGCAGCAGCCGGTGCTGCCCGGCGACGCCGGCGGCCGCGGCGGCGTCGGCCTGGTCCACGACGGTGAAGGCCGCCCGCAAGGCCGCGATGGTGGTCTGGGGGTCGGTGTCCCTCCGGTAGAGCCGGCCGGGTTCACCGAGGTGCTCGACCGTCAGCTCCAGGACCGCGTCGAACAGATCCCGCCTGGTCACGTCGAACCCGCACGCCGCAGTGGTCACCTCGGGATCCTCGGCGGCCTCATCGGCCATGTGCCACAGCCTGGCCTGCAGCAGGATGTCGTCGAGGCTGACCGGTACTGTCGGGACAGTGCGCAGGTCTCGCCCGCAGGCCGGGAACCGGCTGCGGCAGGTGTGCCCGTCCGGGACCGGCTCGGAGCAGACCCATGGCGGGCTGATGCTGCTCATCCAGGCGGGCGAGGCGAAGCGTTGCCGCCGGCAGTCCGGACAGCACCGGACCAGCAGCACCTGGTGACGTGAACAGACCAGCTGCAGGGCCAGAGTCCACTCGTGCCGCCATGCCCCGCCGGACTCGGCCAGGCAGGCCGGGCAGAACCGGGTCCGGTTCACCGGCGGCCTGCGCAGGTCGTGGTAGCCGGCCATGTACCTGTCCAGTTGACCGCCCCGCTGGTTGGTGTCGAAACCGGTGGGCAGGGCGGTCAGGCCGGCTGCGCGGGTGATTGTGGTCCGGTATCGAAGGAGATGCTTCTCGATCCGCGCCATCGGCGCGGCCGGCGTCGGCGCTCCGAGCCTGGTCAGCAGCTGCCCGGGGCTCAGCCCGTACCTGTGGGCCCACCGGGTCAGCCAGCTGATCGTGTGCTCCCCGTGAAGGGGAAGCACCCGTAGCGGGAGCCGGTCGATGTCATACCCCCCCGGGGACTGCTCGAAGGCGCCGCCCCAGTCCAAGGGGCGGCCCGAGTGGAGGCGGGCCGGGTTCAGCCGGCTCGGGCGCTGGTCTGGGCGGCATTGTCGATGGTGGTTGAGCCGATCAGGTTGGCGGTGATGGTCTCGGTCCCGGTGGCGATGGCGAGGTAGCAGGCCCGGTCGAGCAGGTTCGTCAGGGACGCGATGTGGCCCTGGGTTCGCCGGTGCAGCTCGCGGGCGTGGTCGGTGAGCATTCCCGGCCGGGCGTCGGCGAGCTTGACGTGGCTCTCCATCGCGGCGAGCAGGTCGAACCAGGCGCGGAACCCGGCGTCGGTGCCGATCGTGAACGGCGAGACGGGGCAGCGGGTGGCCCGGCGGGACGTTTGGGCGTAGACGGCCTGCTCGCCCAGCAGGCCCTCGTCGAAGAACCGCTTCTCGGACAGCTGCACGCCGGTGTAGATGAACGTCACGGGCATCTCGTTCGCCAGCCACTTCAGGTGGTTCGAGACCTCGACGCCGTGGCGGTGCTTGAAGTCGACGAAGTGCAGGTCGTCGATGACGATCAGCCGGGTCTGACACGAGACCACGCAGTCCACCGCCAACGATGCCAGCAGCGAGGTGGTGGCCCGCTCCGCCCCGGGACGCCCGTAGAACTGCAGCAGTTTCTGGTTCAGCCCTTTCAACGTGATCCCGGCGCTGAGGGGGATGAACGCCACCGGAAGCCGCTGATGCCCGTCCGGGGTCTCCGGGCCCTACCGCCGGTAGGTGCGGCGGTGGAAGTCGCGGGCGTACCGGGTCGCGATCGTCGTCTTGTCCAGCCCGGGCGCGGCGTCGATCACCACCGACCCGCGCAGCCGGTCCCCGTCGCGGTGGCCCGAGGCCATCACCTGGTCGATGATCCCGTACGCCAGGTCCAGCTGCGTCGTCCGGACGGTGGGCAGGTTCGCGTTCCACACCATCCGAGCCTGGGTGTAGTCCTCCAGCTCCTCCCCGGACAGACCAGCCATCTCAGCCGTCGACAACACCGCGAGAGGTTCACGCTGGGCAGCGTTGACGAACGCGTCCCACCCGGTCTTGCGGGCCAGCTGGAACCGGTCAGTCCCGTTGCGGGACAACCAGTCCGCCCAGACGTTGCTCACTCGTCGAACACCTCGAACCCACCCTCGGGATGCTGCGCGTAGTACCGCTCGAACACGTCCAGGTCATCGGCGACCTCATACCCGCCGGCTCGTTTGTCGCGCTCTTCGAGCAGGTCGATGACTCCGACGGTGGAGGCGCGATCTCGTTGCGTTTCAACGCTCTCTTCCTGTTTGGGGCTGGCGGCGGCTTGCGCGCGCAGGGCACTGAGCCGGCGGGCCAGGTTGCGGTCCCGCCGGTCTGTGACCACGTCTCTGCCCCATTGGGTGAGCAGCTCTCGAACTGCGGCGTGAGGTTCGACGTGGCGGTGTTCTCGCAGGCTCATGCGGCGGGCATAATCCGCCGCGTCCTGGCTGAATGGGGCATTGATGCTGGCTGCGTGCTCCCACTCGAGGCGATGCCACGTGCCGTCGTCGGGGTCCTTGAAGTGAACCTGCCGCACGTCGTCGGGGTCGACCATGAAGGGCCACTTTCCGGCATGCGCGCCTCCGTGCGTGGAACGGGTTCCCCGGTGCAGGTTCAGCGCGGGGCCGTTGTACCGCTGCCCACGTATCTCCACCCCGTAGTGCTGGATGGTGCGCCACTCGACCTGGAGGAAGTCATAGATCAGGTCAGCGCTGGCCGGGATGCGCATCGTCCCTGACTGGGCCATGCCCCGTTCGAACATTTCGGCGGGAGAGATCCTCATGGATGGTTCTTGAGCGACGCGAAGACCGCTGTGAGGGCTGCGGTGATAAACGGTCCCGATCCACTCCCGGATCACCTGCTCCAGCTCCCCGACATAGAGGAACGCTGCCTTCTCCACGTCTTTGCCGCGGGAGTGGATGTCCGGACCCTTGTACGCGGGCAGGTGCTGCAGCAATGACTCCCGCAGGGTCTTGAAGAATCGTTCGAGGGTCGGTTTGTCGGTCGGTTTGTGCGGGATCGCCGGCTGAACGGCAATGCCCAGCCGAGAGCACAGGCCCATCACATGAGCGGACAGGTACACCTTTCCGTGGTCGACGACGATGGTGTCGGGGACCAGCCCAACGTCGCCGAGCACGACGGCCTCGGGCACCCCGATGAAGGGACCCCGGGGGGCTGTCGAACCACGACCCCATTGCTGCGGAGTGACGGTTTGGAAGAGGACACCAGCAACGTCAGGCGACTTGGCGGGAACTGGCCTCAGCTGCAGCCCTGTAACGCACCGGGAGTAAAGGTCCATAGCGACCGTGAGCTCGACCTTGACCCACTGCAGGGTGACTGGCTCCATCGCGAAAACATCGAGCGTGTACGTATCCATCACGATGTACTGCCCCGGCCGCACCGCCTGCAGACGTCCGAAGACGCCGTTGGGCCGCTCCGCCACAGATCGGCGGTTCTTGGCGCTGTCAAACGTGTAGCGGCCCTTGTCGAGATCCTTGACCCGTCGGTAGGCGACCGTGCGCGATGGCTCGTCCACTCCGGGACATAATTGGTGGAACTCAGCGTTCACCCGTGCGATCACCGCGCCGACCGTGGGGTTGGAGGCGTCCCTGTACGAGGCGAGGACCTCGAGGCAGATGCTGTCCCAGCGCGGGTCGACACTACGTCGAGTCCGCCGCAGCTGTCGCGCGTCGACCAGCCCGGCCGGTCCAGCCTGCTGATACCTCAACATCTGCCGGTACAAGGTCCGCGCCGAGACGCCGAGCTGAGATGCCTGCGCGGCTATCCGCTCATCGACCGTGCGTTCGTCCGAGGGTGACGGCTCCAGCACCTGCCTGACGCAGGCGGCCATGCGCTCCAGCTTCTCGCGCTGCTTGGCCGTCAACGACGCGAGCAGGACACTGCCGAGATCTGCTTCCTCGACGGATGTCCCAAGTTGATCGTCCGCGTCTTCGCCAGCCATGGAACGGGCCAGCCCGAGTAGGCCGAATGCGCTCACCGACCGAATCTGGTCGCCCGACCGAAGGCGGACCGCGTCACCGGCGAACTCCATGACCCCCCACGCGGCACCGTCCAGCCACAGGCGTGCGCCGACCCGCAGGTCGACGACCTGTTGCGCCGTCATGCCGTATCACCACACCACAGCACCGAGGTGTCACTAAGCGGCAGGCTGGGATCGGTCGACCACCGTCCGGACCACAGCAACGAGAACACCGCCGCCCTCACCAAGCCACGAGGTCGCCCGGCAACCAATGACTCCACCGCGGTGACGGTCATCCCCGATCGTCCGACGGTCGCGACAACGGCAAGGACCTCCTCGTCCAGGAACTGGCGCCGACGACCAACCGCCAAGAACTTGATGTTCTCCATGACGGCCGGGTCAGCGCCGCTCCACACCTCGTACCCCCAGCCGCGGACAGCACACAATCGACCCGTCCACTCCAGCACCTCGGCAACGGCAGGCTTGGCCAGCATCCGCTCTGGTTTCACGTCCACCACGAGGAAGCCTTCGTCGCTCAGACGAAGGAGGAAATCAGGCACGTGCCGTCGTGGGCAGCCGCCGTCGCCCCCCTTGAACCAGAACGGCTGACCAGCGATCCACGTGACCCGGGGGTCAAAAGTCGGCAACCCAGAGCCGATCCCGCTCCAGGAGGCTCTCGTATCCGACGTGAGATCCCGTCGTGGCCGACCAAAACAGACCGGGGTAGTTCGTCTGACCGGCATAAGTCGGGAAGCCCCGCACCGGGCGACCTCGCACCACGAGCTCCGCGTCAACGGCGGCGAGGGTGGTCTCGACCAGGTCTTCACTCTCGGAGACGTAGTGGATCTCGGTACCCAACAGTGCTCGATCCGGCACATCTTCAGTCTGCTCGCCACTGACAAGAACTCGGACACTGACACGCCGCTGACACAAAGCCGACACACTGACAAGTTGACCCGGAACCTACAGGAGGCCTTCCTGGGGGCTGAACTTCCTGGAACGCAGCCCTTTTAGGATCGTGACCCTTTCGTGATGTGTGGGGGGTCGCGTGCCTGTGACCTGCTCGTTCCCTCAACCGCTTTGCGCGTTCCTGGCCGGAACGCGCAGCGCGGCTGCGTTCCGGGCCTTGTGGGAACGAGTTCGGGAACACGGTTTGTGGACGGTGCCTCTCGTCAGCGTGACGACGAGGGGAGAGGTCATGTCGTTGGTTCGGTTCTTCGGGCGGTGGCAGGAGCAGGCCGCCGCTGCGGATGCGGCCGGCCGTTGGGGTCGGTGGGTGGATTGTCAGCCGGGGTTGGCCGCGGCTGGGTCGGCGGCTCAGCTGGGCCGGTTGGTGACGGACCGCTCAGATCCGGCTCGCGCGAACGCGTTCCTGCTGGCGCTGGTCCAGGTCGGCTCGGTCGACGGTGGCGTCGACGAGGTCGCGGCCACCTTCGTGGCGTCGCTGCTGGTGCCCGGTGGTGACCGGATGGTGCGCAGCCTGTGGTCGCTCGGCGGCGAGGTCGAGCAGATCATCGCCGGGCAGCTGTGGATCCAGATCCGGGTGTACCCGTGGCGGAACAGGCCGAGGGCGGTCGCCAAGAACACCCTGATGGAGACCCGTCGGGCGGTGCTGGCCGACTTCGGGGTCAGCACCCTCATCAGCGCGCCCCTGGTGCCGTTGCCCCCGCCGGAGATGGCGGAGGCGATCGAGCAACGCGCTGCCGCCCTCATCGCGGAACCCGGCCCGGACCTGGTGCTGCTCAACGTGCTGG
>JAABUP010009732.1_pt1 | contig 11680 bp, 12 predicted proteins | sample 5559201 | NCBI WGS metagenome assembly JAABUP01 (sample SAMN10711887, study PRJNA513373) | rock metagenome | isolation source: Antarctica rocks | place: Antarctica | reverse complement strand
GCGGGCATTCGGGGTCACCACCCACGGCATCTGGACCGACCACGACGCCGACGCACACCGACTGCTCGCCTTGATCTCCTACCCCGAAGGAGCAGACCCCACCGAAGTCACCACCGCGTACATGGCCAGCCCCGAGTTCACAGCAGACATGGACGGGTTCGACGCCAGCAACATCATCAACGTCGAGGAACTTCTCCTCGACCCGACCGCCGCTTCACCGCTGTCCTGAATCTCCTTCGACCAGGCCGCGATCACCGACGCGTCCTGGAAGCAGGCGCCCCAGGCCCCGAGTTCGGTGAGGACCGGCTGTCCGGGCTCCTGCTCGCCACCGCCCAGCTCACCCCCCACCAGAGCGTCGCCGAATCCCTGCACACCGTCCGGTCCTACGCCCCACGCATGCACGACGACGCCACCGTCGTCTGCCTTGACTGACGCGGCCCCTGAAGCGCGGTCTCCCCTACTCCGAGCCCGGCCAGGCCGGCGGCTGCCGGCCTGGACCCCTGAAAAAGTGGCTTCTGTAACGCGCGGTTCATTCCCGGAAGCCGAACGGTCAGCGGCGCGTCCGTCCGGCAGTCTGCCGCCGCGCCGATCATGTGTCACAAGGGATCGGCAACTGGGACGGGCAACTGGGTGCCGAGAACGTCGCGGGTCGAGAGCGAGGAGGACTGGAAGGCATCGGCGGTGAGGAGTCTCTGACGGGTGTGGGCCGTGACAGTCTGCAAGGCGATCGAGGAGCTCTCAGCCGCTGAGGAGCCGGTCACGAAGTACTGCGACGCCGTCGCCGGTGAGGTCCTCAAGCGCAACGGTCCGCCCTGCGATTGCCAGCGCGACTGCCTCACTGGGCCCTTTGACGAGCGGGCCGGCGCCCGCGGTCCACTCCTGGTCGCTGGTGCCCAAGGTCAACCCGTCGAGTCGGCCCCTGGGTACGAAGCCGCGTCGTGCGGTTGGGGAGACGAGAAAGTCGAGTGCTAGTCGCCAGTCCTGCAGTGGTGGGGAGGTCTGCAGGCCGAGGGGGCGGGCGGCATCGCGTAGGTGTACGCAGGTGTCGGTCATCGGGCCCAGTGCGCCGATGCCTGGTGGCGTGAACCGCGAATCGGCCTTCTCGCGGAGGATGGCCACGATCTGCTCGGTGGGACGCTGTGCCAGGGCGCGGCTTGCCTTGTCGGCTGCGCGGTCGAAGGATCCGCGTTCCGACAGCAGCCGGAGCAGGAACCGACCGAACGTGATCTCCATCGGCATGATCATGTGACCCGCGACGTCGCGGACGGTCCAGCCGGCGCACAGGCTCGGTGTCCGCCACTGTTCGACGGTGAGCCCGGCGAACATGTCCGCGGCCAGCAGGCGGTTCGACCGTGCGCGGTCGAAGACGTCGTCGTTGTCCATGCTCGTGAACCTAACCATGCGTGGCGCTGCCAGGTCGGAAAGCTGAGCCTCAACAGTCGATCGGCGACCAGACTGGTGAGGGGACCTCTGGGTTACTTCGGCGGTATCGATCTTGGCATAGGCGACGCCATGCCGGACCCACCGGGTTAGACCGACGTCGGTCGCGCGTGCGTCGAGGTTGACTCGCAGCATGCCGTCCATCTCGCGTCCGCGCATCACGAACCGGCTCGCCTGGCGTTCGCCGACCAAGGTTTCGGTCTGAGCCGGATCGATCCGGAGCAAGAGGCCACCTTGGCCGCTCACGCTGACTGCCATATGCCCTGCGACCATGAAGGCAAGACCACCGAACATTCGCTTCTCGGTGACATCGGGCTCGGCGGCGAGAATCTCGCGCAGCCGATCGGCTAGGTCGACATCGTACGCCACAACCGCAGTATCCCAGTTCGGCGCCCGCTACCCCATCGGCAACTCGTGCTGCCCTGCGCCCGCATGTGAGGCTGGGTGTCGTGGCGAGCCGGTGCAGCAAGACACCCAGATCGGGTCGTTCACGCGCCATGGTCCAGCACTGTAGACTCCCCGGTACACAAGTGGCCGCGGTACCCTCGGGCGCACCACACGCGGCACCAGGGCCTCCCGCAACGCCTTCCGGGCATGATCACGATGCCAGTCCGTCACCGCGCACAACTCGCCCAGAATCACTGCCTTCCCCGGCCGGTCCCCCGCTCGATACCGCACCGCCGACGCCCTGGACACCGCTCTGCACTGACTCATCGACAATCCCATCCACTGGACCTACCCCGACCAGCCGCCCCAGCCCGGGAGCCACACCACAGGCGGGCATTCCTCGGTGAGGTAACGACCACACCCAGGCGGGCATTTTGGATGAGTTGATCGGCGTCCTATCGGCCGCGCCACGGATAGAGGAAAATTGTGTGGTCGCCCGGTGACCCCGCGTTGACTTGGTGCGGTAGAGCCCGCAGATGAGTTTGGAGACCGGAGGCCGCTGACAGGAACTACGGATTGGTGCTTCGAGCCCGAGAGTCAGACTCTTTCGTCCTGCAGGCCTCCCCGGGCGGCGCCCACCGAGTTGGACTGGAGACCGGAGAAGGGACGAGTATGGAGGTATTGCGGGAGCGGTGCGCCGCTCTGGACATCAGCAAACGTGACGTGAAGGCCTGTGTCCGGAGGCCCAACCCGCACCGTAAGGGCGCCAGGTCGCAGGAAGTAGGAACCGTTCGCGTCGATGACCAATGCTGTGCTGCAGCTGAAGGAATGGCTGGTCAGTGAGCAGGTCAGCGTGGTCACGATGGAGGCCACCGGCGACTATTGGAAGCCGGTGTACTACCTGCTCGAGGACGCCGGGTTCGAGCTGATGCTGGTCAACGCCCGCGACGCCAAAGGGCTTCCGGGTCGCAAGACCGACGTCAGCGATTCGGTGTGGCTGTGCCAGCTCACCGAATGCGGATTACTGCGAGCCTCGCTGGTGCCGCCCGAGCCGATCCGCCGGCTACGGGATCTGACCAGGTACCGGACCACGACGGTCCGTGAACGCAATCGGGAAGCACAACGGTTGCAGAAGGTGCTGGAAGACGCCTGCGTGAAGCTGTCCGTGGTGGCCACTGACATCCTTGGGGTGTCCAGTCGAGCGATGATGCAGGCCCTCATCGACGGTGAACGCGACCCCGAGATCCTTGCTGATCTGGCCAAACAGAAGTTGCGGCTCAAACACGATGCGCTGGTCGAGGCGTTGACCGGCCGGTTCAACGACCACCACGCGTTCCTCTGCCGCATCATCCTGCGCCGCATTGATGAGCTGAGCGCGGTCATCGAGGAGGTGACCTCGCGGATCGACACCGAGCTCGTCCCTTTCGCCGACGCGATCGAGCACCTGGTCACGGTTCCAGGTATCGACCGCAAAGGCGCTGCCGTAGTCATCGCCGAGACCGGCGGCGACATGGGCCGATTCCGGACCGCTGCCCACCTGGCGTCCTGGGCCGGAGTATGCCCGTGCAGCCACGAATCGGGTGGCGTCAGGAAGTCCGGCACGAGACGGAACGGGAACAAGGCACTGGGAGCCGCCCTGGGCAACGCCGCGATGGGCGCGGCCCGAACCAAGAATAGCTACCTGCGCGAGCGCTACTACCGCCTGGCAGCCAGACGCGGCAAACAGCGGGCCATCGTCGCGATCGAGCACTCTCTGCTCACCGCGATCTGGCACATGCTCGTGAAGGACGTCGACTACCACGAACTCGGGCCCGACCACTTCACCCGACGCGAACCCGCCCACGTCATGCGCCGCATCACCAAACAAGCCAACGCTCTCGGCTTCACCGTCCGCTTCGACCCCATCCCAGAGACCGCGGGGGCAGCCTGAGTTCAGGGGGTCACCTTCATTTTCGAGTCAGTCAACGCGAATCGTTGACAGCGGCGCACCCCGGTTGATAGCCTTCTGATGTATCGAGACGAAGAGACGCGTCTGACGTGAACAGTGGAGATGAACGAATTGCAACCAACTCTGCGCGAACGCGATCTTATCGACGGTCTCACGTTCCACGAGTGGACCTCGATCCGGGATCTGACGCCGTACATGAGCGCAGGATGGGCTGAAGCTTTTCTTCGGCCGAATAGCCCGACAGGCCCCCAGCCGCCCACCACGCCGCTCTACCGACACCCCACTGGCCGGCAAGATCCAGCGGCTCGACCCGGGACGGCTGCAGCAGGAACGAACCTTGGACTGTTCACTGAGCAAGTCCTCGCATCCGGGCGGCGACGTCGCACAGTGCTCGGTTACGACGAGCCCGGGCTGCTCGCCACCGCGTTCACGAACAGCGCCGCAGCCAACACCCTCACTCAGGCGATCAATGACTGGTCGCTTGTCGAGTGGCTGCGTCCAGAACCCAAACTCACCGGCCTGATACTTGTGTCCATGAATAATCCCCAACGGGCCGCAGCCGAAGTTCGGCGGCTTGGAGCGCACCCCGAGTTCGTTGGCGTCGCATTAGGAACAAACGCACTGAGCATGCCCTTCGGCCACCCCGTATACCACCCCGTTTACGAAGCCGCTGCCGAATACGGGCTCCCCCTCGTCATCCAGGTTGGATCCGACACCAGCCCGTCATTATTGGCTCCGCCGATCGGTGGCGGCATCGCCGCAACCTATGCCGAAACCGAAATTTGGGGCGCTCACCCGCTCATGACACATGTTGCGACTCTGATCTTCGAGGGAGTGTTTGAACTATTCCCTAACCTCAGAGTCCTTCTCGTCGGCGGCGGCCTTTCATGGCTCCCTTCGGCGATTTGGCGGCTGGACTTCTGGTGGAGCACTAATAGGCTCGAGGCACCGCTGCTGACGCATCTGCCGAGCGAATATCTCCGTGAGCATGTGCGTGTGGCGACTTACGGCATGGAGCACCCATCCGATCCCGAACGGCTTCGCGTCGCGCTGGGCACGGTCCCCTGGCTTGAAGACATCTTGTTGTACGCCAGCGGATACCCAGCCATCGGGTGGCGTGAGTCGGAACAGATCGCAACTCATCTCCCTGCAGAGTGGTTACCCAAGATCACAGCTGTGAACGCAGAGCACTTCTTCCGCTTCCCAGCCGAAGTCGCTAATACTTCCTCAGAGGCACTTTCGGGCCACAGCGGCTAAACGCACCCACCCCAGCGGCGAACGCCCAACCCCGGCATGCACCGGCACGAAACCCAAGGAGCGCGACGATGGCTAGATACCGCGGACCGATTTTCGACGTCGACGTCCACCACCGCCCACATCGTGACCTCGATCTGCTCGCCTACCTGCCCAATCGATGGCACGACCTGGTCCGTGGCGGAGGACAGTCCACATTTGCGATCACTCCGCCCTTCCCGGACGGCGTCCTCGCAGCCAGCGGAATTAACCGTGACGACAGCAAACCTACCAACGGGGTTCGTGCCGGATCAGACTACGCAACGCTGTGCGAGCAGCTCCTCGACACAGAGGAAGACTACCGAGTCTTGCTCACTCACCAGACAGGCGAGCACGGCGGACACGCGAACCAGTACTTCGCTAGGGACCTCGCCCGGGCGATGAACAATTGGACCGTAGACTCGTGGCTGTCGCTGGACTCGCGTATCTTCGCACCGATTACCATCCCGCTCGCGGAGCCCGAAGAGGCCGCTAGGGAGATAGCGCGGATGGCCGACCATCCCCAGATGATTGCCGTGCTTATCGCTGGCAATGTACTAGGCAGGCCTCTCGGCGATCCGCTATATCACCCCATCTTCGAAGCCGCAGCGGAGCGAGGACTGCCAATCGTCTGTCACATCTCGCTGCTCGGGCGCCCGAACGTCGGCACACTTGCCGCTGGCGGCCGCTTATCGTTCTTGTCGGCCACAACTCAGACCTCACAACAGGTTATGCACTACGTGTCCAGCCTGATCGTACACGGGGTGTTCGAGAAGTTCCCGGGCCTTAAATTTCTGTTCACCGAATACGGCGTCGGCTGGCTGCCGTACGGAATGATGCGCCTTGACGACGGCTACAGCCTCCTAAAGGCCGAGTCGCCGTGGGTGAAACGGCTCCCCAGCGAGTACGTCCGCGACCACATTCGGCTCAGCACACAGCCCCTCGAGGAAAGCTTCGACAACCGTTCGGCGCTCTTCGATCTTCTGGGCACCGTCGAAGGCGTCGAGGACATCATCTGCTTCTCCTCCGATTACCCCCACGGCACCATGGACGACCCGAAGTACATCGTGCGGCGTCTGCCCGAGTCCTGGCGCGATAAGGTTCTGTTTCGAAACGCATGTGCGCTGTTCGGGCTGCCGGAGAACGCGACGCCAGCACTCACGAACGCTTCCCGCTAATGCTGCACGTCGCCGACCTCCATGACCTTAAGGAGGGAGTCGTCACAACCGTGCGCGCCGGCGGACGGGAAGTGATTCTCGTCCGCTGGAATAGCGGTGTCTACTCGCTGCGCAACATATGTCCGCACCAGTCGGCGTCCTTCAGCGCCGGTTGGGCTCGCCCCTCGATCGTGCGTTGCCTTCCCGACGCCCCGGCCGAAACGAGCACGTCCGCACGCCAGTGGGACCTCGACGTCGACGAGAACCAACCGGTTGTCCGCTGCCCGTGGCACAAGTGGGAATTCCGCCTGTCCGACGGTATCTGCGTAACCGATTCGCGGTTCCGCGTCCGCGCGTACACGACCACCGTCGAGGACGGCAAAGTGTTCCTGGACATGGCCGTGTGAACGCAAAATGATCCACCCACGATCGGCCCAACGAGCGGATCGGTTCCTGTACCCCGCATTTCTTCTGCGTGAGGTGCACACCACCGGTTGCGGTGAACTGTTGTGGCCGCTGACGATCGCAGAAGACGTTATATCTTATATTATGTCACGGACCGCACTGATTTACGGTGGTGAGGTCTACGCCTGCCTGGGACCGGCACGGACTGTCTTTATTGACGACTGGACTGTTGCGAAGCGAAAAGTAGGCGAGCCGTGGCGTACCTTCACCGAGCGCAGTGGCCATCAAGCCGCAGACACAGTTCGGTCGTCCGCCGCCGCAGTTCCTGGCGGCGGAGCCGACGCGTCGTTTTTCTTTGACATCGGTGGGGCCGACACCACCACCACCACCACCACCACCAGCTACAGCAGCCGTCCAGCCGATGAACACTGGGAACCTGCGGAACGCGACCACCACCCGTCGTCATGGTGACTGCCGGCGTCTACCTCGCCGTATTTGGATTGTCCGTGTTCGTCGGTTCAGCGCTCTTCCTAGTGTCAATATCTAACTCCCCGGCACATACTTTTCCGAAAGCGAGCCGACGCAAATGACCTTCCTCGCCACCCACAGGCAGGCAGTCCTTTGGTCGTCGGCTTGCCTTACTGCCACCGGGTTGGTCTTTTTGCTTATCGGCTGACTCCACCGACTTCATCGGTGGAACGAGGCCAAGGTAGTTGTGTTCTCATCTATTTACAGACTCAGGGTACGTTCCGGAGGGCGAGATCAGATGCCGAGGTAGGCAGCCTGGACGCGGGTGTCTGCGCGGAGCGCCTTGGCCGCCCCGGCGAGCACCACCTCTCCGCCGGCCAGCACGTACCCCCGATCGGCGATGTCCAGCGCCAGAGCGGCGTTCTGCTCGACAATTAGGACGGTCAGGCCCTCCGCCTTTAGCTCGCGGATAATGTCGACGATCTGGTCCACGATCAAAGGTGCGAGGCCCAGCGAGGGCTCGTCGAGGAGCAGCAGCTTGGGGCGGCAGATTAGACCGCGCGCTAGGGCGACCATTTGCTGCTGGCCGCCGCTTAGCTGACCCGCTGGCCGGGTCATCAGCTCATCGAGTGCAGGAAAGCGTTTCGCCGCCATCGCGATGTCGCTATCCTTCAAGTGGCCACGGAGATAGCCGCCCATTGACAGGTTTTCGCGCACGGTGAGCGCGGGAAAGAGCTGCCGGCCTTCTGGGACGTGGACGAGCCCCGCAGTCACAATCTTTTTTGGGGAGAGACGTGTGAGGTCCAGGCCGTCGAACACGATGGAGCCACGGTTGGCCCGGTGTAGACCGGACAGAGTCCGCAGGGTGGTGGACTTGCCGACACCGTTGCTCCCGAGGAGGGTTACGACCTCACCCGTCGACACAGTAAAGGACAGCCCGTGTAGCACGCTGGCGCTGCCGCGACGCACCCATAGGTCAGACACGGTCAGCAGTGTCACTTCCGGCTCCCCAGGTAGGCCCGCTTGACCTGTTCGTCGTCGGCGACGTCGCGGGGTTCGCCTTGCGCCAAGATGCGTCCCGCGTCGAGGACGACGATCATCTGGCAGACCTTCATGGCGAGCCCCATGTTGTGCTCCACCAGGAGCACCGTGATGTCGGTCTCCCGGAGCATGTCGAGGTCCCCCCGCAAGGTTGCCACCTCCTCGAAGTTCAAACCGGCGGCCGGCTCGTCGAGCAACAGGATCGACGGTCGCGGTGCGAGTGCCATAATGAACCCGAGGCGCTTCTTGAGCCCGTACGGCAGCGATGCCGCAGGGCGGTCGACGATTGTGTCCAGGCCATAGGTCGCGACCAGTTCGTCCGCGCGCTCGCCGATGGCGCGCTCGGCTCGGCGCGACGACGGTGTCCCGGCCAGGTCGGCCAGGAACCCGCTGCGCCTCTCGAGGTGGCTGGCGATCAGCAGGTGGTCGTGCACGGTGAGGCCTGTGAAGGTGCGCGCCTGCTGGAAGCTCCGCACGATGCCGCGCCGCGCCCGGGCAGCCGGGACGTAGCGGGCAACGCTCTCGCCGCGCCACATGACGTCTCCCGTGGTCGGTCGCAGGAAGCCCGACACCAGGTTGAAGCAGGTGGTCTTGCCGGCCCCGTTCGGCCCGATCAGTCCCCAGGTCTGGCCCGGCGGTACGGCGAAGGTCACGTCATCGACGGCGAGCGTGTCACCGAAGCGCTTGCTCAGGCCGACGAGCTCCAGTCCTGCCGAGGAGGCGCTGGTCATCGCTTCGCCGCGGGTAGTCGTGCGCCGATGCGCGAGAAGGAGGCGCGACCATCGCTGGTCGGGTCCAGAAGCGTCGACCACCCCCGGCGAAGAGCGGCGGGCACACCGGCGAGGCCCGAGGGCGCCAACAGGACGACAGCGATCAGCACCAGCCCGTAGACCAGATCGCTGACACCAAGGTAGAGCTGCAGCCCAAAGTAGACCGCGCCACCCAGGACGGGGCCGAGCAGCGCGCCCCGGCCGCCAATCACGACGATGATGATCAGCTCGAGAATCGCCTTGAACCCGAAGAAGTCCGGGGAAATGAAGCCAAGGTACGTGCCGTACAGGACACCCGCCACCCCTGCTACGAAGGCACTGAGGAGGAAGGCCAGCAGTCGGTACGTCGACGGCCGGACCCCGAGAGAGTCCGCAAGGACCTCATCCCCCCGCACCGCGAGGAAGGCCCGTCCGGACCGCGTACGCAGGAGCTGGCCCACGCCGAGGACAGCGACGGCGACGAAAGCCGAGCAGAGGATTAGGAACCCGGGGGTTCCCGGTAGCAGCTTGAGGCGGCCGAACCCCAGATCGAGCACCCCTAAGTCGGACGACGCCAGCATGCCCGAGGAGCGCCCCACCTGGTCCAGGCTGCGCAATACGCTGACGAGCAGGAGCACGAAGGTAAGCGTCATGATCGCAAAGAGGAACCCGGTCAGCCGCAAGGTCATAAAGCTGATGACCACCGCTACCACGGTTGCGACGACGACGGCAGCCGCGGCCGCGGACCAGAACCCCCAGCCGGCACGGGCGAGGACGGCGGCGAGGTAGGCGCTGACCGCACTGAATCCCACCTGCGCCAGCGAGAACTGGCCCGCGTACCCCCAGATGATGTTCAGGCTGGTCCCCCACAGCGCGTAGATGGCAACCACGGTCGCGAGGTTGAGCAGTGTGCCGTCCCCAAGGAATGCGACCATCGCCACGGCGACGACGCACAGTGCCGGCAGGGCTCCACCCCGCAGGTGATTCGCCAACGCCGTCACAGGGTGCTCGCCCGAGTCGTCACGATGATGCCGCGCGGTCGGAGGTAGAGCACCCCGATCAGCAGAACGAACGTCACCACGTTGGCGATCGCCACGGACCAGAGCTGGGTCGCGAACGCCTCGACGAACGCCACGATGACCGCGCCGATCACGGCGCCCCTGGGACTTCCGGCGCCACCCAGGATGAGCACGATGAACGCTTTGACGAGCCAGTCGTCGCCGAGTGCCGGCTCCGCGGGCAGGATCGCGGTGAGCAGTCCTCCGCCGAGCGCAGCCAAGGCGGCGCAGAGGGCGAACGTCAGGGTCCGCATGCGCTCCACGGGGATTCCCATCAGGGCGGCTGCGTCCGGGTTCTGGCCGATCGCCCTGACCGCGGCACCGGGACGTGTCCTGAGGAGGAATCCGGACAGTGCCAGCAGGATCAGGATCGTCGTCGCCACCACGGCGACCTTGCTGGCCGGCACCACCACGTCGCCCAGGTGCCACTCGGCGGTCAACGGCGTCTGGACCGTCTCGGGCTGGATGCCGAAGTAGTGGACGTACACCGCGGTGAAGATCGAGATCAGCCCCACCGAGATGAGTAGCCCGTTAATCGGCTCGTCGCGTGTCCGGGCGAAGAGCAGGAAGTCGAGGATACCGCCGAGGACCGCGAACACTACGACGCCCAGCGCCACGCCCAGCCAGTAGCCCCCGCCCGCGGCGACCACGGCGAAGGTCGTGTACGCGCCGCCCAGCACCATCTGACCCTGGGAGAAGTTGACGATGTCCAGCACACCGAACACGAGGGTCAGACCCATGGCGACGATCGCGTAGACGGAGGCAACGGTCAGCGCGCTGAGCAATGTCTGACCGAAGACTGCGGTCGTCATCGCCCTGCGCTGTGTCGGCAGGCAGCCCTGTTCACGAATTTGCCAGCGGGAAGGTCGTCGTGCCGTCGATAATCAGCTGCACGTACGGGATGTAATGTGACTGGCCCTTGCTGTCAAACGAGATGTCCATCATCCGGTCTGGGTAGTTCTTGACGGCGTCGGTGCGCATGGCCGCCGCGAGCTTGCCGAGGTCGTCCGTGGTCCCGGTGATCTCCATAGCCTTGGCGAGCATGTGCAATGCGTCCCAGGACGAGGCCGCGTACGGCTCGGACTCCGTCGGGTAGGCCCCGGTGGTCTGCTTGAAGACGTCGCGGAACTTGGTGAGTCTGGGATCGTTTCCGTCTGAGACGGGGACGGTGGGGACGCTGAGTACGTAACGGCTGAGTGCGGGGTCGACCGCCGCCGAGGTCACTCCCCGAGAGCCGAAGAACACCGGGCTCGTCAATCCACCGGAAGCAGCCTGCTGGAAGAAGGGCTTCGCGTATTGGTCCAGGTAGCCGACGACAACGACGTCGGGCTTGGCGTCCTTGATCGCACTCACGTACGACGAGAAGTCGCGTGTCGACTTGTCGAACTGCTGCGAGTACACGATGCTCACCCCGGCTGCGCCGAAGGTCTTGGTCATCTGAGCCAGGTGCTGATCACCGGAGGCATCTTGGACCAGAAGTAGGGCGACGCTTTTGGGTGCGAACTTGCTGATGACGAATTGCGCGTCCTGGGAGTCTTCACCTTCCGGCCCCTCGGTCGCGAGCAGCGGGTTGAACAGGTACTTCCCTTGATCGGTGCCGAGGAACGGTGTGGCCGTGGCGGCGGCGGAACTGGTAACCAGCGGTGTTCCAGACGGTCGAATGCCTGTCCGCGGTCGTGGTGCCGCTCGAAGCATTCGTCATGGTTGGTGACTGCTGTTGTCGGCGAGTTGGGCGGCGTAGCGGTTCCAGTCGCC
>JAABUP010009730.1_pt1 | contig 11681 bp, 11 predicted proteins | sample 5559201 | NCBI WGS metagenome assembly JAABUP01 (sample SAMN10711887, study PRJNA513373) | rock metagenome | isolation source: Antarctica rocks | place: Antarctica | reverse complement strand
CTGGTGCTGCGGGCGGACTCGGCCTACTACGGCCACGACGTGATCGCCGCCGCCCTGCGACAGCACGCCCGCTTCTCGATCACCGCCCGCCAGGACAAGGCCGTCCGCAAGGCCATCGCCAGCATCGACGAGAAAGCCTGGACACCGATCAAGTACACCAACGCAGTCTTCGACGACGATCAGCAACGGTGGGTCTCCGACGCTGAGGTCGCCGAGATCGACTACCTCGCGTTCACGTCCAAGCCCAAGGCCAAACACGTCCACGCCCGGCTGATCGTGCGCCGAGTCAAGGACATGAACCCCAACAACCAGAGTGAGCTGTTCACCGCCTACCGCTACCACGCAGTGTTCACCAACAGCCCGCTGCCGATGCTCGCAGCCGAGAAAGCCCACCGCGCACACGCGATCGTCGAGCAGGTCATCGCCGACCTGAAGAACGGCCCGCTCGCGCACCTGCCGTCCGGGCACTTCTGGGCCAACAGCGCCTGGCTGGTCTGCGCCGCGATGGCCTTCAACCTCACCCGCGCCGCCGGCGCGCTGGCCTCGAGCTTCCACGCCAAAGCCACCACCGGAACCATCCGGGCGCAGCTCATCACCGTCCCCGGCCGGCTCGCCCGCTCCGCCCGCCGGCTCACCCTGCACCTGCCGACCGGCTGGCCATGGCACAAGGCGTGGGAGCAGCTCGCGACCGCAGCGAACAGCCCGCCGCTCGCGGCCTGACCCACCCACCCGTCCGACAGGACCTACCCAGACACCATCGTGGAGACCAGCCGGCCCGCCCGGCCATTCCGACGCGCCCTCACACCCTGAACTACAAGATCACGCCGCACCATGATCGACAACGGGCACGACGGTGGATCCGGGCTAAGTACTTCGACTGTTTCAGGCCGAAGCAGCTAGCGGTCAGCTCTGACGTCGCTCGCATCATTGAACCAAAGTCGTCGTCGGGCGGAAACGTCGGGCCGGCGGCCCGCCAGCCTCAGCCCGCTTTCGTTCCAGCCACGAAGGGCCACTACCGCGGCCACAACGGAAGAAACTACCTGACGCTGACGTCGATTCCATATCGAGGGCACATCGCATTCCGGCCGCATCTATTATAGTTGGGTCCGCCTATGAACAGAAACTGCTTCCCGGCGGCGGTCGCCCGCCTCGGGATACGCACGGAAAGCTGGAACGATCCGTCCGAAGCGACGCGGGTAGAACCGAGCAGGGCGAACCCGCTTGGTGTGGCGACGTCCGGGAAGTAGATGGACTCGATGCCTGAGACGGTGCCGTGACTGCAGCGATAGCCGCGGCTGCTGAGCGTCACCTCCTCGCCGCGAGTGAGCGGCTGTTCTTGCTGGAGCACGACGGGATAAACGCCACAGGCAGCATCGCCACGCCGCGGCGGCGAGCCGCATCCGGCGGCCACCGCGACCAGCAGGACCGCGGTCACGATCCTCGCCGATCGGCGCCGAGGCTCGGCGGCGGTCAGCGGCGCCGGGGGGCGCGGTGGCAGGTACCGGTACAGACTCGACCGGGTCATCCCGGTCTTGGCCACGATCTGGGCCATCGTGTGACCGCGTTCGCGCAGCTGCACCGCCAACGCCAACCTCGCCGGGTCCAGCAACGACGGGCGGCCGACCTGGTTGCCCAACCGGCTGGCCACCGCCCGGGCGTGCGCCGCCCGCTCCGCGGTGTAGGTGCGCTCCATCTGGGCCAGCAACACCAACACCGCCACCATCAACTGCCCCACCGGAGCTGCCGGGTCTGCCGAGTCCACGCTCACCGGGTCCGCCAGGCTGCGCACACCCACCCCCCGACCAGTCAGCTCCTGAACCACACCCAAGGTGTCGCGGGTCGTGCGACCTAACCGGTCCAAGGTGTGCACCACAACCACATCGCCCGGGCCGGCCAGCTCCCGCACCGCCCGCCACCCCGGCCGGTCCACCGACACCCCCACCTTGGTGTCGACGAAGATCCGGTCCACCCCGACCCCAGCGGCCGTCAACGCCTCGACCTGCCGCTGCAGGTCCCGCTCGACGGTCGACACCCGGGCATACCCCAACTCCAAACACTGACCGTAGGAGAACCCGGCCGAAACCAGCACCGCGACACGCAGTTGTGAACCGAGTTACCGGACAAGCCGGGCGGCGCTGCAACCAAGGCCGCTGTCAGTGAAAGTCCGGTCCAGCACGCCACCATCCAGCTGCCGGACGAGGTTCTGGGTCTGGCTGCTCACCCGGGTGTAGCCGACCTGCTGCACGCTCATGGGCCTCCCAGCCAGAAGTGTCAGGCTGGACCCTACGACCCGCAGGACGGGGTGCCCATCAAGTCGCGGCACCGCCTCAACCTGACGCTCCTGGCCCGGCTGCTCCTGACGTCAGATTGGGGTACACCCTGAACGACACTCCGCGACGAGGTCGCCCTGGCGTTGCAAGTGACCGGCCTGGACAAGATGCTGCCGCTGTACTCGCTGGTCGCCGCCGGTGAGGCACCACCACCAGTCTCGATGGGTTCTGCGGTCTTGCGGGTGTGTGTTGCAGGCTCGGGGACAACCGAGCCTGTGGCCGAGTTGAGACCTTGGACGGTGCTGCTGCGGCCACCTTGCGCGGTCTGCCGAGGGACGATGCATCGGTGCCCCTGCCGAGCCTGACCTTGGCGCTGCGGGCGCTGTGGTTCCGCCGGGGTGTGTCGCTGGCGGTGCTGCTGGTCGCGGTCGTGACGGTCGCGGCGGCGGCGGCTGGTCCGCTGTACCTGCGCGCCGGTGGGGAGTCGGTGCTGCGCGACGCCCTGACTGCACCGTCGCCGGACGTCACCGGGCTGGACGCCATCCTGATGGGCGGCGCCCCGCTGGAGCAGCTGCGCAAGGCGGTTGCCGCGGCGGGTGTGCCGCACGGCTACCCGAGACAGATCCTGTCGCTGCAGGCTAGGTCTTATGCCCCCGGTACACCGGGGTTCAACAACGGCCAGACCCGGCTGATGTGGCGGGACGGCGCCTGCGGGCACCTGCACGTCGTGGTCGGGCACTGCCCGACAGGCGCGCACGACGTGCTGATCAGCCAGCGCACCCAGCGGGCGACCGGACGGCAGCTGGGGCAGGTGTTCACCCTCTGCCCGTTGGATCGGCTCGGCAAGCCGGTGTGCCGGCCGGCCTCCTCCGGTCAGCGGCCGCTGGTCGTCCGCGGGATCTATGCGTTGCCGGAGTCCGACCGGTTCTGGTTTAACCAGCCGTACTTCAACGCCCAGCTGGCACTGGGCGACGGACCGGACTCGTTGGACACCAGCTTCGTCTCACGGGCCGGGCTGGGCGTCGTCGTGGTCGGTGGTCAGGTGCAGGCCGACGTGCAGCTCCCGCTGGACCCGACGCTGGTGCGTCAGGACGGCGAGGGGCGGTTGCGCGCTGAGCTTGCTCGCTTCCGGTCGGCGTTGGCGCGGCAGGGCGGTCCGCCCGAGCTGCTGACTGGCCTGCCGCACGTCCTGGACCGGGCTGACCGGGACCGTGCCGACCTGTCCAGGTCGGTCCTGGTCGTCACGTTGCAGCTGGTCGCGCTCGCCTTTGTCGTCCTTCGGCTGGTCGTGGCTGATGCCAGCGAGGCGCGCGCCGGCGAGGTGGCCCTGGCGAAGCTGCGCGGCTACCGGGCAGGTCCGACCCTCGCGCTCGGGGTGCTCGAGCCGTTGCTGCTGCTGCTGCTCGCCGTCCCCGTGGGGCTGCTCGTCGCCGACGCCGCGGTCCACCTGCTCAGCGCCACGGTCCTGGTCCCCGGCACCCCTGTCGTCGTGCGGCTCCCGTCGGTGCTGAGCGCAGTTGCGGCCTTCGCTGGGGGAGTCCTGGCCGCGCTGCTCGCCGGCCGCCGGGTCCTGACCCGGTCGGTCCTGGAGCAGTGGCGGCGCACCGGTGAGGTGGGGCCGGCCCGGGCGACCGCCGCCATCGAGGTCGTGGCCGGGGCGCTGGCCGCGCTCGGGCTGGTGGTCCTGGTCGCCAGGGGCGGCCTGCACGCCGGTGCGCGAGGTTCCGCGTTGACCCTGTTCGTACCGCTGCTGATGGTCGTCGTCGTCGCCCTGCTCGGGGTGCCGCTGCTGCCGGCGGCGTGCCGGGCGCTGGTGCGCCGCACGCGTGGTAGCCGCCGCCTGGGCGCGTTCCTGGCGGTACGTACGGTGGCCCGGCGTCCGGCCGGGCTGCGGCTGACGGCGCTGCTCGCCGTGGCGGTGGGGTTGGCGACGTTCGCGGTGGACGGTTCCCTGGTCTCGGGCGGGAACCGCGGTGAGCGGGCCGCGACCGACGTCGGGGCGCCGACCGTGCTGGTGGTCCGCACGGGGGGGACCGCGGACCTGCGCAGGGTGGTTCGCCAGGTCGACCCGCAGGGCCGGTGGGCGATGGCGGCCGAGCGGTGGCTGCCGTTCGGCGGACTGCGCGGCACGGTGCTGGCGGTCGACAGCGACGCCTTGCCGCGGGTTGCGCACTGGCGTGCGGACTTCGCCGACCAGTCCCTGGGGCAGGTCGCGGCCGGGATCGGCCGTAGTGCCCCGCCGCCGGTCCGGATCACCGGGCGGGAGATCGGGCTGGACGTGACGACGGTGCAGCCACCGACGGTGCCGTCCGAGCTGCACGTGCTGCTCACCCGGGGCAGCCAGCAGGTGAGCGCACCGCTGGGCCGGTTGCGCCCGGGGTCCAGCCGCTACGCCGCCCGGGTCAGCGGCTGCTCCGGCGGGTGCGCCCTGGCCGGCGTCGTCGTCGGGGCCGCCGCCCCCTCATCGGAGCGCGAGCTCAGCGGTCACCTGCGGCTGACCGGCGTGGTCGAGCGCTCCGGTGCGGCCTGGCGAGTGGTGCCGCTCGATCTCGCCGTCGCCGGCGGCTGGCACCAGCAGCAGGCGATAGGCGTGACGAGTTCCAGCGTCGGCGCGCAGGCCGGCGCCGTGGACTGGCAGTTCACGGTGGGTGGCGGTGACAGTGCCGTGCTGCTGCGCAGTGCGCTGGCCTGGCCGTTGCACGTGGCGCCCGGGCAGGACGTGTTCGAGCACCCGGAGCAACCGTCGGTGTCGAACTTCACCGGGCCGCCGGTGCCGGTGACCGTCGAACCGGCCCTGCGGGTCGTGCCGCAGCAGGGGCGGGAGGCGACGTTGGTGGACCTCGATGCCGCCCGGCTGGCGCTGCCCCGGTTCGAGGAGTTCGCCGAGCAGCAGGTGTGGCTGTCCGACGGTGCTCCGGTGGACGCGGCGGAGCGGCTGCGCGCCGCCGGGCTCCAGGTCGTCGAGGTCCGTACGACGGCGGCCCGGCGGTCCCTGCTGGACCGGACCGCGCCGGCGCTGGGCCTGGATCTGTTCGCCTACGCCGGGGTGCTCGCGGCGCTGCTGGCGGCGGCTGCGACCGCTGTCGCGCTGTACCTGTCCGGCCGCAGGCGGGCGTTCGAGATGGCCGCGATGCTCGCTGTCGGGGTCCCCCGTCGGAGCCTGCTGGTCGCGGCCGCCACCGAGCAGCTGCTGGTGCTGGGTACCGCCCTGGTGCTCGGCGTCGTGGGGGGACTCGGTGCTGCAACGTTGGTGCTGCCCGCGGTGCCGGAGCTGCCCGACCCGGGGCCGCCGGACCTGCGGTACGCACCGCATGTCGGCGGCCTGGTGCTGTTCCTGGCCGGGCTGGCCGTCGTGGTGCTGCTCTCGGCTGTCAGCGCTGCGCTCGGGCTGCTCAGGCAGGCCAGGCCCGGTGTGCTCAGGGAGGCGGCACCGTGACCGGCCTCGCGGTCAGCGTGCAGGACGTGGCGATGGTCTACCGGGTGGACGGGCAGGACGTGACAGCCCTGGCCGGGGTGGACCTGCAGGTCGAACCCGGTGAGAGCGTGGCCCTGCTGGGGCCGTCCGGGTCGGGCAAGTCGACCCTGCTGACCCTGCTCGCGGGTCTGCACCGCCCCACCTGGGGCCGGGTCCTGGTCGGCGGGCACGACGTCGGCGGGATGACCGAGCGGGAGCTGCTGGCCCTGCGGGCGGCCGAGATCGGCGTCGTCATGCAGGGGCCGGCCCGCAACCTGCTCCCGTACGCCGATGCGCCGGCCAACATCGGCTTCGCGCAGCGGGCCGTCCCGCGCCGGCGGGACCGGCCGCTGCCGAACCCGCAGCAGCTGCTGGAGGCACTCGGGCTCGGGCACGTCCGGTCGTCGTCGCTGGCCGCGCTGTCCGGCGGCGAGCAGCAGCGGCTCTCCCTCGCCGTCGGGCTGGCCGGAGCACCACGTCTGCTGCTCGCCGACGAACCCACCAGCCAGCTGGACACCGGCAGCCGGCAGGCGGTCCTGGCCCTGCTGCAGGCTGCCGCGGAGCAGGGCACGACGATCGTGGTCGTCACCCACGACGAGGACGTCGCCGGGCAGCTGCACCGCACGGTGGTCCTGCGTGACGGCCGGGTCAGCGCCGACCAGGCCGGGAGCTGAGGCGATGCGGGAGCTGCGGGCGGAGCGGCTTGGCGTGGTCCGGGCCGGACGCCATGTGCTGCAGGACGTCTCGCTCCTGGTGCCGGCGGGAGGCACCCTGGCCTTGACCGGCCCCTCCGGCTCGGGCAAGTCCACCCTGCTCGCCGTCCTGGCCGGCCTGGAGCCGGCGACCACCGGCACGGTGCACTGGGACGCGGACCTGGTGGGTCCGCGCCGCCGCGGCCTGCGCGACCGCTGCGGCCTGGTGCTGCAGGGGTACGGGCTGGTGTCGCTGCTGTCGGCCGCCGAGAACGTCGAGCTTGTCCTGCAGGCCCGCGGGCTGCCGCCGGCTGAGGTCGCCGACCGCGCCGAGCAGGCGCTGCGCCAGGTCGGCCTGGCCGAGGTCGCCGACCACCTCGTCGAACAGCTCTCCGGCGGTCAGCAGCAGCGGGTCGCGGTCGCCCGGGCGGTCGTGGCCCAGCCCGAGCTGGTCCTGGCCGACGAACCCACCGCGGAGCTCGATGCCCGCACCCGCGACCGGATCCTCGGCGTGCTCGCCGCCCAGGCCGAGCGTGGCGCCGTGGTCGTGCTGGCCACCCACGACCGCTCCGTCGCCGACATCGCCGACGACGAGCTCGTTCTGCACGACGGCCGCGCGCAGCCGCCCGGAGCCGACAGCTGACACCGACCCAGACAGCGGCGGATCATCGCCCGCCGGCTCGTCCACAACGCCACCGTTGACACAGTCGACCGCGGCGCCGGGCGCCCTCGTCGTGCTCTACGCCGAGCCCCTCGTCCGGATCTGTGCCCTAAACACCGAGGACGTCCATACCGACGGGAAGACCGTCACTGTGCGCCTCGGCGAGAGGACCCGCTCGAGCGGCTGTGGGCCACCTTCGCTGCGGCCGCCGGCCGCGACGCCAGGCTCGGGGACGAGTTGATCAGCGAGCGCCGAGCCGAAGCCCGAGCCGAAGACAGCCGCACTCCCTCATTTTGATCGTCCTGGACGTTTCTGCACTCCTTGCCTTGACCTGGGGTGGTCGTGGAGCTCAGCTGAACTCCGGCGGCCGGTGCGGTGCTACAGCTCCAGCGCGCCGGCGACGTCGGGGTACAGCGGCAGCACCTTGTCCAGGCCGGTGACGTGCAGCACCCGGGCGACGTCGCCGCTGGCGGCGGCCAGGCGGAGCTGGCCGCCGCCGGCCCGCAGCCGCTTCCGGGCGCCGACCAGCACGCCCAGGCCGGTGGAGTCGATCCGGTCCACCGCACTCAGGTCCAGCACCAGGTAGCGGTGCCCAGCCGGGGCGTTCACCAGCAGCCGCTGGCGCAGCCGGCCGGCCCCGGCACCGACCAGGTCCTCGGTGACAGTCAGCAGCAGCCACCCGCCGACCAGGCGGTCCTCAGTCATGACCCACCATCCCACCGCACCAGCGCTGGCTGGAGCGGCTGTGTGGGGCGACGTGATGCTGCTGCCGTGGCGGCCGGCAGGCAGCAGGGCGCCACGGCATCGTGAGGTCGGGCGCGTAGTTCGCCTGCCCGCTGCCCGCAAGTCCGCCCTCCGCCCAGCGCTGGGTTTGTTGTCGCTGGTCGCCGTCGTGCGCGCGGCGGTCTGACGGCGGTCCCGGCGTGGCCGGGCTGCTGTTGCTGGCAGCCTTGCTCGCCCCGGCGGTCCCTCGTCGAACTGCCGCTGCGCGTGGGGAACCGCCAGGTCCAGGTCGCTGGGCTGTACCAGCCGGCGCTGCTCGTCTCGCTGAGTCTGCACACTAGGTGTCTGGGTAGCGCTGATCGCCGCGTCCGTCACGGTCGTGCGGGGACAGCTCGCTGCGGCCCTGTAGGTGGGGACAAGCGTCTCGGCGCTCTCCATTCTACAGTTCCTGATACCACTTGGTGGCCTATTGCGGTACTGCGGTACTGCGGTACGTCCCTCCGTATTTGCCATGGGCGGCTGCCCGGTGCGTACTGCTCGACGGGTTCACTTTCGGACGTGCCGCCGCACGGCCGCGAGGGGATTCGTACCGCGCAACACGCCGGGCGCGGTACGAATGCAGGGACCTACGCCCGCCATCGGCCATCCTTGCTCATGGACTCACCGCAAATCATCGTCTCGGGCGCCTATAAGGGTGGCGTTGGGAAGACGACCTTGGCCTTGGAACTCGCTTACCTGCTCGACGCTCCACTGGTCGACCTCGATTGGGACAAGGGCGGCGCGACCAAGCGCTGGGGTTACGTGCCCACCGAGTCGTCACCGCTCCTCGATGCCCTAGAGCGTGGGAAGACTCCTCGTCCACGCAAGGGCCGTGGCAAAGCCGATTTAGTTCCCGGCGACCGAGACCTCGAGGCGAATCAACCCGCCCCCGACGACATGGCCGATGCGCTAAGGCGCTGGGCCGCGGACTGGGGGAGGCCCTACGTCGTCGTCGACACCCACCCTGGCGGCGTACCGAGCACGCTCGGCGCAATGGCAGCCGCTTCAGTGATCGTCACGCCTACGATTCTTGCGATTGGGGAGCTTGACGGCCTAGAGGGCTTGGTCGAGGAACTTGGTGACTATCCACTACTCGTCGTTCCCAACAGGGTTCCTCGGACCCCGGACCGACGACTCCTCGAGCGCCTGAAGGACTTGGTCAAGCGATACGAGCTTCCCGTTGCCCCTGTCATCTCCGAACACAAGCGGCTGCCTAGACGCTCTGGACGGATGGCGGTCACGGCCGCCGACCCGGTGCCCAAAGTCTGGGAGAACTATGCCGCCGAGTTGCGCTCCGTGGCTGATGCAGTGAGGAAGTACCACGGTGGCTGACCAAGCAGGACTGCAGGAACTGGAGGCTCGGCGTCGCCGCACCCGCCAGGTACCCAAGCCTCAGCACCCCAAGGCCAGCTTGATCGACAACGAGCCGGCGGTCCCAGAAGCGCCACCCCTGGCACCTAGCGCACCTGCGGAACCGGCGAAACCGGCAACCCTGCCGGTTCCGCCCGAGGTGGTCCACGCCCCCGTGGCGGCGGGTGACTCTGCTGCTGCGCCGTTACGACGACGGAGCCGGCTGCGTCAGACCCAAGTTCACCTTGACGACCGAGCTGACGGCCATCTCACAGAGCTGAAGAAGCGGGCGGTGATGGCTGAGGTCGACCTCAGCGCCAGCGCTGTGCTGCGCCAGGCCCTGAGCGAATATGTGGAGCGTCACGGCTATGACGGCGTCGTGGCCTGGTTCGCCGAGCATGGGCGTTAGGCCTAGCGCTCCTTCCGACGGTACAGTCTTGATCATGAGTGCGGTGGACGGTTGGGACCTGACGGTCCCGGAGGACGCGGCTGATCTGGCCGAGGAGTTCCGCCGGCACGGCGTGCGCCCTGGTCAGCGACTCCACATCGTCTCGACGCTGGACGCACCGCCGGATCGCGCGGTACCGGCTGCCAAGCCCGGCCGATTCGCCTTCATCGGCTCGGTCCACAGTGGTCCGGCAGATGTGTCCAGGCGCGTCGATGAGTACCTGCAGCGAGGCTTCGGCCGAGGGTGATCCTGATCGACACCAACGTCCTGGTCGCGGCCGCCCGCGCCGCCGATACCCACCACGTCGCCGCCGCCCGCCTTCTGCGCGAAACCGACGACCGGTTCCTGGTCGCGCCGACGGTGCTGGCCGAGACCTGCTATCTGCTGCATGAGTTCGGTGGCTCCGCACCCGAGGTGGCGTTCCTGCGCAGCATCGCCGCCGGCGAGCTCGAGCTGGCTGTGTTGACTGTCGCCGACACGGCACGGATGGCTGAGCTGGCCGAGCGCTACGCCGACCTGGGCCTAGGCGGCACCGATGCCTCGCTGGTGGCCTTGGCCGAACGCCTGGGCCTGACCACCTTTGCGACCTTCGACCGCCGGCACTTCACCGTCGTGCGTCCCGCACATACCCCGAGCTTCACCCTCCTGCCCACCTGACCCCGTGCCGGCGTCCGCTTGGAGTCAGGTGTCGATAGTCCGCAGGACGATCGCTCCTAGCAGTCGCTCGATCAGCTCCAGGGCGGTGTCGAGCTACCGGTCCGGCACCCTAGCGTCGAGGTCGGGGGTCGGGGTGCCGGCCAGTCGACTGACGGAGAGCCTGAATGTGCACCGGTGGTACAGGCCAGACCGGTAGCGATTGCCATGCTCTAGGCCCCGAGCCCCAGATGCCGCCGGGCGGTCTTCTGCCCGGCATTGCCCAATGCCCCCAGGACCGGCCTGGTGGACAGCCCGCCCGCCGACATGCGTACCGGTCTCATGCGTACCGGTCACTCTGCAGCCCGTACCGCAGTACACCGCATGCGCACGAACTGGTGGCCGTCCACCGGCGAACTGGTGGCCGTCCATCGGCTGCGCCAGCTACCACGCTCACTAGCAGCGGCCCCAGGACCAGGACGGACACTAGGAGTCTTGAACCCGGCGTCCCGGGCTCCCGTCATCGCACCTTCGGCTCAAGCCGCCCTGTTCAGTTGGCGCGACAGTTGGGCGAGGGCAGGTCGATAGTCTGCGTAGGTGAGCGGATTGCTGCCGGGTTTGCGCAGGTGAGCGGCCTGATGCCACCGGATCGGCCGGAGTCGGCGGGGGAGCGGGGTTTGGGGTCCGCTGGGGAGTTGGCGGGGTCGGTGCGGGCCCGCCGGGAGCAGTTGGCCTGGTCGCAGTCCCGGTTGGCCCGGGCCAGTGGGGTGTCTCGCACGGTGGTGAACGAGGTGGAGAACGGTCGGCGCAGCCCATCGCTGCCGACCTACGACAAGCTCCGCCGGGCCCTGGGGCTGGACCTGGCGAGCTCGCTGGCGCTGCTCCCCACCGCAGCACCGGCCGCTCCGTCGGAACGGTTTTTGACCACGGTGGCAGCGCTGCTGATCACCGCCGGCCGTGTTGAGGTCGCCGACGCCGCCGCCGCACTGCAGGTCGACGCCACCGCCGTGCGCATCGCAGCGGCCCAGCTGGCCGAGCGGCTGGCAGCGGTCGGGGTCGCCGCGGTCGATGACGGCGTCACCATCGAGCTGACGGTGCTCGCCCACGCCGCCCAGGCCGTGGAACGCATCCGGCCGTTGGAAGCCGTCCCGACCCTGACCACCGAGGCGGTGATGACCTTGGTCATCGTCGGGCACTTGGGGGAGGCGACCCGCCGCGACGTCGATGAGCGACGCGGCGCCGACAGCACCAGCGTCCTGGACCGCCTCGCCGCCCGCGGCTTACTGTGAGCTTCCCCTGAAACCGTGGAGACTTCTTCATGGTGGACGGGCTGTCTTGCAGGGGCAAGTTCTTGCTGGGCGTGTCATCGACCTGGTCGCCGGTGAGTTCCTCGCTGAGGATGACTTCCTCA
>JAABUP010009726.1_pt1 | contig 11684 bp, 14 predicted proteins | sample 5559201 | NCBI WGS metagenome assembly JAABUP01 (sample SAMN10711887, study PRJNA513373) | rock metagenome | isolation source: Antarctica rocks | place: Antarctica | reverse complement strand
AGCGGCGGCCGCGCAGGCGCTGGGCGACCTGCTGAAGGCGACGCACCGCGGGTACGTCATCCCGCCACGCCCCGAGAAGAGCCCCGTGGAGGGCCAGCGCGCGTCGGCGGACTTTGTGGAGGCGCGCCGCGCGGCGCTCGAGCACTACCTGCACCAGCTGGCCGGTCACCCGGTGCTCTCGCGCTCCCAGGCGCGCCCAAACGCGCCGCGCCGCCCGTCGCGCGTATGTGGCCCGCAGCGTGGGCGACGCCAGGTCATGTTATGCACGCGTGCGCGCCGCGCTGGAGCACCGCCCGCGCCAGCCGGCCGGCCGCCCGGCGCTTGCCCCAGCCCAGGCGTGCCTGCCGGCCGCGCGCCGCCGCCGCTGTCTCGCAATGAAGCGCCCGCGGACACATTGGAACGGTGCGTGGGGACGGGGCCAACAGCGTGGGAGCAGTGAGTCCTTGATGTTGCAGCATCCCGCGTCCATGAGCTGCGCCGCAGGCGGAGGCTGCGCCCAGCGGCCCGCCTCGGCGCTCACGGCTGCCCGCCCGCCCGCCACGTCCGCCCGCGCGCCGGGCGGCCGCTGACGGTGGTCGAGCCCTAAACCTAACCCAAGCGCGCGCAGGAGCTGCGCGTGTTTCTGGAGGCGGAGGGCGCGCTGGCGGCCAGCCACGCGTGGGCGCAGCTGCAGCCGCTGGGCGGCTCGCTGCTGGAGGGCGTCGCGCGGCTGCCCAAGCAGCTGCTGGGCGCGCGCCCGCGCGCGGCCCGCCTGCGCTGCCCCCGGCTGGTCAGTGGCACTGCAGCACGCGGTCTTACAACTAGCCTGTTGCGCTGCCCGGCCGTGCAGCCGCGCAGGCGGCGCTGCCGGCGCCCGCCTGGCGGGCGCCCGCCCGCCTGGCAGGCCTGCGGGTCTCCACCTGCGCATTGCCGCCGCCTGGCGGCCGCCCGCGCCGCCGCACCCGCCGGGCGGCGCCCCGTGCTAGGCGCCGGGCCGCCGCGCGGCCCACACGCGGCTCTCATGCGCGCCATGTTGCTCCGGGTCGGTGACCAGGCCTGACCGGCGGCGTCGCGTCGCCTGTCCGCAGCGCGCACAAGATCCTGTGACTCTGAGCCCCGGTCACCCTGGCGCGCACGGGCGGGCAGGCACGGAGGGCGCCATCCCGGCGCCGGCGGACGCGGCCAAGTCGACGCGCGCGACCGGCGACCTGCTGCGCCGCCTCAAGGAGCTCGGCACGGCCGTGCGCAACGACTACAAGGAGCCGCCGGTGATGGACGAGGCTGAGACCACGCTGCGGGCGCGCGGCCCGCCACCGCCCCGCGCGCCAGCGCAGGCTCCCCACAAGCGCAGCCGCCCGCGAGCGCACGCGGCGTCGAGCGCGCCCGGCCCGGCAGCGCCCTCCAACCAGCTTCTTGCGCTCTGTGGTGTGACCGGCGCCGCGTGGGCGCCCGCCCGCGCGCATGCCAGCAGCGCGCCGCCGCGACGGGGCCGCGCGGCGGCGGCCTGACAATCTTGTTGCCTAAGCAGCCCTAGCTGGCTGAAGCAGGCTCTTCAACTGAAATGCCTGGGTTAGCACACCCTAATCCTATCCTAGCCGGCGCGCAGAACGCCAAGCTGGGCGTGGAGGAGTTCCAGGAGCGCGTGGTGGGCGCGTCGCGCAAGGCCGAGCGCCTGGTGGGCGCGCTGGAGGAGCTGGGCGCGGGCCTGGGCGACCTGGGCCTGGCGCTGATCAAGGCGGCCAAGTACGAGGACGAGGAGGGCGGGCGCTCGGGCGCGTACACGCTGTCCGCCTCCGCGTCCAAGGCCATCGCGGCAGAGGCCAAGCGCGTCGGCACGGCGCGCGGCCCGCTCATGTGCACTAGCGCACTGGCACATTTTCAGATGCGTGTTGCCCAGGATGGGCGCGCCGGCACGGCAGACCCTGCGCCCGCGCGCAGATGAGCGCTCGCGCGCTGCGGCTGCACACTGTGGAACAGCGCATGCGCACAAGCGCATCGGCGCGCATCACAAGCGCGCGGCCCCTGTAGGACGGGGACGTGCGCGCGCACCGGGGCCGCGCCGCGCTCACGCGCGCGCGGCTGCGGCGCAGGCGAGCCTGCGGCTCTCGCGGACGGCGCGCCAAGCGACCGCACAGGCGACCGCGCGGCTCGCGCCGCTGCATGACCACCTGGCGCTGTCGCCGGTGCGGTTGCACGCCGGCCCCGCCGCGCCAGGGTTTGACTAGAGGTGTTGGGTTGTCATGCTGGTCCCTGTGTACCGCCGCTGCACGACCCGCCTGGTGCTGTTGGCCGTGCGCCCCCGTGCCCCCGCCACGCCGGGGGCCTGTTTCCGATACATGTCCTAGCTTCTTGCAGCCTGCCCTGCACAATTATCTTGCGCGTCGTGTCTGCAGCCGGCGCGGCGGCTGTCGGGAGCCCGGCCTGAGCGCCCCGGCGCCTGCTGACAGCAGGGCATCACAGTGCGCAACGCGCTCGCGCGCGCCCGCCGGCGGCGGAGCAGGGCGAGCGGATGCTTCCTGACAAGGGCTCGGCGCCAAGCGCGCGGACCAGCCTGTGCCTTTGGCTTTTAACTTAGCACGCCTGAGTGCGCCAAAGGGCGCGCACACTTGAAGCCTGTCAATTTGGGCAAGCCCGACCCAGGGGGCGCGCGCGCAGGCGGTCTGCAAGGCGCTGCGCGAGCGCGAGGCGGCGCTGCTGACGGTGCAGGCGCTGGAGGCGGAGCTGGAGAAGAAGGCGCGCGGCGTGGCCGCGCTGGAGGAGGAGGGCCGCGCCGTGTTCGGCGGCGACAAGGGCAAGACGCGCCGCGTGGCCGGCCTCACGTCCGACAAGGCCGCGCTGGAGGCGCGCGCCACCGGCGCAGCTTTCTTTTCTACCACAGGGTTAGGGATGAGGGTTAGGTGCGGCGCGGGCCGCGCGGGCCGCCAAGCAGGCGGGCTCCGGGCCGGGCCCCGTCAGACCGTCGTTGCAGCCGCAGGCGTTGGTGCTTGTTGCCGGCGGGCGGCGACGCCATGCCACACGAGCACAGGTTGGCGCTGCCGCGGCCTGCGCAGCGGCCTGACTGGCCCCGCCGACAGGCTGCGCTGCTGGCGGCACGCGCGGAGTACGAGCGCGTGCGCGACCGCAACCTCTCCGAGCTGCAGCGCGTCACCGCGACGCGCTCGGCCGACTTTGCGCACATGCTGGTGCGCGCGCGCGCCCGCTGCACCGGCGCTCGAAGGCCCCCGCGCGCGCGATTCAGGCCGCGCGCTGGGCTGCGTACGTGTGGGGTGTGCTCGGTCGCGCTACCGCTTAGGCACGGCGCGCTGTGACGCGCCGCATCAGGGGGACGCCGGCGCTTGGGGCCAGGGCCGTGTGCGCATCATGGTGCTGCTTCGCTAGGCTGCATGCCCTGGTGGGATTCTGGCTGTGTATACAGCGAGCGTCGTCGCCGCAATGGCAGGCTGCAGTGAGAAGGAGCCCCGCTGTCTCTGCGGCAAAGTAGAGGGGCTGGGATGCCAGCGCGCGCGCGGCGCGCAGGACCAGTTTGCGGACCTGGAGGAAAGCTACAACGACCACTGCGCCAAGGTGTGGCGCGAGGTGGCCAAAGGCGTGGGCGGCGAGCACGCGCCCGCCAGCTGAGGCCGGGGCGGCCGGGCGGGCCAGCGGGGGCGCGAGCGGCGGCGGCCGCAGGCACTGCAGGGTGTGCTGCCGCGAAAGGAGCAGCGGGCATGCGGCAGCGCCGTGCGGCCTCTGTGTACAACAGCCAGTCAGCTGCATGGCAACAGGAAGGACACGTGTTGTGCGGGTGGCGGAGCATCGCTCGCCTGTCACAGCCGCGTGCGAGTCCGGCAGCACCCAAAGCGCCTAATGACAACAGCAGACAACACCTAGACGCAACCGCAGACACGGCTGAGAACCGCAAACCAGGACCCTCTGACACCAAACACACTGACACCTACTGCTCTGCAATCGCAAGCCGGTCCAACATCCCCACTGCCGCCTGCCCACGCTCCCGCCCGCTACCAGTGGCACGAAAGCAAGGGCGCCCCAAAATTGCAGAGCCGCTCGGGCAGCCTCAGTCAGACTCACTCGGGCTTCTTGCTCTGCAGGCTGCTGACGTAGCGCTTGGCAAAGTACTCAAAGTAGAAGCAGGCGCCGTTCCAGGCGGACACGCTGAGCACGAAGAGCAGGAAGAGCGTATGCGCGCCCTGGTACGACCAGAGCAGCCGCGTGAGCACCAGCGTCATGGTCGTCAGGCCCATGTGCCAGGCCATGTACACCAGCGGCTGCGCGCGCGCGCACATGCAGGGCCTCAGCATGCCGCCGCCGTGCAGGGTTACGGTAGGGCGCACGCGGCAGCGCGGGCCGCACGCGGCGGACCGGCCGGGCCGCCGAGCGCGAAGGGAACGCCTGTTTCTTGGGCGGCGCGCACGCGCGCCCCCCGCCGCGGCCGCCACCAGCCCCGCGCTTCTTTGCAAACACGGCTTGTTTGTAAAGTGTATCTGCAAGGGCTGCACTCGTGCGCGGCGCGCCAGCGTGGCGACCCAGCGGCATGCTGCGGCCAGCTCGCAGGATGCGTGGCCGCCAGTGCGGCAGCCCTGCGGGCACGCGGCGGCGCAGCGCCAGCTCGGCTCGGGCGCCAAGGGGCGGGCGGACGGCCGGGCGGCGGCGCACCTGCCAGCGCTTCGGCACGCTGAGCACGGAGCGGCCAATGGTGGTGCGCGCATTGTTGACCGTCATGTATTTGAACAGCGTCTCGTAGCCGCGCTGCTGGATCTTGTCGCGCGAGATGACAAACACCTGCGCCGCTTGGCGGTGTCTTCGCGGCCGCGCTGCAGGGCTTGGGTTGTGCGACTCCGCGCGCCCCTGTGCAGCCCTGGCGAGCAGGGTGTTGCGCGTGCAGCCGCCCCCAACATGTGGGCCATGATTGGCAGCACTCCTCATCCTTTGAGGCTACGTCCTCGTGATACTCGACGCCGGCCAAAGCACGCATCATGCAAGGCCACCCCTGGTTGCCTAGTGATCATACCAAGGTGCATGCTGCCGCGCCGCTTCCAGGCCCGCTGCTGCGCCGCGCAGGCGCCGGGCCACTGCGAGCAGACGCCCGCGCAGGTCTCAGCTGCGTGAGTCGGCGCGCGGGCGTGCGGGCGCAGCACGGGCGCAGCGCGAGCGCGTGGTGTAGTACACCCTACCCTAGCGCACGCGCCTCTTGGTGTAATACACCCTATTCCAATGCGCGCGCGCCTGGGTGTAGTACACCCTACCCTATAGCAAAGGCGCCTTGGTAAGTATAAAATCCTACCCTAGCGCGCGCGCGCCTTGGCGTAGTACACGAGCGCCCAGGCCAGGTAGGGCAGCAGCGGCAGCAGCACCAGGTCCGTCAGCGACGCCTCCTCCCACTCGCGCATCGCGGCCGCCGTGCGCCGCCCCGACTCGCGCCCCTGCACCTGCGCGCGCCCGGCGCGCCCGCGCGCTGCCTTCAGGCCTACATGAGCGCCCCACACATGGGCGCATGCGTCCGTGTCGCGCGAGCGAGAGCGCTGCGGTGCCCCCAATCAATCACCTGACGACACAGCACCTGCTAGCGCCGCTCCCTGGGGAAGCGCAGCGCACCTGCGGGTGCCACCGCTCGGTCCACGCGACGCAGGCGGGATACCAGTGCAGGAACAGTGACGTGACCTGCGCCCGGCACCACCCTGCGCGCTCGCCGCCTGCCGTGCGGCCCATGGGCGGTGCAGCTGGCGCTGCCTCTCTGCATAGATACACAGAGGCCGAGCACAAAGTGCGCGCACTAACACTCCCACGTAAAGTTCACCGCGGCGGCCTCAACAGTGCAGGCTGCTCAAAAGCACGGCGCGTGAGTCTCTGGGGCATGGCAGGGCCGCTCGCGCCCAGGCACGGCCGCACGGGCGATGCAGGGAGGGGGAAGGCCCGGTGCGTGCGGAGCGAGCGGGGCGCGCCTTATCCAAGCTGTGGAAGACGAGCGAATTCCTGCGGCCCTGGTGCGGCTCAGGCGCGCGCACGGGGGAAGCAGGATAGGTCCAGGGTAGGGTTAGGCTCTGGTAGACGAGCCAGTTCCTGACGTGTCAAGCCTCCAGGTAACCCAGCACAGGCGTGCCGCGGCGCTGCGGTGTGCTTTCTCCTAAAAGGCCGACCCAGCCGAGGGGGCGCGCGCCGAAAGGCGACAACGCTCCAGGCGAGCGGCCCGGCCGCATACGCGAAATTGACCTGCGCGTGCGGGGCGCCCGGGTCGGCGCCGGCGCGCGCGAGCCATAGGGGGGAGGGCGCGCGGCGCGCCGAGCCAGCCCGACGCACCTTGTGCAGGAAGGCGCTGTGTGGGAAGACCCACAGGTGCACCTGGGCGCGCAAGGGAGCCCGCCGTCAGGCGCCCGAGCCGCGCCCAGCCACACTGGCAAACCCTGGACAGGGCAGCGCGTCCGAGCGGGGCGGAGCAGGGCGCCATATCATCACCTACACTACCCTACATTGAGCAGGGCGCGCCGCCCACCAGCATCAGCAGGTTGCACGCGTAGCAGAGGTCCAGGAGGTAGTAGTGCGCCCTGCGCGGCCGGGCCGTCAGGATAGACTACGGTCGGGTAGGCCCCTCACCCTAATCTACACTGCCGCCACTGTCCGCTCGTCAGGAGCCCAGCGAGGCAGTGACGGTCCACAGGTAAGTCGGCGCAGTCGGCCGCATGGGGGGCGGCTTGCCAGGCCGGCAGCGGCAACCATGGCGAGAGAGCATGTCTGCAGGGGCGGCGCCGTCTGGTCCGCCCGCTGTGCGGCCCCGTCACCGGGAGCAGGCCGGGCAAAAAGCGCCGCACCCCTTGGTGCGGTAGGTCAGCCAGCGCAGCAGGAAGAGGACGACGGCCGCGCCCGTGTACAGCCGGTAGAACGTCTCCGGCGACGCTCCAAGCCAGTACGCGCTCAGTCTGCCGGCGCGCAGCGCCAGACGTTGCCGCCAGGAGCGTTGTTTCAGCGCTGCCTTGGCTCCACAGAGCGCAGGTGTCAGAGCTCCGGCTCCAGCAGGGCCGGTGGCATGCGCCCGCACATTGCGCCCATGGTGCCGAGGACAAAGGCGATCTTGTCGCGCAGCAGCGTGCGCTGCGGCGTGCGTTGCCTGTTCACTTGCCGCTTGACGAGCTCGCGCACATGCTGCTTGAACAGCGTGACTTCAAACTCTCCAAAGTCGACCTGCAACACAGGGAGAGGAGTGAGGGCGCCTGCAGGCGTCGGAACGTGAGCAATACCAATGCAGCACGGTGCAGCACAGCAGGGCGGGGCGCATGCAGGTGTTCAGCGTTGCATGCACGCACAAGCAGCGCATGATGCAACGCAGGGCCCCACCTTTTCCCAATCGTCTACATCGCCGTTCTGCCCGGGCCAGCCGCCCATCTGCGACAGCTCGACCGCGCTGGCCAGCTCGCCTATCAGCCCATCATGCTCCAGCCCGTTTGCCGAGGACGCGCCGCTCGGCCGGCCTTCCAGCTCCTCCGACTCGGTGTATCTGGCTGTCGGGGCCGCTGCCGCGGGCTCGGGCTGCCTTGCGGAAGGGCCCGCAGCGCGCTCGGGCGCTTCCGAGTGCGTCATTTCGGGCGCTCCGCTCGCGCCTGGCGCAGCCAGGCCCAACATGCAGTGTCAGCGCACGGTTCCTGTGCTGTGTAACGGAGCCTCGCAACCTGGACGCCTGACTCCTCGCTCCCTTCACAAAAACAAAAATTGGAGAGGCTGACCCTGCTGCCCAGTGTAACCTACAGCAGCCTGCGCATGTGCAGCGCTCGTGCGGCTCTTTGGGCAGGCGCAGAGGCACAAGTCAGAGACAGGTCAACACTGCTGGTTGCTACAGGCATGTGGAAAAGGGGCACTGGAGCAGCCCCGATCGCGCCTAGGTCTGGCCGCCAATGCCTGCTAGGCTGGGTAACTGTGCGGTGCGGCAGGTCGGGTCTAGATGTGGCTACTCATCCGCTAACCTGAGCGGCAGACGTGCGGCATTGCGCCCACAGCTATGTCAAGCCACGCTTGCCGTGCGCATCCACAGCTGCAGGTCTCAGCGTTCTGCAGGGCCGCGGCGCTTGCTTTATGTGCAGGACGCAGCGTGTCGGGCAGGGGTACCGCCCCACCAGGCGGCGCGTGTGGGGGGGCCTCAGACGGAGCGCCCCGTCGCCGAGCTGCGCCGTCGGCCCTGTCGCCCAAGCCGGCGTGCTTCCGGCGTGGGGCGGGCGCCTGCACGGCACACGCGGCGGGCAGCGTGCCCAGCAGCACGTCAGGCGGCGGGGGCGGCGGGGGAGGCAGCACACCAGCCTACACCAGCCAGGGCGACTCTGCTGACGGCGACCCGCATGCGCAGCTGCAAAAGGTGCTGCGGCGTGCTGCGCCGGCGACATACAGCAGGGCTCGACAGTGTGCAGTCAGCGTGTCGGCACCAGCGCGCTGGCACCGCTGCTTGGCCGGTCCCCCCCTTCACGACCCCGGAAGTAGAACACTGAGCAGAGGCGGTGCGGGGCCGCGCAGCTCGGCGTGGGCGCGAACCAGCTGCCCAAGGACCTTCAGGCGCGGCCCCGCCTGCCTCCCCGGCACCAGCAGAGCGTCTGCCGCATGGGGTCAGTAGCGTGCACCATCCGGTGACGCCTACGGCGTCGCATGCATGCATGCGCTTCAGGCAGCGAGCTTCGGGGCTGCTGGCGCATGGCCGTATGCCGCGCGATGCATGCTCTTGCAACGCCTGAGCGTGGCCACCGCCCGTCCGGTGCCGGCACCTGATGCTCTGAAGCTGCCAGTCATGCTCGCACACACAACGCAGGCCTACCTGCACTGCACGCGCGTCGTGTGCCTATGGGGGAGCGCAACCGTATGGCCCGACCTTTTAGGGCGTCAAAGGCCGTGTCGGTGACCGCGCAGGAGGCATTGGTGCGGGGGGCGCTGTCGGGCGCGGACGTGCTGCTGTGGCTGCGCGTGCGCGCCATGCCCGTGATCGGCTGGGTGTGCGTGAAGTGGCCCGCGTTCAGGTGCGCGCGCGCCGGCGGCGCATGCGTCCGACGGCCTGTGCAGGCGGTGCAGGCTTGCGAACCCTTTGCGCAATGCATGAGCACGGCAGCAATGCCGTGGGCGCCGCGCAGCGATCATTCGCCGCATGCTTTGCGGGCACACCTGGCACAACGCACCTTGCATAGCCGCGCTTGCGCCCCACGGCGTGCCAGGCACCATCGAGCGCGCCCACAGCATGTCAGGCACTCTGCTCGGGCATGGAATCCGCGCTCGGGTGTGGACGCGCTCGGCGTGCGTGGCGCAGGGACCGCGTGATGGGCAATCCGCGCTTCTTGCGCGTGCTCGGCGTCGAGGTGGTGCTGGGCTGCACGGCCAAGACGATGGCGGAGGTGCAGACGCGCGGCAGCCGCATGCTGGAGGAGCTGGACTTCCTGGCGTCCGACCTGTCGCTGGAGGCGCGCGCCTCCTGTCATGTCTCGCGCCGGCTCTGGCCGCGCAGGGCCCGCCTGCGCAGCGCGGTCCCCAGTCTTTCATGTCAGCGACAGCAGACGGGGTGAAATCGAGGGGTCGCCACCCGCCCCTGCGCTCGCGGCCTCAAACACCGCACAAGCCCAACCCTAAACCTGCTTTGAAGGCTGCCCTGACATATGTCGTGACGCACTCGACGCGTGCTGTGTCGGGCGCGGCGCAGATCATCGGCGACTTTGCGGTCGTGTGGCTGCTGTCGCCGCGGCGCGACTTCCGGCCGCCGCCCGTGCGCCCGCTGGCCAAGGCGCTGGCCGCCATCCCGGCGCACTGCCTGCAGGTGCGGCCGCGGCCCGCGGAGCGGCGGCGCACCCGCGCACGGCTCCCGCTATGTACCAAGCGTTGGCAGCAGCCCTTTTTGTTAGAACGGGGGCATTGGGCACACGTGTCCGGGTGCCCTTTCGCGCCTCAGACAACAGGTGTGTGACACATCCTAGAGGCGCTCAATGTGGCGGTTTCCCTGCGCCTTATCTGGCTCAACCCATGATGCAAAGAACCAAGTTGCCAAGCTCACGTGCGGCCTGCATGGAAGTGACCGGGTTGGGGCTCGACCTGGTGGGGCTTCCGACGCGCGGCCTCCAGCAACCCGCTGCGCCGGGCGCGCCGCGCGCTCAGGTGGGCGCCTTCACAACCGGGCAGCGCGCGGCGACGGTGGCGCTGCGCGGGGCGCAGTTCGCCGCCGTTGGCTTCCTGGCCTCGCTGTTCGGGCACGGCCTGACGGTGTACCTGGTGCGTGGCCGGCGCTGCCTGCGCGCCAGCGCCGAGCGTCTGGCTGATAGGGTCCTCTGGCTGAGGACGCCTGCGGCGTAGGCTCCATGCCCTCGCTCCTGCTGATCGCTTGCTCGTCCCCACTGGTTCACCTGTTTGGTCACTCACCTGGCCGGCCGGCTCACCAGCGGGCGCGCCGCGCGAAGGTCACCGCCAAGCGCGGGCGGCGGGATGCGGCGCGCGAGGTGGCGCGCACGGCCGTGCGCGAGGGCCGCGGCGGCAGCGCCGCGCGCGCGGCGGCGGCCGCCGACTTCAGTGACGAGGCGGCGCTCGCGCCCGTGCTCGACAACAGCCTGGGCTGGGCCGCGTTCATGGGCACCTCGGCCAACGTGCGCTACCAGCTGGTCAACGCGATCGAGGAGCGCTTCCTGGTGCGCGCGCCTGCTCCCTGCGCCTGCCGGCTCCGCTGCGGGCGCGTGTGCCTGCTGCGCTGGGACGCCCTGCTCGGTCCGCGGCCACGCAGACCCCAAGCGTTGCGTGCTCCATGCATGCAATGCGTGTATGCCTCGATCTGTTACAGTCTGCGGTCAACAGAGCTCCTCGTATCCCTGCCCTTGTGGAGGTTCCAACTCTGATGTATTTGTATTGGTATGCACTCTTCCCAGCAGACCTGTCTTCAACCTGCAGGAGCGGGCGCTGCCTGGCCGCGCCGCCAAGCTGGCAGCGACCTGCGTGCTGCGCTTCAGCAACACGTACCTGGGCAGCGCCATGTGGGTGGCATGGGCGCGCTTGGCCGGCCTGCAGTAGATCGCCACAGGTCTGGGGTGCAGGGCGCATGCGCTGACGTGACGCGTGCGGTCTGTCACCTGGGTGCGGCCGGCCGTTGATCCTGCAGACACAGTCGTGCTTCACATATTTTTTAGCATGTTTTTACGCAGGCACACTGTGCTATCTGAATGCAGGTCACTCTGCTCTGATGTTTTTTCACAGTCTGGGGTCGGCATTCCTCTGTTGGTTCCACTGCTATCAGGCGTCTAGGTCAGTGGGTCAGCTTCAGAGTTGATGGTCAGCTTCAGAGTCGTTAATACAGCATGCCTACAAACGGGGAACTGTACACAGTAACCCAACAGACCTAGCATTCCTTGGGTACCAATGGCACAGACTCACATTCACCACCGGCAGCCCAGGTCTAGTGCACACATAGGCCCGCCTGCACATAGGTCACTGCCGGTTGTTGCCCAGGAGCTGGAGCAGCTGCACGCACACACGTCCTCCTGTTAGCTGCGGCCCCGTGATGCAAGGCGGCATGAAAACATATGGGTGGCCTGCTGCGCACACCACTCCTCTGCCTCAAGTCATGGCTTGTCATATAAGCCAGCCAGGGAGGTACTCAGCAAAGCTCGTGCCCATGCTTTCTTACGTGCTGACGACATCATGATCGCTCTTGCACCCATGCCTAAGTAGGACTGCACAGGCTGCGCCCGGCCGCCGGCGCGCCTTCATGAACA
>JAABUP010009725.1_pt1 | contig 11685 bp, 12 predicted proteins | sample 5559201 | NCBI WGS metagenome assembly JAABUP01 (sample SAMN10711887, study PRJNA513373) | rock metagenome | isolation source: Antarctica rocks | place: Antarctica | reverse complement strand
TGAGAAGCACATGTGTGTTGTGGAGTTGGAAGGGGTAATTGATGCCCCGAGAGAGGGCGGCAAGGGCACCATTTTTGAGGGCGTTGTGGATTGAGGGGAAGGAGAGATGAGAGGGGAGTTCGCCGTCCCAGCGTTCTGAGCCGGCTTTTGGAGAGGGTTCGGGTGGTGAGTCGATTGAGATGGTAATCCGGTTGCCATCTTCGTAGGCGGAGTAGCTGTATTCATTCAGCTCTGTGGGTGCGAAGTCTTCGGATAGTGGCTCCACGGTGGCGACGCATGATGCTCTGCCTTGCTTTCCGCCTTGCTCTCTGTCGAAAGCGTAGATGTCGGGCTGTGAAGGTTGAAGTATAGCTTCTCTGTAGGCGATTTCAATCTTTCCTAGATTTGCCTTCGCTTTTAGATCGTTAATCAGACGGTCTTGGGCGATTTCCAGATGGAATTCACCCATGCCACTTAGCAGCGTCTGACCAGATTCTTCGTCTTGTGTGACTTGCAGGCTTGGATCTTCTCTCACTAAAAAGTCTAGCGCGCTTCGAACTGCTTTTTCTTCACTTAAGCTGTGTGGTTCCACACTAGAGAAGAAAACCGCCGGCGGGATCTCGATAGGCCGAAGTTGCAGTGTGTTCAGGGGCGCTGGTGGTCCATTTTTGGCATTCCCACCTGAATAGGAAATCAGAGTATCGCCTGTCCGAGCATGTTTCAGACCAGGTATCACACCGATCTGGCCTGCTGGAATGGCGTCGGTCTGAGCGGACTCAGAAGCGTACATTTTGAGTAGCTGCGGTGCTCGCTCTGAAACTTGGAGATTCGTATTGAAGAGCATAGATTGCCGGACGATGCTACCTGAGTAGACTCGAACATATACCAGTGCCCCACGACGAGGATCATGAACGACCTTGAAGGCCAAGGCACATGCTTCTAGATTTTGTATTAGAGCTGTGCCTGGCTTCTTGAGCTTGGCGACTTTCGACTTCGGCGAGGAGTCGGAAGAAACAATCTTGCCACTCATCAAGCTTGCAAGGCTGCTTTCGAGCCCACCGAGGCTGATCTCCGGATCAGGAGCATCAGCTGGACTCGGCAGCAGCTGTACGACAGCGTCAAGCAGAGGCTGCACGCCCATGTTGCGGAAGCTTGCACCAGCAAAGATCGGGACGAGTGTAGATTGAGGATTAAGAACGCAACGTCTCAAGCTCGCGATTATGTCGTTCTCATGGATCGCCAAATGATCTTCGTTGGCTTCAAGGTAGCTTTCAACCATTTGATCATCTTTCTCGCTTAGGAGCTCGACAAGCGCTCTTCTCGCCTTCTTGATCTCCTGCACAAAGTTTGTGTCCGATGGCGGAAGATCTTCGATGTTAGACACCTCGAAGGATTTGCCATCTCCCCCATCAGTCCACTTTAAGGCTCGAAGTCCGATAGCATCGCCAAGACCAATGAAATTACCTTTGCCTCCTTCCCACCATGGCACTTGACATACTGCCGGAAATGTGTGCAGCCTCGATGCGATTTGCTTTACAGTCTCACCAAAGCTCGCACCATCTCGATCGAGCTTATTCACGTAGATGATCTTTGGGATATTGTATTTCGCGGCCTGGTACCATACCTTTTCGGTCTGGGCTTCTACGCCTGCAACACCGTCAAGAATGCAGACGGCGCCATCCAAAATCCGCAGTGACCGGAGGACTTCGAAGGTGAAGTCTGCGTGTCCGGGTGTGTCGATAAGATTGATGTTGTGGGGGTCTAGATTTACTGCACTGGCGGGCTGAGTGGCTGTACTCACGCTCGGTAATGGAGGCCAGTGAAACGAGATAGCTGCGGACTGGATTGTGACGCCTCTTGCTCTTTCTGCAGGAAGAAAATCTGTGACTGTAGAGCCATCGTCCACATCTATGAACCTGGTCAGAAGTGATCCATATGGAGCGCAACTTCGACCTGATAAAAGCTAGAAACGGCGACTCATCCCATCTCCAGAAGAGAAACAATAATATTGGCATCAATTTAGAAAGGAGTATCCTTACTTCCTATACGGCGTGTGTGGCCACTGTAGTAGAGCATGCGCTCCGTGGTCGTCGTTTTACCCTTCAAAATATCAGCCACCCTCGCAAAGATAGAGTCTATCGATCTCCTCTGGCTTACCGCATCGATATGGGCAATGATCCCGATATTGCGAGTTCTGGATACTTTGGTGTCGCCATCTTTCGAGGTTTTTGCTAACGCAAGATTGACAGCTGCACTGAACACTCGTATGGATGTTCGCGACGCTACGCAATGATTCGATCGATATAGGAGGCTTGATGGCCGCCACAATTGCATTGGTTCCGGTGGATGTGATATTGTAAAAGTAAGATCGGATTTCCTCGTCTCATCTGTACTGGAAAGAATACGCGCGAGAGGCTCTGCGGGAACGGCTGCTCTTGGCGCGTCATGCATGGTTCAGGGGCACCAGGTATCAAAAGCTAGATTTTCAAATGCTAGAGACAGAAGCTGGAGTAGCTATATGTAAACGTAGTCTTGGATTCTCATGTGACCACGAAAGTCTTCACAATGCCAAATGCATCAGACATTGACCTTTACCGGCATCCCCCTAGCCGTCCTCGGTGTCTTTCCCATCCTCTACACAGCAACCAATTCGTTCATCACGATCCGGCGTATCAAACGCACGCTGCATCGCAATGGCCTCCACGAAGCCCACACTCGTGGCTCGCTGACATCTGGAATCGTCGAAGTCAGTCTTCCACGCTTTAGTATAGCGCCTCTAGACAGGGAAGAAGATACTGGGCATTGAATCCTAAAGCGAGTAGTTTGAAGGGAGGAACGTGGACAATTTTCTCTGGACTTGTTTGGTTACGGAGAGCAGATTGTATAGATTGCAGTATAGCGATGAATTACAAGTTCCGAAGGCTGAGATTGACTTCGAGGAATTGGTATGGTTTTTGCTCGATAGAGGCGCGGTGCCTGATGTGAAGGGATTGGATATGCCACGGCTGGCGGGTATTTGGACACCTGTGGGGACTGCGTTGCTGCTTAGTCCAGATACGACGCGAAGTGCGCTGAGAATTGCGCTATCAAATGATTCGGATGGTGTGCTTAGCTTGGCGCTGCACTGGGAGAAGGCGTGGGACCACCGTGACGACCACTTCTTGCCACCAGTTTGGATGAGGCTTCGATCCCCGGAGGAATCAGAGGAACAATTAGAGAAAGATATGCCAAATAAAGATGAAAAAGCCACCATCCAAAAAGCACACCAGAAACATTTGCGCTTGTAAACCCCCTGCATAGCTTGCGTGCCGAAAGACCAGCGTTCAAGTACAGGCCTATGTCGCTGTGTCTTCGGCTTGGCCACCTTGGGTCTTCCGTCGCAATCTCCAACGCAATATGGGAGCACCAAAACATGCCCTTGGCGGAGTCGCCTTCCTTGGACCACCTTCGATCTCAGCCTGCGTCGCTGTGGGCCCCGTCAATAGCCCTTGTTTTCGGCCTTTCCAAGTCCCTCCCACTGTACATCCACACTCTAGACCCTTCTCTCATCAGTCACGCGGGCCGCGAGAGTGTTCCCCGCAGCGTACTGGCGACTCTCCAACTTCTAGACGAAAGCGAAGCACCGCCGTGGGAAACGAAATATGATTGGTTCGAAACGGTGCAGCGGCAACACTTCACGTTTTTAGCTCAACAGCGGGAGATAGCCGCCGAGAATATGATGAGCCCAGATCAAGCCAGAATTGCAAGGACGAAAAGGTTAGCGGCAGAGAATCAGCAATGAAGTGACCAATTTCGTCAGGACCTGGGACGGGAAAGGGTACATGCCATCAACCGGCAGCGAGAGGCTATTGGATCTCCGCGGGTGGACACAACAGCTGTGGCAAATGCAGCGTTGAACTATCTGACAGAACAGAGACTTGTCGATGAGAGTGATGGGAGCCAAGCTGCGCTGGAAGCGGTCTTAGTGGGAATGGTGAAGCAGAAACAGCGATCAATGGCGGTTTGTACCGTCCTCGAACGATCGCGTGCCTGAAGCAATCGAGGAAGGATGACCATTGAGGACTTGGAAGTACTTGCAAGGGATAAGCCGGCATTCTGCAATGCCGCGTGTGCAATGGGCCTCATCAGGGACGTCAGCAACAAAGAGGAGAGCGCTGTTGCCCTGGATATGCGGGAATGCGTGCAGCATTGGAGGAAGGTCAGTCTTGGGTAGCGTTTGATAATGGTTCAATCTAATACCTTTGACTAGCCAGCCTCGAGTTGTCAATTTGATCTCTGCCTTCTCATGTCCTTCTCTGTCCGCCGGGCCTGGTTCATACTGCTCCCCAACCCTTCTCTATCCCTCCGCTCTCTTTCGAAATTTTCGTGCGTGATCTCGTCCAAGACAAACTTCCCAAGATGGCCGTTTCTCCACCTCTGAATAGCCCACAGCGCGGCAGCCTCCTCATCTGGTATTCCCCCTCTCTGTAGCCTTCCGGTCTTGCTAGCCACGCCGCTCAGGAACTCCATAACTTCATTCGTAGGCGCTGAGTACTCAGCATAGATGTCTGGATTGTAGGTATTCATCTGGTACAAGAGATAGTCTGCTAAGGTTGTAGGAGCAATTATTGTATCCTTCACGCTGCCGCAAAGTGCGAGCTTGAGCATCGACTCGGCATTGGGCACGTATGGGACGAAAACTCCGGGTGTATCCATCAGGTAGACTCCGTCACTAGCCTCTTCTCCTTCCATGATCTTCACTGTTGTACCTATCTTCCTGGTGACGCCTGGCTGGGCACCGGTAGACGCGGCCTTTCCTTTATGAACACCAACTCCACGAAGAGCGTTCAAGAGTGACGACTTCCCCACGTTGGGCATGCCTACAATGATCATCCTGGATCCTGTGAGGGAGTCCTTGCTTTTGGCATGGGCTCGGGCGAAGTTGAGTATCTTGCGGACAGACGCCTTATCTTTGTGGTCTGAGAAGAGTACAGATGTCGGCTGGTACCAATCTTGGATAATATTTTCTCTCTTTAGGAATGCGACTATTAGCCAAACCGACATCAGACTGGTAGGAAGCACAAGCACAGTATATGTGACATGCTTACGCTTCTATCCTCTTGCCTTCCCTCACTACCCAAGTCTTGTTTCGTGTATACGATCAATCTTTCCCTACCAGCCAGATTCTCCTCGAAAAGCGGGTTGCGAGAAGTGAGAGGGACTCGGTAGTCTCGACATTCGATGACCAGGTCAATGTACGTGAGCATAGTCTTCATCTTGTTCAAGCCAGCGCGGTGATGTCCGAGGAAGTAGGATCGAGGGAGAGAATTGAGGGTAGGAAAGACCCTTCGAGGCGCGAAAGTGGCCATTGCTGGTGTTGAGATGAAATTCCATCATGGGTGATAGATTTGCTCAAACATAGCACTCTTTCTCTCTCACGTGCACGAGGATGATTTAGCAGTCATGGCAGGACGAACTATGGACGAAGTCTGTTGTATGGGTGAGAAATAAAGTTGGGTCTCGTCCCGTAGGGCTGAAGCCCGGAAAACCCTTCCGCCCGTTGCCTCCTCGCTGGCGTGAGACTAATATTTTAGTTTCGGCAACTAGGGCCACCAACCTATCAGCAGCTGCTTACTAACGTTCTAGGGCAGGACTTTTTTTGTCTCACGCCTGCTCCTCGTAATAGAAAAAGCCGATCTTCGTGTCCACCCCGAAAACGATTCAGAAACCCCCCTACCTATTTGAATACCCTTAAGAAGATTGAAAATCTAGCGCTTTTCGGCGCTGAGATGAGTAAATATCTCGCGCCGAGCGTAGGAATTCGAAGACTCGTAAAGGTCTATTAAAGATAAGTAGCTCTCGGTATTTACTCGTAATTAAAGAAAATAAAAAACTCTTAGCTTAATAATATTATGGTGAGTTTTTCTGGCTGGGGGACGTTAGCGCGGTAATTAACTGGTCAGGAAGCCTCATTTTCAGGATTTAGCCAGTTCCGAGCGCAGACCTCCTGCGGAGAAATGCCCTTGGGCGCTAAAATTACGACTAAGCAGGGGGCGGTATCGGAGACAATCCGCCCGTAAAGACAATTCGGGGGTCTCTAGGCGGCTTCCAGGCATCAGCCCTACGGGTCAGCGGTTTTATGGGGTGAACCCTCCATAACAGTGAAAGTCTTTTGGACCAACACCGCAATGCCAAGGATGCGCGCTCAAAGACCTATGTTGACTTGTCAATATCGCCACAGATTCGATGAGTGGGTAAAAGGGTAATCAGCTTCAGAAGGGCGAGCTCAACCATGCTTCAGCAATGAGTTTAACATTCCGCCTCGGTTCTGCAATTCCCAAAATTACGTGTCTTCCCATCAGATCAGCAGTCCGGCTTCACAGGCAGAAAAGATCAATTGCAACCCACACCTACCACCACCATGCCTCTGTCTTATCCGTACTTCCCACAAACGTCGACAAGTCCTCGACCGACTATCAGGAAAATGCAAGACAGATGGGCGAGGCCATGGCGCGGATGCAGGAACTACACCGCAAGGTTGAGGCGGGCGGGTCTGCAAAAGCTAGGGACAAACATATAGCCAGGGGCAAGATGCTCCCACGAGAGTATGTTGGCAAGCTTATTGGCTGCAATGGCTGACGTAGCTTACACGTAGTCGAATCACTGCCCTGACGGATCCCGGAACCGCGTTTCTGGAGTTATCGTCTCTCGCTGGACAAGAGCTGTATCCAGGTGAGGAGGTACCAGCTGGTGGTATCATTACAGGCGTCGGGACGGTCCAAGGCGTCTCTTGCATGTTAGTGGCAAATGACAGCACGTAGGCTAGGATTTGTCTCTCAAGCAAAGCTGGCGTTGACATAGAGTCAGGGTCAAGGGTGGTACTTACTACCCAATCACTGTGAAGAAGCATCTGCGAGCACAGGCAATTGCGCAGGAAAATCGTAAAAATCCATCAGCCCTGGCGCAGTGAGAACAAGATACTGAGGTCTCCAGGATTACCATGCATTTATCTTGTAGACTCTGGCGGAGCCAATTTACCTCATCAAGCAGACGTATTTCCAGATCGAGATCACTTTGGTCGCATTTTTTACAATCAAGCAAGAAGTATGCACTCTCCAAATCACTGCTTTACTCTTAGGCTGACAATGCAGTGAGCTCAATGGGCATTCCCCAAATCTCTGTCGTCATGGGCCCTTGCACAGCCGGCGGTGCTTATGTGCCTGCAATGTCCGACGAGTCCATCATCGTCGAGAATCAAGGCACCATCTTCCTCGCAGGCCCGCCGCTCGTTAAGGCAGCAACTGGTGAAATCGTTACCGCTGAAGAGCTTGGGGGCGGAAAGCTGCACAGTTCGGTATCTGGGGTGACGGACTATCTTGCTGTCGACGACGCACATGCGCTCGTACTTGCCCGAAGATCCATCAGTAACCTCAATTGGTCTTCTCAGGATGAAAAAAAAGTGTTGTTCAAAGAGCCTTTGTATGATCCAGAAGAGCTCGCTGGCATTGTAGGGACGAACCTACGAAAGCAGATACCCGCCCACGAGATCATCGCTCGAATTGTCGACGGAAGCGAATTTGCAGAATTCAAGAAAGACTATGGCATGACTATGGTCACAGGTAGAACACTTTTCCACTCGTCTGTGTTCCACGCAGCGCGCAATCACTGACGATCCCCCTTGGTAGGCTTTGCCCGGATCTATGGTCAGCAGGTGGGCATCTTGGCTAACAATGGCATCCTCTTCTCCGAATCCTCACTCAAAGGGGCACACTTTATCCAACTTTGTACCCAACGCAACATTCCACTCGTCTTCCTGCAGAACATCAGTGGTTTCATGGTTGGCGCTGAGGCTGAGAAAGGAGGTATTGCAAAAAATGGAGCGAAGCTAGTGACTGCAGTTGCTTGTGCAGATGTGCCAAAATTTACGGTGATAGTGGGTGCAAGCGCTGGGGCGGGGAATTATGGAATGTGGTGGGTTCTCCTCAATCTTGCATGGGTGATGGTGGAATGCTGATACGGTGAAGTGGGCGAGCATACTCTCCTCGTTTCCTCTGGATGTGGCCGAACGCCAAGATCGGCGTCATGGGCTCACAACAATTATCTTCTGTGATGGAAGCGGTAGGCAAGACTGTAGATCCGGAGCTGAAAGACCGTATTGAACGAGAAAGCGATGCTGTCTTCTCCTCTGCAAGGCTATGGGATGATGGTATCATCCCACCAGCGCATACAAGAAGCGTGCTAGGCTTGGGACTAAGGGCTGCACTTTCTTCTGAAGTGACTGGCCGTATGGAGAGGCAGAAGAGTGCATTTGGGGTGTTCCGAATGTGAAATTCAGAATTCATGGATCAAGTGCGCTGTTTTGCGGCTTTGAAAGCCTCTTTCAATCAACCTTCATCTTCACCAATTACCGCTGCCCCAACTCTTCCGTCTCTGGGAATTGTGTTGAGCAACCGAATTCATCTCTTCTCCACGATCTATCGCCATTTGTTCCGCATCGCCTCTTCTTAGGCTGATCACCGCTTTTTCGAAGAGTACCAGAGGATATGAGCGATCTTCTCGTGGCGTCCAGTATCCAGTATTGATCAAGCTAGGACTCACCTCCGTTGCAAGAGACACCCATGGATATGTATTGTCCCATTCTTTGAGTCGAGAGTGCGATAAGACAAGTGCGTGCTGGAGTTGGAACTGAACATCGCCTGATGCCATGGTGTATGTTCCCGCGCGTGTTTCCCTGTTTGAATAATTATATCGTTCTGAGACCTGACGAAGCGGTATAGAAACTTCTTCAATGCTGCTTGTTGTTTTCTCAATGCACCAGTGAAGTCATTTCCCCTGTTGGAGGATTTACCTTCAGCTTGATCTGTCAAAACTTCGCAGAACAGGTGCTGGACAAAGGGTTGTTCTTGAGAGACTCATCCCTCCACACGTAATTTGAGGTCTATGCTTATAGCACCAGCTAGCGAAACTTGAACACACCACGAAGCATCGTGAAGGGATTAAGAAGCTCGATCAGTTTAGGCTCAAAGTCGGGGACTTTTCCGGCATCAGTCTCACCAGCCTTATCGAAGACGCTGACCTTGAGTGTCATTCGTCTTAATGGCCGCCAATGCGAAGTCGCATTAGCAAATAACAAAGTTTCACAAAAAGCTGCAATGTCTACCACCACAGTTCTGTAGCTGTTATTAGCCTCACTATCCTGACCATTAGTATAGTGGAAGACTTCATGCTTGATTAGTGTGGCGCAACGGCCGAGATTCCCGTCAGAGATTTGCATTATGGTCAACCCAACATTAGCACAGGTTTGCTTCAATCTTGGGTGGTTGCTGGTGATCTTGACCATCAGCTTTTGGTCGTGCAAGATGGGACAAGCCTCTCACAGATCTGCCTGTTCGTGCGTAAGATGGTTGAATGAAGGTCATAAGCGTATTTGTGCTATAGCTTGGGATTCCCGGGCTTCGGATCTTCGTCTTTCTAGTATCTATACAAGTTGTCAGCGATGGTTTTCAAGTTCAACTGCGGCCAATCTCAGTACTCACACGACTTATAGACGCCGAAAGACGTTTTGTGCAATTCACAGAAAGGAAGTAGCGATACACCTTGCGACGAAGCTCCAAGGGCAAACAGCAAAACTCTCTACCTGGAGCCATTGCACGGGGCTTGTGTTCAGTTCCAACAATGCAAGGCGTGTTGTGTTTCCTTGAGTAAGAGTTGGCGTATCATCAAAAGCAGAAGAGTAGTGGCTCAAGCCAAAACGAACTTGCTCTTGATTACATTCTTGCTGGAGCCTCATCCGACCAAGATTATCGCGAAACGCCCGAGAAGCCTACGGTAGCAGGAGAAAGCGGATAATGTGAAGTAACTTCTGCCTTCTCTAAGAAATCATGATCTATCACCGATACCGTAAAACGAAGAGCCTGCCTTCGTAGCACGGCAATAGCTTTCAGCCAAGCTTGGTATCAAAAAGAGTGACAACTGCGTGGCCTACTGAGCCTATCATTGGCAGCTTAAAACTCGCAATAGCAAAAGAATTTCCTGGGCTTAAGATGAGTCGCGCTTGCGTAATATTTGGCACCCCTATAGGCTTGAATGTCCAAAGTGCTGCTCAATTTGAAAACATTTTGTGCTCGAAAGAACCACTGCCGTACATGATTGCTAATTATTCTGACACCAAGCCTATAGCACTACCCCAGAAGCCCTTCTCTGATGGGCAAGATGGCCGTTCATACCGAACTGAACAAAGGTCCTCAATGCTTGGGTTCTGGAACGTTGCCTATGAACGACCCATAAGATCTTTACGGCACTTTGCATGGCTAAAGACCAGCGCGGCTTTGTTTATACCTGGCAAGCTATTGGGGTAGAGGAGATAGAACAAGACAATCCTCTCAGACAAATTCTCAGCCTTTGTTAAGTTCTGAGATTTCTTTCATAGTGGCGGAAACGTGCAGGTGAGACTGTCTTGCACTGAATAGTCAAACATTGCACACCACGAAGAAGCACATGTATACTATGGTGTCTACAAAGCCAGCAGCAAGAGCCTATGGCCTTACCAATCCTCAAACCCTTGCATCCCTCCCACCCTGGTTTTCTCCAATTGCAATTTCTACAGAACAGTCCATACTGCTAAGAAGGCATGTCCGCGATAGCTCCGCTCAAATGGCGCAAAGCCTCCTCGCCAGAAGCCACATACACACTTCCAGCAATATCAGCTCAGCCAGGTCTCCCAATACTAGCAACTTCAGCCTCACGTACTCCATGGCTGCAAGGCGGACCAACAGCGAGACCAAACCATTTTCCAGCCATAAAAATCCGTCCATCCATATCAGAACCACGAAGCCCCGCCTCGCCCCTTACCGTGGCCTCTCAATGCTCTCCGACCTCTCCAAGACGCCCAACAAGACAGGCAGCTACAAAAGCCAAGCAGAGATTCTCTGAGGTGTACGCACCCCTGATCATTGAGGGAGACGATGACCCTGAAGATTCCATTCTTTCTCCAACAGGGGCCACCTTTAGCAGGGCCCCCGCCTCGTTGTCATGGTTCAGTGACTCAAGTGATGACAACGAGTATGTAGATGATGGAGATGACGAGGCTGATCGGAAGCGATCTCGTGGTAGTAGGGTGATCAACAGAAGGGGAAACAAGCGGCCTAGGACGGCAGATGTGGAGAAATATTATGCTAGGCTTGATCACGAGAAGATGATTATTGCAGCAGGCGAAGCGGGGGCGAGGAAGAGGACAAGATTGGCGGAGGAAAGGAAGGTAGAAAGTGATGCGGTGCCATGGCGAGAGTTGGCGTTAAAAGGAAAGGCAGCAAGCCTATGGGGAGCAGCGCAAGAGCTGGGAGATTCAATGGAATGCGTATTTCGAATGTCGACCGCAGACGCAACGCTGGCAGACCGAGAGGATTGTGTTGATGGGATGGTTGATTTACCTGGCGATGAAAAGCCGTACGGAAGGCCCGAAAGCGATGTCACGCTCGTGGTAGGCGAAGAAGAGGGTGAAAGGCCTTTTAGCGATATCACTTTGGTCGAGCAGTAGAATGTTCCACTTTCCTACAACGGTCCTTGTATTTCCATAGCATCATAGAGCAGGGGTATCATGGTTCCTTTCCGGCGCAATCGAACTCCAGCACTCATCTGTTGGCCAGGATCATGACCTTTAGAACCAATCTCCACCCCCACCACCATCATCCCCTCCTCCATCGTAATCATCCCCAGCGTCATCCCCTC
>JAABUP010009724.1_pt1 | contig 11685 bp, 8 predicted proteins | sample 5559201 | NCBI WGS metagenome assembly JAABUP01 (sample SAMN10711887, study PRJNA513373) | rock metagenome | isolation source: Antarctica rocks | place: Antarctica | reverse complement strand
CAGCTAACAAAGGTGCAACAGCTGTGTTGAAGGTACTGTGACAATTGTTCAGCACAATTTAGGGCACACAAACGTAGTGTTAAGTGCATTTTAAGACTAATTCCCTGCCACAGGGGCAAAGGCAGGGTTGAGCATGCATTGGATCCAAATGACTGGGCAAGAGTCCTCTCTCCTGCTTCAATGCATTGCCTCCAGACACCTAAACACCAACCTGACTTCTCAACCTCTACATCCACAACACCGCACCCAACAAAACTAGACCTCACCACATCGACCAACCCAATGCACCTAGCCAATTCAGGGTTATAAGCAAAAAGCGCACCTGGAGGGCCACATTCTGTTTGAGCACTCCTTGCAGCTCATCCACCTGCTGACTCATGGCTCCCAGGGCCTGCTCCATCTCGGTCACCTTCATCTTGCGCCTCTCCCGGTAGCGCTGCTGGGCCTGCTTGTTCTGCAACTGCTGCCGGGGGGTGCGGTTCGTCCTGCTCAGCGCGCCTGCATGGACACCCATCAATCAGTAAACATACATTCAATATGAATATGACATATAGATTGTTTTCCCATATTTATGTTTTTAATTTATTTTATCTGTATATTTATATTTATATTTATATTTACATTTACATTTACATTTGATAGTCAATATATGTATGTTGGGCCTGCTTGTTCTGCAGCTGCTGCCGGGGGGTGCGGTTCGTCCTGCTCAGCGTGCCTGAAAGAAAACAAAACAAAAGCTTACGCTTTTCAGCGATCATAACGTTTCAGCGATCATAATAGGAGCCTCCAGAGGCAGCAGCAGCCCGTAGCCTCAGTGTGCCTGCATGGACAACAGCACATGACGTTGACACCCATGTGGTGACACTTGGTACTATACAATCTAGACATTTGAGGCCTACTTGACTTTTTTGCCACCCACACTATGTAACGACACCCAGTGTATCTGGATGACAGCAAGACACGGTGTTGAAAACCATGTGGTGGCATGTAGTATTTAAGGGTGCAGAGTTTGCCAGCCTACACGACTCATCACCCATGATGATGAGCAACCAATGTGCAACAAAAGTGTCCCTGCACAGACATCAGCACATGGCGTTGACATCCATGTGGAGACAAACAGACTCTATGTAAGAACAGTCCCCAATGTTGGCTGTTGCTGCTAGGTTTGCATGCATTGCCGCTGCTGATGCCTCAAAGAACAGTGTGTCCTGCTTAGTGTTTCTGTGCAGAGATGTACAAATGTACATGATTGTTTGGGTACTGATGTGGTAAGCACACAATAGTTTGCGCTTCTTGTGTGACTTTCTGATTGCAGAACTGGCTGCAGCCTGTGGGCTTGTGATTCCACAGATACGTGTTGGGAACACTTTGTCTTGTGATTTGTTACCATCAGATGACACATCACACCTGCTGCAGGTGTTCGAAGGTCAAGCTGGTTAAGCAGGCAGGGCTGCTGTCAGGACTGATTGTTGTTGAGGATCTCGGTGATACTTTTTGTTGCAGTTCTACTTGCAATTATGCATGTTACATGTCACTAACTGGGAGCAACAAAAGCCTATGGTCGCAATCCAGGCTGCAACCAGATTCAACACCAGAAGCACTTTTCTTTGCATATCATACCCATTACAGCAGCCAAGCTGCGAGGTGAAAATTTGCAACTGCCACAGCTGTTGCTGCCTTGAACTGTGCTTCAACACAGAGTCTACTGCCTTACTGTTATGAGGTGCTGTCCCTGCTGCTGCTGCTGCTGCTGGCTGTTGTTGCTGCCTGCTGCTGCTGTTGCTGCTGGCTGTTGTTGCTGCCTGTTGCTGGTTCTGGACTGTCAATGCAGTAACCTTTGGGTGTCTAGATGCTCTGCGGTCAACAAGGTATTGCTGATCCACACAAGCAGCAGGTGCTTGCAGCTGTGCTGCTTCAAACTAGGCACTGCTGAGGTTGTACTTGTGGCTGTACTGCTTGTGACTGCTGGTGCTACGCTGACAGTGATTGCTGGCGCTGTGCAGCTGATATGGTATCACTCAACTGCAAACGTCCCTGCTGTCATGTTGGCAATTGAATTCTGCTGACTGTGCTGCAATTTGGACATCTAACACACGTTCCTAGCCTTTCATGCTGCTGCTGCGGCTGCTGCTGTCACTGCTGCTGCTGCTGCGACCTTCACTAATAAGCTGCTGTCACTGCTGCTGCTGCATTCACACTTGAGTGAAGGGGATGGAACAGTCTGATGTTACATCGTGACGCGATGCACTTGCAGCAGATGTGCCTTGTCAAAAGATAGCTCTGAAACCAGATGTTACAGGGTGAAGTATGTGACAACTGTGTGACAGTTTCACCCTGTAACATTTGGTATCAGAGCTACATCCTGACGATACACACGCCCTGCAAGCGGGCCGCGTCACGCAGTACTAGGTTGCCACACTTGTTACACTTTGCTGCTGCTGCTGCTGCTGTTGGGATCTTCACCAGTTGGGTGACCATCACAACCATGAGGTGCTGTATATCCAGTACTGAGCTTGTTGCTCACTTGCGTCTGCTGTTTGAAGCAAGCAAGCTGTCTGTCCATACCTGTCCAGACTTGTTTGAGCTGATGCAGGTGCTTGTGGTTAAGGTTGTGGCTGCTGAAAGGACAGTTGGCAGCCAGCAGCACTATCTACATGCAGCTGCTGCCAAAGAGTTGAAAGTAACAGTTGACAGCTTGACTGCTGCTGCCAGTTTTCTTCTGTGGCTGAGTGACATACTTCTGTTGACTTGGTGATGTTGACTTGGTGCCAACAACCAGGCTTGCTGTCTCACACTTGACGCTGTTGCTGTTTGCGGCTTTGCCCATTGGGGAGCTGAAGCAAAGCTGACACTCTTTTGCCAGCATAGGTTCACAGCTTGCTGAAGGACCTTGCTGGAATTATCTTGCCTGAGTTCAACTGCTGACATTGTCTTGCCTTTGTATTTCACTTCATCCTTGCCTTTTGAGACTTCAAACAGCAATGCACATGCTGCGACTGAAGTATACACCCCACTCACAAGCTACAGCAACCACCTCAGCAGTGGCAGGGCTGTGATGCATGCTGCTACTGGGCAGCCCGGTATAATACTTGGCTTCTCATTAAATTGATGCCGAAAGGCGTGGTCTTTTCTTCTCTTTTCTTTTCTGCTGCATGCTTACCTGAAGGCATGCCTGAGCCAGTGCTTTGGCCCTCGTCCTCCATATCAGACCCATCCCCAGCAGTAGCAGTGTTTGCATTGATGGCATGAGCACCAGGCCTGATGCTCTTTTGGTCCTGCTGGGGCTTTGCCCATGAGGTAGGGCTGCCAGCGTTTTGCCCTGACATGCGTCTGGTCGGTGCATACCTGCAGCACCCATTGCAAGTGAGTGCATGCACAAATACATCTGTGGCTAGTAGTCTGGCGTAGCGCTATTGCACACTCCAACACTTCGTCGGGGGGTGACCACATGCGCCCACATGCGCAAACAGTGTCAAATTTCAGCTGACCACTAACAATGCGCTGAAACGTGCTGGATTTGGCGGCCCCATTTGTACAGTTCAAGGACAGCGTAAGCTACCCAATGTGATGGTTTGGCAGCTCACATAGTACGGTATGACGCTTTGGCAGCAGGTCGTATACAACATGATGGTTTGGCAGCATGACCTATGTGGTGTGGTGGAACAACAGTGCAACCCTATACATGTGATGTGAAGCAAACAGCCTGAGTTGCTGTGCACCTGTTTGGGGACAATTCAGGTGGCCTGTTGAGGTCTCTGCTGTTGTGATTGGGATCCTGATTGCTTTTGTCTGAAGGTGGGGCTAAAGCTGCTGCAGCCTTGGGTGCAAACCACTGGTGCTGCTGCATTGCGCCTTGCTGCGCAGCCTGTTGTGCTGCATGCAAGGCAGCTGTCTGGTGCATGCCCTGAGAGTGGGGGTCAAACTGTTGGGGCCCCAGGCCATTGGGGTTGCCTGCCTGGGCTTGTAGCAGCTGCTGGAAGTGAGCAAGTGATGAAGAGGGGTACGTGAGCATGTCAGGCTGAGCAGATGAGGGGGGAGGGGGTTGCGAGCCGCTGCTCTGTCCGTTTATGTGTCTGTGCTGCTGCATGCTGGTGTCTAACTGCTCAACAGGCAGGCTGCTGCGCACTTGATTGGCTTGCTTGTGTAGGTCGTGGCCAGTCAACTGTGCAAGATAGTTTGCTGTTGTTGGATATCTGAAGGAGGGCTGGCCAGGCTGCATTTCCTGTCCCTGTGGGCAGCTTTATGCAGTGAGCTTGTGCAGCTGAGTGAGGAGTGAATACAGCAGAGGCAGTTCAGGACAGCAAGACTGTAGATGAACTTGCCTGCTGACCCTGATAGTTTGTGCCTTGTGATTGCATGCTGGGAGCAGAACTGTCCGTCCCTGCATGAATTGCACATCCCGATATCGGCCAAAGGTGGCAGCAAGATCCTCTGTGGGCTTGCACTCTACAAAGCAGGTCGTGTGTGCAACAGCATGCCTGCCACACCGTATGCGACGGACAGCTTACCTTGCCCTGTAGCCACCGGCTGCCGGCCGACACCCAGAAGAGAGACGTAGCGATTGAAAAAGCTATCAACTGCAAGTTGCAGATACTTGTATTGCTAGGACTGTGAGACCTAGTAGCAGCTCAACATCCGGAAGAGAACAGGTCCCAAGCTGCCGGCACGTCACAAACCTGGCACGAGTTCTCCTAGATCTGGAACGTTTTCAGCGAGATTTTGAGCAGGTCGCGGCCGAGAATCAGAATTGCTCTGCTGCGTAGCATGGCTCTGCATGCCTGCCGTTCCCTACACGCTGCAGTCTGCAGAACACCACGAATGACACATGCTACACCGTCCGGACGAGCTGCGATCCGTTGTGTCTACCAGCTTGAACACTGGACGGATCGTGCAGCGCCTCGTATCGCGCGGACGCCCTGCGAACACTTCCACCCTGCAGAGCTTGACTCACAGCAAGCTGTGACTCACTTCTGCAATTGTCCAAGTGACGTTGTGGCACTCTCGATTAAGCTTATGCGAGGGTCGTATAAGCGTCTCATAGCAAGCAATGCTAAGCAACTCAGCAGATTGTGGCATAATCGGCCACCGTGGCACCTCAGAAAGCGGGGGTTGACGTAACCGGAATCGAAAATGCGAGGGTTAGCACGAGGACAGCGAGCACCTTCAAGTCCGTCAGCATCTGCAAAACCACCAACACCAGATGTGTCCAATCAGAAGCTTCATATTTGGATCACTCAAAAGGCGCTTGTGTTTGAGTCTGAGTTGTGGGCAGAATTGTGGGAGAGTCCGGGGAAGTTGTTTGCGCAGCTGGACGTCATCATTGCGGTCACATGAGGGTGCAGCTGGACGTCATCATTGTCACAGATTAGCTCCTCGAGCTCGTTGCAATTAGCCGAACGCTTCAAGCACATATGCCAGCACATATGCCAAGTGCTCATCATGTGAAAACCGAAATTATTCCTTCAAGCAGAGCTCTGCTTTTGTTTTTTGCCCTATTATAGCAAAACATGCGTTTTGCATACACAATTTGCAAACACACCTGTTTTCAGCAAGCCTTTGGTTCTAAGAACGCATGTAAAACCCAAACCAGCTGGTACTCCAGCATAAAATGTTCTTTTGAGGCTGAAGTGCATGGCAACTCTTTTAAACTCCAAGGCAGAACACACATGTGAAAGTGCAGGGACAGCATAATTTGAACAGCCCAGCCTGCAGGCCAGTTCCCCAGGCACCCGTCCGGGGCCTGGCATATATTCTTCTTTGCCAAGGTCAGCTTGGGTGCTTGCTGAAATGCTGGTGCAAGTCATTGGCATCACTGTGACATGGGACCACTGGTACCGGTACGTGCTGTCGCAATTACAACATGCAATAGTTGACAAGCTAGTATAGCAGCTGTAAACCTAAATAAGCAAAGACCCAAGAGCCCCTTAGACAAGTATGGCAATTGGCACAAAGTCTGCAACACAGCCGACACCAAAAGATGAAACTCGTGTTCTTGCAATTATCAATCCCAGACTTTGTAAGAAATGTGGCTTGTTACTGGTAATGGGCTAGGTGATTATAGACTTTGAGCTGAAGGAAGGAAAGGCCTCAAGACACACCATGTCAAGTTTTGCTTTGGAGGCAGAGCAGACAATGCAGCCAGTGCTTCCTTGACACACATTACCGACAGGACATCCTGCTGACAGTACTGTCACTAGTGCCAGTTGGCCTGGACTGGTCCGCTCCAGTCAAGGCGAAGGGGAGTTTCAGTCAACTTGCTGATAGGCAGGCGTGCGGCAGGCGTGTGATGGCAGCAGCCAAGTGCTTTGTCTTCTGACTTGGTCTTCCAAGTGAGCAATAGGCTCTGCTGCTTAGAGACCGTCCTTCCGGTGTTGACCCTGCAACCTCAGGCATACATATCGCTGACTCAGCATGGGAGGCTGCAGGCAGCTGCAACAACAGCTGATGCAAGGATGGAGGTTGCCTTGCCTTCCAAGTTGGCCTCTGAACCTGGAAATGGAATGGCCTAGAAACAGGCACTGGTACAGCTTTAGGGGTATCATGAATCTTCCCAACATTGAACTTCTTGAATCTACCATGTTCCCCGCAGGAGAGACCATTTCCCTTCAACAAGACTCCTGCTTCAGCTGCTTAACATTGAAGAAAACATTCAAACGCTGCTGTTGTTGCATTGTAGTGAGATCAAAACTGGGTTGCTATTCTCCTGGCTAACCGTGGAAGCAGCATGCTTGTTCGACGGCAGGTGCTGAATTTAGATTCCTTCAAATAACATAGCGTCGTGAAGACGCTGTGCTACTTCTGCTGCTGCTTCTGCTGCTGCTGCTGTGTATGCGCTCAATGACTGCTTGACTGCAGCCAGGCAGAAAGGTTCTTGTAGTGAGTCTGCACTGACGATTTGGATGCACTGGTGTTGGACTCTGCTTGCTGGAAGCCTGTCTTGACAGAGAGGATATACATTAAGCTTGCTCAGCCACCAGTTTCGAAAAGTTGCTAGACTTAATGCCTGCTGTATTTGCAGGATCAGAAGCAGCAGGAGTTACGTCGAGAGCTTGTGCATTTCGGCTCGGTATGAACAGCTTTTGCGAGTAGCCACAAACTTGACGTAAGGGCGAGACAGGTACATGACTTGAAAGAGGAGTGAAGCGCCGCAGGCCAAGGCGCGAAGATTGTGCAGGTGTCAGTTTTGAATCTTTCACTGGGGGCGTGACTTTGTGTTGATGTCGACAGCACCGATTCCCGTCATGCCATGTCCGCGCCAGGGTTGTAGTTGACTTGAGCTCTAACCAATGCCTCCGTGAACGCGATGCACGAAGCGGTAAGAAACGGTGAGAAGCAAGGGAGAGATATTGTTTACCTGGTTTCGGAGCTGATTTCCAAAAAGTCGTTGGAGCTTCGTCGGCCCCTTTCCTTCTCAAGCTCCGTCCTAGGCCTTGCAGTCAATACGATGGTCGCAAAGATCAAAACTTAGAAACGGATCTGCGTGAATAGCGAACATCACCCGCAGCACAACATGCAAAAGCGTATTTTAGCCCTTATATTGCACCTCAGCGCTTTACAGCTCATCGTCGATGTCGCTTTGTGCGAAAGTTTCGTATGCAGCTTCAACATCACTGGAAACTCAACGTACCCAAAGCCTGTATCGATCTCGGAGGCAACGTTCAGCTGCCAAGCAGGGACAGACTCCGACCCTACAGCTAAGCTTCCGGTTGCAGTTGACGCTGCATTGCTTCCTTTTAGCACGTCTTTCTCCGGTAAGCACTTTGTGTCCTACCTGATGCCAAGCATGCTTGGCTACGATGCTCAAGCTGATGATGCTCTGGCACAGTTTGACCCTGGCTGATAGTTTGGGGCTGTTGTGCAGGTGTTACTATCCAGTCAGCAGTCAGCAATTCTTCAAGTCTGATTTACATCAGCACTGCTGCCAATGTTTCCTTTGTGCAGTCCAGCCTCACAAGCATCAATGGTTGGAACTTGACTAACTTGGTGAAGGTCGCCTCAACACAGGCAGCTGGTTACATTGCATTTGACAACTTTGCTGGCACAGCATGCAACTGCTCCGCCACAGGATCTATCCTTAGCCTTGGATCAGGCTCTGAAAGCACAAGTCAGGAGCTGGGAGCAGTCACAGTCCAGTTGCGCATGATCCATTTGCACCTGCCCACACTGGCTGCAATACAGCCCTCCACCGTCTCCTCCACCAACTGCTTGATTGCCAATCATGCTTGAGCCCATTTCAAACCTGACTGTTCCACAAGTATCGCAAAGAACAGCACCACCGTTTGTCGAAGCTGAGTTGTTCACAAACATGGTCTTGTTCGTGAAAGTGAAAGCATTTTTTGTGCCATACAATGCTCCGCCTTGCCAAGCAACATTGCTACGAAACACTGAGTAGCCTATCAGAATGCTACTATCTGAGGTAATGCCTCCCCCACCATCAGCGGCACCAGCGTTATTGCCAATGAAAGATGAGTTCCACACAACTGTTTTGACACAATCCAGCAAATTCACAGCCGGACCTCCTGAGTTGTCTGAGAAAGTCAAGCCCCCAAGAACAACAAACGCACTCAATCCACCGTTTATCTGCAATGCTGTCAATGAGTTGTTGACAAAGGTGCTGTCCCTAATGTCAACACACACTACAGTACTGACATCATTCTGGAGGAAACTGCTTATGTTTGTGGTGTCACTAGCAGATTGAGCAATGCTGGATCGATTGAACAAAACAGGCTCATCAAAAGCATCCTCACAACTGCCGCCGACGTCTGATACTGACAAAGGGGTTGCATCACTGTTTGCAAATGTATTACCTATGACACCAACACAACTACAAGACCTGAGGTAAACACTCCCCCCCTGGCCCCTGTTGTTCCCCACAAAGGTTGAACCTCGCAAGAAAACACTTGTGAGGCGCTCTAGGGACCCGTACACATAGATCGCAGCCCCGTATGCAAAATATGCTGTGTTTTCAACAAAGGTGCAACCGCTTATGTCTACCACCCCATTGACTACATATGCATCAATGGCACCTGCAGAAGCCTCCCCGTAATTGCTGGTGAAATTGCTGTTCCTAATAACATAAATATAGTCATTTTCATAGTTACCCACTCCATTCTGACCATTCTGGCCGCTCAAGTACATTGCACCTCCATCATTACTGTCCTCGCCAGCCAGGTTTTGATAGGTGGCATTGTTTTTGTTGAAGGTGCAACCTGATATCGTCCCTTGAGCCGTGTCCAGATAAGCAGCGCCCCCTTGCAGCCCTACATTGCCCTCAAAGTAGCAACCTGAGATATTGGCGGATGACGATTCTACATGAAGAGCACCCCCAAGGCCTTCCCCCCCGGCAGCAGAGTTGTACAAAAAAGAGCTAGAAGATATTTGAGTTTGACTATTAGGCACGTCTGCAGATGACACCATGATGGCACCTCCGGCTGATCCGGTCACAACATTGTTGCTGAAATGAGAACCGTTAACTGTCAAGTTTGAGGCGGTCACTTGCAGGGCACCGCCGCTGGAGCTACCAGTTGTGCTAGGGTATTTGGAGCCTACATTGCCGGTGAATGTACAATTCTGCACAGTCACATTTGTGCTTGAGATGTAGGCAGCTAAACCGGTTGAGCTTGTGAAAGCTGTGCCTGTTATAGCAGAGGAGCTGACATATTGGATGTTGATGGCGCTGCTGTACATCTGACTGAAGTTTGAGTTTTGAATAACAGGTGAACTATTCAGGCGGACCAGTAGTAGATGTATGTATAAACTGTACATGCACATGATCATATATGATGCATGCGTAGGGCACAATATGGTTTGATTCTGAAGATTATTTGGGTGAATAGATGCCCCGGTCAGCAGTCATCGTGCTGTGCTAAGCGTTATGCGCTGAGCTGTGCTGTGCTGAGCATCATGCTGTGTGTTGCCCACTGTTTGTGTATTACCTGGCCATGGCTGAAGATCACATGTTGTGTGAGGTTGCATCTGACTTTCTCTGCAATTTGGGCTGCCTTATCACTTCTGACATTGGTCTGCCAATGCTCTGCTAGTCTGGCTTGCAATGTTACAAGCAGCAGTGTTTGAAAACTGTTGACATAAGCAGAGTGCCTTGAAAGCTGCAGCTGATCTTGTGAACTTACACTACTGACAGAGGTCAATCATGAGTACCAATGCAATCAGCACCTCAAGCGCCTTTTCCTGCAGTGCTGAAGGCAGTGGAGGGGGCCTAGCTTTGGTAGCCAACGGTGCCACATGGACAAGCATCACATCTTCTAACCTTAGTTTCAATCACGCTGCTTTGGATGGCGGCGCGTTCAATGTCACCGGGGGAGCCACCGTTCTTGTCAACAACTCACTTGTTGGCAACCATGTACAAGGTCGAGGAGGAGCCATATCGTATGCTCATCAGTGCTTTACACCCAGTGAGTTCCTAAGGAGCTCCAAATCAACTTAGGTTTGCTTGTTTGTGAGCATGCTCATGCTCTACCCACATGGCCTTGCTTGACCAACTTGTCATCAGTACTTGCATCAGTACTTGCTTTGCTCAAAAACTGTCCACAGCATTTGTCACACAAGCACTTCAGCTCATAATGCTTGTTGCATTTGATTGCTATGTTCAAGCGTGCTGCATGAAACTGCAGGAGCAACAAGCCAGAGCTTTGCTTTAGCTTCTGGTAGTCAAGCACTAGCAAGTGCTGTTGGTGCGTGCTCAATCATCATCTCAACTGGAGACTCTATCAAAAACAATTCTGCCATGGCTGGCGGAGCTATGTACTCATCTGTCATGGCTACAACATTGATCAACTGCTCATTCAACCCCAATGTATCCAGTCAGCATTCTGGCTGCCCTGCTTGGAGTGGAAATACTGTGTCTCAAGGACCTGGTGCACAGCCTGGTTATGGGCCTGTTTTGGCGTTTCCCCCTTCCAACATGGTAGTCACTCCAACCAACATTTCCAGCTACACCAACAATGCATTTCAAGCTTGTTGAATGAGGTTGCTTGACATGTAAAACCTCTGCCTAGTGACGTGGTTCTGAGTCCTTGGTTGCACAATGCATCAACTCTTTGCGTACATGAGGTTGCTTGACATGTAAAACCTCTGCCTAGTGACGTGGTTAGTTGCACAATGCATCAACTCTTTGCGTACATGTTTCAAGTGGCATGTCCACTGGTATATTTCGTTGTGTGAAATATGTTGAGAATGTGAGATTGTTTGGCCATGCAGGACTTCTGTCAACTAGATGCAAGCATAGAGAGCGCGGGGCCCACCTCCTTCATGACCCAGCAATGCAAAGACGGCTATCATGGCTATGCATGCTCTTCATGCGTAAGAAACAGTACTCACACCTACGGCAAAGTGGGTTCCCTGAAGTGCCAGCTTTGTAGGTCTCCTGGCTTGATAGTGGTGACATACATTGCCAGCACTATTCTGGTGTTGATGTTGCTGTGCTACACCATTCATGTCACTCTCCAAGAGAACACAGAGGCAGGAAACACTGACGAAGAAGGTGAAGACGCAGCCCCACAAGAGTCTGTGAAAGTGTCCGAGCTGCTACGGGTATGCATTCCAAAGACGGTTCACTCACTCTCACTTACTCACTCACTCACTCACTCACTCACTCACTCACTCACTCACTCACTCACTCACTCACTCACTCACTCACTCACTCACTCACTCACTCACACACTCACT
>JAABUP010009723.1_pt1 | contig 11685 bp, 9 predicted proteins | sample 5559201 | NCBI WGS metagenome assembly JAABUP01 (sample SAMN10711887, study PRJNA513373) | rock metagenome | isolation source: Antarctica rocks | place: Antarctica | reverse complement strand
ATCACGGCGGGACCCTGCGAACGGTCGAGCACGACCAGTTCCAGAAGGTTCCCCGCTCGGTCAGCACCGAGAACCAGGTATCGGGTTGGGTCCTCGGCGATCTCCTCGACGACGATGGCGTTACGAACAACATGGAGGATGTCCTCGGTGGCCACTCCATGACGGAACGCCGATCGGAGGACTTCCACCAATGAATCGTACTACGAAACTGCCCGGTCAGGGATGGCGGGCTGGGACGGGGCGGGGCGCCTCTCGGCTGGGGCGGGGACGTGCGATTGAGGGCGGTGCGTGCCGTCGACGTCCTTGGGGGATCTGCTGGCACCGGAGGGTGATTTCTCGCCAACTACGATCTTCCCACTAGAGCGCTGCGGCCTATCCGGGCCGGACCGAGACCCGGTCCCCGCGCTGTAGCCAAAAAAGAGGACCTGCACATGCCCCTGACCCTGGACCCCGAGATCGCTGCCTTCATGGCCTCGGCCGGTGACCCCCCGCCACCGCACCGGCGCGGGGACTGGCGAGGACTGCGCGCTCTGAGTAGCGGCGGCATGGGCGCCATGATGGCTGGGAACCCGCGGTTCCCCGACGGGTTCCCAGATGTCCGGAGCCGCGACGCCGCGGCCTACTCGGCGGACGGCACCCAGGTCCCGTTGCGCTGGTACGCCCCGGCCGGGGTCGATCAGGGTGATCCGGGCCCGGCGGTCGTCTACGCCCACGGCGGTGGCCTGGTCGCCGGGAGCCTGGAGCACTCCGACGCCGCCCTCGCCGATCACGTCACCGCCACGGGCGTGCCGTTCCTCGTGGTGGACTACCGCCTGGCGCCGGAGAGGGGGACGGGCGTACAACCCGCGCAGGACGTCTTCGCCGCTCTGCAGTGGCTGGTCGAGCACGCCGACGAGTTCGGCGTCGACCCCGGGCGCGTCGCGGTAATGGGTGACAGCGCCGGTGGTGGCATCGCGGCCGGTGCCGCGCTGCTGGCGCGCGACGCCGGGGTGGCGGTGGCCCGGCAGATCTTGCAGTACCCGATGCTCGATGACCGCACCGTGGTGCCCGACCTGCAGCTTGAGGGTCTGGCTACGTGGAGCTGGGACATGAATTGGACCGCGTGGCACGCCCTGCTGGGTGAGCTGGCCGGCACCGATGACGTGCCGCCGGTGGCGGTGCCAGCGCGGGCAGCCGACCTGTCGGGTCTGGCGCCGGCCTACCTGGAGGTCGGCGAGCTGGACATTCTGCGCGACGAAACTATCGAGTACGCCCGTCGCCTGGCCCACGCCGGGGTTTCCGCAGAGCTGCACGTCCACCCGGGTGCGGTCCACGGGTTCGACCGCTTCGTGCCCGACGCGGCGGTCTCACGCCGCTCCCTGGCCGACCGCCGGCGCGTCCTCGCCAACCTCTGAGAGCCAGCAGTCGGGCGCCGTCGTCACGGTTGGCGGGGGGCCCGCGCCGGCCCCGGCCGATGCAAGGTCGAGCGCTAGTGGAGGCTCCGCCAAATCGGCCGTAAGTACCGAATATCGGTTCTGCCCCCAGGGCCCCTTGAGCCCCCCTTTCAAGCTCTCATCACGCGCGAAGTTCAAGAGCTAGGCCCGCCGCACCCAATTCCTCGGACAGTCCCGGACGTCCGCAAGCGGAACCTCCGCCGGTGACGGTTTCAGGCTCGTGCGGCGGCCGACGACCAAGATTGTGAATTGGCGAGCTACTTGGTTCTGGCTCAGGTTTCGTGAAGCTGGTGGGGCTGCCGATCGTGGCAAGATCGACACGCGGTTTCTGGGATCGGCGTTCGCCTACGTTGCGTGACGGGGTGTTTAGGTCGTGCACCGCAAGTCGCGCTCGGCCCACGTTGTGATGCCCTGGAGGCATGCCTGTTGACTGCTGTTGTTGCCGTGTTCTGCTTCCCCAGCTGTCGCCGGTGGTGGTCGATGACATCTGCAGCGTCGAGGGCATGGTGAGAATCTCCGCGCATCCGAGGGCGCGGGCAGCGCGATGCGTCCGGTGTGGGCGGCTGTCGAGGCGGGTGCACAGCACCTACCGCCGTCACCTGGCGGATCTGCCGGTCGCCGGGCAGCAGACGGTGCTGTGGCTCAGGGTGCGCCGGTTCTTCTGCGATCGGGTCGACTGCAGCGCCGGCACGTTCGTCGAGCAGATCCCGGGTCTGACCGATCCGCACGCGCAGCGCAGCGTCGGACTGCAGGATGCTCTGGCATCCATCGCACTCGCTTTGGCCGGGCGAGCCGGGTCGAGGTTGGCCACGGCGCTGGGTATGCCGGTCAGCCGCTCCACGTTGCTGCGCCGGATCCGCGACTTGCCGGACCCGCCCGTCGGGCCGGTGACGGTGCTCGGTGTCGATGAATTCGCGGTGCGCCGCGGACGCAAGTACGGGACGGTGTTGATCGACCTCAGCGACGGGAATCGGCCGGTGGATGTCTTCGACGGTCGGGACGCTGGGGACTTCGCCGACTGGCTGCATGCCCACCCCGGTGTCCAGATCATCTGCCGGGACCGCGCTGGCGGTTACGCCGACGGCGCCCGCGACGACGCACCGCAGGCCCTGCAGGTGGCCGACAGGTGGCACATGTGGGACAACCTGTGTCAGCACGTGAACAAGCTGGTCGCGGCGCACCACACCTGCCTGGTTGACCCGGTACCCAGGGATAACGACGAACACTGTTCCGGCGAGCCGGCAGGACCGGCAACGCTGGATCTGCAGCGCACGACACGGTCCGACAACACCGAATGGCGGTGGTATGAAATTCACGCTCTGCGGGTGCAGGGCCTGTCGATGGGGATGATCGCCCGCAGGCTCGGCCTGGACTTCAAGACCGTTCGCCGCTACCTACGCGCCGACAGCGTCGAGCAGTTGGTCGCCGGCGGCGTGCGGGCCAGCAACCTCGACCCGTTCAAGCCTTACCTGCACCGAAGGCTCACGACCGGCGTACGAAGTGCCACCGCGCTGCATGCCGAGATCGTCAACCGGGGCACCGGCAGCTACAACACCTTGGAGCGATATTTGAAGCCGCTGCGCCGCAGCGACGCGGCCACGCTCACCCAGGTCCTGCGGAACCGGCCACCACCGGTGCGGCAGGTCACCGCATGGATCACCGGTCTGCCCGGCCATCTGGACCCGTCGACGAGTTACGCCTGAAGGCGATCCGGGCCCGATGCCCCGAGATCGACGCCGCCGTCAAGCATGTGGCGGGCTTCGCCCGGATGATCAAGGACCTGTCCGGCGATAAGGACAGGCTGACCGGCTGGATGGCCGCGGTCGATCACGACCTGCCGGCGCTGCGCTCGTTCACCCGCGGGCTGCACCGTGACATCCAGGCCGTCACCGCCGAGCTGACCCTGCCATACAACTCCGGCGCAGTGGAGGGCACCCGTCAACAAGATCAAGGCCCGCAAGATGCAGCTGTTCGGACGCGCCAACCACGACCTGCTGCGGAAACTGATCTTGCTGGCCTAAATGTCCAATACCGACATCCACCGACCTGCCGAGGGTTATCCGACGGCAAGACGCACCCGCAGCTTGGCCTCAACGCGGCGCGTGCCACATCTACAACACCGGTCACACGGTCACCGGGCAATCGTCCACCCGCCGGAACCGGAGCGACCTTCGCCGCGATCAATCTCACCCATCAGCTTCACGAAACCTGAGCCAGAACCATATAGCGTGGAACCCGACAGTTCAAAGTGCTGCTTGGGAGGCGGCGTGTCACGTTCAAGTCCGCCCTTGCGCAGATGATGGGCGGTGAAGAAACCGCCGAACCCCGACCCGATGGTCACCACCCGGGTCAGGCGCCGGATTGTTGTCCTGCGCCGGTGGTCAGAGTCCGACGCTGCCCTGCATGATTCCACCGTCGATCACGACCGTGGTGGCGGTCATGTAACCGGCCTTGCCGGAGGCCAGGAACACCACCACGTCGGCGATCTCGCTGGAGCGGGCCATCCGCCCCAACGGGATCGCCGCATCCAGCGTCTTGAGTTTGGCCGGGTCGTCCTCGGTGACGGTGTTGATCGGGGTGGCCACCGCGCCGGGTGCGATGTTGACGACCCGGATGTTGTGCGCACCCAGTTCTACCCCGGCGGTGCGGGTGAGCATCCGGATCCCGCCCTTGGAGACGCAGTAGGCGATGTTGCCGGGCATCGGCCAGTCCTCGTGGACCGAGGAAATGTTGAGCATCAGTCCGCCACCGCCCTGGAGTAGGAATTGCTTCGCGGCGGCCTGGGTGCCGAAGAACGCGCTGCGCACGTTGACATTCATCACCTTGTCGAAGTCCGCCTCGGTGGTCTCCAGCAAAGAGGTACGGGTCTCGATCCCGGCGTTGTTGACCAGGATGTCCAGGCGCCCGTAGTGGTCGACGGCGGTGGCGATCATCTTTTGCAGGTCGTCGGCCTGCGAGACGTCGGCCTGCACGCCGACGGCGTGCCCGCCGGCCGCGTCGACCTTGGCGATCAGCGCCGCGGTTTCTTCCGGGTGGGCCACGTAGTCGATCACCACATTCGCGCCCTCGGCGGCCGCTGCCAGGACGATGGCCTCGCCGATGCCGCTGTTCCCGCCGGTGACGACGATCGATTTTCCGTCGAGTAGCATGCGCAGATCCCCTTGTCGTGGTTCGTGTTCCAAGTGTCGATCCTGTCGGCGGCAATGATGGCCGCCGGATGTTCGTACCGGGTGAAATTCTGTGTCTGAGGCCCCTGGTTCACCGTGGCGTCCGGCGCCGGCCGCCGGGTGGGCTGGCAGTATCAGCTCCCATGGCGCGCATCGAGGACTATGCCCTGCTCGGAGATCTGCAAACCGGGGCGTTGGTGTCCAACACCGGTTCCATCGACTGGTTGTGCTTCCCGCGGTTCGACTCCCCGGCCTGCTTCGCGGCGTTGCTGGACTCCCCCGACGCCGGCCACTGGCAGCTGGCTCCCGCGGCCGGCGGCCGCTGCAGCAGCCGCCGGTATGTCAAGGACACCCTGATCCTGCACACCGACTGGGTCACCCCCGAGGGCACGGTGCGGGTCATCGACTTCATGCCGCCGCGTGGGCACGCCCCCGACGTCGTGCGCATCGTGCAGGGCATCAGCGGTGCGGTGCCGATCCGATCCACACTGCGGTTGCGGTTCGACTACGGCCACATCGTGCCGTGGGTCCGCAGTCACGGCGACCTGGTGGTGGCCGTGGCCGGGCCCGACGCCGTGCGGCTCCGCACCCCGGCACCGACGGAAGGTCAGGAGTACTCCACCGTCTCAGAGTTCGTGGTCCGCGCCGGTGACCGGGTGCCGTTCGTGATGACCTGGCACGCCAGCCACGAGCACCCGCCGAAACTGGTCGACGCCGAAGATGCGCTACGCGACACCCACACCTTCTGGACGCGGTGGTCCGCGCGCGGCAACCCGGTGTCCGGACCGTACAAGGACGCGATCAAACGGTCGCTGCTGACCCTCAAGGCGTTGACGTACCAGCCGACCGGCGGGATCGTCGCCGCGTTGACCACCTCCCTGCCCGAGCAGATCGGTGGCCCACGGAACTGGGACTACCGGTACTGCTGGCTCCGCGATTCCAGCTACACCCTGCAGGCCCTGCTCGCCGCAGGATATGAGCAAGAAGCGAAGGCGTGGCGGGAGTGGCTGCTCCGCGCGATCGCCGGCGACCCCGCGGAACTGCAGATCATGTACAGCCTGGACGGCACCCGCAGGCTCCCGGAATACGAACTGCCGTGGCTGGCCGGCTACGAAAACTCCCGCCCCGTCCGGGTCGGCAACGCCGCCTCCGACCAACTCCAACTCGACGTCTGGGGCGAAACGTTGGACGGCCTGGCCCTGGCCCGCGACGCCCACGTCACCGCACACGACGACGCCTGGGACGTGCAGGTCGCCCTGATGAACTACCTGGAAGGCAACTGGGACCAACCCGATAACGGCCTGTGGGAAATGCGCGGCCCCCGCCGCCACTTCACCCACTCCAAAGTCATGGCCTGGGTCGCCGCCGACCGGATGGCCCGCGCCGCCCGCACCCACCACCTACCCGGTCCGGCCGACCGCTGGGAACTGCTCCGCGACCGCATCCACACCGACGTGCTGACCCACGGATACGACCACCACCGCAACACCTTCACCCAGTCCTATGACGCCCCCGGTTTGGATGCCAGCCTGCTGCTCATCCCCCGCGTCGGGTTCCTGCCGCCGACCGACCCGCGGGTGCTGGGCACCATCACCGCCATCGAAAATGACCTGACCGAGGACGGTCTGGTCAAGAGATACCAAACCACCAGCTCCGACGACGGCCTGCCCGGCGGAGAAGGGATGTTCCTGGCCTGCTCCTTCTGGCTCGTCGACGCCCTGCACCTGGCCGGACAAAAGCAACCCGCCAGGCAACTGTTCGAACGGCTGCTGACCCTACGCAACGACGTCGGACTGCTCAGCGAAGAATGGGACCCCACCGGCCACCGCCAACTGGGCAACACCCCACAAGCATTCAGCCACTTCCCGCTGGTCACCAGCGCCCTGCAACTACACGCCGGCAAAGGCCACCGCAGCAACCAACCCATCGCCCCACACGATCAGCCATGACCGTACGCACGGTGTGGCGACGACCGCTGAAACGTAAGGTGCAATTTGGCGCGGACCGGCGTCGCCTGCGAGCCACTGAAGCATTCGACCGGATACCGTGACGGTGTGCAACGAAACCGCCTCTACCGCCACGGGGTGCTGGAGGCGGAAGACTTCGACCCGGCCGACATCAGTGAACGGATCTGCGAGCCGGGCGTCGTCGTCTGGCTCGACTTGGAATCACCCGATCAGAACGAGCTCGGGTTGCTGGCGCAGGAATTCTCGCTCAACGCGTTGGCCGTTGAGGATGCCACCCACGAACACCAGCGGCCCAAGGTCGATCATTACTCCACACATATCTTCATGAGCTTGTACGGTGTGCACCTGGACGTCGACAGCGGGGAGCTGCGCACCAGCGAACTGGCTGTCTTCGCCGCCGAGAATTGGCTGATCACGGTACGCAAGACCGGAGCATTCGACATGACCCACGTCGAGACGGTCTGGGACAGAAACAATGACCGCGCCGAACACGGTGTCGGGTTTCTCCTGCACGGACTGCTGGACCACGTCGTCGACGGTCACTTCGTCACCGTCCAAGAGCTCGACGACGCCGTTGAAGAGGTGGAGGCCCGCCTTTTCGATGACAAGCCCCAACCCTTGGCCGTCCAGAAACGCTCGTTTCAGATGCGCAAGGCCCTCGTCGATCTGCGTCGGGTCAGCCTACCCATGCGGGAGGTCCTCAATACCTTGATGCGTCGAGACCTGCGAATTGTCGATGAACAGATGGCCCCTTACTTCCAGGATGTTTACGATCACGTCCTACGCGTCACAGAATGGACCGAATCGCTGCGCGATCTGGTCACCACCATTCAGGACAGCAACCTGCAGGTCCAGTCCAATCGCCTCAACGAGGTCATGAAGAAACTGGCCGCCTACGCGGCCATCTTCGGCGCGGTCGCCGCAATCACCGGTTTCTTCGGCCAGAACCTGCCCTACCCCGGGTTCGGCAACCATCTCGGTCTCACCATCATGGCCGTGCTGCTGTTGGCCAGCACCGTAGGTTTGGCCATCGTGTTCAAGCGACGCGACTGGCTGTGACGTGCCTTGTTATGTCGCCGAACCTATGCGTTCCGCTGACCGGTAGGCTGGCCCGGCTGGCTGCCGGTCAATCGGGCATCGGCGGCGCGAGTGTGGCCTGAATGTTCTGCCGGCCTGCGTCCGGAGCGCGGCGCTGCTCAGTACGGCGACCACTGGATCGTCCATTCGGGTAGTTCGAACTTTGGCCTGATCGGACGAGCCATCGCTCGGATCTGGAGTCGAATCTAAGCTTCATCCTTGGTCAGAAGGGAGGCGACAGGACGGCCTGATCGCGTTGCACGAATTTGGTGTGCAAAGGGCCGGCCAGGCCCCGGCATTCCATCGTGAGCAAGATATGCCGGTCGTATGGGGATCGCTACTTGGCCAAGCCGGAGATGAGGTTGATCGAAGCAGCGATGATGACCGCACCCAGCGGGAACGACAGCCATGCGTGGCGCAGAGCGGTGCGGCGGATCTGTTTGGTCTGCAGGTCGGTGTCCGACACCTGGAAAGTCATTCCGATGGTGAAGGAAAGGTAGGCGAAATCGCTGTACTGCGGCGGAGCCGACTCGTTGAAGTCGATCCCCCCTGCTGTGCCGGAGTAGTAGAGGCGGGCATACTTAAGGGTGAAAACGGTATGGATGAGCGTCCAGGACACGAAGACCGAGAGCACCGCGAACCCGGCCTGCAGGTATTTGTCGTTGCCCGCGGCATGTCCGGCACCGAACAGGACGACACCGACGGCGATGAGGCTGGCCACGGCGGCACCGAGCAGGATGAAGTCTAAGGCGTCACGACCCGGGTTTTCGCGGAGGGCAACGTGGGCGGTGGCAAGGCCGTCCAGATTCCAGATGGTGGCCCACACCCAGCCGCAGAAGACGACCGCGAGCACGTCCCAACCAATCAAGGGCGCGCTCCGGCCGGCTCCGACCGTCTCGGATACAACACCAACGAGGACACCTGCGACCAGGGACACCAGCAGCTTGCTTCGAGCGGTGCTGAGGCGACCTGAGATTCCCGCCTGCGCTGGAGCATCATCGGACACGTCAAGATAGTGCCACCGATCGGCGGAGGATTAGCTTCGACAGGCCGAGGGCGCCACCGGTGTTCGTCGCCAACGGCTCACCAAGGGCGAAGTTGGTGCTTCCGCTTTGATCGGGTAGTGGGCAACGACAAGTCAGCTGTGGTCGCCGATGTATCGCTGCGAATCCTGGTCGACGACCGGAACGCCGTCGACGTGCTGCGCCTGCCACGCGACGAAGGCCACCGCGATGCTGTGTCGGTCCTCGAGGGACACATGTCTGCGGAAGTCGACCAACCCTTCGTGCTCCTCTTCGCCCATGTGTTCGTCGTTGGCCTTCCGGGCATCGGTGACGCCTTTCCACCACCCCTTGGAACCCACTTGATGCCCGCTTGCATGCCACCGACACCCAGGCCATCCACGACGCCTTGGTAGCCGATGGCAAGACCATAGTGTCCGCCCCGGTCGATGGCCCCTTCGGCCGGACCTTCACCCTCGCTGACCTGGATGGCTACCAGATCACCCTCCACGACCGTGCCTGAGCCGCGCACACTGGTATTCGGGGCGACGGGTTCCCTCGGCCGCCACGTTCTGAACGCACTCGTTGCCCGAGGAACGGCACCCGAAACGATCACCGCGGTCGGCCGGAACGCGACGCGCCTGACGGAACTCGCCGAGGCGGGGTTCGGCACAGCCGCCCTTGATCTGTCCGATTCGGTGTACGGAGGGCGTTGGCATCGATCATGAGATCTCCTTGACGGCCGAAATTCAAGTACTTTCAAAGGTCGCGACATTTGCGCCGGGTCGAAAAGTTGGAGCCGTTCGTCACGTGCGCGGATATGCCTCCGACGGCAACTTCGGCTGCCAGCCACCTCCGAGCCGGCTTCCCGACACCCTGGTCGCCGAGGTCACCTCGGAGACTTTCGCTTCATCAGCGCAGGATCGCCTGATCAATCGTGGTGGTCGACGGAAGGTTCGTAATGTGAGTGGAGCTACGGGGCCCGTGGAATGGATGTTCACCGCGTTAGAGCCGCCGCGGTTACGAGCGGTCGGCGGCCTGCGCGCGGTTCACCTGTCGCGGGAGCGTTTGGCCTGCGCCATCAGCGACGCAAGACGCTCGGCGTCAGCCGGCTGTGGGTGCTCGAATGACCCGTCGGCGCCGTACGGGTAGGCGATGGCGCCGCTCTGGTAACGCCACCCTTCCTCGAGCGCTCCGACGTCGTAGGCGTCGTAGCCGATGGCGTCGAGGAAGGTAGTCACCGTCTTCTTGGCTCTGTCGTCGTCGCCGGCGATGGGCACAGCGCTGCGGTCGGGCGCGCTGTGCGGGCGGCTCAACGTCGTGAGGTGTTCGAAGAAGACGGTGTTGAGTGTCTTGACAACGTGAGAGGCGGGCAGCCGAGCCTGCAGGAGTTCGGAGACGGTTGTGCTTTCGTCGTCGAGTTCTGCGATGTGTCCGTCCCGGCCCGGGTCGTAGTTGCTGGTGTCGATGACGACTTTTCCGGCGAGCGGCCCCACGGGGATCTGCCCGTAGGCCTTGAGCGGCACCGTGACCACGACGACGTCACCGGCTGCGGCTGCCTCGGCCGGCGTCGCGGCTCGGGCGCGTGGCCCGAGTTGCTCAATTAAGTCCTTGAGGGTTTCCGGTCCGCGGCTGTTGCTGAGCACGACCTTGTACCCGGCGCCGATGGCCAGCTCGGCCAGCGCCGTTCCGATTCTGCCGGCGCCGACGAGCCCGATGGTTCCCATACCAGTCTGACCGACCAGGGGGTCTGCGCCTTGGGCCGCGCGGACGACATCGGCAAGCGGCGTGGCGGGGCGGCCCAGCAGCTGTGCCAGGTCCTGGCTGTTGGTCTCCAGGTCGCCGTGGGCGATGGAGGCGTCAAGGGCGGCGACGAAGCCGGCGTTGTCCTGGTCGAGGCCGGCTTCCTGCAGCGTGGAGAGGAACTCCGCGGTCGGCAGGTCGCGGTAGGTCACGGAGATGCCGGTGACCTCGCTGATGACCCGGGCCAGCTCCGTCAGATCGAAGGCGGGGCCGCCGAGCTCGTACGTCCGGTTGCCTGCCTCGTCCTGCAGCAGTGCGGTTGCGGCGGCCGCGGCGTAGTCCAGTCTGGTGGCTGCTGAGATCTTGCCGGCGCCGGCCGCGCCGACGATCTCCGCGGCGGGCAGGTACTGGCCGAGCTGGTCGGTGTAGTTCTCGGTGTACCAGCCGTTGCGCAGCACGGTGTAATCCACGCCCGCCCCGCGCAGCGCCTGTTCGGTGGCGCGATGTTCACCGGCCAGGGGGTTGGTCGAGTTCTCGGCGTCGAGCATGCTGGTGTACACAATGCGCGACACTCCCGCAGTCGTAGCGGCTTGGATGACGTTGCTGTGGTGCGCGAACCGCTGCCCGGCCTCGCTGCTGGAGATCAGCAGCAGGCGGTCGACGCCGGCCAGCGCACCGCTCAGAGTCTGCGGCTGGGCGTAGTCCGCCGCGCGGACCTGCACCCCGCGTTCGGCGAGGTCGGCGGCCTTGCTGGGTGTGCGCACCAGAGCCACGACATCGGGTGCGGGTATGCCTCGGGCCAACAACTGCTCGACGGCGAGCCGCCCGAGTTGGCCTGAAGCTCCGGTCACGGCATAGATCGGCATGGTGCTCCTCAAATAGCTCTCTGATAAAGGTCTGATGGATAACGGTGCAGCGCCATGTGCCTGACAGGCCAGGCCGTCGTGGTCCCCTGGGCCTTTGCTGCGGCGCAGAGCCGAGAGAATTTGCCCGGAACACTCCCCCGCCGTGGCCCCGGTGACTCAGTAGCGGAGTTCCTCGGTGAAGTTGGATTGCGTCTGCTTGACACCGAGGCGCTCGAACTTCTCGCCGATATCTGCGCCCCTTTTATGAAACTCTGCGACCACGGCTTGCAGCGCTGAGTCAAGCGATTCGGCGCTGTCCCATCGAACGACATTCACGAACTGAAAAGGCCCGTCGGCGTCGGTGGCTCGGTGACCGACGCCGTCGATCATGCCTGGCTGCTCGGACACAAAATTCTGAATATCATGCCAAAACGCAATGAACTCATCCACGT
>JAABUP010009721.1_pt1 | contig 11688 bp, 12 predicted proteins | sample 5559201 | NCBI WGS metagenome assembly JAABUP01 (sample SAMN10711887, study PRJNA513373) | rock metagenome | isolation source: Antarctica rocks | place: Antarctica | reverse complement strand
CCCACACTGGCCAACGCCCGGCGCACCGCATTCCGCGACACCCCGAGCTGCCTGACGATCGCCTTGATCGCCACACCACCACGACGCAACCCACGGATCTCGGCCCAATCCTCCACAGTCATCACCCACCACAGCATCGACCAGAGGGGTCCACATTCAACCGATGCCACGGGGTCAGAATTCACCCGTCGTCGACAGTCGCCGGCGTTGATCACCGTGCGAAGTTCGCCGGCAACGAGGTGCAAGCTGTCGCCCGGGGTCAAGCGATGTTCTTCCCCGTCCACGGTGATGGTGAGTTCGCCGGAAATGCCGACGTAGGTGGTCTCGCCGCGGGCGGGGCTCTCCACCACGCCGCCGCCTGGCTCGTAGTCCGACTGGGCGACCCAGTAGGCCGTCGTATCGCTGGCCTCGACCCCCTGCAAACGGCCGCTGCTGACCCCGAAATGGCGCGGCGCCTCGTAGGGGACCGCAGTGTTCGCCGCACGGAAGGTTGCCATTGTCAGTCTCATTCATCGACGCTGGTGGGACGGGATTGCACGGGACGCGCGTTTAACGTTCTTTACCGCGCGACACCCAGCCACCCGGCGTAGCCGGAACGTTCTCGACGTCGTTCACCCTAGCTGCACAGAACGATTTATGGCTCTTCGCAAACGAGGGTGTAGTGGCTGACTGACTGGTGTGCCGGGGGCGGGTGCTGGTGGGTGTCGAGGTCTTCCGATGATGGAGGTTCCTACGCCGCCCACCAAGAAGACCCCGACGATGCTTGAAGCTACCTTCGCTGTCCCTGATGTGACCTCGTTCGCCCGCCTGGACGGGCTCGGGTTGCAGGTGACCGGGCAGTTCCTGGAACCGGATCGTGCGGTCCTGGCATGCCGGGTCGCCGCCCCCGATCAGACCTGCGGCAGTGCGGTCAGCAAGGCTCGCCGCGGGACACCGTGCTCCGCCGGCTGGCGCACGAACCAAGGGCTGGCGGCCCACGTTGTTGCTGGTCACGGTGCGCCGCTACCGGTGCTCGGGCTGCGGCCGGGTGTGGCGGCAGGACACCAGCCGGGCCGCGCAGCCGCGGGCACGGTTGTCGCGTGGTGGGTTGCAGTGGGCGCTCAACGGCCTGGTGTGCCAACACCTCACGATCGCCCGGATCGCCGAGGCGTTGGGGGTGTCCTGGAACACCGCGAACGATGCGGTGCTGGCCGAAGGACGCCGGGTGCTGATCGATGATCCGCACCGCCTGGACGGCGTGAAGGTGATCGGGTGGATGAACACGTGTGGCGGCACACCCGCCGCGGCGACAAGTATGTGACTGTGATCATCGATCTGACGCCGATCCGGGACAAGACCGGTCCGGCCAGGTTGCTGGACATGGTCGAAGGCCGCTCGAAGAAGGTGTTCGCATCGTGGCTGGAAGAGCGGTACCCGTTGTGGCGCAGCGGCTTGGAGGTGGTCGCGATGGACGGGTTCACCGGCTTCAAGACCGCCACCACCGACCAGTTGCCGGATGCTGTCGCCGTCATGGACCCCTTCCACGTCGTGCGGCTCGCGGGCGACGCGCTGGACGAATGCCGGCGCCGGGTCCACAACAGTCTGCACGGCCATCGGGGCCGCAAGAACGATCCGCTGTACCTGGCCCGGCGGACCTTGCACACCGGCGCAGACCTGCTCACCGACCGACAGCGCGAACGGTTGAAGACCCTGTTCGCGGTCGATGAACACGTCGAGGTCGAAGCGACCTGGGGGATCTAGCGGTGGGGATCATCGAACGTCGTCACATCAGGAGCAGCGAAGGTAGCTTCAAGCATCGTCGGGGTCTTTCGGATGGGCGGCGTAGGAACCTCCATCATCGGAAGACCTCGACACCCACCAGCACCCGCCCCCGGCACACCAGTCAGTCAGCCACTACACCCTCGTTTTCGAAGAGCCGGTTCTCTGGCGGCTCATCGACTGCTACCTGGACCGGCTCCCACCGGAGTCAGCCGCTACCCACCGCGGCGAGTTACGGGCGCAAGAGATCGGCAGTGTGCATTTCAGCTGGGCGGGTGCGGAACGGCGCGGTGCACCGCACTACTTTCGCGTGCAGACCGACCACCTGCTGATCGAAGCGGTGAACGCGGTCGGCGGCGGAAACCACCTGCACACCGTGCTGTGGGATTTCGACAACGACTTCGGGCGTGACCTACTCGCAACCCAGGCCGGCATCGATTCACAGTGGGGCACCGGGCATCTTGACACCCGGCGGGTTTCGAGCGCGGCCGCCGAGCCGCACTGAGCGTCGCTATTTGGTGTGAATGCGGTCGTATGCCGCCATCACGTCAACAGCTGATTGCGGTGTCCGCAGTGGACTGACCAATCCCAGTTCCTGATGCAGCGCGGCCACCTGCGGGCGAGTGTGCTCGAGATTGTTCCGGCCGAGGTTGAACCAAACTCCGCGACAAGCGGACTGCGATGCATTGGCATACAGGTGCGGTCGGCTGGAATCGAAGCACAACGAATCGCCGGCGCGCAGGGCATATCGGGAGAACTCCAGCTGCAAGGTCAATTCCCCCTCTAGAATGAGGGCGTACTCGATGCCGCTGTGCCGCATCAGCCGACCCTCCATCGAACTGGTGGCGCCCGCGGGATAGGTCACCAGCAGTGGATTGACGTCGCCGACGTCACCGACCGCCAGGCGTTCCCAGCGCACGCCGTTGTCCATCTCGAGAACTGGATTGTGCGCACCGCGCTGAATGAATGCGCCCTCTTCGACGCCCCGTCGGAGCTTGCGCTCCTCGGCCGGCTCGTCAGCGATCGGCGCGGACAGTCCCATCAGCTCGTCCAACGACAACTGAAGGTGGCTCACCAGTGCGTACAGAGTGCTCACCGAGGGTTGGGTCTTCCCTGTCTCGACCTGTGACAAAAGGCTGGCCGACACGCCGACGGCGGTAGCCACACTGCGCAAACTCTTCCGCTTGCCCAGCCGGGCCGACCTGAGGGCCGGGCCGATGTCTTCCTTCATGACCGCCCTCCGGAAGCATAACGAATGGTGTTGGGACGACCAGTACGAATGGCCATCGGAACGCCGTCAGCGCGACGCTACCGATAACGGTGCAGTCTACGCCAGCCGTTCGTTGGTGCTCTACGGACGTCCGAAAATGGGGCGAGCTACGCAGTGTAAGTGGGGTTCAGATGTCCTTCAAGACCGACTTTGCGATCCTCTCGTTCATCCTGTTGACACGCGGGCTACCGGAGGCTGTAATGAGGGCGCACAGTTCACTAACAGTGAACGGTCACTGTGACCCCGCACACCGAGGGCTCGCCACTGGTGATCTGGCGGGCCTTCGGTTACATCCACAAACACCCAGGAGGGGTTGTCAATGACGACGATCGAATTTCCCGCCGGACAAGTCGCGTTGGTCACCGGCGCGGCCGGCGGTATCGGAGTGGCGACGGTACGCCGCTTCGCCGAAGCAGGTGTCAGCGTGGCACTGACCGATATCCATGACGGGGTAAACGCCACCGCCGACAAGTTCGCCGGTGAGTTCCCCGAGCTCAAGTTCGCTGGCTACGTCACGGACGTGACCGACGAGTCGCAAGTGCAGGAACTCGCGACGAAGGTCGCGGCTGATTTCGGACGGCTCGATCACCTCGGGGTGGTGGCCGGTGTGCTGCAGGATGCCGGCCCGGTAGAGAGCATCTCGCTGGCGGAGTGGAATCGAGTGCTGAGCGTCAACATCACCGCACCGTTTCTGATGGCCAAGACCTTCATCCCGCTGCTCCGTCGCGACGGTGGCGGAACCATCACCAACATCGCGTCGTTCTACGGCCGGTCCGGCCGCGCACTGTTCGCCGCCTACTGTGCGTCCAAGGCCGCGGTGTTCAACCTGACCCAGTCACTGGCCCTGGAGTTGGCGCCGGACATCCGGGTGAACACGGTCGCTCCGGGCAACATCAACACCGGCATGCACCAGGCCGCGCTCCACCGTGAGGCCGAGGAGCGCGGCGTGACGTTCGAGGAGATCAAGGCCAAGGAATGGGGCGTGATTCCGCTCAAGGTTGCGGGGGAGCCGTCAGTTATCGCCGATGCCCTGGTCTTCCTGAGCTCGCGCGGTGCGTCCTACATCACCGGCGCTTCGCTCGACGTCAACGGCGGCGCGCTCTTCAACTGATGCGTGGCTTCGGCCCGCTGGTGGGCGCGAACCGGTCGACCTGAAATGTTCTGCCGGAACTCGTTCAACGGCGACAGCTCCGCCTCAACGCCTTGAAGAAATGTCCACCTTCGTAGAAGTGAGTGATGATGCCTGCACGTCTGATTGAACGCACCGTAGTGATCACCGGCGCCGCCTCCGGCATCGGCGCCGCCATTGCCGCCGGACTGGCGGCCGAAGGTGCCGCGGTGGCGGTCGCCGATCTGAATCTACCAGCCGCGCAGGCGGTCGCCGACCGCATCGTCGCCGACGGTGGCCGGGCCATCGCGGTCCGTGTAGACGTGGCTGAGCGCGACCAGGTGCGGGCCGGAATCGAAACGGTGGTTACCGAGTTCGGGCACCTCGACGCCTACTTCAACAACGCCGGGGTGAACAAGCCCGAGAAGTTTCTCGACATCACCGAAGATGCTTGGAATCTCATCCTAAAGGTCAATGCCTTCAGCGTGGTGATCGGCACCCAGGAAGCGGCTCAGCAATTCCTGCGGCAGAGCACTCCCGGCAAGGTCATCAACACCGCGTCCATCGCCGGTCGGCAGGGATTCCCGAGTTTCGCGCCGTACAGCGCCTCCAAGGCTGCGGTCATTTCGCTGACCCAGGCTGCTGCCCGCTCGCTCGCCGGCGACCGGATCACGGTTAATGCCTTCGCCCCCGGAGTGGTCGCCACGCCACTCTGGGACAAGCTGGACAAGGACCTCATTGCGATCGGCGAGGGCGACTCGGGGTTCGACTCGATGGCTGGTGGCATTCTCCTCGGTCGTGCCGCCCAACCAGCCGACATCGTCCCTACGGCAATCTTTCTCGCGTCAACTGATTCGGACTACATCACCGGACAGGTCATCCCGATCGAAGGCGGCATGATCCTCATCTGAGGATCGCCGCCGGCTGACAGCCTCGCCGCCCGAACACGCTCGAGGCTTACCTGCGCGCCCGTGGCGACCGGATGCGTGACCGCATCACCGCTCTGCACGTGGCGGCCGGCTCGGACCCGCGCGACACCTTGGAAGCGATCGCACTCACGCTGGTCGACGACCGCGCACTCGGCGGATTTCGCGGCTGCGAGTTCGTCAACGCCGCGGCTGAGTACTCGGATTCCGCCCACCCCGCGCGATCCGTGACAGTCAGCCAGCGGAGCTGGTTGATGGATGTCACCGCGGAAGCCCTCGAGCAACTCGGACATCCACGCCCACGGCGGTTGGCCCGGCAGATGCTGATGCTCCGCACCGTGCGTCGGTCGCGTCGGACCTGGATGATGCCGAAGACATCGGCGAGGTGTTTCTGGACGCCTGGCACACCATGCTCGACGCCGGACTGACAGCGGGCGTGCCTTCTACCGGCTCCTGAGCCCCGCCTCGATCGGACCGGTCTCGTGTTCGTTCCAGGTGAACGCTTTCGGGATGGAACCGATAGTGTGTGCGTCTATCGAACGTTTGCGGTCGACTCCATGAAAGAGGATGCCAGCCATGGATATCGCGGACTGGGCAAGACCGGGTTGAACGTCTCGGTGGTGTCGTTCGGGACGTCCCCGCTGGGTGACATGTTCGGCCCGGCATCGGAGAATCGGGTATTGCGGCCGTACACCGAGCGCTCGATGCCGGGATCAACTTTTTCGACTCCTCACCGTTCTACGGTATGGGGCTGGCGGAGAAGCGACTCGGCAAGGCCCTCGGCTCGCACCGCGACGAGGTTTTCATCAGCACCAAGGCCGGTCGATACGGCGTGGACGTCTTCGACTACTCCCCGGCCCGGATCCGGCAGAGCGTGGACGAGAGCCTGCGCCTGCTCGGCACCGACTACCTGGACATTCTGCAGTTGCACGACATCGAGTTCGTCAACATGGACAGCGTGCTCACCGACTCCTACGCCGAGCTCGAGGCGCTGCGGGACGCCGGCAAGTGCCGCTTCGTCGGCATGACCGGGTACCCGATGAAGGTGCTGCAAAGGGTCGTCACCGGAACGAATGTCGATGTGGTGCTCAGTACGCCCACTCCACCCTGCTCGACCAGTGCCTGTCCGAGCGATTGCTGCCGCTGGCCGCCGAGCACGGTGTCGGCGTGATCAACGCGGCCGCGGTCTCGCTCGGGCTACTCACCCCTGGTGCCTCCAAGATCACCGGATTCGTCCACCCGGCCGCTCCAGAGGTGCTCGCGGCCGCGGCCCGGTTGAAGGAGATCTGCGCTGCACACGGCGTTGACGTCGGTTTCCTGGCGAATCAGTACAGCATCCAGCGGTCTGGCACGGCGACCACCGTGATCGGAACCGTGAACCCGAAGCACCTGGATTCGGCGGTGCTGGCCTCCGACGCTCCGATTGACGACGAGCTGCTGGCCGCAGTGCTGGCCGCAGCGGCTGCTGTGCGCACCCAGGACTGGATCAGCGGACTTCCCGAGAACAACTGAGCGAGCCGGCCGGCGTAGTCCGCCGAACGCACGCGGCCGGCGCCCGAGGGTCAGCTCAGCACGGCGGCACTCTGTGCCGCCAGTTCGAGGAGCTGAGGGACTCCGGTGGCCAGCGCCGGCCCGAAGCTGGTGTCGTCCGGGCGTTCACCACGAAGCCATCGGGTGTAGATGGCCTCGCAGAAGATCGCCGCCTTCCACAGGGCCAGCGTCTCGTACCAGGGCAGTGCACTGAGATCGAGTTCGGAGTCGTCCCGGTAGCGATGGATCAGCTCGGCCCGGGTGGCGTAGCCGGCAGCTCTGGTGGCCGTCGTCAGCTCCATGACCGAGCTGGGGCGTCCCGGCTCGGCGTAGGTCGCCACCAGGTATCCGAGATCGGCCAACGGATCGCCGAGGGTGGCCATCTCCCAGTCGAGCAGCGCGAGTATCGAAGCCGAGGCGCCGGGGGCGAACATCACGTTCCCCATTCGGAAGTCGCCGTGTACCACCGATGCGGCCTGACTGTCGGGCAGATTGCCGGCCAGCCAACGGCCCAGCTGCCCGACCTCGGGCAGCTCGCGTTCAGTGTTGCCCTCCCACAGCCCGGAGAAGCGCTCGACCTGGCGACGGAGGTAGCCGTCCGGTCGGCCGAGAGTTCTCGCCTCGGCCGAGTCGACCGGCACCCGGTGAAGCTGCAGCAGCAGATCGACCAGCGCGATGCTGGTCGCGCAGCGCCGGTCCGGCGGATCCAGCGAGAGCGGAATCGTGTCGGTGATGACCTGACCGTCGAGATATTCCATCACGTAGAACGGCACACCCAGAACGTTCTCGTCGGTGCATACCGTCATGATCGCGGGCACCGGGACGTCGAACCCACCGACGAACTGTTGGACGCGGGCTTCGCGGACCATGTCATGTGTCGATCGCGGCAATGGCGGGCGGGGGCCGCGTCGTACCACGAAACGAGCAGTGCCGCGGCGGATCGCGTAGGTGACATTGGACTGGCCCTCGCCGATCCGCTGCCATTCGATCAGCCCGTCACCCAGGCCTGCCTCGTCGAGGTACTCGGCCAGCGCATCGAGAATGATCAGCGGTGGCCGTGGCAGCCGCGCTGCTTCCTTGCGTGTGTGGATAACGTCCCGGCCGTCGGCAGAGAGCCTCACTGTGCATCCTCCGGGTGCTCGAGCAAAGTTGCCAGATACGGTTCGCCGGCGGCGACCGCCTTCTGCCGGGCCGATGAGGCCCGCCGGGCGATCGCCCACTTCTGGGTTTCAGTCGATCCGTCGTAGACCCGGAACGGCCGAACTTCGTTCAGGTAGGACGCCAACGGCAGGGCGTCGGTCATTCCGTCGCCACCGCACAACTGCATCGATCGATCGATCACCCGGTAGATCGCCTCCGAGCAATGGACTTTCGCCACCGAGGAGAGTGCGGAACCGGCCTTGGGGTCGACGTCCAACAGGCGTGCCACCTTGGTGATGATCGCGTCGGAGGTCTCGATGTCGATGACCGACCGGGCTATCAGATCCTGAGCGAGGCCAAGGTCGCGCAGCCGGGACCCGAAGAGTTCCCGAAGGTTCACCCGGTCCAGCGCGATGTCCAGTGATCGGCGGGCCAACCCCAGCCAGCGCATGCAGTGCGTCAGCCGGGCGGGTCCGAGCCGGACCTGGGCGTATCGGAAACCGAGGCCGACTTCACCGAGCACTGCATCCTCGGCCACAAAACAGTTGTCGAAATGCACATGTGGGTGCCCGCCGGCGATGGCACTGTCGATCGCGTGAATGCGCCGGCCCAACGAAAAACCGGTGTTGTCGGTGTCGACCAGAAACATGGTCGCGCCGGCCGGCGCGTCGTCATGGGCGGCGGTCTTGGCCATCACGATGCAGAACGCCGCCCCGACTGCTCCACTGATGAAACGCTTCTCGCCGTTGATGATCCAACCGCCGGGTGTCGGCACCGCCTCGGTGATCAGCGCACTCGGGTCGGAGCCGGCACCCGGATGCGGCTCGGTCATCCCGAAACAGGACCGCGTTGTACCGGCCGCCAGGGGCGCCAGGTAGCGGTCCTGCTGCGACGGGGACGCGACCAGTTCGAGCAGGCGCATGTTCCCTTCGTCCGGCGCCATGCAGTTCAGCACGGACGGCCCGATCGGGGAGTAGCCGGCCTCCTGGAATGTCGGCGACCAGTCCCGCAGGCTCAGTCCACCGCCACCGAACTCGGTCGGTACCTGGGGGGCGAACACCCCGGCCGCCTTTGCCGCCGCCTGCAGCTCGCGCAGCACTGCGGCGTCCAGCGGACGTCCCGGTGCCGGCTCCGCGGGGATCACCGTTGTCCGGATGAAATCCCTGGTGCGGAAACGGATCTCCTCGGCCGTGGCGGCGCTCATGCCTGGCCCCCGGTCGCCTGGAGACCGCCGTCGAGGGTGAGGATCTGGCCGGTGATCCAGGAGGCGTCCGGTGACGCCAGGAATGCCACGGCAGCGGCCACGTCCACCGGAGTGCCGAGTCGCTTGAGGGGATAGTTCGCGGCCACCTCGGTCTCGCGACCGTCGTAGAGGGCCTTGGAGAAGTCGGTCTTGATCACGGCCGGGGCGACGGCGTTGACTCTGATCTTGGGACCCAGCTCGACGGCCAACGTACGGGTCAACTGGTTCTGCGCTGCCTTGCTCACACCGTAGAAGCCGATGCCCTGCGAGGGGGTCTCGGCCGTCACCGACGACAGATTGATCACCGAGCCACCACGTTCGGCGAAGCTGAGGCGAGGGTGCCGCAGCAGCTGCTGCACCCAACCGAGCGCGCTGAGGACGTTGACCTCCAACACCTTTCGTGCCGCGGCCAAGTCGAGTTCGGCCACCGGACCGAACCAGGGATTCATCCCGGCCAGGTTGGCCAGCACGTCGAGTTGACCAAACTCGTCGTCGATCCGGTCGAGCACCTCGGTGCGGTGTGGGGCGCTGTCAGTGTTGCCGGCCACCGCGATCGCCGTCCCCGGAGGGAAGGTCGCCACCGCCGCCTCTAGTGCTGGTCCGCGGCGGGCAGTGATACAGACCCGGGCTCCCTCAGCGGCGAGGCGTTGCGCGACCGCGAGTCCGATGCCGCGGCTCGCACCGGTGACCAGCGCCACCGAACCGACCAGCCGGCGCGCCACCATCGTGGCCCCGGACTGCGGGTCAGCGAGCATTCACCAGCACCTTGAATTCCCCGCCGGTCGGCGACAACAGCATCTCGAACCCCCTCTCGACCAGATCGACAACGCCGATCTCCGCCGTGACAACCTTTTCCACCGGCAGTCCGCGGCGGGCGATCAGGTCGATCACCCGCGGCCAGTCGGTCAGCGGATAACACCAGGTGCCGTTGTAGGTGATCTCGCGCTGGGCGATAACCATCGGATCGATCGCCGCCGGCCGGGTGTGCAGGCCGGTCTGGGTGACCCGGCCTGCCGATCGCACCGCGCCGATCGCGGCCTGCAGGGCACGCTCGTTTCCGGAGCACTCGACGACCGCGTCGACGCCAATACCTTCGGTGGCGTCCTTGAGCACCTCGATCAGATCGACCTGCGAAGGGTCGAGCACCTCACCGATGTCCAGCGACCGGGCCAGCGCCGCCCGTACCGGGTTTACCTCGGAGACGAACACCCGGGCTCCGAGCGAGTTGGCGTAGATCGCGGCGAGCGCGCCGATGGGGCCGGCGCCGGTGATCAGCACGGTGTCGCCGGGTCGGACACCGGCGGCGTCCACACCGTAGGCCGCGACCGCGGTCGGTTCGACCAGAGCACCCTGGATGTCGCTGACCTCATCGGGCAGCGCATAGACCTGGGCGGCCGGCACCAAGGCCAGCTCGGCGATACCGCCCCAGGCGTGGCTCAGGCCCACGCAGGCCATCCGGACACAAAGGTGGCCGAGTGACCGGCGGCAGAAGTAGCATTCGCCGCAAGCTATGATGGGCATCATCGAGACCCGTTGACCAGCGCGGACATTCGTGACGCCGGGGCCGACTTCCACGATTTCCGCGGAGAACTCGTGACCGAGGATCTGCGGCAGTGACGCGCCGGTCAGTAGATGCGGATCGGTGGGGATGACGATCGGCCCGACCGCGTACTCATGAAGATCGGTGCCGCAGATACCGCACCAGTAAGGACGGACGAGAACCTGTCCCTGCCCCACCTCGTCGGGAGCTTCAACCTCCTCGATCCGAATGTCCTTGGCTCCGTGAAACACAGCTGCGCGCACGGTGATTGGCCGCCTTTCGAAGGTGGATCAGACCGAAATGGGTGGCTGGCCGAGCGGCACCAGCCGCTCGAGGAACCAGTTGGTGGCCGCCGTCGCGCAGCGGATCAGCAGACTCTGGTTGCTGTACAGGGCGAGGTGGTCGGACTTGTCGATCACCACCAGGTCCTTCTTCTTCGTCGGAATGGCGTTGTAGGCGTCGATGGCCTCGTCCCAGAGGGTGATGTCGTCGTTATCGGCCACGATCACCAGAGTCGGGGTGTCAACTATCCGATGCAGGAACGGCCGGATGTCGTACGACATCAAAAGATCGACGGACTCCAGGGTGGCGTTGAAGTCGTAGTTGGGGGCCACCGTCTGCTGGAAGGTGCGGAACACCTCGTAGCCTTCAGGGAACGGCCACGCGGAGATCTCGTTGCCGGTATCCAGGGTGAAATGCGGCACCATGACGTCCTCGCCGGTGACGAAACGCTTGCGCCTCGCCTCCAAAATCTCTTTCTCCAGCCGGCGGAAGTTGACCGTTCCGTTCGCCAGCCGCATGTTGAGATAGCCCTCGATGACGGGGATCTGGGACACGGCGCACCTGATCCGCGAGTCAGTCGCGGCGAGTACCAGCGAGTGTCCACCGCTGTAGGACAGGCCCCAGACGCCGATCCGCGAACTGTCCACCTCGTCCAAGGTCTCCGCGTAGGAGATGGCGTTCCGGTAGTCCTCGAGCTGCATGTGCGGATCGATGTGCTGGCGGCGGGCGCCATCACTGTCGCCGAAGTTCCGGTAGTCGAACAGGAGCGCGGCCATGCCGTTGTCAGCGAACATCTCGGCGTAGTGCGGTTGAACGATTTCCTTGACATAGCACCAGCCGCCGGCCATCACGATGGTCGCGAACGGGCCGGCACCCTCGTCGGGCGTGAAC
>JAABUP010009720.1_pt1 | contig 11688 bp, 11 predicted proteins | sample 5559201 | NCBI WGS metagenome assembly JAABUP01 (sample SAMN10711887, study PRJNA513373) | rock metagenome | isolation source: Antarctica rocks | place: Antarctica | reverse complement strand
GTCGGACTCGTGATCACCGGGCTGGGCACCGTGTGGCTGGGGTACACCACCTCCACGCCGACGTTCCTGGCCTCCTGCGTGGTGGCCGGTTTCGGGGCAGGGCTGCTCATCCCGTCGCAGCAGGCCGCGGTCGCCGACGTGATCGGGGTGCGCGGGCGAGGCGGGCCGGTGCTGGCCGGATTCCAGATGGCCGCCGACATCGGGGCGATCACCGGTCCGATCCTGGCTGGGCTGTTGGCCGACCAGGTGTCCTACAGCGCCGCCTTCGCGCTCACCGGGGCGCTCTCGCTCGCGGCGGCGCTGGTCTGGTTGCGGGCACCGGAAACGTCACCGACGCGCACTCACGCCGCGGGGGCAGGATCACGGCCGTGAACCTCGATGACGCCCCGCTGTGGCTCTTCGGCGACCAACTCGGCCCGCACCTGCATTCGGGCGGCTATAGGAGCATCAATGCCCTAATGGAGACGATCAACGGTCTTTACAAGGCCGAATGCATCCGCACCACGGTCTTCCACGACGGCCCCTACAAGACCATCGCGGACGTCGAGTACGCCACCGCTGGCTGGGTCGACTGGTCAACGAAAGGCGCCTCCACGGCTCGCTTGGCATGATGACCCCCGTGGAGTTCGAGCAAGCCCACTACGGCGGTAATCAACCGAGAGCCGCAACCCGTATGAGAGCGGCAGAGAACCTGGGGCGCTTCATCCACCTGATCGCCCGGGCTCCATGCACCCCGACACTAAACGGCCGCACCACCTGCGCCAGGTTCTGACATCTAAAAAGTGGTTAAGAATCAGTAGCACAGCCCCGGTACCTCAGGATGGTCTCAGGGACCACCGGCACCGTGGTGTCTGGGCGAGCTCACGAGGAGCCCGCGCCTGACATGTCTTGTCACAGGGTTGGGTAGAGAGAAATAGGTGGGTGCTGTGCGTCGGTTACTGGGCGTCCTCGAAGAGCCGGTGTTCCGCCGACGATGGTGGACGATGATCGCGCTGATTGTTGCGGTTGCAGGGGCGGTGACCGTGACGGTGGTCGTGCATCAGGGTGGCAGTACGGCCTCCGCCGCGCAGAATGTTCCCAAGATGGTGGCGACAACCCCTTCGGCTACCACTTCCGGAGTGCCCACGTCTCATCACGCCTCACCCAGTGCACGTGGTCAGATCACCATCGTCGATGGTGACCGATGGACTCTCTCCGCAACCGGGGGCGCCACGATCACCGTCGCATTGAGCGAGCACACGAAGTTCGGGACGCTGAAGAGACCCGCCGTCCGTGCCCAGTTCGGTGTGGGCACCCAGGTCGCGGTGATCGGAGCGTTGTCGGGAAACACCGTGATCGCTGACCACATCATCATCCCCATCACCCACGGCACCGCTACCGGGCCCGTCCCGGCGCCCCCCACGACCACCCCCGTCCCGGCGCCCCCCACGACCACTCCCGCGCCAGCGCCCGTGGTGAACTCCTGCGCGGTGAGCGCCGCGCTGAGCCAGGCGCTGGGTTACGCCACGGCACGCGGGGAGCGGGCGTCGCTCGCCGTGTATGACACTGCTACCGGCACCTACACCGCGGCCGGGGACTCCGATGCGGAGTACAGCACCGCCAGTGTGGTGAAGGTGCTCGTCGCCACTGACCTGCTGCTCACCGGTCAGATGACTGGTGACACCGCGAGCACCGCCTACCAGATGATCACCGCTTCCGACGATGATGGTGCCGACGCGCTGTATGGAATGGTCGGCGGCGACTCGGTGATCACCACCATCGCCGACCACTATGGCATCACCAACCTGGGCAGCCCCCCGGCCGACACCGGCCAGTGGGGGGAAACCAAGATGACCGCCGACGGGCTCGTGCACCTTTACGCCAAGCTCAAGGCCGACCCCCAGGTGTGGCCATGGCTGTCGAATGCGATGAGCAACACCACCCGTGTCGGAACGGATGGCACCGACCAGTTCTTCGGCATCCCTTCCGCAGCGCAGGACTGGGCCGTGAAGCAGGGCTGGATGACGGGCCTCGGACCCGGCTCTACCTACGACTCCACCGGATACGTCGACGGCAACCGCTACGCCGTGGTGATCCTCACCTACGGATCGGTCGCCCAATACGGGCAGTACATGAGCGACACCATCACCCAAATGGCCAGAGACGCTCTGCCCGGCGGCACCATCGGTGCACCCTCACCGTCGTGTCCCGCATGAGAACCACACCAACGGTGCCGTATTCGCCTCACCTGACCCGCAACTGTTTGGGCACCCCTGCCGCTGCCCGCCGCCTCCGGCAACAACCACTCTCACCCGATCACCACGGACACCAGTCCGTGCGCCACCACACCAGATTTCGGCACCTCATCACGGCGTCTGTTACCCCGACCGATCGTTGTGTTCCTACGGAATTCCAGCATTCACCCAGTGGCCCGTACTTGTCGGCCGGCCCAGGCACGGAGAAGGAGTTCACGTCGTCGGAGGAAGTGTCCATCGCCCGCAACGTTGTCGCCAGCTGACAGGCGAAGGTCACCCCATTGCCGGGTCGATCGGCGTGCTGGGGGATGGTGCGCGATGAAAGCGACTGCCCCAGCGGGTCAGGCGGGCTCCGAGACGGGCATTGACCTCCCGCCGACCCGACCACCCCGCCGCCGGGGTCGAGGAGCGCAACGCTGGCTAAGTGCCGGGCCCGGCCGCGGGGTCGATGGTGCCGGCGTTGACCGCGCCGGGCACCGACAGGACCAGTGCCCGCATCGCGGAGTGGGCCCGTAATCACGGGATGAGCCCGCTGGTCACCTGGGCTGAGCAACGCACCTATCAGCCCCCACCGTGGGTGGTGCACCGCAAGCGAACTCACCGCTGGAGCACCCCTCAGCACCGGAGGCGGCGGTGGGCGCCGGTACAGCGCTGCCCGCGCCGATCCTTACTGCCGCCCAACCACCGTTGCCTGGGGAGGGGGTGTGGCGGGTGAGCGCCAGGTGCACTTCGTGGCCATCATGGGCGCCTCGGGGTCGGGTAAGTCGACCTTGATGAACCTCATCGGGTGCCTGGACGAGCCGAGCCGGGGTCGCAATCTGTTGGATGGGGTGGACGTGCGTACCTTGGATGAACGCCAGCTCGCGGCCATCCGCAACCGGGGTGACCCACACCGTGGGCAGCCTTGTGGGCACCAGCCCCAGTTGTCTGACGATTAACAACGATGCCGCGGCGGCAGGCACGGTGATCTCCGACAGCGACTTCGTGTCCCACGCCGCTGTCGCCGACCTCGGTGCGACGGTGGCCACGGACTTGTTCGGCGGCGACGGGTCCGCGGCGGTGAACAAAACGGTGCAGCTGGACGGCAAAAACTTCCTCGTCCAGGGGGTGTTGCAGACCAAGGGGTCCTCGGGCATTCGGGACCTCGACGACGTGATCATTGCCCCACTGACCTCTGTGCAGAACGAGCTGACCGGCCGCGCCGCGAGCTTGTCCAACATCACCGTGCAGGCCACCGGCAACAGACACCGTCGACGCCGCGCAGTCGGAGATCGAGAACGTTCTCGACTCGCGCCACCACGTCACCGCGGCCAGCCGGGACTACACGGTGCCCAACCAAGCCTCGATCATCGCGACCGCCACCGCCACCACCGCCACGTTGACCCTGCTGCTCGGCGCCGTAGCGGCTATCAGCCTGCTCGTCGGCGGTATCGGCGTCATGAACATCATGCCGGTCACCGGCACCGAGCGGACCAGGGAAATCGGTATCCGCAAGGCCATCGGTGCCGGTCGGGGCGACATCCTGGTCCAGTTCGTTGCGGAGGCAGTTCTGCTGTCGATTGCTGGTGGTCTGGTGGGTGTGGTCCTCGGCCTGGTCGGTAGTCGCTTCCGGATCGTGAGGGTACAGCCGGTGGTCGAGGCGTGGTCGGTGTTCCTGGCCTTCGGGGTCGCGGTGGCCGTCGGGCTGTTCTTCGGCATCTACCTGGCCAACCGCGCGGCGTCGCTGCGCCCGATCGACGCGCTGCGTTACGAGTGAGGAGTCAGCCGATGGACGCACCGACACCACCAGAGGAAACGTCGGCCTCCGAGACCGCCGCGCTTATGGACCCAGCCGAGAACCTGGACGAGGAGTTCACCCCGCACCGCCGCGAGGGCCTTGGCACAGTGACCATGCTGCTGGCGATCCTGGTCCTCGCCGGGGGTGGATTTTTGGCCGGTGCCTACGTGCAGAAGACCCACACACCGGTCAGCGCTACCTGTGTCACCCGGGTGGGCGTTGCCGGCGGCGTGGGGCGGGCAACGGGACGCGGGGCCACCGCAGCCGCCGGCGCCGGGACGGGTGCGGCACCCGCCCCCACCGGATCCAGCACCGCCACGGCCCCGCCCTCAGCGCAGGCAGGACCCGCCGTCATCGGCCAGATCATCAAGGTCACCGGCAACACCCTGCTCGTGCAGAACCTGGCCGGCAAGCAGGTCACCGTCACCCTGACCCAGGACACGACGGTGACCAAGGCCGCGACCACCCGCGACCTGGATACCGGACAGACCGTGACGGTGGGGGGGAACCACCGCGCCCGACGGCACCGTCGATGCCACCACCGTCCTCAGCAGGTAACCAGATCCCAACAGCAGTAAGGACCTCAGTCATGCAGAAGATGCGCTACACCCTGCTCGCCGGTACCACCGTGGTGTTGGCCACCGTCGGACTGTCCGCCTGCGGCGGCTCGACCAACACACCAGCCACCCCCACGGCCACCACGAGTGGTGCACCGAGTGGCCCCAAGTAACGCCGCGGCCGCTGCGCGTGGCGCCCGCGCGCGGCTGTTCGCCGATCCCAAGGTCCAGCAATGCCTTGATGCCGCGGGCATCAAGGTCCCGCAGGGCCGACCCTCCGGCAGCCCCCGACCCAGCAGCAGCCCACAACCGGGCGGTAGCGCAGGATCGGCCGAGATGCAGAAGATCACTGCGGCGCTCAAGGCGTGCGGAATCACCGTGCCAGCCCGCCCGAGGCGCGGCAGCTCACCGGCTACACCAACCGCGACCACCCCGTCTCCCTGAACGAGGCGCGCCTACTCCGCGGTCATGAGTCTCGATCTCCCGTTGAGCACCGCGCTGGATCGGCACGGGGGCGAGGTCGAGGCGCGTTGTCGGGTTTGACCGGGGCCGAGGTGTTGGTGCCGAGGTGCTGCTGGCGTTCGCGTCGTGCCAGCGAACCGCCCTGGTCGTCGAAGTACGGCACTAGGTGCGAAGCAAGCCCAGCTCGGGGAAGCTGCCGCCGAGTACCTGCTGGGGGTCGGCGTCGAGCACCCGGTGCAGCATCTCACCGTAGATGCTGCGGAAGTCCACATCGGAGCGAAGGTCGCCATTGTCCAAGTCGGTGAGACTCGGCTCGGCGCCGTAGAAGCCGCCCTTCACCGGCTGCCCCGCGACGAACACCGGTCCGGCGGTGCCGTGGTCGGTGCCCTGGGATGCGTTGGCCTGCACCCGCCGACCGAACTCCGAGTACGCCACGAGCACCACGTTCTTGCCGCGTGGGTCACCGGCCATGTCGGAAAGGAACTTCGAGACTGCACCGTCCAGGGTGCCCAGCAGGGCCTGCTGGGTGCCCCGCTCGTCGGCGTGGGTGTCGAATCCGCCGAGGCTTACCGCGTAGGCCTTGGTCGGAACCCCCACCTTGATGCACCGGGCGACCAGGTCCAACTGCTCGGCGAGTCCCTGTTGTCCACCCCCGGATCCGCCCTTCGCCTCGGTGGTGTGATCGGGCGCCTGCGCGTTGGGGTCCAGCGCCGGGGTGAAGGTGGAAGCCACGGTGCGTTCGGCCCGATAGGAAGCACAGACCATGGCGTCGGACGGACTGTCGGCGGCATCGGCGCTACCCAGGCCGTGCAGGGCGGTGGCGAGGTCGGCGGCCAGGGGCGTGGTCTTGCCCAGCGGAAGCGCGGCGGCGGTGGACTTGTTGCCCACCGCCAGCGGTGGGAGTACAGCGCCGATGTTCACGGCCCGGATCGGATCGTCGCCGGTGGCGTCCAGCCAGCGCCCCAACCATCCGGTATTGGACGGTTCACTGGGCGATGCGGTCTGCCAGATGTCCATCGAACGGAAGTGGCTATGGTCGGGCTGCGGGTAACCGGCGCCTCGCACGATGGCGAGGTTCTTGCGCTGCCACAGCTCCGCCATGCCCTTCATCGCGGGGTTGAGGCCCAGGGTGTCGTCCAGGTGCAGCACGTCCCCCGGTGCGTAGGCGAGCTCGGGACGGGCGTCGTGGTAGGCGGGGTCGGCGTAGGGGATGACGGTGTTGATGCCGTCGTTGCCGCCGTACATCGTCACCAGCACGAGAATGGCCGAGCCGGGTGCCATCGGGGTTTCGGAGGCCCGCTGGGCGAGCTCGGCCCACGTCACGCCGGCCGATCCGGCCAGCAGGGCGGCGCCGCCGACAACCCCGGATCCGATCAGAAAACGCCTGCGCGTCAACGTGTCCATGGTGGTTCTGCTCTCAGTTCGTCAGGTATTCGGGCGCGTTCAGGGCGATGGCGACGAGGGTGACCGGGTCGTTGGCCGCCTGCTGCAGGACGCCGGCGCTGCGGGTACTCCAGGCTCCGACGCCGAGGAGGAAGCCGACGGCGTCCACCCGGTCCCCGATCGCCGCGGCGCGGACCGCTGAGAGGTCACCGGTGCGGGCCAGCGTCATCGCGGTCTGCATTCGGGCGTCGGCCGCAGCGGTGGACAGCCACGCCTGCCCGGACGGCCAGCCGCCTACGCTGGGCGGATAGAACGGGATCTGACCGAGCAGCCGCAAGGCAGCGACCAGCTTGGTCACGGTGGCGTCGTTGGTCAGCGGCACCTTGAGCGCACGGACGGCCCCGATCAGCCACTCCACCGGGCTGAGGATGATCGAGTTCTGCGCGGCCACGAACTCCGGGGCGGCGAGCATCGCGCTCAGCATTGCCGACAGGTTCCGGCTGGCACCGTAGGCGTCCACCAAGCGGCCGAGCAGCTCGTCGCCCGGTGGCACGCTGGAGGCGAGCTGTCCCCACATCCGGGTGGCGACGAACCGTGGGCACGCAGCTTGGCCGAGTACGACGTCGCAATACCCTCCCGTGTCGAGATTCGCCGTGGTCCCGAGAAATGTTTTCGCCCCGGTGTCGCGCAGCTTGGGATTCATCGTCGTGGCACCGTCGGGGTTGATCCGCCAGCCGGTGAGGGCGCGGGCGCCTTCCCGGACGTCGTTCTCGGTGTACCCGCTGCCATGACCGAGGGTGAACAGCTCCATGAACTCCCGCGACAGGTTCTCGTTGGGGGCCTTGGCGGTGTTCTTCTCACCGTCGAGCCAGCGCAGCATCGCGGCGTCGGTCAGCATGCCGTAGGCGAGCGCATGGAAGTCCCCTCTGCCCAGGGTGCGCAGCTTCTCGTTCTGCGCCAACATCAGCGGCGCCTGCCGGACCTTCTGTGCGGAGGTGGCAAAGTGGTTGTGCCACAAGAACGTCAACTTTTCGCCGAAGGGTGCCTCGACAGCCACCATGCGCCGTAGCCACCATGCGGTGAGGGTCTTGAGCTGGTCGGCGAGTTGTTTGTTGTGGTCGGCGCGCTGTTGTTTGCTGGCGTTCTTGCCGGGTGCGCCGGTCACCGGGTCGAAGTGCGGCAATGGCGTGGCTCGAGCTCCGGGGTCGGCGGTGGGGTCCGCGGCGATGATCTGCCGGAGGTAGGCCTGCGCGCCCATCCGTACGGCAGCGTCGACCTGGGTACCGGTGGCGCCGAAACCGCTGCGCCGCACCAACCGTGCTGTCGTCGTCCAGGCCGCGTTCTGGGCCATCGTGCTCACCGCCTGCACCCGTCTCGGAGCGAACCCGCGTGTTCGTCCTCCTGGTCGAGCTTAGGTCACAACCGGCACGCAACGTTGTGAGCGCAATGAGGGTTCTCTGAGGAAACGCGGGAAGCAGCCGGCTGGCGCTGCCCACCCAGATCACGCGTCGGTAGGCCCAGCGTCGTCCGCGCAATAGTGCACGGACGAGGAACACGTACACGACGCTGAGGACAATGTTGCCGACGACTCCCGCCGGCGATGCTGTACACGTAGCTGTGACTCAGCGTGTCACGCACGGCCGGATCGGTGATGTGTCGATGATCGAGCTGGTAGTTGACGATGCTGTGCCGAGCCAGCAGGGTCACGGGGTGAGCGCAAACGACAGCGCCAGGTTGATCATCAACAGCCCGACGACCGTGCGCAGTTCACGCGGTGCATCCGCCGCGGCGGACGCACCGCTGCCCGGCGATGGCGGCGGCGGAGCGGGAGGCATGAACGAGGTCACGTACGTCATTCTGGCGTAGTCAAGCCGCAACCACGGGCACCGGCGGCACACGCGACGAGTCGGTCGCCCGCTCACAACGAACAGCTTCGCCCGGCCTTGTCGGCGCCGCAAGGGATCCCGAGTGGCCATCGCGCTCAGCGTGCAAGTGGACGAGCCGTGATGAGCGGCCCGGACCGGAGGACGGCAAGCGCCACCCAGCCGCGGGCCACCCAGCAGCTGGGTGGTGTGTGTGTGCTCAGCGCCCGGTCGTAGGCGGTGAGGGTGGTGAGGGGGAGGTTGCCGAAGCCGCGGAGTCCCGCTCGGGAGGGCCACAGTTCGACGGTGTCGGCGTGGTGGGTGACGGCGATGGCGATGCTGGCGCAGTCATCTCCCCGTGACGGGCAGTCGGCCTGGAAGGAGGCGACCAGGTTGCCGTGCAGTCGGGTCCATTCGGCGTCGATCGCGGTTTAGACGGTGTTGCTCGCGGAGTCGTCCTGCAGGCCGTGGTTGGCGGGCAGGCAGCGGGGCCCGCCGTGGCTGGCGGATTCGGCGCACGCGGCGACGAGCGCGTCGCTGACGGTGTCATCGGCGACCGGTTTGCCGTTGGCCACGCTCCGATACGGGTTGATCGCGAACGTGAGCGCGGTGTGCTGCCATCCGGAGTAGTCGCCCAGGGCGCCTTGCAGGCAGGCTTGTTCCGCGGCCGGCGTCCAGCCGGCAGCCACCAGGCCCGGGATCGTTTTCGGTCCGAGCGCGAAGATCATCGGTTCACTGGTCAGAGTGGCGCGGGAGCTGACCGCGACTTCCGAGACCAGCGGGTTGGTGTCGTAGTGGGCGGCGAGTTGGTGTTGGAACGCAGCCCACGCCGCTCGGTAGTCACCGCCCCACCAGCGGCCGAGGGTTCCGGTGCCGCCGGCGAGCCGGGTTTGGCCGGTCAGCGGCGCTCCGCCCAGCACCTTCGCCCAGTCCGGCGCGGTGAACCCGCCGAAGATCCGCAGCCGGACGGCCAGCGGGTCGCCGGGGTGAGCGGTGTTGTAGGTGGACACGGCCGCGAGGGACGTGTCGAGATCGTGGAGTACCTGTTCGGTCCGGGTAAACGCAATGAGCACACCCATCAGCGGGTCGCCGCCGCCTACGACGACGAGCTTCTCGGCCCGCATCCGGGGGAGTTCGATCGGGCGCGGGTCGCGGCCGAGCTGGACTACCCGCGTCGGTGGGCCGCATCCTGCGCCAGGGCAATCAGAACCCTCGGGTGGAGATTCTGAACTATGTGACCGAGGAAACGTGGGACACGATCATGTGGCTTCTTAACCGTCGAGCGGAAGGCCCGGTTCATCGGGCAGATCAAGACCGGTGATCTGGATGCCCGCACGGCGGAGGACCTCAGCAGCGACGAGTTGGGGAACTCCGCCGCGGCGACGAAAGCGGTGGCGACCGGGGATCCCCGGTACATGCAGCAGGTGCAGCTCGATGATGACGTGAAACGGCTCAGTGCCATGCAACGCGCGCACAGCGATGCCAAGGCCCGCAACGCCGCCGAGCGGCGCTCGGTGGCCCGGGAGGCCACCGCCTGCCAGCAGCAGATGACCGAGTTGGATCGGGTGCTGCCCGCTCTGGCGGCGAGTAGTGAGGCACCGTTCGCGATCACGGTGAGCGGGCACACGTATCGGGAGCGGGCGGCGGCGGCGCCGGCGTTGGTGGACAGCCTGCAGCAGGCTTACGTGGAGGGGAAGCGGTACGGGAACACCAAACAGTTCGAGGTTGCCGAGCTGCGCGGGTGCAGGTGCGGGCCAGCCGGATGCTGTCCAGCGACGAGATGATCGTGACACTCGATGTTCCCGGGCGCAGCCGCAGCATCCAAGCCAAAGACTTTACCGGTGCGGACACCGCGCCGATCGGGTTGGTGCGGCGAGTGGAGAACATGGTCGCCGACACCCGCCTGACCGTCGAGGAGCAGCTGATCACCGACGCGACTGAACGCGGCTGGGCCCGCGAGGTCGAACGCCACCCGAAGCCGCCTGCAAGCCCTGCTCCACGAGCTCGGCGACCCGACGACGTGCACCGCCTGAGGGGTCAGCTCGCAGCAGGCTCGGCAGGGCGTCGTCGAAACGCCCGGAAGACTGTCACCCGGGAGGTACTCCGGTCGAACCGTCTTGACAGAACCTTCGTGTCCACATAATCGAGCACGACCTCATCCGGGAACGCACCATGGCCGGTCTCGCCGCCGCCCGGCGAAGGGGTCGGGTCGGGGGCCGGCCCACCGTGATGACCGCCGCGAAGAGCAAGCAGGCGACCCGCATGGTGAAGGCCGGTACTCCGCTGACGGAGGTCGCGGAGGTGCTGGGGGTCAGCCGCACCACCCTCTATCGCGGGCCGCTCGGATCAGCACACCGACCAGCATGTGGTCGCTGCCTACGACGACGTTCTGGTGGGGGACACCGGCCAGACCGAGCTGGGGCGGGCCATGTTGGCTGCCGAGCTGGACTTCCCGCGGCGGGCGTTCGCCGCGGAGGTCACTGAGGGCCACGTCTATCACGTGGCGATCAGCAGCAAGGGTGGGGTGGACCGGGACCTCACCGACGATGAGTGGCGCCAGGTCGCGGAGGCCACCGCGGACCGGTTGGGGTTCACCGCCGGGGGTGAGGGTGCGGTGGTGCGGTGGGTGGCGGTGCGCCATGGGCACAGCTCGTCGGGCAACGACCACATTCACCTGGTGGCGAACCTGGTGCGGGAGGACGGGCGCACCCATCACTTCGCCCGCCCGGACTGGACGGTGCTGCGGGAAGTCGCCGCCGAGGTCGAGACCCGGTTCGGGTTGACCGTGACGGGGGTGGCGAAGACGGGGACCCCGGGGATGTCCCGGTTGGAGGTGCAGACCCAGCGGGCCACCCGGCTGGAGTCGCCGCGGGAGCGGCTACGGCGCGGGGTGCGGGCCTCGGCGACCGCCGCCCGCACCGAGTCGGAGTTCGTCCGGCTGCTGCGGGCAGAAGGTCTGGTGGTGCGACCCCGGTGGGGCACCGGTGGCCGGGACACCGTCGTCGGCTACTCCGTGGCCCGGGCCACCGCCCCCGGGGCGGGGGAGGAGTTGGTGTGGTTCGGCGGCGGCAAGCTCGGCCGCGACCTGACCCTGCCCGCTTTGCGGCAGGGGTGGGAACCCGACCCCGACGCGGCCACCGCGTGGCGCGCGGTCGACCCCGCGTCGCGGGCCACGGAGCGGGCTGCGGCCACACCGGCCCGGCCCCCTCGGCCGGTGCTGTCACCGGAGGTGCTTACCGAGGCGGCGGTGCGCGTGCAGCAGGTGACCGCGCAGCTGGGGGCGGTGCCCCTGCACGACGCTGCGGCATGGTCGGCCCTGGCCCGAGACACCGCCGGTGTCCTGTCGGCGCTGTCGCAGCGGGTCGGCGGCGCCCAGGGCCTCGGGCTGGTGAAGGCCGCGCACTCCATGAGCC